>Ga0073928_10006788_pt1 | contig 15233 bp, 11 predicted proteins | sample PaiPotPPA55metaG_FD_76969 | JGI IMG/M metagenome (GOLD analysis project Ga0073928, IMG submission 76969) | Iron sulfur acid spring bacterial and archeal communities from Banff, Canada, to study Microbial Dark Matter (Phase II) - Paint Pots PPA... ... | reverse complement strand
GGTTCACTGCCAGGGCGGCTTCCGCAGCTCGATTGCCGCGAGCCTGCTCGCGCGCGCCGGCTTCCGCGACGTGCGCAACGTGGTCGGCGGCTTTGACGCCTGGGCCGCGCAAAAACTTCCGGTCATCAAGACGCCAGAGCCTTCTACCACCGCCTCTCGGAGATAACCATGCAGACCTCAATCATCAAGTGGACGGGAGAGCAGAAGTTCATGGCCGCAATGCCGTCGGGGCACGCCGTTCCGTTCGACGCGGACCGCGAGCGGAACACGGCGCCGGGGCCGATGGAAATGCTGCTCGGAGCGCTGGGCGCCTGCACCGCGACCGACGTGGTAATCATTCTGGGGAAGAAGAGGCAGAAGCTCGAATCGCTGGAGGTGGTTGTTTCCGGGGAGCGCGCCGCCGAGCCGCCCACGGTGTGGACGAAGCTCGAAATCGTCTATCGCCTGCGCGGCGCGCTGGACGAGAAAGCGGTGCGCGATGCGATCGAACTGAGCGAGGAAAAATATTGTTCGGTGGCGGCAATGCTGCGGAAGACCGCGACGATTACGTTCCGCTACGAAATTCTTCCGTCCAGCTCATAAGGATTCAAGGATTACTTTCCGCGAGATAGGAAGAAAGGCGCGGCGAGGGATTTACAGCGCGGTCCCGCCCGTGGAATCCGTTGTCGAGACGACTGCCTCCACCAGCGGGCTCGGCTGCCGGCGCATGGACGCGACAAACACGCGGACCAGCTCCGGGTCAAACTGATTCCCCGCGCAGCGCTCGAGCTCCATGAAGGCGTCTTCCGGCGTGCGCGCTTTCTTGTAGATGCGGGCGGAAGTGATCGTGTCGTAGGCGTCGGCGATGGCGATCACGCGCGCGCCCGCCGGGATGCCGTCGCCTTCGAGCCGGTCCGGGTAGCCGGAACCGTCGAAGAACTCATGATGGTGCTTGACCATCTCTCCAATGTGGCTCAGAGCCCGGAGAGGTTCGAGGATGCGTGCGCCAAGCGCGGCGTGGGTCTTCATCGTCTCCCATTCTTCGGCGTCGAGCGGGCCAGCCTTGTTGAGGATGGCCTCCGGAATCCCCACTTTGCCGACGTCGTGGAGCAGGGCCGCCAGACGAATCTCCTCCACATCGGCGGGCGACAAGCCAGCGGCCTGCGCAATCATCACCGCGTACGCGGAAACCTTCTGCGAGTGACCCTGCGTGTAATGGTCTTTCGCATCGATGGCGAAGGCGAGCGAGGTGACCGTGTCCACGACTGCCGGGGGCAAATGGTCCAGTGAGGCGGTCTGGCTCTCCTCGCTAAGCGAGCGAGTAAACTGCTCGAGCCGCCGGTAGATTTCGTCGAACGCCTCCGGCCCGGTTGCGAACAGGCGCTTCAGCGTGACACCGAGGTAAGCCTCGAGGACGTCGCGCTTCCATTTCTTGGTCTCGCCCGGGTCGCAATGCTCGGCGGTGGAGACGGCATTGCCGCCCTGATGCTTCGAAAGATACATCGAAGAATCGGCCACCTGGATCAACTCCTGGGGCGTGGAGCCGTGCACCGGGAAGCTGGCGATGCCGAAGCTGGCGGTGATGTTCTTGTCGTGCAGGAGGGGATCAGAAGCCACCCAGCCGCGAAGCTTGCTGGCAAGCTGACGCGCCTGTTCGACGTTCGTCTCCGGCATCAGGATGACGAACTCGTCGCCGCCGTAGCGCGCCACCACGTCCGAGCGCCGGCAATTCTGTTCGAGGATGTGGCCCACGCGCTGGAGGACCACATCGCCTTCGAGGTGGCCGTAAAAATCGTTGACGAACTTGAAGCGGTCCAGGTCCATCAGCACCAGGGAGAACGGCCGCCCGGCGCGCGTGGACCGTTTCCATTCCGCCGAGAGGGATTCCATCAGGAAGCGATGAGTCTTCACGCCGGTAAGGCCGTCGGTGATGGCCTGTTCCTGGGCTTTCTGGAAGGCGAGGGCATTGTGCAGAGCCCCGGCAAAAAGGTCCGCCAGCGTCCGCAGCAGCAGGATCTCCTCTTCGGTAAAGTCGCAGGGCTCAGAGGATTCGACGTAAAGAACGCCCAACAGATTTTCAGCATAAGTGACCGGGAGTCCGATCGCCGAAGCCGAGCCTGCCAGAACCGGGCGCAGGCTGGCGGCATTCACCTCGCGAACGACCGCCATCTGTCCCGTGCGAGCCACCTGGCCCACCAATCCCTCGCCGAGAGCGATGCGCCGCCCCAGGGCATCGCGGCGCCTTCCGGCATCCGCCTGGATGACCAATTCTTTCGCGGTGTAGTCGAGGACGGCGATGCCGATATGATCGTAGCTGAGACCGTCTTCGAGCTCGGAGGCGATCTTCGCCAGCATTTCTTCCGGATTCAGAGTGGTGATAGCGTGGCTGGAAATGTTGTTCAACAACGTAAGATGGCGTGATTTTTTCTGCTCTTCCTCGAACAGGCGCGCGTTTTCGATCGCGATTCCCGCCTCGCCCGCCAGGACACGCATCAACTCGAGGTGGCCTTCGTCAAACAGGCGCTCCTGCTTGCTGTGCACTACCATCACTCCGATGGCGCGGTCGTACAGAACGAGGGGCACGCCGCAGAAGCAGCCGCTCTGCTGAATGGGTTCGACGCCAAGCTTGCGTACTTCCTCCGGGAACCGCTCACAAATCAGCACCGGCTGCCGGGTGCGGATCATGTACTCGGTGAGATGGTTTCCGGTGGGGCGCGACCGTTTGGCCAGCCGCTCGTTCTCAACCACCTCTAATTCGAAGCGGATTTCTTCACGGCGGCCGTCATAAAAGGCGATGTAGAAGCTGGTGACGTCAAAAAGCCGGCGCATCTCGGCATAGATCTTGTCGAAGAGCGAGCCGATCTCAAGCGTCGAACTGAGCGCGCGGCCGATTTCATTCAGGATGTGCAGCTCCTCGCTGCGGCGCGATGTCTGCTGCACCAGATAGCTGTTCTCAACCGCCATTCCGATCTGATGTCCCAGAGCCAGCAGCAACCGCAGCTCCGGGGGTGTGAATTGCCGATTGTCGGGTGTGCCCAAGAGCAACAGACCGAGGACGCGCTCCCTCGCCTGCAAGCTGATGCCGACCACCGTGCGAAGACCCTGGGCCACGAGGAGCTGGCGCGCCTGCCGGAAGGACGGCTCCCGCTCGAGCGCCAACCAGGAGGCGTCGCGTCCCAGGTCGCGGAGAACAACCAGCCCACCCAGACGCTCCACCAGGCCGACAAGGTATTCATCGAGGTGGCCTTCCTGGATCCGCGCACAGAATTCGTCTTTCAGTCCCGTCACGACGACGGAGGTGGGCCCATCGTGGCCGCCATAATGCAAGCAAAGCGCGCCGACGGGAATCCGCGCCACGTTCAGCACGCGGTCAAGCGCCTGGGCCAGCATCTTCTGAATTTCCCCGCCGACGAAGCTAGAGGTCGCAAGGTTCAGGTTCGAGAGTGCCAGCATGTTGTGCTCGACGCGACGGCGCTCCTCTTCGTAGAGGGCCATGACCATGAGGACACCGGCGAAGAGCTGGGGCAGAAGCAGCAAGAAATGCAGATCCGTGAGCCGCCCCCATCCCAGGCGACTCTGAAGCACCGTGCCGAGCAAGAGAATACCCCAGGCGGCAAAAGCTGCGGCAAGCAGGGAATCGGCGCGCGATTCCTGCTTCTTTCCCTCTTGCCGAAACTGGCGCGCCACCACGAACAAAAGAAGCGCCACGCCCAGATCAAGCGGCAACGCCGCACGGCCCGTCCGATAGGCAAAAGCCCAAATGGCGGCAAACAACGACGCCGGAATCAGCCAACGGAACCAGGTCGAAAGCCGCGCATAGAGCCTGGCCGCTCCGATGAACAGAAGGGCCGCAACCGCGAAAAGCCATTCGCTCAACCCCTCCTGCCAGCCGACGCGCCCGATCCAGGGCTCCAGCACAGCGCGTAAAGAGGCAAGGGCCATAACACCCCAGGCGTAGGCCCATATCAGGAGATATTGCTGCCGCTTGAGGTTATGGACGTAGGCGAAAAACGCAGCCAGCAACGCCGCGCCTGCCAATAGACCAATGGCGATGATGCTTTCTTGCGTTAGCAAAGAACTGCTCCAGACGCTTCCCGCGGAGAGAATAGCAGAAATGCCCTTGGCCTCATTCCTGACGTTGCATCAAGTTGCTTCAGAATCAACTCTCTCGAGGCTGCGAATTCATGCCCGCAAACGCACGGGCACGCGGATAGCCCTGCGGGGAAACACTCCTAATATTGATGCCGCGGCTCTCGAGCGTCAACAGTACGGGAGTACTGCGCTGCTCATGTTTCTGCAGCTGCGAGATAGTGGTTCAGTTTGAAACTGAACCACCCCGCAATGGGCGGGCTCGATTTCGGCTGTTGGTTCCGTTATCATGAATGGCTTTCAGCGCAGGAAAGAATCGCAAGAGTCCATGGCTACGGCCGAAAAACCTCGCGTTCGGTTTGCCCCGTCACCCACGGGCTATTTGCACGTGGGAGGGGCACGGACGGCCCTATTCAACTGGCTCTTCGCACGCCACGAGCAGGGCGTGATGTTGCTGCGAATTGAGGATACGGACGTCGAGCGCAACCGGCCCGAGCTTGTGGAGGGGATTCTCGAAGGGCTGCGCTGGCTTGGGATTCAGTGGGATGAAGGTCCATTCTTTCAGTCCCAGCGCCTGGAGATGTATCGTGCCGCGGCGGAGCGCATTCTGGCAAACGGCGCCGGCTATCCCTGTTATTGCCGCCCCGCATCATACGCGGGCGGCGATGCCCCGGATGAAGGCGACGCCGAGGAGCCCAAGACCGCGCGCAGCGAACCCTGCCCCTGCCGGGGGCTTACGGCCGAGGAGCGCGCCGCGAAGGAAAGCCAGGGCGTACCGCGGGCCATCCGATTTCTCGTCCCGCGGAGCGGCACGACGAGCTTCGAAGACGCGGTCTTTGGCGCGCGGGAAGTGCAAAACCAGGAGATCGAGGATTTTGTTCTGCTGCGTTCGACGGGGCAGCCCACTTACCAGCTGAGCGTCGTCGTGGACGACATCGACATGCGCATTACGCACGTCATCCGCGGGGCTGACCACCTCTCGAACACGCCGAAGCAGGTGCTGCTGTATCACGCGCTCGGGGCGGCTGCCCCGATTTTTGCCCACGTGCCGCTGATCCTGGGGCCTGACCGCACGCGTCTTTCCAAGCGTCACGGCGCAACCAGCGTCGGCTCCTATGCCGAGGAAGGATTTCTGCCCGAAGCGTTTCGCAATTTCCTCACGCTGCTCGGCTGGTCGCCGGGCGACGACTCGGAATTCCTGCGGACACCGGAGCTGATCGAACGATTCACGCTAAGTGGCGTGAGCCGAACGAACGCCATCTTTGATCGCGCCAAGCTCGAATGGTTTAACACGCAGTATCTGCAAAAGCCGCCGGTGGAGGAGATCCTTCCGGCCGTCGAGGCGGAACTCCGCCGGGCGGGGCTGTGGCGCGAAGAGTGGGGCGGGAGTGAACGGGAATGGTTCGCGCGCACGGTGGACCTGATCCGGCCGCGCACGCGCCTGCTAAAGGACTTTTCCGGATGGGCGCGCGCGTTCTTCACCGACGACTTCTCTTACGACGCGGAGGCATGCGAGAAATTCTGGAAGGACGAGCGCCTCCCCACCCTGCTCGGCAAGCTGGCGGATTCGCTCGAAGCGCTCGGCGACTGGAATCACGACGCGTGCGACCAGGCCCTGCGCGCGCTTGCGGCAGCCGAGGGCATCAAAGCAGGCCTGCTGATCAACGCCGCGCGGGTAGCCCTGGTGGGGCGCGCGGTTGCACCGCCCCTGTTCGAAACCATGATCGCACTCGGGAAGGAACGCGTCATCGGCCGGCTGCGGCGCGCCCTGCCGGCGGTCGCGGGGCACTAAATTCCACGGCAAGATTTCAGCGTTTCCCGCCCAAGCGAAAACAAAATTGTCCCGGTGAAAGGGAATCCTACTTCGGAGGATCGGCTTTCGGTTTCGCGAAGACGTCTTCGTGAACCGGGCGGGCCTTCGCGCCGGCAGGCGCAACTTGAATCGAAAGCGAAACGGGGAGCTTCACGGGCGGCAGGCAGGTGGTGTCGTTACAGGCCTGGTAGCGCAGGACGAAAGGCAGAGTTGCGCCGCCGAGCGGCGCATCCGCCGCGGCCTCGACCCGCATGCGCAACGTCACGCTGCCGGAATAGACGGAAAGCGGAGTAGAAGCAAAGGCGAATTTGAGGAGCTGCCCTTCGGGATAGGATGTTTCGACTTCCCGGAAACCCTGAGGCAGTTGAACCGTCAGGGTGGTGGGGATCAGGTATTCGTCCAGGGGCTTGTGCGAGTTCATGTGGTATTGGCGCTCGATTTCCACGACGATGGCGACATCGAAAGCGCGACCGCGCGGGACGGGCTCAAGCGAGGCGTAGGCGTGCGGCTTTACAACCGCCTGACCGGGCGACTCGGCCTGCGCGGCAAGGCGCGCTGGTACAATTCCCAGCAGGAACAGAAGGAAAAAGATCGCGATGATCCTGACGCGCGTGGTCATCAGACTGTGACGGGCGAACCAAGCTGTTGGCTGAGGATGCGGCTCATCACCTGATTCAGGGTCTCGCCAGTTTTCTCCAGCACGAAGGCGCCGGCCGTCTCCGACCAGCCGAGCTTGAAGCTGGTGGTCAAGGCCGAGATCCAGATCTGACGCACCGGAGCATTGGGGCTGATGACGAACCGCGTCTCCTCTTCATCCTCGAACTGCAGCTCAAGCTTGCCGCTTCCTCCCTCGACTTCGAAGCCGTGCGCGTCACCCACTTCGAGCAGGCGCCGGCGCAATTCTTCGAACGCCGCCTCACACTTCTTCTGAAATTCGCGCTCTTCCATCGTTCAATCAGGTTACCGCAGATTCGCGGGGAGTGGCAAGGAAACCGGGGGAGCTAGAGCTGCCCTTCGATCTCTTTGACGATGGTGTCGTGGTTCACCAGGCCGATAAAGCGCTTGACGAGCCTGCCGTCGCGCGAAATGACCAGGCTGGTCGGAAGACCGATCAGGCCGCCGAACTTTGCGGCCAGGTCATCGTTGCCGAGCACGATGGGGTAATTCATGGTCAGGGAGTGGCCGTCGACGTCGAACTGCTTCTTGGCGACGAAGGGCTCGACGACGCTTTTTCCTTCGTCATCCATGGCCACGCCGAGGACGGTGAATCCGCGGCCTTCATATTTCTGCTGGAACTCGATCATCCAGGGAATTTCAACCTGGCAGGGCTCGCACCAGGTGGCCCAAAAATTGACGACCACCACTTTCCCCTTGAGGCTGGAGAGTGCAACGCTTTTCCCCTGAAGATCGGTGAAGGTCACGTCCGGCTCGGCCGGCAGCGAAGTGTAGGCGCCGCCCTTGGCACTTTCGTGGACGTCGGCCGACTTCCCGCCCTTAACCGAGGAACAGCCGGGCACCCAGGAGAGAGCACACAGCGCGAGAATCATGACAAACAACGGAAGAATCTTCCTCATTTCCGGTTCCCCTTCACCAAACAAAACGATTCAGAAAAGCCAGTTTACCCGAAAGCCACGTCAGGCGATTGACGAAAATCAGGCCGCCCACGGCGAGCAGGAGCACGCCGCTCAAAACCTCGACTGCGTGCACGTGGCGGCGGAAGCGCTGGTAGAAGCGAAGAAACCGCCCGATGCCCAGGGCGGTGAGGAGGAAGGGTACGGCGAGGCCGGCGGAATAAAACCCCAGCAACAGCACACCCTGCCAGACCGTGTCGCGCGTGGCGGCAATCGCCAGCACGGTGGCGAGGATCGGGCCGATGCACGGGGTCCAGCCGAAAGCAAAGGCAAAACCCATCAAGAAACCGCTGACGGCGCCGGGCTGGCCGCCGAGATTGCGGAAATGGACGTCGCGATTGAGCCAGCGCGACATCGGCGGGCCGAGGAGAAAGATGAGCGATACGGAAGCCAGTTGCGGGACGCCCAAGTAGCGGCTGCTAAACGCGGGGCGGAAGTAAAACACGGCGGCAGCGAGCAGCAGCAGCGCTCCAATCGCCCATCCCACACGCATCGGAATCTTCACCAGCCAGCCCACCAGGTGCAGGCCAAAGAGAATGATGAGGCTGCCTGCGACCGGCGCGAGAAGGCTGCGATTGCGCACCAGGAACGAGCCGACCGCGCTGGCGGAAGCACCGAAGGTCACAAAGACGATGGAGAATCCCAGAACAAATGCGAGTGCCGAACTGAGTAACCCGGCGCGCGGCGCGCGTCCTTCGCGGAGCTGCTCCACACCGATCCCGGAAAGCATGGAAATGTAGCCGGGCACCAGCGGCAAAACGCACGGCGAAAGGAAGGAAACCAGGCCCGCCACAAACGCCGCAAAGATGGAAACGTCCATGCTTGGAGTACGCCTCTTTCTTCCTTTTGGATGCCCCGCACGCGACAAGTGCGATCGCGTTCTATTCTCCCACAACGCCCGACGAAAGGCCGCGCTTCTTCCATCAGCAGGGCAAAGGAAATTCCGCCCGATAGAGGAGAAAGCACGCGCTGGGCCCGGCGGGGGGGGCCCTGCTCTCCATCTATTAGACGCGGCAAGGCGATGGAAGTCTCAGCCGATTGGCGAGTGCAAGGACCTACAGGTCTAGGTGGCGTGAATGCCATGGCGTCGCCTGCTCGTAGGCATGGGCGATCTGCAGCAGGCGCAATTCGTCCCAGGGCTTGCCGATGAGCTGCAAACCAATGGGCAGCCCCGCGCGCGTGAATCCGCAGGGGACGGAAATGGCGGGCAGCCCGCAGGAGTTTGCCGGGCGATTCAGACGCACCAGCGCCGAGCGCACCGTTTCCTCTTTGCCGCCGATGCGAACCGACCTTGCACCGATCCGCGGCGCAGGAATGGGGACGGTGGGCACGAGGATGGCGTCCACGCGCTCGAACGCCGCAAGAAAGTCCTGGCGCTCCGCGTCGCGGCGCGCGAGGGCGCTGCGGTAATCCGCTTCGCGCATGGCCATCCCCTGTTCCAGTCTCTGACGCACGTCTTCGCCATATTCCATCGCCCGCACCGGGAAATATCCCTCGCCGGAGTGAAACTGTGCCGCTTCAAACAGCGCAATCTGAGTGGCCAACTCGAGCGAGCCGGCCACATGCGGAAGCGAAACTTCCTCGACGCGCGCACCCAGCCGCTCGAGCTTCCGCGCGGCGGCGACAACGGCCGCCCGCACCTCCGGGTCGAGACGGTCGAAGAAATAGTCTCGCGGCCGGCCGAGACGCAGCCGCTTGGGCCGCCGCTCGAGCCCGCGCCGATAGTCTGGAGCGGGCGGGCCCTTCGCCGCCGGGTCGCGCGAGTCCCGCCCGGCGATTGCGTCAAGCAGAATGGCGACGTCGGCAACCGAGCGCGCCAACGGTCCGACGTGGTCCAGGCTGCGCGACAGAGGTATGACGCCCCAGCAACTCACGCGGCCATAAGTGGGCTTGAGTCCGACGATGCCACAAAGCGCGGCCGGAATGCGGACCGAGCCGCCGGTGTCTGTTCCCATCGAAGCGAATCCGACCCCGGCGGCCACCGCCGCCGCCGAGCCCCCGCTCGAACCTCCGGGCGTGCGGTCGAGGGCCCAGGGATTGTGCGCCGCGCCATAATGAGGATTCTCGGTGGTGACGCCGTATGCGAATTCATGGAGGTTGGTCTTGCCAATCAGGATGGCGCCAGCGCGCGCGAGGCGCCGCGCCGCGGTTGAATCCATTGTGGGGATAAAATCCGCGAGGATCTTCGAGCCAGCGGTGGTGCGGATGCCGCGCGTCCAGAAGTTATCTTTCAGCGAGATGGGAATGCCATGGAGCGGCCCGCGCCAGCGCCCCTGAACGATTTCGCGCTCGGCGCGGCGCGCGTCACGGCGGGCCTTGTCGGCCGTCAAGGTGATGAAGGCATTGAGGCGGGGCTGAAGCCGCTCCGCCCGTGCGAGCGCCGCTTCCACTAAAGCGACAGGCGAGAGTTTGCGGGCGCGCAGCAGCTTCGCGGCCTGCTCGATCGAAAAAAATGCCAGCTCGTCTTGCCGCCACGCATCCACACCGGCCTTCAAAAGACCTTTTCCTGACGCCGGAGGTTCCCCACCGAGCCGATGTTGGCAATCATCAGCACGACTTTGTACTGGTTCTCCACGCGCACCGAGCCCAGCGAAAACCGGATGAACTCGAAACCCAGGCCGCAGCAAGAGCCGTTGTAGGAGATCTGGGCCACCTGATTCTGAAAGGTGCTTTGCGTCACGTCGTAACTAAAGCCGAACGACGCGTTCCAGCCCCGCCGGTTCAGCTCGCCATATCCGACGAGAGCCCTAAGCTGATTCGAGCGCGGGGCAAGATTTGGCGGGCTCGATGGGGTCTTCAGATTGACGGCGGAAAAATCCGCGAGGGTGACGAACGACTGACGGTACGGCCGGACCTTGAGGAGCGTTCCGGCGGCGGTCAACTGTTTGCGCCGCGGATCGTAATCCATGAGGAGCTGCGCGTCGTAGCGGCCGCCGGGCGTGATGCGCAGGTCGCTTACGATGGGCGAATAGCTGCGGGTTGTGTCGGCAAAAGCAAAGGGGGTGATGGAGTCGAACGCCTGCAGGACGTTTCTCTCACCCGCGACGATGGCCCCGCCGAAGGTGGGGTCGAAATAATACTTCTGGACGATGCGCCAGCTCACCAACTCTTCCGCGTCCTCCGAGCCCGTCTTGCGGAAAAGCCGCTGCGTGAAGCCGTACTCGACCTCGTTCGTATTGGTGAGCGTCTCGTCCTCATCGAAGCGGATGAAGCGGTCAAACTGGTTGACGCCGTTTACGAGCCGATAGACCACTTGGGGCTCGATGACGTGCTTCCATTTCGTGTCCCCGTCGTCCCAGATGCGGTCGAATGCGGGCGGACGGAGATCGACGGAGAATTCCTCGGTTGTGCGAACGAGAGACTGGTCGAGAAGGGCGCCGTTCTGCAATTGCTCCCCATAGCGGGTCGAACGCAGGGTAAAGCTCGGCGTCACTCCGAGCCAGGGCCCCCAGCGTAGCGGCATGGTGACGCTGGGAGCAAGTTCGGTGCGCTGGACCAAGGCGGCCGTCTGCAAGCCCGCGGGAACGTCCTCAGCGCGGTGGACGGCATCGGCAAAAGCGTCGAAGGAAAAATAGAGGGGCCAACGCGCCCAGGGAGCCTGCGGGACCGAGCTGAGCCGGACTTCCGGGGCAGTCCGCAAAAAAACGGAAGTCTCCGGCGAGGTGCTGAGAAAGTTCTTGTAGGAAAGAGCGGCGAACTCGAGGCTGAAACCGCGGAAGTTGTTTGCGAGAAAAACGGTGTTCTGCACTTCGGAGATGACGGCCTCGGAGAACGTCTCCCCCCACGCCAAGCGAAAGGTCAGCGAGCTGAGCCCATTCAAGTCCGCGACAGCGCGCCAGCCCTGCGGGAGGAGAGCGTCCAGCCCGATGTGATACTCGTTGCCGCCCTCAGGAGGTTGTCCCGGAAGGCCGCGATCATTCACCGCAAAGTAGCTCACTTCGAGTTTCACGTTCTCCCATGGCTGCATGCGGAGACGTTCGCGCTGGCTGTACCCACGGCGGCTCCAGTATTGCATCCCGACCAACGCATCCATCCACTCCGTGGGGGCCCAGTAGAATGCGTCGCCGAAGATGGTTCCCTTGGTGCTGCTTTTGCCAACGTCCGGGATCAGAAAGCCCGACTCCCGTTCCTTTTCTGCCGGCATCGTGGCATAGGGGAGATAGATGACGGGAACGGAGAAGAGGCGAAAGTCCGCGCCGTGGAGCTGGATATTCTTTTCGATGTGGATGGTAGCTTTGGGCGCATGGAACTTCCAAGTGGGGCGATCGGGCTTGCATACGGTCAGCGTGGCGTTGTGCACCTCCCAGGTGCTCTCATCCAAGCGATACGCCTCGACGGCTTCAAAGTAGAGCGGGTTGGGGCTGATAAACAAGGTCGCATTCGGGCGACGCTGCAGGCGGAAGCTGCCGCGCGCGTTCCTGAAGAAGCCGCGTCCCGAGAGCAATTCGTAGCGGCCCTCGTCGGCCTCAAGATGTTGTATGTCGCGATCGAATTGAATGTGACCATGAGCTTCGATGATCTTCGTGTCGTCGTGAAAGAGGATGTGGTCCGCCTGCAGGCGCGTGTCCTCATAAGTCACATCCACGTGGCCGTCGGCGTAAACGATGTTACCTTCGCGCCGCTGCTGGTCGGCTTCGTGGGTGGCTACGCTGCGCCCCGCCGTGAGCTTCTGCTGAGGACGCGAAGCCACATCGGCGCCGGCCAAGACGATAGGCGATGTTACAAAGATGGCCAAGATCGCCGCGTGGCTGCGGATTCGTCGGAGGATTTGCCTGCCCATTGCGTCGGGTATTGTCCAAAAAGAAGGTCGAGACTAGCACGGCCAGCGGAAAACTGGCAACGCACGTTGAGCGGTGTGGCCCCCGTCGCGCCGGCGCCCTTGCCGCACCTGATGTCCAGCGCCGGCGGGGGGTTGCCCGATTGACAACTCGCAGGCGACGATCGTGACGCGACTGCGGCCGCCGGCTGCTAGAATCAAGGCCGTCCTGTCCTCAGGCGCTCCGCAGCGCAAAACGGACCGGTGCTTTCAATATGCCCGCGGTGTGGTTCTGTAAGTTCCGAAGTGGCCGAAGTGTGCGCCTTCTGCGACGCCCCTCTCACTGAGAACAACGAAGGGGAAACGCCAGCAATCGCCACTGTGAGTGTTTCCCGTGGAGAAGCGCGTGCGCAAGCGCCTCCGGAGTTGGAAGCTGCGTCCGCCGCCGAGGAAGAGCCGGAGTGGCGTCGCGAGATCGGGCGACGCCTGGCGGCTTACCGGGCGCGCCAGCATCGCCTCCGTCCGGACGATTCGCAGACCGCGCTGCCATTTCTGGAAGCGGGCGAAGGTGCAAGCGAGGCGGCGTCCTCACGCGGGCCCGTGCGAATCACTGCAAGAATCCGCCCGCCCCAGAGAGTTGTGATCTCCGCCCAGCCGGAGCTGGACTTTGCCGCGCCGGCTGAGAGCCACAGCCAAGCGCGCATCGGTCTGGTGCCCGTTGCCGGGCTCGAAGAGAGGCGCCGAGCCGGCCTGCTGGACGCGGCGTTCGTTTTGCTTTCCTACGTGGGATTCCTGGGGCTTTTCCACTCCATGGGCGGCCACCTGTCATTCGACAAGGTAGATGCCGCGGTCTATGCAGCCGCGTTCTTCCTGCTCTACGGCTTCTATTTCTCGCTCTTCACGGTGCTCGGCGGCGCCACGCCGGGGATGCTGCTCCGTGGGCTCCGGGCCGTGCGGCTGGACGGTAATCTCCCCGAGGCACGCCAGTTCGTCTGGCGAAGCTTTGGCTCTCTTCTTTCCGGCGGCACCCTGCTCCTCGGCTTCCTGTGGTCGCTGTGGGACGAAGATCACCTCACCTGGCATGACCGTATTTCCCAGACTTATCTAACCGCGTGCGACCCGCTCACCGAAGGCGAACCGCTCGAGGCCGGGCCTGCCCGGCAAACTTTCGCCCATAAGTAACATCTCACCTACTTGGCCGGCGAGCGTCTAAGATCCATGGCCGGAGGACGCGTTGAAACAGCGATTCCTGAATCAGAAACTGGGCAAGCGGGCGAGCCGGCGGTCTGAACTGCTGAAAGCCAGCGGCCAGACGGCGCGGGCGCCGCGCGATACCCGTGTGCCGGGGCCGAACGCCCAGAGCGGCAAAGGAAGCTGATTCGGACGCTGCGGTGCTATAATGCAAGATTCAAGCCCACGGCAGCCTGCCGCCGCGGGATGCTTCCTCTCGGGAAACACGGGCATCCGGAATCGCGGAGCCTCGGAAGCAGAAAAGGGAAAAAACATGAGCCGCCTCGTAAAACGGGTTGTCCTGTCTCTATCGGTGCTGGTCTTTGCCTACGTAGCGATGGGCTTCATGCTGGGCAGGACCAACGACGACAAGACGTACCGCACGCTTACCGTCTTCAGCGAGGTGCTCGAACACATCCAGCACGACTACGTCGAAGACCCCGACCTGCACCAGGTGACGATGGGGGCTCTTCACGGCCTGCTCGATTCCCTCGATGCGGAGTCCGCGTATCTGAGCCCGCTTGAGTACGCCGACTACAAAAAGAAGACCGAGACGAAGCCCAAAGGCGAAATCGGCGCGGCGCTTTCCAAGCGCTTTGGGTACATCGCCGTGATCTCCGTTCTGCCCGATAGCCCGGCACTGAAGGCCGGACTGCGCGAAGGCGACATTCTGGAATCCATCGCCGGATTCGTCACGAACCAAATGGCAGTCGGCCAGGCGCAGATTCTTCTCGGGGGCGAGCCCGGCGCTACCGTGAAGGTTTCCGTTGTCCGCCGCGGACACACCGAGCCGCTGGAGATGGAAATCCCGTTCGCAAAACTGCCGGCACCGCGCCTGCTCGAAGACCGCATCCAAGGGGATATCGCATACCTGCGAGTACCCTCGCTCGAAGCGGGAATGAGCAAACAGATCCGTGAGAAGCTGGTGCAGTACGAGCGCCAGGGCGCGCACAAGTTAGTGCTCGACTTGCGCGATTGCGCCATCGGGCCAGCGGAGGAAGGCATTGCCACCGCACAGCTCTTTCTGCCTTCCGGTACGATTGCCACACTCCGCGGGCAGACCGTGACCGTACAGACATTCTCGGCAGACGCCACGAAGGTGGTATGGAAGCTGCCGGTGAGCGTGCTGATCTCCAATGGGACGGCCGGCCCTGCTGAATTGCTGGCTGCCGCGATTGCCGGCAACCATCGCGGGGACACGGTCGGAGAGGAGCGCACCTTCGGCACCGCTTCTGAACAGAAAGTGATTGCTCTCGAAGACGGTTCCGCGCTGATCCTGACCGTGGCGAATTATTACACGCCGGATAACAAGTCCATTGCCGCGGAAGGCGTGATTCCGACCGCGGAAGTGCGCGCGGAAGACAACACCACCGTCACGGACCAGGAAGAGCCGGGCGCGCCGCCGCCGGGACGCGTGGCCTCGCCTGATGATCCGGTGCTAAAGAAGGCCATTGAAATCCTGCAGGGCTCGGCCGCTTCGAAGAAAGCCGCCTGATCCACCCGTGCTGGTGAATGCACGGAGAGCCTGCCCGCCTCCTGCGCAATTCTGCTTTATTTCCACTTTCCTCGCGGTCTTCCTGATTTTTTTCGCGGCTGCGTGCGGCAAGAAGCCGCCCACGACAGTTGAACTCCGCGAGGTGACCCACCAGATGGTCGCCGCGGCGCAGAAGGTCACGGGCCGCCGCGCGGAAATTTCCATTCGCCCGCAGATGGAAGCGCTGCCAGACGGCCGCCG
>Ga0073928_10006786_pt1 | contig 15237 bp, 7 predicted proteins | sample PaiPotPPA55metaG_FD_76969 | JGI IMG/M metagenome (GOLD analysis project Ga0073928, IMG submission 76969) | Iron sulfur acid spring bacterial and archeal communities from Banff, Canada, to study Microbial Dark Matter (Phase II) - Paint Pots PPA... ... | reverse complement strand
GGAAATGTTCGGGCATGAGAACGTATCCGGCGACGACGAATCGATATCGTTGCCGCGTTTCTTCCAGGATTCTGAGAAACAGCTCACGACGCGACGCACTGCCAAGCCAATGCCGGCGTTGATAACAACTCGAAGTGATAAAATGCAGGTCGCCCGAGCCGTAGTATCGCTTCAATCCCAGAGGCATTCCGAAAGACTATGTTGTGTGTCCAGGAATTGCTGTGACGAATGAACACCCACCCTTCAAGAAGCGAAGGGTGGGCCACCCCCCAGTTGAAGCTTCGGGAAAGGTGGGCCACCCGCCTTGTGCGCAACAAGAATCGGTCTACGCTCACACCAGCTTGACGTTCCGTTCGATCGTCTTGATGACCTTGTCCATCTTGCCGCCCCATACTTGTTTGGCCATGCTGAGAGTGAAGCCTTTGGCCGTGTGGAAGGGAACATGTGACGGCAGCGATAGGGCGAACGGATCGACTACCGCATCCACGACCACTGGCCCGCCTTTGTGTGCAAGAGCCTCGGCAAGCGCATTGCGAACATCGCCAGGGTCTTCCAGGCGTATGCCTTTTGCACCCATGGCTTCTGCTACCCGGGCGAAGTTAGGGTTCTTGAATTCCACGCCGAACGGAGCGAACCCCGCCTCCTGCTGCTCGATGTTCACGAAGTCCAGCGATTCATTGTTGAAGATGATCTGCACCACCGGTGCTTTTCGCTGAACCTGCGTCGCGAGGTCGCCCAGCGCCAGCATCGTGAACCCGCCATCACCGCACAGCGCGATCGTCTGCCGTCCGGGATAAGCCAGTTGCGCGCCAAAGGCGTTAGGGGCGGCGCTGGCCATCGACGCCCACGAAAATGATCCGAAGAGTCTCCGCTTCGCACCGCCTTTGATGTGTCTCGCCAGCCAGATGCAGGGAGTGCCCGTGTCGGCGAAAAACATTGCGTCGTCGGAGGCCAATTCGTCGAGCGTGGCGGCCAGGAATTCCGGCCGAATCGGTTTGATGCCGGGACCCTTCTCGACATAATGATTGAGCAGTTCTTCAAACTCACGCGTCTCTGCTAGTTGCTTATCAAGGAAGCGTGTGTCGCTCCTTTCCTTGATGTTCGCAAGCAGCGCCGCCACCGTCGATTTCACTTCGCCCACTAACGCGAGATCCACGGCGGTGCGGCGGCCAATGTGCTTCGGATTCCAATCAATCTGTACTTTCTTTACACCCTTCGTTGGCAGAAACTCCGAGAAAGGAAAATCCGTTCCCAGCAGCAGCAGCAGATCAGCGTCGTGAATGGCTTTGTAAGCTCCACCGTACCCCAACAAGCCGGTCATGCCCACGGCATATGGATTATCGTGCTCGAGCCACTGCTTGCCGCGAAACGAATAACCGACGGGCGCTTTCAGTTTGGCGGCAAGCGTAATTACTTCGTCGCGGGCCTGCCGGCAGCCGTCGCCTCCGAAGATCGCTACACTTTTCGCTTCTTCGATCATCGCGGCGAGCTTTTGCAAATCGGAGTCAGCGGGACGAAATAACGGAGCGGCTGGAATCCTGAGTTCAGGTGCGTCGGACTTTACGGCTGACGCCGCCACATCGCCCGGCAGGGAAATTACGGTCGGGCCATGATCGACGACCGCCGTCAGGATCGCAGTGTTGATCACCGCGCGCGCCTGCTCCGGATTCACAATGCGCCCAACATAGAGGCACGCCGTGTCAAAAAACTTGTAAGGATTCAGCTCTTCAAGCGCGGCCGTGTCGATCAGCTTGGTTTCGACGTCCCCAGCAATCGCGATAACTGGTGCGCCTTCTTTCCTGGCGTCCATTAGGCCGTTGAAGAGATGTGTCACTCCGGGACCGGCCGTGCCGCACACCGCAACAGGCGCGCCAGTGAAATACGCGTCCGCGACCGCAGCGAAGACGCCATATTCCTCGTGGCGGACGTGAATGAACTCAATTTTCCCGTTCCGGCGGAGCGCATCGATCACCGGATTCAGCGCGTCTCCCACGATTCCGTAACATCGTTTCACTCCGGCCTTCTCAAGCGTCTCCCACAACAGGTCCGCTACGTTTCTAGACATAGAAGAACCTCCAATTTCATCAACTTCACATCGTGAGCACGGCGCGGAACTGTGCTTTGCCGCTCATCATGCGCTCGTAAGCCTCGGCCGCCTTTTCGAGCGGATACGTTTCAATCATCGGGCGCACGCCGCTTAATTCGGAGAAGCGTAGCGTGTCTTCGATATCGGCCGGTGTTCCCGAGGCCCACCCCTGAAGAGATCGGCTTCCATTAATGAGCTGTAGGGGCGTGACCTCAATGGGCTCAGGTGCGGCACCGATCACCATGAGCTTACCGTTCGGGCCCAGCCCGTCGAACAGCTCAGACATCGCCTTCGAGCTGGGGGCCGTGGCTAGAATTACTTGTGCGCCGCCCAATTTTTGCAATGCCTCGGCTGCGTTCGCCGCAGCACTGTCGATGTACACGCTTGCTCCGAGTTTCCTTGCGAGAGCAGCATTTTCAGACCCGCGCCCAATAGCTACGACCTTATAGCCAAACTTGTTTGCGAATTGAATTCCGAGGTGACCCAGGCCGCCGATGCCCTGCACCGCAACCAGATCGCCGGGAAGGGCGCCACTGTGCCGCAGCGCGTTGTAGGTAGTAATGCCGGCGCAGAGTAGCGGTGCTGCGTCGACATCATTCAGACTCTCTGGAATCGCCACCAGCGCCTCCGCGGGAGCAACCATGTATTGCTGGTATCCGCCGTCATAGCTGATGCCCGGAATTTTCAGATTCCGGCAATTACGAAAATCTCCGCGCCGGCACTCGCGGCACGTGTTGTCGTGGCCGCCGTGCCAGCCGACACCGACGCGCTGTCCCTTCTTCCACTCGGAAACTCCGTCGCCCACTTTATCGACGACGCCCGCCACTTCGTGTCCCGGGACCCGGGGATATTGAATGCCGGGCCAATAGCCTTCTTTCGTGAGAGAGTCGCTGTGGCAGATACCACAGGCCTGCACTTTGATGCGCACTTGTCCCGGACCTGGCTCAGGAATCTTGCGCTCCACTATCTCGAAATCTGCTCCCGGTTTGGAAATCTGTGCCACCTTCATTGGTGCCGCTTCTGGTTTTGCCGCCACTCTGAGCGTTGCCATAAATCCTCCTATGAACTCTGTATGGCAGATAGATTGTTAATCCGCCGCGCAAGTTTCACGGTCTTATTGGCATTTTTTTATGGAGGTTGGGACGACCCTTGCAAGTCTTTTTGATTTCGTAAGAATCACCACCAACGAGGCTGTCCCACCTTGCGCGGTTTTCGCAAGGTGGAATTCGGACGGTGTGCAGAGTCGGGGGTCTCAGTCCTTGAGCGCGGAAGACGCAGCAAGCTGCCTCTCTACTCTAGATATCAGACAGAGTAGGAGACATCATCCCCGGCGGGCATCTCAGGGATTGAAGCATTTATCGACTGAGCGGGTGCGGCGCCTTTGTTGCCGCGGCGCATGGCGACGATTCCGGTGCGGACCATTTCCAGGACGCCGTATGGGCGCAGCACTTCGAGAAGGCCGTCGATCTTGTCTTCGGTGCCGGTGATTTCGATGGTGAGCGAATCGGGAGCGACATCGACTACGCGCGCGCGGAACACGCTGGCCAATTCCAGCACATGGGAGCGGGCATCATGAGTGGCCGCGACTTTGATCATCGCCAGATCGCGGACGATTGCGGGTGACTCAGTAATGTTTTCGACCAGCAGAACATTTACCAGCTTGTACAGGTTGGCTTCGATGCGGCGAGCCTGATCGTAGTCAGCGTCCACGGTGATCGTCATCCGCGAAACTTCGGGCTTCTCGGTGCGGCCGACAGTTAGGGAGTCGATATTAAAAGCGCGGCGGCGGAAAAGCGACGCAACGCGAGTCAGCACCCCAGGTTTGTTTTCAACGTAGACAACGTAAGTGTTCATCATATGCGTTTGACCATGTGCACTGCTCGTGTGGGTCGGACACTCCTGTCCGATGCCTTTGACTTAGATCTTGTATCTGCAAAAATCAACCTCAACTGCGTCGGACAGGAGTGTCCGACCCACATGAGCTTTATTCGTCCTCGGCGGTCTCCACCAATGGCGTCGGACGACGGATCATGTCATTGAGTGCCGCCCCGGCGGCCACCATCGGATAAACCGTGTCTTCCTGCTCCACCCGGAAGTCGATCAAGACTGGCCCGGCATGCTCCCGCACGGATCGCACCGTCGGAACCACTTGCGAGCGCTCGGTCACAGTGATTCCTCTCATCCCATAAGCCTCCGCCAACTTCGCGAAATCCGGATTCAGCAAAGGCGTAGCCGCATAGTTCCTCTCATAAAAGAATTCTTGCCACTGTCGCACCATGCCTAGGTAGCCGTTGTTGATTATGGCTACGTTTATTTTTATTTTTTCTTGCATGATGGTGGCTAGTTCGCAGAGGGTCATCTGGAAGCCGCCGTCTCCTACCACGACCCAGACTTCCGCGTCGGGGCGGGATACTTTGGCGCCGATGGCGGCGGGCAGGGCGAAGCCCATCGTGCCTAGGCCGCCGGAGGTTATCAGCGAACGCGGCTGCTCGTGCTTGTAATATTGCGCTTCCCACATCTGGTGCTGGCCTACGTCTGTCACGACTATGGTGTTGCTGTCGCGCGTCTCGCGCCAGAGGTCGTTGATGACGTGGGCGGCGTAGAGATGGCCGTTGTCGGGTAGGTTCTGGATGTCGCGCACCGCGGCGTCGCCTTTTAGTCCGTCGATGTAATGGAGCCATTCTCCTCGATCCGGAGATTCGATCTTTGGCAGCAGCTCATGCAAGACTTCGCGGAGATCGCCGACTAGAGCAACATCAACTTTTACATTCTTGTTAACTTCTGCGGGATCGACTTCAACGTGAATCTTTTTCGCGTTGGGAGCGTAGGTCTTGAGATTTCCGGTGACGCGGTCGTCGAAGCGCATGCCTAGCGCGATCAGAAGATCGGCTTCCTGAATGGTGTGGTTCACCCAAGCCTCGCCGTGCATGCCCATCATTCCGAGATTCAGGGGATGAGAAGCGGGGAAGACTCCGAGCCCAAGTAACGTTAGCGCAACCGGAATGCCTCCGCGCTCAGCGAGCGTTATGACTTCACGCATCGCGCCTGAGATCAGAATTCCGTGACCGGCGAGAATCACTGGACGCTTGGCGGAGTGGATCAGATCGAGAGCTTTTTTATATTCCTCGGGCGCGGGAGAAAGATCGGGGCGGTATCCGGGCATCTGCGGCTTGGCGGCTTCCCAGTCAAACTCGCAGGTGGACTGTTGCGCGTCTTTGGTTATATCTACCAAAACCGGACCGGGACGACCGGATCGCGCTACGTACGCGGCTTCGCGGATGGTGCGGGCAACTTCATCGGCCCGAGTGACAAGATAATTGTGCTTGGTGATGGGCAGAGTGATTCCAGTGATGTCCGTTTCCTGGAAGGCATCGGACCCGATGAGCTTGCTGCCAACCTGTCCGGTGATGCAGAGAATTGGTGAAGAGTCGAGCATGGCAGTGGCGATGCCAGTCACCATGTTGGTCGCGCCGGGGCCAGAGGTCGCGACGGCGACTCCAAGTTGGCCGGTGGCTCGCGCATAGCCGTCGGCCATGTGGGTTGCGCCTTGCTCGTGGCGAACCAGAATGTGATGAATTTTGCTGTGCTTCAGGGCGTCGTAAGCCGGTAGAATCGCGCCGCCGGGATATCCGAAAACGTGTTTCACGCCTTCACGCTCGAGGCACTCCCAGAGAATGCCTGCACCGGTCATTGTTTTCGTTGTTTTCGTCTTCTTTGGATCGTTCATTTCATTTCTCTCGCGTAATAAAGAGGTCTATAAAACAAAACCCACCCGGCTGGCGCTTTAGGTGGGTTCAGAGCTTTTGGAGTTGGTCGATCTCAGCTCGTCCCCGCCTTTGGGACCGCTACAGGTACAGTGACTCGCACCCGGCAACAGACTCGAAGCTCAAATTGGACTCTCATTTTCGTCTATCTAGAGGTTCTCTTACAGTACCCAAAATGGTTATGGGACTGCAAGAAGAAAGAGAGGTGCCTTGTCTGTTCAAAGCGGGGAACTGTGGCCCCGCCCAAAAGGCAACTTCATAATTCAGGCAGTTTGTTTCCCCACCGCTTCTCCGGCCACCGCCAAAAACTTTTTGTGCAGACGGCCTGCCTCCCATCCCTTCGCAAAGTACGCGAAAGAATGCGGCATCCCCAGTGAATGTGCTGCGAACAAACATAGTCAGGCAAAGGTCCGAAGAAGCTCACAATCTACCAAAGTTGGGAGATTAGGAGCGCCTATCTACAAAGGGTCATACAAAAATTGGAAGGTTGCGAGCGTAACTTGTTGATTCCCGGTAAAACCTCTCTGGAATGTGAAGTGCCTTTAAGTTTCTCAATCCAAATTGTGGGATGCGCCGGAGTCGGCACACATCGGCCCGGTGCGAGAGGACAGGTTCAAAATGAAGATCCCCCGGCTTCGCCTCGTAGTCGTGTCTTTCCTGGCGTTCGCAATCAGTTCAACAGCCTTATGGTCACAATCAACTGCAACTGGCACTGTCGCCGGATTGGTAACGGACCCGTCGGGTGCCGTGGTGCCAGGTGTCGCGGTGGCGCTGATCGATTCCACGACTGGCGCATCCCGAATTACCGCCACCAACGATACGGGACGATACAATTTGGCGAACGTCACCCCGGGAAAGTACGACATCACATTCACAAAGAATGGCTTCACGGAATCGAAGCTCACTTCGCAAGAGGTTGAGGTCGGCAAGTCCGCGACGATAAATGTCACGCTGGCGGTGGGGGCGACTAGCTCGGTCGTGGAGGTTCAGGCGTCCAGCGTTCAGCTAGAGACCACGAATGCCACGATTGGCAACACTGTTAGTGGCGCCGCCTTGGAGAACTTGCCGTCACTTGGCCGCGATGTCAGTTCATTCATCACCATGCAACCTGGGGTGAGCCCTGACGGCAGCGCCGCAGGCACGGTGGTGGACCAAACGGCTTTCACGCTCGACGGAGGCAGCAACAGCAACGACATGGACGGCAGTTCGGGCGTCTACAACCCCAATTTTGGCGACGACCCCGCCGGCGGGCTTTTCTCCAACCCAAATAATGCAATCAGCGGAGCATCTGCGGGGATAAATGGTGGCCAGCCTTCAGGCGTGATGCCTACACCGGTCGATAGCGTGGAAGAGTTCAAAGTCGCGACTACGAATCAGACTGCCGATTTCAACAACTCGTCCGGCATGGAGGTGTCGATCGTTACCAAGCGCGGCACCAGCGCCTGGCATGGTACGGCTTACGAGTACTACCTGGACAACAACTTCTCGGCCAACACCTGGGACAATAATCAAGCAACGCCGAAGATACGGGTGCCGGACTGGCATAGAAACTGGTTCGGAGTTGCGATTGGCGGTCCCATCATTCCCAAAGACGTTCTTGGGGGAAAGACTTACTTCTTCTTCAATTACCAGGGAGCGCGTTGGCCGAATTCGGAGACGATCAACAAACTCGTCCCCAGCGCTGACATGCGCAACGGTATCGTGCACGATCCATCTTGTTCCGATCCGCAAGCCCCAAATTGTACTTACAACCTGAACACTCTTGATCCACGGGGCATCGGTATCAATTCGTTCGTCCAGCAGTTGTGGAACACGCACATGCCCTCCCCCACTCCGGGAGCGGGTTGTGGTGCACTCGCGGGTGACACTTTCTGCGACGGGGTAAACACTCTCGCCTTCAGGGCTAACATGGCCATTCCGCAGAACGACAACTTCGCGGTGGTCCGCCTTGACCACGACTTTGGACAGAATTGGCACTTCATGTCGAGCTACCGCTACTACCATCTGACGCGTGCCACCGACGATCAGATTGATATCGGAGGATTCTTCTCCGGTGATAAGGTGGGCACTCCAGTTTCCCTCACCAACCGCCCGCAAGTGCCGTGGTTTCTTGTGTTCGGGGTGACGACGAACATCAACTCGCACGTGACAAATGACTTTCACTACAACTTCCTGCGCAATTGGTGGCAATGGGGATCGCACGGCGACCCGCCGCAGTTTTCAAACTTGGGCGCGGCGCTCGAACCATTTGGCGAGAAGAAGAATGACGTAGCCGCTCCCTACAACGTCAACACCCAGCAGACGCGCACGCGGTTCTGGAATGGGCGGGATAACTTCTTCCGCGACGACGTTTCCTGGCTGTGGGGTGCCCACCTATTCCAGTTTGGTGGTCAGTACCAGCATAACTGGAACTACCACCAGCGCACTGATAATGGCGGGGGCATCAATTACTACCCTGTATATCTGCTGGGGGACAGTTCTGGCTCCGGCAACGTTGACCTGACGAGCCTAGGTTCCGCTTTCACCAACCCCACGCTCGCCCGCGAGGCGGCCGCAATTTTGGGCATCGTTACCGATACGCAGCAGGCGTATACCCGCTCGGGTGCGAATTTGACCTTGAATGCGCCGCTCGTACCGGCATTTGATAAAGTCACCATTCCGTACTACAACCTCTATTTCAATGACACATGGCACATGAAACCGTCCCTCACCGTTACGTACGGATTAGGGTGGGCATTGGAGATGCCGCCAAAGGAAGAAACCGGCAAGCAGATCATGTTTGTAGGTCCAAACGGCGCGGCGATCGATACTCAGTCGTACCTATCGCAACGCAAGGCGGCGGCTCTGGCGGGGCAGGTTTATAATCCCGAAATCGGTTTTGCCCTGATAGGCAATGTTACCGGGCACCCGAACTACGAATACAATCCGTTCTATCACGCGTTCAGTCCCCGCATTGCCGCCGCGTGGAACTTTAACAAGGACACTGTCATCCGCGGCGGCTATGGGCGAATCTATGGACGCTTGAACGGAGTTGGCCTGGTGCTGGGCCCACTACTCAGCCCCGGCTTGATCCAGCCGGTAAATTGTACGTTTGTTCTGTCCAATGGAACGTGCGGTACGGCTGCGAGCACCCTCAATGCTTCGACCGCTTTCCGCATCGGGACCGATGGCAACACGGCTCCGATTCCTTCCGCAAGCCAGACGCTGCCGCAACCATTTTTCCCCGGGGTCGGCGGCAACTCTCCAGCCGCTACTGCTTCGCCCACGGACCCGAAGTTCCGGCCGAATTCGGTTGACTCGTTTGATCTCACGGTTCAACACCAGTTTTCCAGAAATATCTCAATGGAGGTGGGCGGCATCAGCCGGTGGGTCCACAACGAGCTTTTGTCGGTCAACCTCAACTCAGTGCCTTACATGATGTCGCTAGGCGGACAGCAATTCAAGACCGCCTATGCCAACATTGAAAGGGCAATGGGTTGTACGACCTCAGTCGGGACGTGCAACGCAGCGACTCCAACGAACACGCTCGCTAGTCTTGCCCCACAGCCTTTCTTTGAAACTGCACTCGCGGGAACCGGCTTCTGCACTCCCGGTAACTGCACGGCGGCATTGATCAACAACCCCGCTGCGTTCGGCATGTTGCAAAGCCAAAGCGTCTTCTCGCTGTGGTCAATGCTGGACAACGGAGGAACTGCACCTGGATTCAACTTCCCCGTCAGCATGATGAACACGGCCGAACAAGTTTCGAGCAACGTCGACATGACTACAAGCCTGGGGCATGGCAATTACAATGCCGCTTTTGTGACTTTAAAGGTCAATGACTGGCACGGCGTCACGCTGCAGAACAATTTAACCTGGAGCCACGACTTGGGGACGGGGGGGGTTGTTCAGGCCACTAGCCAGCAAGGTGTCGTGGATCCATTCAACTTTGACACCCAGTATGGCACGCAACCATCCGATCGCCATATCGTGAACACAATGTTCGTGGTTTACCAGCTGCCGTTCTATCATGGCCAGCAAGGCATGATGGGCCGTCTTTTAGGGGGCTGGACCACTTCGTTTGTTTTCGCAGCTGGCAGCGGCGCTCCACTGAACTGCGGCACCACGACAGGGAGTGGCGGCAATGGTTACAGCGGCGGACAGGATTTTGGTTCCGGCGATGGTAACAATCTCTTCACCGACGGGAACTGTATACAGACGGTGGGCAACACCTCGGCATCAGTTCACAACGTCAATGGGGTCTACACCATCTTCGGAAATCCAACTGCGGTATACGGCACAATTCGTCCTCTGATCCTTGGGAATGATACGAGAAGCGGCGGGTACGGGCAGTTCCGCGGCCTGCCGTACTGGAATTTGAACATGGGGATAAAGAAAAATATCCGAATTACGGAACGATTCAGTGCTGAGGCCTCCCTCAGTGTCGAGAACTTTCTGAACCACAACCAACTCATAGATCCAAGCCTCTCCGTCACCAACACGGCGGCGAGTTTCGGGGGACTCTCGGTCGAGGGAACTACTCCACGAACGATGGAGATGGGAATCCGGGTCAACTTCTAGTTGGGTGGGTGCTTGAAAATTATGGGGCGTCCTTCGGGGCGCCTTTTTTTCTGATGCTCCGTTTTAACGCGACAAAAAACCGGGTATATTCGGTTCTTCCTAGACCTCACAGTTCAGGCTCTTCTGCCTCCCACCCCTTCGACTCCGCTCAGGGCAGGCTCTTTCGCAAAGTACGCGAAAGGATGGGCACCCCTAGTGCTGCTCCCTAAAACCGCCATGCGTACAATGGAGACAGACCAACTATGTGGAGACGAGGTTGAAGTTTGTCGATTAGCCGACGCCGGTTTCTTCAGGGGACTGGGGCCGCGGTTGCAGCTGGGGCTCTCGCTATTGGCGCGGATGCGGCGATTTTTGAGCCGAACGATCCGAAGGTCGTGAATGTTGAAATTCCCCTGCGCCGGTTGCCGCGGGCATTCGACGGTTTTACGATCGCGCAAATCAGCGATTTTCACTACGGCGAGATGTGCGCCATCCCGATTCGCCGTGCGGTCGAAATACTCAAAAAACTTCAGCCCGATATGGTGGCACTGACTGGCGATTTCGTCACGGTACCGATGTTGTCTAATTATTTGCATAAGAAGCAGGCGGCGGAGAGTGCGGAGCCTTGCGCCGGGATACTGAGTGCGCTGCATCCTCAGGCGGGAATGTTCGCGGTGCTGGGAAATCACGATGTCGATTCGGACCATCAATGGATTACTGAGATCATCGAAAGCAAGGGCATTCCGGTGCTGCGAAATCGCGCGTTGGCGATTGAAAAAGATGGAGCTCGATTCTGGCTGGCGGGTGTGGACGATGCGCTGGTGGGGCGTCCCGATCTCGAGTTAGCGCTTCATAGTGTCCCAAGCGGCGAGGCGGTAATTCTGCTTGCGCATGAGCCGGACTTTGCGGACGAGACCGCTCTCCATCCGGTTGATTTGCAACTCTCGGGACATTCGCATGGGGGACAGATATGGCTTCCGGTTGTGGGTGCGCCGTGGTTGCCGCCACTGGGGCGGTTGTATCCGCGCGGATTGCGAAAAATTGGAGACTTAACGCTGTATACGAATATTGGTTTGGGAACGATTCGATTGCCGGTGCGGCTGAACTGTCCTCCGGAGATCACGATGTTGAGGTTGCGTAGCGGGTAGGACGGAAGTGTCAGCAGCATCTGTTCCCACCCTTTCGCAAAGTGCGCGAAAGGATGGGGCACCCTCAGTTCTGGTGGTATTCAGAAAATCAAAAGCAAGTCCTTATTCGGGGATGACTTCGATCGCACTTATCGATGGGTAATTTGCGTCGGGGGTGAAGTAGAGTTCGATTTTGCCTTGTGGCGTGGGTTCAATATGCGGGAAGGATTTGACCAAGGGCTTGGAACCAGCCTCGCGAAAAATATCAAATCCTTTTAGGAGCTTCGATCCGTTACAAGAGACGTCAAAGACGCGGCTGCCCAGGCCTCCGATGCCGCCATTCTGAACACCAAACCAGTGCTCCATAAAGTAGAGTCTCACGGTGTACTTGCTTCCGGTGGCTACCGGCACGACGTAGTGGAAGTGCCCAAAGTGATGCCATTCGTAAAGACGTCCATCGGGAAGTTTGGATAGATCGCCGCCGAAACTGCTAAGTCGTCCGCCGAAGAAATAACGGTCCGGCATCCAGATATTGCCGTTGGAGTCGAGAAACGGAGAGTGTCCGACGACGATTCTGGCAGGAAGCATGGCATGCGAAGAGGCTGGCAGAATTTCGATCGCATTTACAAATGACTCAGGACTGGTGAAGTCCATGTGAATATTTCCGTCATTGGCCGGAGCGATACCGGTAAATATTTTTGCGGTGGCGATGTCGTCTCCGCCGGCGTCGTCCACTACGTCGAGATTGGTGAGCGGTCCTCCATTGATAGAGAAGGCGACGTTGCGGCTGGCCTCTTGAAGTCCCGACGTTTCGGCGAAGAGGAGATGGACTTCATAAGTTCCTGGGGGGACGGGGAAATTACAGTGGAGCACGCCGCGCCGTCCGCTCGAGAAAAGTGACGGGTCTTCAGTTCCTTGAATAGCATGGCCTGCCACGGAAAATGACGTTCCTCCGGTGCAGAAGCGATCGCTCTCCCAACTGGAGCCCCCTCGATCCATGTAGAGGGCGGTGTTGCCAACCATAACGCGGAGAATCTTTCCGGAATTATTGACGGGAGCGGCAGCCACTGGGGTCTGGGCGGAGGTTTCAAGCACGGTCCTCCTGTTCCATTCCTTCCGCACAAAAAATGAGGCGAGTCCTGCAATTAGAAGAATAGCGGCCACGATCATTGGCCAAGACTTTATCCTGAAGTCTGTGCCCTTGCGGGGTTCGGCGATTCTTTCTGGCTCGGTTTCTAGCGCGACGGTGGCCGGATGATCTTGATGATGTTGGCCGTTCTGTCGTGGCTGAGCTGAAGTGAGAGATTGGCCGTTGTGAGTCTCGTCGAGAATTGATCCGAGGGTCGCCGTTTCTAAATCGGCCGCGTGAACGAACTTCGGAATGTAATGGCCGGGGGGCAGACAGATGTGGACGGCGTGTTCGGCTCCGGCGTTCCGGTAATAATCTTCGAGGCGCTTGCGCAATGTGTGAGCGGTGACACGAACAATCGTATCCACCTGTGGGTCGAAGGCTTCCCGGCGGCCGAGGGCGTGCACGGCGATGTTGTATTCCTTGATCTCTCCGATAGCTCCTTCAAAGTACTTTGCGCAGACGTAGGTCAGAAGCCGGACATGGTTGTTTGTCCGCCCCAATACACCTGAGGATAAGACGAAATCAACCTCTGACCGTTCAGCATCGAGCTTGTCGACTGCCGATTGCAAGTGCTTACCCCTTAAGGGAGGGAAGTATACCCCACCTTGCGCGACCGGACTCGAACCAAGTGCCTGAATTACCTCGGACTTAAGTTGGGAATCTTCCTGCAAAAACTGCCCCTCGCGCTTTCGGATTCTAACCGTGAATTCACGGTTACCTAACTTCTCAGACCCAAGCAAGACTGCTCTACTCAACCATCGGCTAACCGCTATTGTTTCGTTCCCGCGCGATTTCCTGCCCAGAAGCGGGACGGTCTCCCGGAGAATCGGTCCGCACAGGAACGGAGCTAGTCGTACAACTCCCAGGAGGTACGGAAATGATTCTGGCCCGGTCGAAAAACCGTTGTCAACCCTCATTTAGCCTACCGTTGGTTCTCTTTGTGGGATTGCTACCCCTCGTCGCGGGGACCGGCCAATCCGCCCTCGCGCAGGACATCGTTGGGCGCATATCCGGGACGGTTACCGACACACAAGGGTCGGTTGTGCCGGGTGCTAGCGTCACTATTACCGATGAGGCAACCGGAGTTTCGCGTCCTCCCCTGTCCACTAACGCGGCTGGCCTCTTTGTGGCGGATGGTTTGCCCGTTAGTACCTACTCGGTGAGAGTTGAGCAAGGCGGCTTTAAGAAAACCTCGGTAGCCGGAAACCACCTAACAGCCGGAGGGCGCCTGACGGTAAACGTCACGTTGGAACCCGGCACCGTCACGGAAATGGTAAATGTGGAGGCAGCGGCGGTACAAATCAATACAACTTCCGGCGAAATCTCGACCACAATCACCAATCGCCAAGTGGAAGACGCGCCGCTGAATCAGCGCCACTATGAGTCGCTCGTCGGATTGATTCCCGGCGCGTCTCTTCAGGGTTCGGGACTGAACGCCGCCAGCATAACGAGTGGCTTCAACAACAGTATCGCGGATATCAACGGCCAGCGGTTGGACGGGCAGAACTGGAGCGTGGACGGCGGCTGGAACCTCGATTCCGGCTCGAATAACAGCGTGTTCAATGAGGTTGGCCCCGATTTCATCCAGGAAGTCGACGTACAGAGTTCGAACTATGACGCTGAGTTTGGCCGCTCTGCTTCAGCCACAGTTAATGTTGTAACGAAGAGCGGAACCAATCAATATCACGGCACACTTTTCGAATTCGTTCAGAACAATGTTTTCAACGCGGCAAATGCGGGTACCAAGCTGACGTTCATACCCAGCGCGCAGACACCGACATTGAGAGGATACAACGCTGTCCCGCCATTTCATTTGAACGACTTTGGATGGGACCTTGGCGGGCCCGTTCCATATCTCCAGAAAGGTAAGCTGTTTTTCTTTGCAGGGCAGGAGTGGAAGCGGTTTCGAGGATCGGCCGCAGGGTTGCAGACGGCGACGGAATCACAGACGTTTCCCACTGCGTTGGAGGCGGGAGGCAATTTCACCGACGTTCTTACTGGCACTAAGCCGCTTGTGCTGAAGACGCCGGCTATAATCCCAGCGAGTTGCGGCGGCACTCTTTTCACTGCGCCGAATGTTATAAACCCTGCGTGTATTAGCGGGGACGGCGCAGCCATTCAGAAACTCTATACGACAGCGGCACAACTATCCACGAATGGGGCCTTGCCCACCTTGGCCGCTGCCAACAATTTGACATTCAACCTCAACAATCCGGCCAACATTCGAGAGGACATCATACGGGTAGATGAACACTTCAACGACAAGCAAAGCATTTACTTCCGGTACCTCCACGACAACGTTGTAATTACCAATCCTTATTCGACATTCGGCGGTACTCCCGAGGTGCCGGTGGATCCGGACCAACGCAATCGCCCAGGATACAACATTCAAATCGGATGGACGGATGTCATAAGCCCAACCCTGATCAACGAACTTAAAGTCAATGCGGACTGGCACAAGCAGCGCACTCCGCTCATAGGTACAGCGTGGATGAAGTCCAATTACGGGTTCGGCTTTATTCCGCCGCTCGGAAACCCAACCCAGTTCCCGGCTGGGCTTCCGCAGATAAGCTTCACATCGGTTTCGGG
>Ga0073928_10006785_pt1 | contig 15240 bp, 13 predicted proteins | sample PaiPotPPA55metaG_FD_76969 | JGI IMG/M metagenome (GOLD analysis project Ga0073928, IMG submission 76969) | Iron sulfur acid spring bacterial and archeal communities from Banff, Canada, to study Microbial Dark Matter (Phase II) - Paint Pots PPA... ... | reverse complement strand
CACGAAACTCCCGCGCAGCAATCCGTGCTGCAGCAAATCCGCGATCCACTCGCTGTCTTTCTGGTCCGTCTTCCGGCCCGGCACGGCTTTGATGTGCTGGGCATTCACCAGCAACACCTCGAATTGCTCCGCAAGAATGTTCCACACTGGCTTCCAGTACACGCCGGTGGACTCCATGGCCACATGCGTCACGCCGCACTGCTCGAGCCAATCAGCCAACTGCAGCAGATCGTGAGTGAATGTCCCGAAGCGCTTCTTCTCTTTACGGCTCTTCCCCTTGGCCTCATTCCACAACACACATGCGGTAATACTTTTCTTATGTACGTCCAAACCACAACAGCAGGGATAGACAAGTTCCATCGCGCGGCTCCTCTCCACCGCGCGGCGTTGGACGCTTCAAAAAAGCGAAAATCTCCTACACGTGCTCTCCACAACTTCTGGAGGCTACAATTCGTTGTGCTTCTCAGCGTCCCAGCCATACTCGTAAGCGGGCTCTACAGCACCAGAGTAGGTCGGCCTCTGTCGCCAACGCGGCTCCACAAACGCTACGCCATCTCGCGCCCATTTTCATCCTTCGTTGTGGTCCCCGGAGGGGACCATGATTTACTCGTAGCGCAGAGCGACAATGGGATTGACGCGGGTGGCGCGGCGGGCGGGCAGATAGCAGGCGAACAGGCCGGCGGCGAGCAGTGCAAGAGGAGCCAACACGAATGCTCCGGGATCGAATGCCGAAACGCCCCAAAGCTGCGACTGCAAAATGCGTACGGAAAGAAGTGCAACCAACAGGCCGAGGAGCAGACCGCCACCGACCAGAAAAATTCCCTTGCGAAGCACTAGCGTAAGAATGTCGCTGCATTGGGCTCCCAGAGCCATGCGTACGCCAAGCTCCTGCGTCTGCAACGCGACAGAATAGGACATGACGCCGAACAAACCGATTAGAGCGAGGCCCAGGCCAATCCCCGCGCAGGTGCCAAAGGAGATCAGGCGAAATTTAGGTTTCACATACTCATGAGTGTGCAGCAATCCTTCCAGGGTATCGGGGTGAGAAAGGACTGGATTGGGGTCCACATCAGCAAGTACTTGCCGGAAAGTATTGACGAACAAGTTTGGATTGGCCGCTGTACGGACGAAGAGAGTGCGTTCCCCGAAACCGCTGAAAGTGTAAGGAACAAAAGCTTCCGGCCGGACGGACTCCTGCAATCCAACATTCCTGAAATCACTGACTATGCCCACGATTTCAAAATAGGCATCGTGCGGAGCTCCGGGAATTTGGTCGAGCACATTGAATTTAATTTGCTGGCCGATGGGATCCTGATTCGGAAAATATCGTTCGGATAGAGTGTGGTTGACTACGGCGATGCGGCGTCCTGAAGCTACATCGGAGGAAGAGATCAGTCTTCCGCGCAGCAAGCGCAAGCCCAGGGTCTGGAAATATCCTTCACTGCAGCCATCGAAACTTGTCGTCCAATGTTTGTCGTGAGGTTTTCCGGGGATGGTCACGTCCTCACTCCCCGGACTCCCCTCTATCGGCCAAGAAAGAGCAGTTGCGGCATTCACCACCCCGGGAATCGCGGAAATGCGAGCAAGTGCCTGCTCAAAATAGGCACGCTTACTTTCCGCCGAATCGTATTGATGACCCGGAAAATGAATCTCGGCGAGGAACATATTTTTCGTGCTGATGCCGGGGTCGAAGTTTGTCACGGCGATAAAGCTACGAATGACGAGCCCAGCAAAGACAAGCAGGAGCATGGAAAGCGCCACCTGGCCTACGACCAGACCAGCGCGAATTTTGCCGCCGCGCCGTGAAGAATTTGCGTTAACGCCGGAACTCTGCAGATTTTCACGCAGGTCCTTTTTTACGGCGAAAAACGCCGGCGAAAGGCCAAAGAGCAGGGCCGTTAACAAGGAAACCGCAACGGCAAAGAGAAGCACTTGCCAGTTCAAACTGATGTCAGACTCGCCGGGAATTTGCAGTGCGGCGTCCAGCGTCTTGGCAGCCTTCAGACCTCCGTAAGCCAGGAAGCTGCCCGCAAGACACCCGGCGGCGCCAAGAACGAAGCTTTCCAAGAGCAATTGGCGGATCAAACGGCTGCGACTAGCTCCAAGCGCGCTGCGCAAGGCGATTTCCTTTGCGCGTGCACTATGATGGGTGAGCAAGAGGCTTGCGACGTTGCTCGACGAGATGAGGAGCAAAAGCGCGACAGCGCCAATCAGAAGAAAAACAGTTTGCTTAAAATCGCCGACGATGGCGTCGCTGAAGCCACGAGTGCTGATGTGGAATTTTTCCGGGTAATCGTCTTTGTGCAGCGGCACAAGGCGCTGCGCAATCGCGAGCAGGTCCGCGTTTGCGGTGTCCCGGCTGATGCCTCTTTTGAGAATTCCATTTGGGAAGAAAAAGTAGGGAACATTATTGGCCATGGCATCAGCCCACGACGAGGGTTCCGGCCGGTTCCAAGGAATTAGAGCGTAGAAGTCGGCGCCGAAAAGGTAGAACCGGGGCGGCATTACGCCAATGACTGTGCGCGACTGGTTATCGATCATCATCGTCTTGCCGACAACCGTCTTGTCCTGCTGAAATTCCTTTTTCCAATATTCGTAACCGAGAAGCACGACTGGGTCGGCGCCCGGCTGCGCATCGCGTTCCATCAGGCCGCGCCCGAGCATTGGAGGCACGCCGTAGAACTCCGCGCCGTTTGGCGTCATCACGCAACCGTGCACCAGCTGGGTAACGCCATTGCGAGCATAGAGCACGTCCCAACTCGAAACGCCAACGATGTCTTCAAAGGTGTGATTCTGTTTGCGAAACGCGACTATCTCATCGAGATGAAACACCGGGCGAAACTGCCTGGTGCCATCGCGGTCGTCCATGACGCTGATGGACATCAGCCGATTGGCGTCGCGGTAGGGGAAAGGGTTCAGAATGCCGTTGTAGAAAATGCTGAAGACGATTGAGGAGAATCCTATGCCAAGGGCCAGAGCGAGAATTGCGACTGCGCAGAAGCCGGGACTCTTACGCAGCATGCGTAACGTAAAACGCAGATCACGAAACAGCGTTTCAAGCCACGCGATGCCTCGATGATCGCGGTAATTTTCCTTGGTCTGTGCAACGCCACCTAATTGCATAAGGGCTTGTCTGCGGGCTTCTTCAGCAGACATCCCGTGCTTGCGATTTTCGTCGATGGCCAAATCCAGATGCGCCGCCACCTCCGCATCGTGTTCCTGGTCCAACCGCGCGCCGCGGAAGAGAGACAAGAACCGCTGAAGCGATTGGCGCAGACCTTCCATCATGGTTCACGCTTCCTCTCCCGGCACCGCCAGCACGCGATTCATCACGCCAGAGAGTCTCTGCCAATACGCCGCGTCTTCGGTCAGCTGTTTGCGACCGCGTTTGGTGATCGAGTAAAACTTGGCCTTGCGATTATTGTCAGATGTGCCCCATTCGGCGGAAATCCATCCACGTTGCTGGAGCCTGACGAGGGAAGCATAGATAGTGCCCTGGTTGAGCAAAACTTCGTCGCCGCTGGCCTGCTCAATACGCCGGGCGATTCCGTAGCCGTGGAGGGAGCCCATGAAGGCGAGGGTTTGCAGGACCATAAGATCCAGCGTGCCCTGCAGTAGGTCGAGTTTGGAATGGCCCACAGAAACTCCTGTGCTATAACCACATGAGAATAGCAGACCTCTGTGGGGATGCCACAGGAAAATGAAATCGGCAAATTCTGGCTAGCTGGAGACGGGCTGCAAACGCGGGCGCATGATGCTACCTTGTGCTGGCAGCACGCTAAGCGGGACGCGGGTAAGGTCAAGGGAGGTTGGCATGTCGATACGGCCGGTGAAAAGACTGATTAAGGCTAAGCCTACGATGGAAGGCGCGGGAGTACATTTGCGGCGCGCATTCGGATTTGGTAATACGACCGAGTTTGATCCGTTTTTGTTGCTGGACGATTTTCGTAATGATGTGCCGGAGGATTATCTGGCGGGATTTCCATGGCATCCGCACCGAGGGATTGAAACCATTACTTACGTGTTGGCAGGGACGGTGGACCATGCGGACAGCATCGGAAACAAAGGCGCGATTTCTCCGGGCGATGTGCAGTGGATGACGGCGGGTAGTGGCATTATTCATCAGGAGATGCCGAAAGGCGATGCCGCGGGGCGCATGCACGGATTTCAGTTGTGGGCGAATTTGCCGGCTTCGCTGAAAATGACAGAGCCGCGATATCAGGAAGTGAAATCGCTGGAAATTCCGCTGATTACCGACGATGACGGGACACACGTGCGCGTGATCTGCGGGAATTTCTGGGGCCAGAGCGGGCCGGTGGATGGAATTGCAGCTGATCCGGTGTATCTGGATGTTTCGATCGCGCCCGGACGGAGAAAATCGTTGCCGGTGGGAACTACGCGGCATGCGTTCGCCTATGTGTTTGCGGGCGGCGGGAAATTTTGCAATGCGTCTGATCCACTGGCCGTGCCTACCGAACCGGTGGGATGGCTGGACACGACACCGCCGCTAGAGGCGGATAATCGGTCGCTGGTTTTGTTCGATCGCGGTGATGAAGTTGTGGTGCAGGCTGGTGATGAGGGGATTCGATTTTTGTTGGTGTCAGGGAAACCGCTGGAAGAACCCGTCGCGTGGTATGGGCCGATTGTCATGAATACGCAGGAACAGTTGCAGCAGGCGTTTCGGGAGCTGGATAAGGGGACGTTTTTGAAGAGTGGGAAGAAGTAGGAGAAGGCGCCAAAGTTAAAGGCACCGGTCTGAAGACCGGCCACTACGAAAGACAAGCTAAAGCTTCAGTGAGCGGAGGCGGAGGGCGTTGGCGATTACGGAGACGGAGCTGAAGCTCATGGCGGCGCTGGCGATCATGGGGCTGAGGAGCCAGCCGAAGAATGGATACAGGACACCAGCGGCGATGGGCATGCCGAGTGCGTTGTAGAGAAAAGCGAAAAGCAAATTTTGTTTGATGTTGCGGATCGTAGCGCGGCTGAGTTTTCTTGCGCGCAAGATGCCGCGTAGGTCGCCCTTGAGTAGAGTGATGCCGGCGCTTTCGATGGCGACATCGGTCCCGGTACCCATGGCGATGCCTACATCGGCGGCGGCGAGAGCGGGAGCGTCGTTGATTCCGTCGCCGGCCATAGCGACGATGCGGCCTTCCTTTTTCAATTCGGCGATGATCTCCGCCTTTTGCGCCGGCGAAACTTCTGTGTGCACTTCGTCGAGTTGTAGTTCTTTGGCAATGGTCTCAGCCGAAACTTTTCGATCGCCGGTCAGCATTACAATCCGGATGCCCTGGGCGCGCAGCTCAGTGATTGCTTGCGGCGTGGTTTCTTTCACAGGATCGGCAAGCACGATGACGCCTGCCGTCACATTGTTAACAGCCACCAGTACGAACGTGACGGAGAAAGGATGACTCGCGCCAAACCCGGTGTGAAGATTTTGCGCTTGCTGAGGTTGCTGCACGTTTTTTGATTTAAGAAATCCCTGCGTGCCAACCATAACGCGGAGCCCGGAAATGTCCGCCTCCACGCCGCCACCGAACGTCGCGGAAAAATCGCTAGCCTCGGCAAGGTGCAGGTGCTTTGCTTGCGCCGCGCGAACGATAGCGCGCGCCAGAGGATGTTCGCTGGAACGCTCCACGCTTGCCGCCAATTGCAAAAGATCGTCTTCAGTGAGGCCACTTTCCTTCACTACGGCGGTCGAAACGACTGTGGGCTTGCCCTGGGTGAGGGTGCCGGTTTTGTCAACTGCAAGGGTGTCGATGGCGGCGAGTTTTTCCAGGGCTTCGGCGTTGCGGATTAGGACGCCGACTCCTGCGCCCTTGCCGACGGCGACCATGATGGACATTGGAGTGGCAAGACCGAGAGCACAGGGACACGCGACGATGAGGACGGCGACGGCGTTGACGAGGGCATACGCGAGGCGCGGCTTAGGTCCGATGAGGGACCACGCGATAAACGTGAGAATTGCAATGGCAACGACTGCGGGGACGAAAATGGCGGCGACTTTGTCGGCGAGACGCTGCATTGGGGCGCGGCTGCGTTGCGCTTCGCCAACTAATTTTACTATTTGCGCTAGGGTGGTTCCGCTGCCGACGCGTTCGGCGCGCATCACGAAGCTGCCGCTGGTATTGAGCGTGCCGCCGGTCAATTGGTCGCCGAGGGATTTTTCTACTGGCATGGGCTCGCCGGTAATCATGGATTCGTCGACGGCGCTGGCTCCTTCGAGCAGCGTGCCATCAACTGGAATGCGTTCGCCGGGTCGGACGCGAAGGCGATCGCCCTTTTGTACCAGATCGCGCGCAACGTCCTGTTCGGCGTTACCGTCGCCAAGCCGATGCGCGGTTTGCGGTGCGAGTTTCAGCAGCGCGCGAATGGCGGAAGATGTTTTTGCACGCGCGCGAAGCTCAAGAACTTGACCCAGTAGAACCAGCGTGGTAATAACCGCCGCGGCTTCGAAATAAACGGGAACAGCGCCATCCATTTCACGGAAAGATGCTGGGAAGAGTTGTGGAAAGATTGTTGCGGCAACGCTGTCAAGGAATGCTGCGCCAGTACCGAGACCGATCAGCGTGAACATATTCGGACTGCGATTGACGAGCGAAGACCAGAAGCGCTGGAAGAATGGCCAGCCTCCCCACAGAACAACCGGAGTGGCAAGCGACAGTTCGATCCAGTTGCGCACCTCGCCGGATAAATGCATTCCCAGTTTTTCGCCAGACATGCCGATCACTAGAACGGGAACCGCCAAGATCGCGCTGAACCAAAAGCGCTTGCGCATCGAAATGTATTCGGCATCGGGAGTTTCTTCCGCGGTGATGTCCAGGGGCTCGAGCGCCATTCCGCACTTTGGGCATGCGCCGGGACCGAGCTGAATAATTTCGGGATGCATGGGGCAGGTGTAACGGATCTGCTTTTGCTCTGGCATTGGTTCGCGCGGGGCGGCAGGCCGTATCTCAGTTAGCTTCGCCGCGGCGCTGGTTGGTTTGGCGGTTGGCAAACGGTTCAGATAGCGTTCAGGATGGGCGGCGAATTTCTGCGCGCAGCCCTGCGCACAGAAAAAGTAGGTTTCGCCGTGATACTCGAGATGCGCTGCGTTTTCCGCTGGATCGACGGTCATTCCACAAACTGGATCACGTGCCATTGATTCCTCACCATCTTTGGTCAGCTAAAAAGCTAGCGCAAGCGCGCATTAGCGTAGGTGCGTATAGATCAAACCGAGCAATTCGTCGTACATGGCGTTGGCTTCTTCTTTTTTGGCGGAGCGCAGAGCTTTTGCCGCGCAATGATGAAGATGATTCTTCATGAGATTGCGGGCCACTCCGCGTAGTGCTTCCTGCACCGAAGCGATTTGGAGGATGATGTCCGCGCAGTAGCGATCGTCAGCCACCATTTTTTGCACACCACGTACTTGGCCTTCAATGCGGCGGAGACGCTGCTGATTGCTTTGTTTGAGCGCTGGGTCGACCGCGACAGCTTTATGGCCAGGACCGACAACGCAGGCACATTCCGCAGCGTGTGTGCGGACGATTGCTTTAACTGGCATTCTGGCTGATACCCCCTAGGCCTATTTATACCCCTACCCCCTATCTGATGTCAAATTGCATTTTCAGTGGACAGACGAGAGACGCCATACGGACTGGACAAGGCTGGTATACTACCGGGCATGACACTCATGGAAATTAGATATGCGTTGGCTGCGCCGCTGACGCTCGAGCAGTTAAGCCGCTTGGGCGAATTTGCGAATACCTACGGATTGCGAAAGTTTCACATTAACGATGCGAAGACCGAATTGTCGTTTGAGTATGATGCGTCGCGGTTGCGGGAGACGCAGGTGGAGCATGTGTTGGGTCAGGCGAAGATTGCGGTGGCGAAGAGGTTGAATTGAGTTGCCAAAGCCGTGGGGCGAAGCTCACTCGTTTTTGCAGTTGGGCCTAAATGGAGGAATCGCGCAGCAGATTCTCCTCGCAATAACCATCGGAGGTGCAGCGGTCCCCGACCACGCTTCGCTCCGCTCGGAGTGACAATCTTTCAGCGCGGCAATCTCTGGAATGGCAATTTTAGTAGCCGGGCTTTTACGTAATTAGGACGGACATCCGAGTTAATTACTGTGGCGCCTGGCATGAACCGTGCGGTCGAATAGGCAACAAAATGGGGCTCCCGCTTGGGACCGGGAGCCCCGAAAGCACGTTTCATATCCGGCGTCGTTTTCACACCGGATGCGTGGGGTCATCCATCCTAGCTTCCCTCTCAGAGGCAGGTGGCAACGGCCCTTGAATTTCGCCGGCCCCTTCCTCCTCACTTGGCGTCGTCCTTAGACCGTGATCTGAAACGTGCCCACACGGTTTAGGTCCGAATTATGGCGTCTAACTCATTGAATTAAAGAAACTTGATGACTTAGCTTCGGGTGGCGGTTCCTCTCTGGTTGCCCGAACAACCCCACATTGGAACGGCGACTTAACCCTTTCGGGAATGTGAACCGTTGCTGTTCAAGTGAGCTAGTTCTAGCACTCTGGTAACAAAATTATTTAGCTTAATGGTCCATCGGTTTTTTGCTGCATCGAGATGACAATGCTTTCATGTTCGGCAAAATCACCTTGGCCGCATCAGCTCCCTTTTCGCTGCGTTACGCGATGGCGTTGGGACTGGCGTTGGCCGTGGCCATGAGCTCGGTCGCGAACACCCCGGGGATGTTGCGCCATGCGCCTCTGTCGGCGTGCCAGTGTGGCTGCCAATCGCGCGGTCATGCTGGATGCACAAAACTGTGCTTGCCCGCGCATCGCACATCGCGTTGGGCCGCGGTTAGGTGTGCCAAGCCACGGATTAAAATACCAGCCGAGACGCCCCGCGCTGCACCGCATTTTCCCCGATCAGATCGGGCGGAACGCGCCAGCCGATAGATTCGATCGCACATTTTATTCTGCGGCTTTCGTCAAAACTTGCGATTCAATTTGCGGCGCCGGATTTTCTTGTAACTTAGCGGCCAGAAAATCCGCAATTTCAAAGACGGCGCGATTTTGCAGAGATTTAACATTACGTTGCAGAGCTGCTAGCTTTCCCGGCTCGAGCAGCGAGCGCACTGCAGGGACCGCGTTTTTCAGGGTCTTCACCACAACACCTACATTTTTCTCAACAACCCATTCAGTGTTATAGCGCTCCTGCGGCAAGGTGCTGGAATTGCATTCGACCAGGACGGGCAAGCCGGAAATCATGGCCTCGGCGATGCTGCCGGGACCCGGCTTGCCAATCAGAAAATCAGCGGCAGGCATCAGGCGATTGACCTCGCGCGTAAATCCGACAATATGCAACGGCAGATTCCATTTTGCCGCGCGGAGACGAACAGCAAGTTTTTCATTTTTCCCGCAGACTAGAATCATCTGTAGGGGCAGCCGTGCCGTATCAATTTGCTGGACGATGTCGTAAATCACATTCGAACCATAGCCGCCGAAAAGAACAATCGCTGTCGGCAACTCCGCATCAAGACCGAGTTCAGTCCGAATCGCGACCGGCGATTCTTTCTGCTCGGTGTAGAATTCCGGCCGCAGAATCATTCCTGAAGCGCGAAATAGATTTTTTTCAGACTTGGCAAAAGCGCGGGCTTGTTGCTCGGCGCGTTCGGAGCCGACGACTACGATCTGTTCGGGGATTGGTTCGATCCAGAACCGCGGCGGAAAGTCGGCCAAGTCGGTAATGATGGTGACGAACGGGCGACCTGGGTAAACGGAGTGCCAACTTTCCGCAATTTCGCGGTTGAAGTGAGGAATGACCGATACCAGCAAGTCTGCGGGGTGTTCGCGCCAGTAATTCGCCAGGAGCCTTACCAACGGTTTGTGGAAGATGCGGATGGTAAGTTGGAGAATCCGCAGGAGATAGACGCTGCCCCAGGTCCAGCCGTTGCGAAGAAGGATGTTGTACTGCTCCTGAATGCGAATCCCGGTAAGGCCGCGAAGCATATCCAAATAGTCGGTAAGTTCCTGGAACTGAACAAGATTGACTTCCCACGGGCGGGATTGCTGTTCACAGACAGCTTTCAGCGCGACAGCGGCATTGCGGTGGCCGCCACCGGCGTCGTGGAACAGGACGTGAATTTTGCGGGATGGGGACATGACAGGAGTGTTACACGAGAAGCGTGAGTTGAAGCAAGAGCACGGACCATGCCATGTGGATAATTCTGGAAGTCATTTGTGCTCAATAGTTTCCAAGAGCACATTCACCTGGTTTTGTTTACCTCTTTATAGGCTGTTCATATCTGTAGCCTAAAAAGGAAACATGCGATGCGACCTTCACATCCACTCGACCGCTTCAGGAATGTGCAACACGCCATTGCTCGAGCGCCTTTGTAAGGAGTCCTACAATCGCCCTGGCGAGGTCTATGCCCGCTGCAAGGAGCTGGGCATGTCCATCGTCACTTTGACGGACCATGACTCGATAGACGCGGCCGAAGAGCTGCGAAGTTATCCCGACTTCTTCGTAAGCGAGGAAGTGACCTGCCGGATGCCCAGCGGTTCGGAAGTGCATATTGGCGTTTACAACTTGAGCGAGCGCGACCATGTGGAAATCCAGCGCCGTCGCGCGGACTTCGTCTCCCTGGTCATGTACCTCACCGAACAGAAACTTTTTTTCAGCGTGAATCACGTTTTTTCCGGACTGACCGGTAAGCGCAACGAAGAGGATTTTCACTGGTTCGCGTCGTATGTTCCGGCGTTTGAAATTCGTAACGGACAAATGTGGCAGAAAGCGAACCGGCATGCACAAGCGTTGGCAAAGAGATTGGGAAAGATCGCGATCGGCGGCAGTGACTCGCACGCCATGCGCGGAGTCGGATTGACCTACACGGAAGTGCCCGGGGCGAAAACGGTGGGGGAATTTTTCGCGGGATTGCGCGCCAAGCGCGGCAAAGTGCGGGGAGCGGACGGCAGTTTGGCCGGATTGACAGCGGACGTTCTTTCCATCACCAAAGCATTGTTTCAGGAGCGGCCGGCGACGCTGGCGTTATCCCCTCTTGCAGTTCTTATTCCTGCGATTACTGCAGGGCACTGGATGAATGAGATTTTTTTTTGCCGCAAGTGGGCGGCGCATTTTCAGGAAGAAGGTAAAACGCCGCGAATGCTTTGGGATTTGAATGTGGGGACCGAACAGATTTGAAGTTGCTGTGAGGAACGGGTGAGCGATATGACCGTCGCACGCCAAGTATGGGGATTCATCGAACGGCGCGACCACCGCTTAATGCGGCGGCTGAACCGCTGGCGCGCTCCGCGATGGATTCGCTACTGGATGATTGCGGCGACGCGGTTGGGCGACGGGTGGTTGTGGTATTCGCTGGCGGCGATTTTGCTGCTGTTCGGCGGGCCGCAAAGATTTGCAGCCGTGAGCGCTGCGACGTTGGCTGCGACCGTTGGCGTTGGGGTCTTCAAGCTGCTGAAGAAATTGAGCCACCGGCAGCGGCCTTGCCAGTTGGAACCGCATTGCTGGTCAAAAGTGTTGCCGCCTGACAAGTTTTCATTTCCATCCGGACACACTATGACGGCGTTTTCGATTGCGCTGGTGATTAGCTATTTTTATCGCGGTGTCGAACTACCGGTGTACTTTTTTGCATGCAGCATTGCGATTTCGCGGATTGTGCTGGGCATGCACTTTTTGAGCGATGTGTTGGCTGGCGCGCTAATGGGAATCGGGCTGGGCTGCGGAGCGCTGACTGCGTTTGCTGCGATGGGTTTGATTTAGATTGCCGTGGAACAGGTAATCCTGCCTGTCCGGTTCGTTCCGGGGATGGCTGACACGGCGAGCAGGCAGGTTCCGGTGCTACTAAATGCTTGCAATTAATGCTCTATAGCACTATTCTCTCGCATCCGGACGAGTTTGGTGTACAGGTTTGTCCGGCTCCATCGATTCAACGAGAGGGCTATGCCGCTTACCACAACGGATTGGGTGGTCATCGTTGGATACCTGCTGATTAATCTTCTCATTGGAATTTATTACCGGCGACGGGCGAGCGGAAATACCGCGGAATTTTTTATTTCCGGGCGCGACGTGTCGTGGTGGCTGGCCGGGACGAGCATGGTGGCCACGACTTTTGCTGCCGATACGCCGCTACTGGTAACGGGACTGGTGGCCACACAAGGCATTGCAGGAAATTGGCTGTGGTGGAATCAGTGCCTGACCGGAATGTTGACGGTGTTTTTCTTCGCGCGGTATTGGCGGCGCGCGGAGATTATGACCGACGTGGAACTGACGGAATTGCGCTACTCCGGAAGGCCTGCGGCGTTTTTGCGCGGACTGAAGTCGATCTATCTCGGTTTACTGATGAACTGCTTCATCCTGGGCTGGGTGACACGGGCGATGGTGGACATCATCGCAGTACTGCTGGGCCCGGCAATCGCGGCCGGGAAAGTCTGGCAGGTTGCGCTGGGCGATCATGTGCTTGTGCATTACACACTGGGAGAACCGCGGCACACCGCGCTGATGATCTGCGTGTTTGTGCTGATTCCGTTTACGGGAATTTACACGTTTATCGGCGGGCTGTGGGGCGTGCTGGTTACGGACCTGTTTCAGTTCGTGTTGAAGATGAGCATGGTGACGGTGCTCGCGTGGGTCGCGGTCAGCAAACTTGGCGGAATCAATGCTCTGACTCTGCGCTTACAGATTGTTGGTGACGCGGTGGCCAAGACCGGCGTACAGACCGCAAATCCGCTGAAATTTTTCCCTGACTTTCACTTGGGAATGACCACGAACGCGGTATGGACGATTCCGCTGGTGTCCTTCGTACTGTTTCTTGGCGTGCAGTGGTGGAGTTCCTGGTATCCCGGAGCGGAACCAGGCGGCGGCGGCTACGTGGCACAAAGAATGTTCAGCGCAAAGGACGAAAAAAACTCGCTGGCTGCGACGCTGTGGTTCAACCTAGCGAATTACGCGCTGCGGCCCTGGCCGTGGATTGTGACCGGCCTGGTGGCGCTGGCGCTTTATTCACCGAACGGCGGCCTGACACCGAGCGCGGATTTTGCTGCCAGCCCGCAACAAGGCTACGTCATGGTGCTGCGCGATTTTCTGCCGCCGGCGTTGCGCGGATTGATGGTCGCAGCTTTTCTCGCAGCGTTCATGTCCACGATCGGTACGCAACTCAACTGGGGAACGTCGTACCTGGTGAACGATTTTTACCGGCGATTTCTGGTGCGCGATGCGGGTGAACGGCACTACGTGAATATCGGAAAGGTGTTCACTGTAGTGCTGGTTCTGGCCGGTGGGTACGTGGCCAGCCAACTGGCTTCGATTTCCGAAGGCTGGCAAATCGTGTTGGGAATCGGAGCCGGCACCGGAGCGGTTTTGATTTTGCGCTGGTATTGGTGGCGCATCAATGCGTGGAGCGAAATTGTGGCCACGACTACAGCCGCCTTACTGACCTTTGTGCTGGCGAAATATCCGTTTACCGGCAACGGCGCAGTGGTGACGGCAAAGGCTACCCTGATCACCGCAGGCGTGACCACGATTGCGTGGATCATCGGAACGTTCGTAACCAAGCCGGAGCCGACGGAAAAATTAGTTTCATTCTACCGGCGTGTACATCCAAGCATTTACGGGTGGCAACCGATTGCAAAACTTTGTCCGGAACTTTCACAGGTGCACGATTTTGCAGCGAACGCGGCGAATTGGGCGGCAGGTTGTTTGATGGTTTATACGGCGATGTTTGGCATCGGCATGCTGGTATTTCGTCATTGGTTATCCGGTGTTTTGTTGCTCGGGGTGAGCGCAATCGCTGGCTGGCTGATTTTCTGGAATCTTTCCCGGCAAGGGTGGGGGACCCTTTCGGGAGCCCTGGAGGCCGAGTCCGCCAAGGACTAGCGCCGCATCCCCTATGAAGAATCGTCCCCTTCTGGAAATTTGTGTCGAGACACTTGCGACCGCGCTGGCTGCAGCGCGCGGCGGAGCGGACCGCATCGAGCTTTGCGAAAATCTGCGCGTCGGCGGAGTAACGCCGAGTGCAGAGCTGATGCGCGCTGCACGGAAGCAGATTCAGATTCCGATCTTCGCGATGATCCGGCCGCGCGCCGGAGATTTTTTCTATTCGGAGAAAGAGTTCGCTGCAATGATTCGCGAGCTCGCGACCGTGAAAGAGTCGGGGATGGACGGCGCGGTCTTTGGACTTCTCGACGCGAATCGACGGGCAGACGTTAGGCGCACGCGGACACTTGTTGAGATGGCGCGACCGCTACCCGTAACTTTTCATCGCGCATTTGATGAAACTGAAAACTTAATGCACGCGCTGGGAGATGTGATCGCTACGGGCGCCTCGAAGATTCTAACCTCGGGCGGAGAAGCCAGCGTGGAGGAAGGCATCGCCACGATCGCTGAATTGGTTGAAGCGAGTCGCGGCAGAATTGAAATCATGCCGGGTGGCGGGATCAGCGCTGGAAATATTGAATGGGTCTTGCGGATGACCCGCGCACGCGAGTTCCATTCCGGTTTGAGCACGGTACTGCCCTCTCCGGTAACTGACCTAATGGCCTTCGAGACCGAAGTGTGCAAGCTTGCGGAGCTGTCGAGGAAAGGCTTGCCGGTTTAGGCCGTAATATACAGCGAACGAATTCTGATCCGTCGATTCCGGTGAACAGCGCTTACGCGGGCGCTGCCGCGACGTCAAAACGAAAGCAGCCGAGGGACTGCTCGTATCCACTGGAGGAGTCATGAAGAAAATCGCGGGGCTTTCACTGATGGCGCTGATGCTGGTGTCATTTCCAGCTGTGGTCAGTGCGCAAGTAGCGGAAATCGGAGAGGCAAATGTGCAACCCTCTCCGGAGATCAAGAAGTTGTTCGAAGCGTTCGCGGGCGATTGGGATACCAGTGAGAAGAGAGAGCGAACACAATTTTTCCCGAACGGAGGCGAGCGCAAAGGAAGATCGCACATACGGCTGGGGACCGGCGGCGCCATGTTGCTGATCGAAGGCCACTCCGACGGCACAGCTGGACCGCTGAGCTACATCATCGCGGTCTGGTGGGATAAAGACGCGAATCTTATCCTTACTTCACCTGGTTCAAAGACGCGGGAAGCGGCTGTGAAGTGCGCGGCACGGCCCATTGGGACGGAGACAAGTTCGTGAACGACTACGAAGAAGTTGTCGACGGCAAGAAGCTAACCGAACTTTCTCAGTTGGGCGCTTCTGAGCCGGTTAAGTTCTTTGGAATCAGGCGAGGTTATTAAAAGGTCTCCACCACAAATAGCCTCCTACCGGACAGTTTGTACCTCGATTTCAT
>Ga0073928_10006784_pt1 | contig 15240 bp, 9 predicted proteins | sample PaiPotPPA55metaG_FD_76969 | JGI IMG/M metagenome (GOLD analysis project Ga0073928, IMG submission 76969) | Iron sulfur acid spring bacterial and archeal communities from Banff, Canada, to study Microbial Dark Matter (Phase II) - Paint Pots PPA... ... | reverse complement strand
CTTACAAAGAAATCTCGGAAATTATGGATATGCCGGCGGGTACGGTTATGTCCAGGTTGTCGCGAGCGCGTGAAGGATTTCGTCAATCCTTGGCGAATCTGGGACACCAAGCTCCTGTGACAAATTCTCGGCGGGTCGGAGCTGAATCACAGATGAACAGATAGCTGTGAAGGCCTTCATTATCACTTTTGATCTGGAGATTACCTGGAAGGCTACTTTTAGTAGCAGACATAAGACTGGTAGACGACACGTAAAGGAGGAAATGAAATGGGCGCACTGGTGAAAAATCCAATTACTCAACTGGCACAGGCTTCAGTGGCAGGGTCAACCTCGGCTTTTTTCGTCGATGAGTCACTGGGCCGAATCCGCACCATCAACTCGAAGGAACTCCACAATTTATCGAGTCTGCTTCCGGTCCTCGTGCTTATCGATCAATCCACTGTTAAGAAGCTGGCTGTTCGCGAAATGACGGATAGGAAGTTTCTCACTGAGACTTCTGAATCGGCCAAGCTGTTCGGCCTGTTCGGCGAAGCCTTGGGACGCTTTGAGCCCGCTGAGTCTGACAGCGTGGTTGTGTTTGGAGATGTGACTGTGAGTTTCTCGTGCTTCGAAGTGCGCCGGGCGGGAGAAGCGGTTGCGATGACTGCGCTGGAATTCAAGGCCTTGAAATACTTTATTCAGAACGCGCGAAGGGCCATTTCACGGGAAGAACTGCTGAACGAGGTCTGGGGATATCAGAATTATCCTTGCACCCGCACGGTGGATAATCACATCCTGAGGTTGCGGCAGAAACTGGAGCCAGACCCTTCGCACCCGGTGCATTTTCTGACGGTGCATGGGGCGGGCTACAGGTTCTTGCCGTAGCCACGCGGCGAAAATCTTGGGGCGACCGATCGAATGTGGACTGGTCTAGTTTGGTCACTGGACTGTGAAAGACAACAACGCTCCATGACCGAAGGGGGCGCCGTCTTCGACGGCAAAGAATTCACCTGCCCAGCTTAATTGCACATCCTTCAATTGGAGTGGCTCCATTGGCGATTGGTCAAAGAGATTCTTTTGCACCAAGCCGATGTCTTGCGGGTTGCTGACCGCAACGGTCCATGGAATGGCTGTGCCGTTTCCTTGGGCATCGAAATATACGAGGCGGCCATCGTTTGCAATCAGCAGGCCGCCTCCACGGGTAGAATGTTGTAGCTGCACTTCCCCGGTGGGAGGATGCCGCACCCAATTCACTTCACCCGCTTGAATGTCGAATCGTAAAAGCTGGGGACCGTTGACACCATACAGGACGTTACCTTCCCCGAGAATCATGTTTTCGTCAAAGAGCGAATTTATGCCTTTGCTCCAATATGGCATCGGGAGCGTGAAATCTTGCTGCCCGGAAGGCCCAATGCGGCTCAGGCGAGCTTCAATGTGCAGCTGGCCTCCACTGGTATCAGGTGAAAAGTAAGTCCACGCTGCGAGAACACCGCCGAGACCATCTGGAATCGATTCCCCCGCGAATGCCCGAGGCTGCGCCACCATGCCGCCTTGGCCATCAGCGTGGATGTGCTGAAACGTTCTCCAATCATTTTCACCTGCGGGAGTTACGCGCAGCAGCGCAAGAGTCTCATCGAACGAATATTGTTTGTCCTGGCACGCTTCTATCAGCGCAGACTCTACGCGAGTCTCGACCTGAACATAGATGTTGGTGTCGTTAGAGGTGAAAACCGAGCCGGAATTTGAAGGTGAGAAACTTTTCAGAATGTTGCGCTGCGGATCCTTGCAGCGGAAGCCGTCGAGGGTGCTAGATGAAATTGGAAATGGAATGTGAAATCGAAGCTGGCCGGTCCTGGCATTGAGGATAAGCAGAGCGGAAGATGGGGGCTTGGAAAGGGCCTCGACGATACCAACATCTCCGTTGCCATTGACAGTCCAATTTTTGGCAAAGCGACCCTCCGACGAATAGCGCCATACTTCGCTGCCATCGGAGGGATTCAAGTCCACCAAAGAATCGCGAAAGCGGCCGCGTTCGAGAAGGATCATGCCACCGGAATCGTCGGCGGAGGTATGAATCAGGATGGTCTTGCCGTCGACGGGAAGACCGCGGTAACTGGCGTCGGTCGCGCTGTTCAACATGAAGGCGGTTTTTTTCGTGCCGATGATGAACATGGAATGGTCGCTGATGATCGCTCCATTCTGGGTAACCCGGCCTGGGTCCGGCAGATGGTGTTTGAGAGTTAGCGGACTTGCGTTCGAAGCAAGATGGGTCATCCATATCTGCTGACCGGATTCACGGAGAGCGCGCACAATGGCGTTTTCAGAATTGCTCCACTCTATGGAATAAAGGGCTGGGCCTGCCTGCGTGGGAACCGCTTGTATCAGCAGGAGGGTCTGAAAACCGGGCATAGGTTGTAGCGACCAGCGGACGGTGGCGGGTGAAAGTTTGGTGCCCGAAACGATAGAGATTTCAGCGATGGCGGATTGATTGTTGGCCACAGCAGTGATGACGGCATGGCCGACTTGCTTGGCCTGCAAAAGAAGGGTGCCATTTTCATCATTCAACTCGGCAATGGAAGGGGTGATGGACCAATGCACGTTGGAAGCAGAGCGGCCGGATTCATCCACCGCAGAAAACATGGTGTCCTCACCGACGAGTAGCGCCACGGTGCTGGGCGTTACGAGGAGGCCGGGGGCAGCGGCCGATTGCGGCCTTGCGGATGCGCTATTCGCAGAAAGAAGGAAGGCCACAAATACAATGGCAATCGAAAAGAATGCTCGCAAGGCAGAGGAATAGGTGGGCATTCTTGTTTTGAACATTCGCATTGCGATCGAGCCTCGAAGAGAGCAAGCGCTGAACTACACCTCCAGAGTTGAGGAATGGTTGATTGCTGTCTAGGTTACTAAGGTACGGGTATGAGCAAACGGTCACGCCCATTAGGGCTGGTCCTATATAACGGCCTATATACTCTGGTATGGAAACTGACGCCCATCGGCCGACGTGGAAGACACTGCTGGCTTTCGCGATTATTTATTTTGTGTGGGGATCCACATTTCTGGCGATTCGTGTTGGGGTGCGGGAGGTGCCACCACTGATTCTGGCGGCTATGCGGTTTTTTGTGGCGGGTGTGGTTCTTTACGGCTGGATGATTGCGCGTGGCGCGCGTTCACCGAGCGGGCGCGAATGGAGGTCGGCAGCTTTACTCGGAATGGTGATTTTCGTTTTGGATTACGGACTGCTGTTCTGGGCGGAGCAGCGTGTGCCTTCCGGGATTGCGGCGGTCATGCTGGCCACCATCCCGGTATTCATGGCGCTGTCGGAAATTATTTTTTTGCGGACGCAGAGGCTCACGGTGCGTTTGGTGGTGGCGCTTTTGATCGGGATTGGCGGAGTGGCGGTGCTGATGAGCCGTTCGTTGAACCTCGGCGGGGCGCCGATCGACAAGATGGGAGCGGTGGCGCTTATTGTTGCCTCCATGAGTTGGTCGGTAGCGTCGGCGCTTACGCGCAAGCTGCCATTGCCAGAATCGAAAGTCATGAGCTCGGGAGCGCAGATGCTCGCTGGCGGAGTGTTTCTGGCGGTGGCGGCGGCCGCGTTTGGCGAGTTTCGTAATTTTCATCCATGGAGCGTGTCACGCGAGGTGTGGCTCTCGCTGCTGTACCTGATTGTCGCGGGATCTATTGTTGGATTTACTGCGTATGTCTGGCTGATTCATCATGAATCGCCGACAAAGGTCGGGACGTACGCGTACGTGAATCCGATTGTGGCGGTGCTGGTTGGATATTTTTTTGGAGGCGAAGCGCTGACGGTGCGTACGATTGTGGGGACTTTGTTTGTTCTGATCAGTGTGGTGGTGATCACCACCACGCGAGCGAAGAAGCCGGCGGAGATACGGCCCTTAGAAAGTGCAAACGCCTGAAATCGTCATGCAGAACTGTGCGGCTTCGAACAGCTGCATCAGCCAGCGCCAACGGCAACACACCGGGACCCACCCTTTGCAAAAACCAAAACCGCAAAGGGTAGGCCACCCGTCCTATCACAAGGTCTGAACGCAACAAAGTGGAGATCGCAGCGCCCATAGTAGCGCTTCAGAATGTTCGGCATGATCGAGCCAACCCAAGAGCCCACGTGTAAACCCGACACGTGGGGCACCCAACTGTGGAGAGCCCTCGCACCTTAATTCTAGCTGTAGTGTTACGGGTATACTCGGACTGTCATTCGGTAACGAAAATCCAATCGGCACCTGGGGTACCCGCCTGAATAACCGAAAAACGAGGCGTTTGGAGAGAGCGAAGGAGTCTTGACTTGGGCTGATGTGGGGCCTAGAATTTTTGCTTCGGGTGTTTCCTTCCTGTGAATAGACTGGTTAGCCATCGCGTGCGGGTTTTCGTGGAGTTGGCGTTCGCGATGGGATTGCTCGTGCCGGTAGCTTTGGGACAGAAGCCGCCGGCTCCTGCGCCGCGGCCATCGCCCAACAATCCTTCAAATCCTACTCTTGGGAGTGTGCAGCCCAATCAACCGCGAGAAGATCTGATCATGTTTCTGCTCGGGCGGGTGGCCACGGCGGACGGCACACCGGTGCCAAACGATGTGACGGTTGAGCGGGTTTGCAACACGGGGGTGCGTCAACAGGTGCATGCAGGTCCGCGCGGCGACTTCAGCATGCAACTGGGATCGCGGAATGATTCTTACCTTGACGCTACCGGCGACCAGACTTCGCAAGATCGGGTGAATAGCAGGAATTCGGAATCGGGAATTCCACGACAGGAGTTGGCGAAATGTGAGCTGCGAGCCTCGGTTCCGGGTTTTAGCTCCAGCGTCGTCAACCTTGTGGACCTTGCTGGTTCGCTAAGTAGCGTTGACGTAGGCGAAATTGTGGTGCAAAGGCGGACAAAGATTGAAGGTATGACGTTAAGCGCGTCCCCTTACAAAGCACCGCCTGATGCCAGAAAAGCGTATGAGAAAGGGCTGGAGGCCGAGAAGAAGGGCAAACTTATTGATGCGCAGAAATATTTTGGAAAGGCAGTAGAAATCTATCCAAAGTACGTAAACGCCTGGTTTAAGTTGGGCGCGGTTTTGCAGAAGGAACAGCAGAAGGATGCAGCGCGCACGGCATTTACGCAAGCCACGACCATCGATACGAAGTACTTGCCGCCTTATCTGTCGCTGGCGGTGATGGCTTATCAGGCCGAAAATTGGGCCGAGGTTCTTCACTTTACCGGGCACATCCTGGAACTCGATCCGTTGAATCATGTTTCTGGTTATATTCTGGACCTCGATCCGTTGAATTACACCGAGGCGTATTTTTACAATACGGTCGCAAACTACAGGCTGAGTAAATTCGAGGCTGCTGAAAAGAGCGGGCTCAAAGCGGAACAGGTAGACCTGACCACGCGATTTCCGCAAGTGCATCTTTTACTGGCCGACATTTTTGAGCGAAAAAATAACTACGGGATGGCGATCGCACAGATAGAAAGTTACCTGGAGTTAGCTCCGTATGCGAAAAATACGGAAGAGGTGCGCGAGCGACTAGTAAAATATCAGAAGCTGAATGCTTCAGCGTCGGCACCTGAGAAAATCAATCAGCAGTGAGTGGCAACAATTTTGTGTCGTAGTTCCCTGCCCTAACGTGCGAGCTCGCTGTGTCAGTTACTTTTCGTCGTCCTCGTTTGTTACTCCCAAACGTTTGATAGCGTACTGATTCAGGTAACGAGAGTCTTTGCCCTTGGCGATGGCCAGATATTCAAGGCGGGCTTTCTTGTCATTTGCTTTCCAGGTGTAACGTAGATTGCCCTCTCCACCGGAGCGCGTGGCGTCGGCGAGATTTCCCACATCGGCGTAACTGACTGGCTGTCCATCAGGGCGGGCAATAGCGGTGACGTAACGCACGTTGCGATCGCGATCGAACCCAATGATGACGTACTGATAGTGTTTGTCGTGGCTGAGGGTCCAAACCTGCTGGCCTTCATCCTGTGATTTGAATTGGGCAATCTCGGTGAGACGCGCGTGGGCGCGGGTGTACGACATTCCCAGCCGGAGGCCGAGAATCTGGGGAGCAGGTTGTTTGCCGACGGCGAAGACGCTGTGGCCGAGAATTAGAAATGCAAGGAATACAGCTCTGCTCATCTTTTTCGGCGGTGATCCTTTGTGCTGACTGAAAAAGGCGGCGCAATCCCAAAAGTTACGCCGCCTCTCAGAGGAATTATTTAGGGTCGCAATGGAGTCGAATCCTGGCTCTTGAAGAGGCCCTTGCCAGTTGACTGGCGAATGATGGTGGCCTTGGTGGCTTGATCGTTGTCGAGCCGCGTGTGAGAGGCGGAGGCGTTGTTGCCCTTCGCGATGCACGCAGCGGTGATGCATCCGTCGGTGTAGGCAGTAAAGACGCGGCCGGACTGGTCAACGGTGATGTCATTGAAGTCCAGAAGGTTTCGCGTACCGCTGGGGCAAGTGGTTCCTTGCGTACATATCACGCCGAGTTGTACGGGATCGGTGGGTGTAGCGTCCACAGTGAACCAATTCTTGCCGCCGTCGTAGGTGGTAGCCACGTATCCGTGCCACACGCCGTCAAAGGGAGTGCCGGTATCCGCGCCAGTAGCGTCGCCCGCGGAAGGCGTCCCGAGAAAGAAGAAGGACGCACGGTCGTTATCGCCAGCGACGACTTCTGGAAAGGCAGAATTGCGAATCGCAAACGGCACACCGACATCCAGATCGTAATGCCAAGAGCGGCCCTGGTCGTCAGAAACGGCAATGTGCGGATGGCCGTCGCCGCCAACGTAGCCAAAATAAACGCGCCCCTTGGAACCGATTCCAACGGATGGGTCGGCCGTGCCCGGAGTGCTGGTGGTGACGGGCTGCACGGCGAATGTGAGTCCGTCATCCATTGAGACGATCAAACCTTGAGTGCTTCCGCAGCTTTTATTTGGGACGTACACGATGCCACTTTTTGCGACTTTGATGTGGCCGTGCAAGCCGCCGCATTGGACCAAGGTGTACATGGGATGCGCAGCTTCATACGTTAGCCCGCCGTCCTGACTCAGCGCCATTTCAGCATCGCCGATATCCTGGGAGGCGTAGTAGACCGCGTGTTGATATTGGGTGAGCGGGCCGCGCGCTGCCAACTGCGCACAGGGAACGGGAGTGGCAAGCAACTGGTTCGCAGTACATAGACGGAACGGACCGCCGCCAACAGTTTGATGGTCGACTCCTGAGGCGATGCCGCCACCCTGACTTACGGTGTAAGTCGCGCCGTCGTTATCGGTGAACGCCGACAGACTGGTGGTACCGAACAGTTGTGAGACGACGGTGCGGCCCGTCTGAGAATCGGTGAAGAGGATGGGGTCCAGCGTAGTGATATTGGTGTTCGGGCCATCCACCAGGAGCCAAGTTGCGGTAGCAGGTGAGGTGCTGGTGTTGAATGTGACCTGCAAGGTGTCAAAAACGGCCTGGGTCATGATGCGGCCGGAATTGAAATTCGCGCCAATGGAAGGCTCGCCGGAACTGTCACCGAGGCCCGACGGCGATTGGTAGTTCGAGTAGGTGGGCACGGCGCCGTGTGCCAGCGAGTCGGTCGGCGGAGTGGTGATTGTGGCTATGCCGCTGTACGGGTCGCCGGGAGCTACGGTGGAATCGACGACATGCACGATGTACACGCCAGTTCCGGAAACGGTGGGATCGATGATCGCAAATTCACTAGTTTCCGGTATACCCGCTGTAGCGCTGGCGATTACTGGGCCACTCAGATCGCCTTTATGGACGTAGAAATCGTAGTCATTGAGACTGTTGGAATGAGTGATCTTGATGGAAAGAACGAGACCTTGGTAGTTGCTGGGCGAACCTGAGAGGGTGAGTGTAAAGACGTCGCAATCGGTTCCGTCGACGCAGGTGGTTTCATCTGTGGTAGCGCCCGCGACCCCGCTGCCCGCCCAAGTTGTCGAGGAGCCATTGGCGGGGCTCAAAGTGCCAGACGAGGGATTGGACGCGGAAGCAGGAAAGACCAGCGCACAGCATATAGACAGGAGAAATATCGATTTAAGTTTGCAGTTCGAGGGGGTAACGCCGCTAGGCAGCAGCGCTGAAAAAGATGGACACAAAGGCACGTCTCCTTCCAAATTTTAATTAGCTGGGAAACTGCTTTGTCGTTTGCGCTACAGAACCCGGGCAACACTTCGCAGCCTATGTGGTCGAGTAATACTTTGTGAATAGGTGAATACCGTATTGGCAATTCGTACCAAGGTGTCTGCTACTGGGAAATGAAATTAACCGGACGGGATTCTGGGAAGTCAGCTTCCTGGGCGATAAATGCGAATTGCGCTCAAACGGGAGTGAGGGCCGTGTGCGAAGCGGAAGATTCTCATAGAGTCGCAATCAAAATTTATGCGGTGCCCTGCAAAGTTTTTCCACTATAATCACGGCGCTGAATGCCACTTTTTCCGGGTGCAAAACTAGGTCCGTATGAAATCGTCGCGGCGATAGGGGCCGGCGGCATGGGAGAAGTTTACCGTGCCCGCGACACCAGGCTAGGTCGGGATGTGGCGATCAAGGTACTCCCGCAGCATCTTTCCTCTAATTCTGAACTGAAAGAGCGGTTCGAGCGCGAGGCTCGGGCGATTTCGTCGCTGAATCATGCGCGTATCTGCACGCTCCACGACGTGGGGCACCAAGAAGGCATCGATTTTTTAGTGATGGAATATCTGGAAGGAGAATCGCTCGCCGAGCGTTTGCGGAAAGAACCGCTGTCGCTGAAAGAGAGCTTGAAGATTGGAATAGAGATGTGTGAGGCGCTGGACGTGGCGCACCGGGCAGGAATAGTTCACCGCGACCTGAAGCCCGGAAACATCATGCTGACGAAAAGCGGTGTGAAGTTGATGGACTTCGGGTTGGCGAAAACCAGCGTGGGTAACGTGGGGGCGAGCGGTAAAGCGCCCCTCTTGTCCGCGACGGTTACGATTAGTGGGCCAAGTCCTATGTCACCGCTGACCGGTGCCGGGCAAGTTGTCGGCACGATCCAATACATGTCGCCGGAACAAATTGAGGGTAAGGATGCGGACGCGCGATCGGATGTGTTCGCCGCGGGTGCGGTGCTGTATGAAATGGCAACGGGCAAGAGGCCGTTTGGGGGCAAGAGTCAGATCAGCGTGGCCAGCGCCATCCTGGAAAAAGATCCCGAGCCAATTTCAAGCACACGTCCGCTTACGCCGCCAGCATTCGAGCACGTGGTCAGTACATGCCTGGCGAAAAACCCGGATGATCGCTATCAATCGGCAGGCGACGTCAAGCTGGAATTGAAATGGATTGCGGACGGGAGTTCGCAGATGACCGCGCTTGCTGCGAAGCCGGTTTCTAAAGGGGGAAAGAGATTTTTGCCTTGGGCCATTGCCGCACTCCTCGCACTCGCGCTGCCGGCGGTTTTTTTCCTGGCAAGGGGCAACAAAGCTGACGTGCAATACACCTCTGTAACGTTCCGCCAAGGGAAACTCGCAGCGGCACGGTTTTCTCACGACGGGCAGACCATTGTTTATAGCGGCGAGTGGGAAGGTGAGAACCCGCAGGTGGCGACCTCTCGGGTGGGTAGTCCAGAGTCCAGGGCCTTAGGAATTCCGTCCGCAACGCTTGCGGCGGTCTCTGCTTCCGATGAGTTGGCGATTCTGCGTGGCTGTGAATATATCTTTCTCATGGATTGCGGCGGGACGCTGGCAAGTGTAAGCCTCGCGGGTGGGTCGCCACGCGACCTTACTGGAAATGTCGCCTACGCTGACTGGAGTCCCGACGGCAAACAACTGTTGGTGTCGAAGTTCTCCGCGTCTGGGGCACAGCTGGAATATCCACCAGGCCACATCGTGTTTCAGCAAAAGTCGGGCTGGCTCAGCCATCCAAGATTCTCGCCGGATGGCAAACTGATCGCGTTTGAGAATCACTCGAACGTGGATCAAGATGATGGTGTGATCGAAGTTGTTGATCTAGCTGGTAAAGCGACGGTACTGACGAAACACTTCATAAGTCTGGAAGGGATGGCATGGAGCCCAGACGGAAAAGAAGTATGGTTTGCAGGCGACTCTTCCGCCCACACCGGTTGGGCGGATTCGATTCGCGCCGTAACGCTATCAGGCAGAGAGAGAGCTGTATTACTTCTGCCCTCACTGCGACTCCACGATATTGCCAGGAACGGCAGCGTCTTGCTCAGCCACGAAAACTGGCGCAGACAATTATTGGGTTTTTTCCCCGGTGACAAGAACGAACATCCTTATTCCTGGCTGGACGATACCAATGCAACCTCGATTTCGGCTGATGGCCGGATCATGAGCTTCGGTGAGGGAGGAGAAGTCTACTACATTGAGGGCGAGAAGCTAGGCTACTACCGGGCCACTGACGGTTCTGGCGCTGTCCGCATTGGCGCCGGCTTAATTGTCGTTTCACCTGACGGCAAATCGCTTCTGGTCTCCAGTCAAAAGTCTAGCAAACTGGTGGTGCAGCCCATGGGCGTCGGTGAAGCGAGGGAGCTTCCCACGCCGGGCCTCATCGCTTTTGATCACAGCACGTGGTCGGACGATGGCCGCTTCATCGCTTATGAGGCACAAACGACCCAGACGGACTGGAACGCTTATGTTCAACCAATCACTGGCGGGCCACCAGTATTGGTACAGGCGGGCACGCGTCATTCTTTACCTAAACTTTCCCCTGACGGTTCGGTAGTGGCGCTGCGAGGAGAGAGTGGGGGAATCTCCCTTTACCGATTGAATGGCAGTAAGCCGGTGGCATTGCGAGGAGCGACGAAATCGGAATATCCGGTGCGATTTGCCAATGGCGGCAAGTCGCTCCTGGTATCTGAAGCCATGGGTCAGGAACTGGTGTTGACGTTGGTGGATGTGGCGAACGGCCATCGAACACTTTGGAAGCGCATTCAAACAGATGCACAGGACCGCTCGCTTTTTGTTGCAACGCCCGACCTTAAGTATTACGCCTACTCCACGCCGCTTTTTTCGTCGGACCTTTATATCGTAGACAACCTGCGCTAGGGCAGTGCCTATAACAGCAGCGCTCCGGTTCTTTGCCGGATAACCCACGGAAATGGGCGTTGTTTATGTTGCGTCACGTCACGTTACCTTACGACATAGGGCCGGCATCACAAGCCGAGGGCGCGGGCGAGCCAGATGGCGACTGCGGTGTAAATGGCTGCAATCCAATCGTCAGCCATGATGCCCAAGCCACCGGGAAGCGACTCCGCTTGACGCGCGGGAAAGGGCTTCCATATATCGAACGCGCGGAAAAGAATGAAGCCGAGCAGCAAATATTTCCAGCCAAGCGTGGACTGATAGGTGATGAAGCCGGGCGGGGCCCAGGAATTTGGTGTTCTCCACCAGACCGGCAAGGCGGAGCCTAGCACTAGTGCGAGGTGCTGGCCGGATACCTCGTCGATGACCGCGCGTTGAGGATCTTTCCGTTGCCAGTAGCTGCTGGCACGGCTGGCGCTCCAGACACCTATCGCGGCGACGACCACAGCGATCACGCATTGAATGATCAAGAGGAAATCGAGCTGCGTGCCGTGGATGATGATGATCTGGAAAATATCCAGGCCCAGGGCTGCCAGCACTTGATAGGCGGAGAGTGCGAGAGCCAGGCCAGCGAGGGAGCCGAAAGTTCCAGGGGCTACGGGAATGTATCCGAGGCCGCTGGCGGTGGCGATGAACAATGAGAAGCGCGGCTTGCGTGTGCGCGCTTCGAATTCTGGCTGACTAACAGTGTCGCTTTTAGATGTGTTCTCCATCGGCAGCCTCGAATTTCGGTACCTGGCGCAAGAGAGAGTAGCTCAGAAACGTGGAGCATCGTAGTGGCGAAGACTTTTATCGGCAGGTTGTTCATCGCCAGGGAGACTTCTCTGCCGAGGTGAGTCAGCGACATTTCTTGGAGTTGGTGGACTGTGGCGTAGAGCTGCTCGTACACAATCTAAGAAACAGCAAGAGCGAGACGCCACGACAGGTAAACCTGCCACGGCAGGTAACCTTGAAAGTCGAGGGCTGGGCACCTTCGCGTTTTTTTGTTTTGCGATCGGGGACGGAGCAGTACGTCGACGATTACTCCGGTTGTTGAAAGGCCGCAATAGACTGCGGATTAAGTTTGTTACCCAACAATTCTTCGATGGTAGTGAAGAGCTCGCTAGTTCGGATGGGTTTCGAGACGTAGGCGTCCATACCCGAGGCGAGACATTTTTCGCGGTCGCCGACCAGCGCGTTAGCGGTCATGGCAACGATGGGAATGTGTTGGCCGGTGACCATCTCTTTTGCGCGGATAGCAGCGGTGGCTTCAAAGCCGTCCATTCTGGGCATCTGGATGTCCATGAGGATAAGTTCGAACTGCCCCGCCTGGAAGGCTTCGAAGGCGGCCTGGCCGTCGGGGGCAACGGTCACGGAATAGCCGCGTTTCTCCAGAATGCGAACGGCGAGCGTTTGGTTTATGGCGTTGTCTTCGGCCAATAAAATATGCACGCGATGCTTATCCTCGAGCAGAGTGTGGCGAGTTACAAGCGGCGCTGGTTCCGTGGCGGTGGTCTTGTTCAAGAGTTGGCAAATTGAATCGAACAACTCGCCTTGACGAACAGGCTTAACCAAGTATGCGGAGATACCCAATTCGCGGCATCGCGCGGCATCGCCCAGATGGCCGGCCGAGGTGAGCATCATAATGGTGGCTTTCACCAGCCCGGGATCGTTGTGAATATGTTCGGCAAGCGTGAAGCCATCCATCTCCGGCATTTGGCCATCCAGCAGAATGAGCGGAAACGGGTAGCCCGCATTTTTCGCGACTTCAATGGTCTGCAGGGCGGCGCGGCCGCCATCAACGGCAGTTGGCTTCATACCCCAACGGCTCAGCATGCCATGGAGCACACGACGATTGGTGAGGTTATCATCGACGATCAAAGCGTGCAGGTTTCGCAACCGTGCGGGATCAAGATGACTGGGACGTGAAGCGGGACCTTGATGAACGCCGAGTGAAACAAGGAAATGGAAGGTGCTGCCTTTGCCATGTTCACTTTCGACCCAAATGCGGCCGTCCATCATGGCGACCAAACGGGTGCAGATTGTCAATCCGAGTCCGGTGCCGCCGTATATGCGGGCCATGGAACCGTCCGCTTGGGAAAATGCTTCGAAGATTTTGCTTTGTTTGTCGGCCGGGATGCCGACACCAGTATCCTTGATGGAAAAGTGCAGGCGCAGCGTGCGGGGAGTTTCCGATTCTTTCTCTACCCAGACAAAGATCTCACCGCGTTCGGTGAATTTGATGGAATTGCCGATCAGATTGACCATGATTTGACGGATTCGTCCGGGATCGCCCAAGAGTCCGTCGGGGACATCAGGCTGAACGTCGTAAATAAGTTCCAGACCTTTCTGATGAGCGCGATAGCTCAAGGCTTTCATGGTTTCTCCCAAACTCTCGCGCAAGTCAAAAGGGACTGATTCGATATCCAGCTTGCCGGCTTCGATCTTCGAAAAATCGAGAATGTCGTTGATGATGCTGAGAAGGGACTCGGCAGAGAGCTTGACGAGGCCGAGGCTGTCACGTTGCTCCGCGGTGAGATCGGAGTCCAAGACGAGTTCGGTCATCCCGAGGATGCCATTCATGGGAGTGCGAATCTCGTGGCTCATGGTCGCAAGAAAGGTGCTTTTGGCTTCGCTGCCGGCTTCGGCTGCCGCTTTGGCTTGCTCGAGCTCGGCTTGAATCTTCTTGCGCGCGCCGATTTCCTGGAGAGCGTTTTCATAGGCTCGCGACAAAAGAAGTGGACTGCCAACAGCGACCAAGAGAACGATCAATACCATGGTAGCGGTCAGCCAAATGGACGTCTGCAGCCGGCGGCCGATGAACTCGGAGTCGGCGGAAAGGCGTTTCTCATCCGTCGCGGTCAGTTCGTTCATGTTTTTCAGAAGGGGAGTATTAATCAGCGGCTCGAAGGTCTTTTCAACGAAATTGATGGCGCGGTCCTTGTGCCCCTGACGAATCATCTCGATGACGCGGTCAGCGTAATCATGGAATTCAGCTGAGGACTGTGCCAGGTCTTGCAGTTGCTTGAGCTCGGTTGACCGCTGAGGCTCGGGATCCCGCGCGTCCATGACCTTCCATTCTTCTATGATCTGCAGCTCCCGCTCGTGGCTCGGGATCTTAGAAATGTTAGCCTGATTCTCGGTCAACAAGAATTCCGAGAAGTTGTGGAGCGCCTTGGTAAAAAGGCGGGCATACGAGTTGGCCTGAACCTGCTTGAGAGCGTTTCCATTCATTACCTCCGCGCGAGTTCGCAATTCCTTTCCAGAATAAAGCACGATGCCGTCGAGATTTCCTGAAAGCCGAAAGACGCCCGACTGCATATCGGCGACCTGATCATGCACAAGCTGATTCGATAGCGCAGAGAAAGCGGTTGCCGCGGGGATAAACTCGGCCTGAACGAGGGTGGCCAACTGCTCCCTTGAAACCGAGTTAGCAGCCATTTCGTGAAGGTGCTGCTCGATGTGAGCGAGATTCATGTAATTTTGTTCGAGACGTCCAATGTCGACCAGGTTGTTTTGAAGTTGTATCGATCCGCCGGTGTAGAGTGCGTCTTGAGCCGCGGATCGCAAATCCGAGAGAGCCTTGGTGGCTTCCAAACGCCAGCGCTTGAGATCTTCCCCATTATCGTGGAGTTCTTCATCGCGATCCTCGCCTTCTCGGATCAAACCATAGTCAATACCTTCTTTGACTTCCACAGCGGAATAACGAAGGAATCGCTCGGCTGCGACGGCCGTTCGAATTTGCGGTTGGAGCAGCTTCAGCCGGGCGCGGGTCTGCATATAAGGGGAAATGGAGGCCACGAAAATGAAAATCGAAATCCCGGCCAAAGCTAAGGCAAAGATTTGAAACCGTAAGCCCCTGGGGATACTGTTCATCAACGAATCGCTCCAAAATTCTTTACTGATTTGCAATGGCGGGTACGGGTTAAGGAAGCTTCAGCAGCACCTTAACGCTGTCGTCCACGTCTTCCTTTTTAAGGTAGCCGATGGCATTTGGATTGGCGGCCAAGCGGGCCTTCATTTGGGCGGCGGACGGAAGATCCCTGGGAGCGGCGAGAACACGGCCGCTAAACGCCGCTTGTAGAAAGTATTTGGTGTATTCAGACTCATTCATTTTGAATAATGCTTGAAGAATGACGACGCGTTCGGGCTGTTCGGGCGCGAGCATGAGGACGGTAATGCGTTTACCCCCCGGCCAAGAAGTCTTGTCGCCCATAAAAATTCTGCGCAGCT
>Ga0073928_10006783_pt1 | contig 15246 bp, 13 predicted proteins | sample PaiPotPPA55metaG_FD_76969 | JGI IMG/M metagenome (GOLD analysis project Ga0073928, IMG submission 76969) | Iron sulfur acid spring bacterial and archeal communities from Banff, Canada, to study Microbial Dark Matter (Phase II) - Paint Pots PPA... ... | reverse complement strand
CATCGAGGATCGGCACGAGCTTATGGATATCCCCCCGACCAATGTGATTGTCGGCAAGCCTCCGACGCCGCCTGACGGTTACGAGATCGCTCGTATTGATGTGGTAGTGCGGTTGCGGCGCAAGACGGATAGCCAGCAAACTTAAGTTGCCACGGCAGGCTGCAAACGCGGTCTACTTCAATTGTGTGGAGATCGAACTGAATCGCAGCAGCTCCGGCAGCTTGGCGATATTGGCCGCAATTACGGCGCCTTGGATCTCGCGCGGTTGTGGCGACTCTTCGCTCAGAATTGCGGTGAGGACAGAGCTTAGCTGCCTTTTGAGTTCTGAGGGGCCCAGGCTAACAAGCTGTGCAATATCATCATGCGGAGGAAAGTCCTCTCGCAGCTCGTTTGTAGCACTGGACAATCCGAGATAAACACGCAGCGAGTCGGCGATTGTCAGTGCGGGAGTGGGCCGCAACCGTCTGCGCATTATCGCAGTCATTTGCTCAAAGTCGCTGCTGGATGGGCTCAAGGCAGCCGTCTCCATCATGTCATAGCCCACATCTCTCCAGGGGGCTTCTACAACAACCACTCGATCGCCTTGGAAAGCGCAAAGCCTAAGAACGCTGTCCACGCAACCGAGATCACTAATGCGAACGCCAGAGCCGCAAGGTTAAGCTTTTCCCGATGGCTCATTGTACAAACTCCCAAGGTCGCTCATTGTTTCAAACGACTGATTGAAATTAAAACGTCCGTTTGATTCGAAGCAAGGGCGCCGCTTTGAAATGCCAGCACTGTGGCCAAAAGATTTCCACGCCGCGCGTGTAGAATTATGGGACGACCGCGAACCGTAAGAGGCTGGGGGCGGCAGAGACTAGGGTTGATGGCTGGGAAAGAAATATTTAACGGCGGGAGCCCTATGTGGTGGCGGAGCGGTCATCATCCCCCTGAATACACACGCACCGACGCCCGTGCCAACGAGCAAAGAACAAGCTGCATCGGCTCGTGCCGCCGGTCTCACACGGTTCATTGCCGACCGTCCGTGCAAGCGCGGTCACGTTGCGCGCCGCACTGACGCTCAGGCCACGTGCATCACTTGCGCCTATCTACGACGCAGTGCCCAATATCCGGCACGCCAAACGCCATTTTCCTCTCAGTAGAGCGCGCACCAGCTCCGGCAGCTTGGCGATATTGGCCGCAATGCGCCGCGCTTGGTCTCAGTTGAGCAGTTGTGTTGAAGTGCCTGCCTATTGGCGTATTTTAGCCAGGACACGTCCGAAGAAACCCTGCGCTGTCGGCTGTTTCTCGATCGTTGTAGTGGGCACAATAGCTGGCGAGAGAGCGGCGGCAATCTCGGCCTCGTGTTTTGCTTTGGCCTGTTTGTTGAAGACGGTGCGTTTTTCGATGTTACCGCATGCCGAACACATATAGGCGTGGCGTTCGAACCCAATGACCGGCATGGTCAAGTCTTCTATCGCGTTTATTAGGACCATCTCTCCGCCGCACGCCATACAGCGCATCGGGGCGTCCGCGGCACCTGAAGGTCGCTCAGCGTCTTTGCCATCGTCTGGCACGTCTGTTTGGCTCCATTATCTACGATGTCATGCCGCCCCGGTTGGTGGTGGTTCGCCATCAGGAACAGGCGACCTCTCCCTTTTGTGCGGAGGTTGGCCCGAGCATCGTGGATGGCCACTATCCTCGAACGTCTTGCGCGACATCTTGCATCGCATGCAAATGCCAGCGATGACGTCGAACCTGTGTCCGCCTGCTTGTAGATCAAAAGCCATCGATGCTCTCTTCGCTGACTACGAACACAGTAGGTCGTCATTTGTTCGACGAAATGCTACGCCTTCGTTCCCGGATGCTGTCGTATGACAAGTATCCCGTTGCGCAAAGTGAAGCGCTGATCCGGATAATTCGCGAATCGCCGCATCGGCGAAGTGTAGCGGGCAACTCGACGTTGCCCGCCAGCGACACCTCTGAGAGCTTCCGATAAAACCCGCGTCAGACTTTTGACACTGCGGTTCGTAACTAGCAAGCAGGTACCCAGGCGTAACCGTTCCAGACGCTGTGGCAGCGGGGCCCATAATAGGGTACGGCCCGTAACCGTAATACGGGTAATAGTACGGCCGAGCCGCGAGCGCACCGCCAACAATCGCACCGGCGACGACTCCACCCGCCACCGCTGGACCCCAGCCCCACCAAGCTTTCGCTGAGCTGGAGGTTGTAATTGCCGCCGCACCGATACTTACTGCCGCGATGAGAGCAGTCAGAACCTTCCTCATAAGGTCATCTCCGACAGGAACAAACAGTCACCCCCATTACTTTCCCTGCGCCCACACTGGTTAACGCCGACTGAACACCACCCGCATCATCGTGGTTCTGTGATTAAGGATCGATTACCGATCCCCGACCGATCCCCCTCATTTAGGGGATTGCCGCAGCGGGAAGGCTATTCTTGGATGCTAGCGCGATGCCCCTTACCGCATCGCGTACTGACTTAGTCCCGACGGCACGCATGCCTCGTCGGGACTTCTTTCTGCGAAGCTACGCGGAGACATCGAGCGCAGGGCCCTTGTGGGGCGATGGTCAGCGCAATGGTCACCAACTCCTCTGCATTGCGTAGCAAGCAAAAAAGCAAACCAGGATTTGCGCGAGCTGCTTGCTTAGTCACTTGCTACGGTGGATTTGGGAATTGCGCCGCGAGCCTTTATCGATTTGCGCTCAGGCGTTTGGCGCTACTCAACACTCAGCCCCTCACACTGATGCGCCGCCAACGTCGAACAGCCAAGACGGGGCCTTCGAGGCACTTGATATTCGCTGCCTTTTGTCTCCTGGTACTGCAATAAAGTTTCGGCAACCGCCAAGGTGTCCGCCCGCGACAGGCGTTCAACTAGCGCCTCTCGTTGCCGAGACGGCGCATAGGGTGACGGGTGTCGCCGCGCTTGATGATCCGCGATGCTTTGATCGTATCAGTCACAGGACCTCAGTGCTTCGGCCCGCGCCATCTCCAAAAGCGTTCCACAACGTTTCCTCAAGCGCCGAACTACAATGATACTGGACGACTTGTAGGTCGTTACTATGAATCTTGTCGGCCCCCTTGATCACGTGGTTTGTACCATCAGGGTAAGTGCCAACAACAATCTCGGCGCAACTGATATCGCGTTCAAATCTAGGAATCGCCTCCAATGCCTCAGTGAACAGGCCGCTCAACTCTGGTTCGGAGATGATGCTCGCGATAATGTCCACTGCTTTACTGCCATCCATTCTGCCGATCACGGGAAGTTTTCTCGCCAGCGAGAGAATAGCTTGCCACCCCGTCGGCCTTTCCATGACAAAAGCCGCAGCAACAGCCATCGCGTTAAGGGTGGAAACCGCGTCAAGAGCCGCGATGCCACCTATTTTTGCGTCACTCGCGACGCTTCGCCTATCGCCAGAGGCGCCGTCTCCCTTCCAAAAAACCTCGTTGAATGACTGATTGGAAATGATCGACTCGGCCATTGGGCCCGCTACCGCATCGAATGTTCGCGCGCGAAACCATTTGCCAATATCCGCTCCTGCAGCGCGCGCCAATTCGATAATTTTAAAGTGATGCTCGTAGGGATCACCGCCCTTGGGCACGAGAGTGTTGGACCCTTCGGGCACCCCGTGTTCTGCGAAATAACCCTCCATAAATTCCGTCGCCGCTGACGTTATCTCTTGGGAGAACATTGGACCAAATGTCACGCCCTGCGAGCTTAGAACTATCGTTCCGTCGGTGCTCGGGCCTAGATCGTTCTCGGAACCCATATCGATGTACGAAATTGCTTCGCTGATTGAGCGCCCGAGCTGGCCAGCGGCAAGCACTTTAGCGACGGCATGGCCAGCCTCGTGTGTTGAGACAACTTTACGAGCGTCATCATCAAGCGAGCGGCGTGCCAACGCCTTTGCACGCCTCCTGTCTTTCCTGTTCATGGACATTTGCTTCCACCATCGTGCCTCGTGTTGCGCGGAACCCATTTGCGTCCGTTCCGGCGGTGTCGGACGGGCGCACTGGGTCCAGCTCGTGAACGGCGCAGCCGTCACGGGTCCCGAATTCTTCTTGACTGAAACGCCTAGAGCTGGATGTAGGACGGCGCTTAACCGCCGAACAGACAACACGAACTCGGCGTTGGTTTATGGTGCGGAGCAATGAGACACTAGAAGTGTAGGATCTTCCCAAAAAATTTCAATGCATCCATGAACCGGATCACCGGATTCAATCGCCCGTCGATGACGAACGATGCGCAACTAGAAATCGCTATATGCCAACCTGCGCTCGCTGGCGCTATTTTCGTTATCGAGCCATGTCGCCATCGCGCGCGAGCACGGTAATCACCCCGCTGGCCGCGGGGCGTTGGTCGTATCAGCCCACGGGTCGCCGAGGGGCTTGATGATGCTAACTCCCTTGTCGCTGATGACCGCCAGCGTCCAGAGCAAGTCCGTTGTACCGCACGCCGCGCGATTACCTTTGTCACTAGAAGCACGTCCCCGGCTTCCACCGTGGCCGTACAGCGCGCCAGAGAAATCGAGTCGTGGCTAGGTACCGAACCGAGTGTTGCATTCTAAAGGGGTGTGCTGACTGGGCGGTGACATGGAGTTTCGTTCCCCATATCAGGCCCCCTAGTGATTGGCACCTCGGGAAAGCTGGTCGGAGTGGCAGGATTTGAACCTGCGACCCCCTCGTCCCGAACGTGGTGCGTTATCAGACAACGCTATTGGCATTCCGCGGCCATGACTGTCGCGCCAGTCCGTATAAGCACGAAGAATTCCGTTCGGGGACGTCTGCTGCGATCCGTCAACAATCGGCCTTTAAGGATGGGTGGCGGTATGGGTCGGCGGAGGACAGCGCCAAAGAAACAACGATAAACCAAGTGCTTAGCTCCAATGTTTGGCGGACTCCCTCTCCGCCATCCTGCTTCGCGCCGCGCGCTTCGCAGGATTGGCTTCGACGATGGGTCGAAGCAGGATGCCCTCCGGAGCCTTTTGCGAAGGAGGGCCGCCCCCATGTGGAGCGCTGGCGGCCAACCCGCTGTATTGAAGCTGTCCTCTTTGGGCGGCAATCCAATGACAATGCGCCGATAGATCGCTCGATGGCACGGGAGCTACATCACGAAGCCCGCGTCGCGCATGCGTGGGCGTCCTAAAGGTCACTTGCGCCCGTGTTTCGCAGCACCACGTAAAGCATCCCACCACCTCCCACCTGGCGCGTTCGCCGGGTCGAAAATTCGCCTGATTGAACTTTGCAATGACACATGCCCGCCGCTCGAATCTGCTTATCATCCTCGTCCTCGGTGCACTGAGCACGCTCAGCCCGTTTTCCATCGACATGTATCTGCCGGCGTTCCCGGAGATCGCGCATGATCTGGGCACGACGCCGGCGCAGATTTCGTTTTCCGTGTCCGGCTATTTCATCGGGTTGGCGCTTGGGCAATTGTTCTACGGGCCGTTGCTCGATCGCTTCGGCCGCAAGCCGCCGCTCTATGCGGGCTTAAGCCTGTTCGCTGTCGCTTCGCTTGGCTGCATCGCCGTGCGTTCGCCTGGAATGTTTATCGCTTTCCGCTTGCTGCAGGCGCTCGGCGGCTGCGTGGCGCAGGTCGGCGCCGTGGCGATGGTGCGAGACTTTTTTCCGGTGCGGGAGAGCGCCAAGATCCTTTCGCTGCTGATGCTGGTGCTCAGCGTCTCGCCGCTGTTCGCGCCGTCGGTTGGTGGGCTGGTCGCGACGACGATCGGCTGGCCGTGGATATTCGTCATTCTCGCTGCGTTCGCGCTCCTCCTCATGCTCGTCATCGGCTTCCTGCTACCCGAAGGCCACCAGCCGGACCCTGAAATCTCCCTGCAACCGCGTGCCATTCTCAAAGGCTTTGCCGCTATCATCAGGCATCCGCAGTTTCACACCTACGCGATTGGCGGCGCTTTTGCGTTTGCCGGGTTGTTCGTCTACGTCACCGGCTCGCCGATCATTTTTATCGATTCCTTCCATGTCGGCCCGCGCGCGTACGGGTTGATTTTCGCGGCGCTCGCCTGCGGCTTCATCGGCGGCAGCCAATTGAACATTTGGTTGTCGCGGCGCCATCAGGACCGAAAGGTTTTTCGCGCCGCGGTGATCTGCCAGAATATCATCATGCTGATCATTCTCGTCGGCACGCTGGCCGGCTGGTACGGCTTGGCGGCAAATGTCGTCTTGCTGATGCTGTATCTGCCGTTCTGCGGCATCGCCTATCCGAACGCCGCGGCGATAGCGCTGGCGCCATTCAGCAAGAATATCGGCAGTGCGTCGGCTTTGCTCGGCTTTCTGCAAATGGGGATCGGTGCTCTCGCCTCGACCGGCGTCGGGCTTTTGAATTCATCGTCCACCCTGCCGATTTATATCGTGATGGGCGCGACAGCCGCCGTCGGACTCCTGATCCTGCTCGCCAATCAAAGACGCATGCTCATCGCGCAAGCTAGCGAGGTATGACTGCGCCTACGGGAAAAACCTTCGATCGCTCGTGTTCGGCGGAAATGTCGGCTAGAGTTACCAGGATCAGTCTGAGGCTCGCGGGGTCGTCATGATTTTAGTCTTGATTAACATCCTCATCATCGTCGTCGTCGGTGCCATCGTGTTCTGGGTCATCGATCGGTATGTACGCGAACGGCGGCTGGGGAACTTATTGAAGCTCCTTGTCATTCTGGTTTGTCTCGCGGCCATCCTGCAGCGCTTGCTGCCAATGCTTGGTGTGAGCTTCTAGGCCCATCCGCCAGACATGAGCCGCAGCGACTATCGGCCGTTCGTTCCGGCGCCGGGACAGAGCAACATTGCCGGGCCAACGCCGCGCGCGCACACCCAGGCGCGCATGCAAAATCCGCGCGCGCAAGACTTGTTCGGGACCTGGGCGCAATTGGCCGCGGCGCCGTTTCAAGGCATAACCGCGGACGGCCGCGTCCAGTCTGGCTTGTTTTCGCTTGGGCCGCAGGATGCACCGACGCCGGCGATGGTCGACGCCGTCAGCGCGCTGCTGCGTCATTTGTCGTCTGCGCAGCGCAGCGCTACCTGCTTCCCGGTCGATTCCGAGTTGTGGCGGCATTGGCAAAACACGGAGCTCTATGTCGAGCATCATGGGCTGCGGCTCGATGAGGCGAACGCGCCCGTGCGGGAAGCCGTCATGGCGGTGCTGCGCGCGAGCCTGAGCGGCAAGGGCTACGACATCACCCGCGGCGTGATGAAGCTCAACCGCTTTCTCGGCGATCTGGTCGGCGGGCCGGACGTGCTTGGCGAATGGGCCTACATCTTTTGCCTGTTCGGAGCGCCGTCGGAGACCGAACCGTGGGGATGGCAACTGTTCGGCCATCACCTGAGCCTCAATTGTTTTGTCATCGGCCGGCAGATGGTGCTGACGCCGTGCTTCCTCGGCGCCGAACCCAACTACGCCGATACCGGGCCGTTCGCCGGCACCCGCCTGTTCGAAGATGAGGAGCGCGCCGGCCTGGCGCTGATGCGTTCGCTGCCGGTGAACCAGCAGAGACAAGCGATCGTCGCGCATTCCATGGTCGGCGGTGACTTGCCACCCGGCCGCCGGCACTTCGCCGACAATCTGCATCTCGGCGGCGCCTATCAGGACAATCGCATCGTGCCCTATGAAGGGTTGCGCGCGTCCACATTATCGGCGCAGCAACGACGCGATCTGCTCGATCTCATCGCCGCCTATGTGGCGCCGCTGCCGCCGGGGCCATTCGCCGCGCGCCTTGCCGAGATCGAGCGGCATCTCGCCGACACGCATTTTTGCTGGATCGGCGGTTTCCAAGAGACAAGCCCGTTCTACTACCGCATTCAGAGCCCGGTGATATTCGTCGAGTTCGATCATCACGCCGGCGTCTTTCTGACCAACGCCGAGCCGGCCAAATTCCACGTCCACACCATCGTGCGCACGCCGAACGGCAACGACTACGGCATCGATCTCTTGCGCCTGCACTATCAACACGCCGCGCATCACCGGCACACATAAGGCCGACCCCCGGCTGCGAACCCGCCTCGAAAGCGTCAAATAATTTTCATAATAGATCAAGCTACGCCTTAGGTTTTGCCCGGCCATCGGCTTTGCTTGCTTGTCATAACGCCGTTTTCATGTTGCTCAATGCTGTCAATTTCCCAAGCCGGCTTCACGGCCTTTCGTCACTGAGGAGGAGTAGGGCGATGAAAGCGAACTTGATTGCGCTCTTAGGCGCCGCCGCTGCCATTGGCGCAAGTACGATCGGCGCGTCCGCGCAGGTGCTGAATCTTTCCGGTCAATTCCAATGCGTTCAGGGATGCGTCGCCGCTCCGCTGGCGCCGGCCTTCGCAACGCAAGCCGACTGGCAGCTGAACCTCGTAAACGAAGCCGGCATTCCGTCACGAGGCTGGATCGATTATCCGGGTCATTTCTGGGCGGAAGCCTGGAACGAAGGTGCGATCTATTCGCCCGATGGCATGACCATTCAGTTCGATCGCGGCGCGGTGTGGCAGCGTATTGTCGCGCTGCCGCTGCCGCCGCCTCCGCTGCCAGTCATTCGGCACCGGATTCACTACCGCCATTATTATCGACCGCTGCCTGCAAACGGCTGATTGCGATCGCGCTTGCGGTTAACGCGGCGAAATCGGCCGCGCCTCGCTCCTGCCGGCTTGCGGCGCATGCGCTTTATTTGACTTCGCGCTAGCGTCGCACCGGCTGCGCCCAAGGCCGGCGCTCGCGGTCAGCGGCCTTGAACGCCGCGATCCGCTCGCGGTAGCGGTCGGTGAGATCGACGTCGTCGGAGCCGTTGAGAAGCTGGTTGCGGCTGACCGGATCGATGGTGAAGGCAAAGCTGCGATTGCCGCGCGAAATGGTCTGCTGCTCGAGATCGACTGTGACCGGCAGGTCCGGATCGGCGGCGATGGCGGCGCCAAGTTCGCCGACGTCGGCTTCGGCAAGGACGGCCGTCAGCAATCCGTTCTTCACGGAGTTCTGCGCAAAGATGTCGCCGAAGGACGGCGCGATCACGCAGCGGATGCCCGCTTCGTAGAGCGCATAAACGGCCGCCTCGCGCGAAGAGCCGCCGCCGAAATTGCGGCCGGCGACGAGAATCCTGGCGTCGCGCCAGACCGGCTGGTTGAGCGGAAAGGTGGGCTTTTCGTTGCCGTGGGCATCGCGGCGCAAATCGTTGAGCAGGACACGCCCAAGCTCGCCCGAGCGCGGCAATTTGAGAAATCGCGCCGGCAAAATCTGGTCGGTGTCGACATTGGCAAGAAGAAGCGGGCAGGCCTTGGCGGTGAGGCGAACGAACTTTTCCATTGCCGCACCTTTACACTTTGCGGCCGGCGAGCAGCGGCCGCACGTCGGCGAGGTGGCCGCTGACCGCCGCTGCGGCAACCATGGCCGGCGACATCAGATGGGTGCGCGCGCCGGGACCCTGCCGGCCGCGGAAGTTGCGGTTGGTGGTCGAGGCGCAGCGCTCGCCTGGAGGCACGATATCGCCATTGATGCCCACGCACATGGAACAGCCCGACTCCGCCCATTCGAGCCCGGCGTTGCGGAAGATGCGATCGAGTCCCTCCTCTTCAGCTTGCCGCTTCACCGTCGAGGAGCCCGGTGAGACTAGGCCCGGCACTTTGCTGACGCGGCCGGCGAGGACCGCGGCCGCCGCCCGCAAATCCTCGATGCGAGCGCTGGTGCATGAGCCGATGAAGATGCGATCGATCGTAATGTCGGTGAGCATCTTGCCGGGCGCGATTCCCATATAGTCGAGCGCATCGCGCAGATATTGGGCGCGCGCCGGATCGCCCTCGCGCGCCGGATCGGGCACGGTGCCGTCGATCGGCAATGCGTCGTCAGGCGTCGTGCCCCAGGTGACGATCGGTGCGATGGCGCCGGCGTCGAGGGTAACTTCACGATCGAATGTGGCTCCGGGATGGGAGACAAGACCGGACCACGCCTCGACGGCGCGGTCGAACGCCGCTTCCTGCGGCGCATAAGGGCGGCCCTTGAGGTACGCGAACGTAACCGCGTCGGGCGCCACCATGCCGCAACGTCCGCCGGCCTCGATGGACATGTTGCACAAGGTCATGCGCCCTTCCATCGACAGCGCCGCAATCGCGCTGCCGGCGAATTCGACCGCATGCCCTTGCGCTCCGTCGGCTCGGACGCGGGCGATGACGGAAAGCGCGATGTCCTTAGCGCCAATGCCGGCGGTCGCCTTGCCGCTGACGGTCACGCGCATCCGTTTCGGCTTTTTCTGCCACAGCGTTTGCGTCATCAGCACGTGCGCGACCTCGGACGCGCCGATACCGAAGGCGTAGGCGCCGAATGCGCCGTGAGTCGAGGTGTGGCTGTCGCCGCACACGATCAAAAGCCCCGGCAAGGTCAGTCCCTGTTCTGGGCCGACGACGTGAACGATGCCCTGGCGCGGATCGCCGAGGCCGAAAAGGCTGATGCCGCTCGCGGCGGTGTTGTGCTCGAGCGTTGTGACCATCGCTGCAATCGAAGGGTCGGCGACGGCACGGTCGCGGCCGCGGGTCGGCACGTAATGATCGGCGATGCCGAAGGTCAATCCCGGCTCGGCCACCGTGCGGCCGCGCTTCTGCAGCTGACTGAAAGAGAGGAACGAACCCTCGTGCACATAATGGCGGTCGACCCAGAGCAGCGAGGCGCCGTCCTCGCGCCGGGCGATTTCGTGCGCCGACCACAGCTTGTCGATGAGGGTCTGGGGCTCGTTCATACTTGGAAAACTAATCCCGCGGCGCCGGACTTGTAGGGGTTGCGCCAGATATTGTACGCTAAAGAATACCAAGTAAAGGCGCCGACGGTCGGTGCCCGGTTGGGAGCGAAGCTTGCGCGACTGGCTCGGCGAGGCAAAGGCGAAACAGGTCTATCTCATCCTGCGCGACCGCATTCTCTCAGGTGCGCTCGGCTTCGGCGCCAAGCTGCCGACCGAGAACGATCTTGCAGACCGTTACGCCGTGTCGCGGGTGACGGTGCGCCGCGCGTTGGGCGAACTGGCGCGCGAACGGCTGATCGAGCGCCGCCGCAGCGCCGGCACGCGCGTGATGTACCGGCGGGTGCCGGCGCCGGTGACCGCGGACATATCCGGCGTGCTGGCCAATATCGCCGATATGGGACGGCGCACAGCGGTCAAGCTTCTGTCTTTCGATTACGTGCCGGCGGCGGGCGCGGTGGCGGAAGCTTTGGGCGTTGGACCGAATGAATTGCTGCAACGCTCGATCCGCGTGCGCGCGGTCGATCGCGTGCCGTTTTCCTATCTGACCACCCACGTGCCAGAGAGCATCGCGCTGACATTCACCAAACAGGAATTGGCCTCGCGGCCGCTGCTCGAGCTTCTGGAGCGCGCGGGAGTCAAGGTCGAGCATGCCCGCCAGCGCATCAGCGCGGGGCTAGCCACGCCCGATGTCGCAGAGGCACTCGAGGTGCGGGCTGGATCGCCGCTGATCGAGCTCGTTCGCGTCATTTACGATCAGTCCGGCCGCGCTGTCGAGCATCTGCACGCGCTGTACCGGCCCGACCGCTACGCCTTCGAAATGGATTTGGTGCGGTCGGGAACGACCGGCGCCAACGCCTGGTCGCCGGTCGAGCGCAGGAGCACCCGCGTGGCACCACGCGGCCGAGCACAGGAATCTGAACAGAAAGAGCAGGGCGGCAAGAGCTGACGCCACCTGGCCAAAGCGAAGAGAGGAAGCCATGTCGGAGCAACACAAGCCATTCAGCCGCCGTCGATTTCTTGCCACCACGGCCTTAGGCGCCGCGGCTGTCGCATCCGGCAGCTTGGCGATACCGTCTGTTCTTCGCGCGCAGGGCGCGGGCGTGAAGATCGGATTGCTTCATCCGATGACCGGCGCGTTGTCCTATTCCGGTCAGCAGGGCCGCATCGGCGCCACCATGGCGGTCGATGAGATCAACGCCGCGGGCGGCATCAAGGCGCTCAATGGTGCTAAGATCGATCCGCTCCTCGGCGATGCGCAATCGACGCCCGATGCCGGCACCGCCGAATTGGAGAAGATGAATTCGGCAGAAGTGTCCTGCGTCATCGGCGGCTATTCGTCCTCGATCTGCCTTGCCGCCAGCCAGGCCGCGGCGCGCTACGATCTACCCTACATCGTCGATGTCGGCGTCGCCGATTCGATCGTCACCCGCGGCCTCAAGAACACGTTCCGCTTTGGTCCTGGCTTCGGCGTCATCGCCAAGACCGCAATCGATAATTTGGCGGTCATCAACGATCAGGCCGGCAAGCCCGCCAAGACGATCATCATCGTGCATGAGGATTCGCTGTTCGGCTCCGGTCTCGCCAAGCTTTTGAACGCACAATTGCCGGCGAAAGGCTTTGAGATCCTGGAAACGATCTCGCATCCGACGCCGACGCGCGATTTCGCCAATGTCGTGCTCAAGATCAAGGCGCAAAACCCCGACCTCGTCATCCCCGCTAGCTATTACAATGAATACGTCCTGCTGGCGCGCACCATGCAGGAGCAGCACGTGCGGCCGAAGGGCATTTACTCAGTGCTCGGCGGCGCCGCGTCGTCCTACAAGTTCCTCAAGGAGTTTCCCGACGCGGCCAAATACCTGATGGATTGCAATCACTGGTTCAACCCGAACAGCGCCAAGGCGCAGGAGCTCCGAAAGAAGGTCGAGGACAAGGGTCAGTTCTTCACCTACGAGCTTTACTTGAACTACAGCGTCGTTCTCCTTGTCGCCGATGCGCTCGAGCACGCGGCGTCCACCGAGCGCGCAAAGATCATCGCCGCGTTGGAAAACTCGACCTTCGCCAGCGCCATCATGCCCTACGGGCCGACGAAGTTCGTCAACGGCCAGAACATGGGCGCCGCGCCGCTCAACACCCAGGTGCTCGACAACGATATCAAAGCCATCCTGCCGCCCGAGTTCGCCAATGCGAAGGCGGTTTTCCCGATACCGGCGTAATGTTATGACTTGGCATCGTCATTGCGTGCGCAAGCGAAGCAATCCCCCTCCCTTTCCTTCCCCCGCTTGCGGGGGAGGGTGGGGTGGGGGCTCTGGATTGCTTCGTCGCGGAGTCTGTCATCGGGCCGGCCACTTCGGGCCGGACCCGTTGGCTCCCGGCAATGACGCGTTTGTGCAAAGCCGCACCGTTAGTACGTAACGTGCTCTCGCCCCTCATCCTGATCACGGCAGTCCTCAACGGGCTGATGACCGGCGCGGTCTATGCGCTGGTGGCGCTCGGACTGACGCTGATTTACGGCGTGCTGCACATCATCAATTTCGCGCACGGCGCGATCCTGAGTGCTGCGCTGTTCGCGGCGTTCCTTGCTTACCAAAAGCTCGGACTTGATCCTTATCTGGCCGCGTTCTTGATTGCGCCGGCCTTCTTCGCGTTCGGCTATGCGTTGCAGCGTTTCGTGATCGGCCCGGCGTCGCATGGCGACGATCGCAATATGCTCTTGGTCACGCTGGGATTGGCGGTGATCATCGAGAATGCGCTGCTTTATACCTTTCGCGCCGACACGCGTACCATCGATCTTGCCTACGGCTTCAAGAGCATCGATATCGGATTCACGTTCCTCTCGCTGCCGCGCCTGATTTCCTTTGCTGCCGTTTTCGTTGTCGCGCTGGCGCTGTGGCTGATCATGGCGCTGACCGATACCGGCAAGGCGATCCGCGCCGTCGCCAAGGAGAAGCTCGGCGCGGAGCTCGCCGGCATCGATGTGGCGCATATCTACGCCATGACGTTCGGCCTTGGCACCGCCTGCGTCGCCATCGCGGCCTGCCTGCTCATTCCGATCTATTACGTCAACCCCAAAGCCGGCGACGCCTTCGTCCTTGTGGCTTTTACCATCGTCGTGCTTGGCGGCATGGGTTCGGTGCCGGGCGCCGTGATCGGCGGCCTCGTCATCGGTGTTGTTGAAAGTCTCGCCGGCTTTTATTTCGGCGAGTCGCTCGGCCAGGTCGGTATTTTCCTGATCTTCATTGTGGTGCTGCTGGTCCGCCCCCGTGGATTATTCGGGGCCACCGCATGAAGGCGTTTTTGCCCATTGCCATTGTGGTCGCAGCGCTGGCTGCCGTGCCGCTCCTTGTCCACTCGAATGTCGTGCTCAATTTCCTGGTGGTGGCGCTCATGATCGCGCTCGCCGGGCAGGGCTGGAACATCCTCGGCGGTTATGGCGGGCAATATTCCTTTGGGCACGCTGCCTTCTTCGGCACCGGCGCCTACGTCACCGCGATCTTGCAGGTCCACTATGGCGTCAATGCCTGGATCGGTTTTGTCGCCGGCATCGCCGCCGGCGCCGCCGTCGGCGGCGTGATCGGAACGCTGGCGTTTCGCGCCAGCCTGCGCAGTTCCTATTTCGCGCTGGTGACGCTCGCCTTCGCCGAAGTTTTGCGCATCCTCGCCAGCGTTACGCCGGTTACCGGCGCCGGCGTCGGCCTGTTGGTCAAGCTCGACGTCCGCGCGCAATCGTTTCAATTCCAGAGCCGGGCGATCTTCTATCTCGTCATCCTGGCGCTCGTTGCCGTTTCGCTGGTCATCGCGCAGCTGCTCGAGCGCTCGCGCTTCGGTGTCTGGCTGATTGCGGTGCGCGAAAACGAAGACGCCGCCATGGCGCTCGGGGTTGACGCGTTCGCGGTCAAGCTCGGCGCCATGGTGCTGTCCGCGGCCGTCACCGCGGCGGCCGGTTGCTTCTACGTGCAATATTTCCTGTTCGTCGATTCGGGTATCGCCTATGGCGGCTGGATCTCGATCGAGGCGTTGCTCACGCCGATTATCGGCGGTGTCGGCACGGTTTTCGGGGCGCTGGTCGGCGCGCTGGTGGTGAAATCGCTCGGCGAAGGCGCCAAGCTCGTGGCCGGCGATGTGCCGGGCCTCGGTCTGATGATCTACGGCGCCGTGCTCATCCTGGTCATTCGTTTCGCGCCGCGCGGACTCGTCGGCGCGCTCGTTGACGCGCGCGGGCATTTGGCGCGCCGCTTCATGGCGCCGCGATCGCGGGTGCGGGAGGTGGTCGGTGGCTGAGCCGCTTCTTGCCGTCGAGCGCGTGTCGCGTCGCTTCGGCGGCCTCTTGGCGGTCAATGCGGCGTCGCTGTCGGCGCCCGCCGCGCGGATCACCGCCCTGATCGGTCCCAACGGCGCCGGTAAGACTACGCTATTTGCCGTGATCTCCGGTTTCCTGAGAGCAAGCGCCGGACGCGTGCGCTTTGGCGGCGAGGATGTGACCGGCGAACCGCCGCATCGCCTGGCCCGGCGCGGCATCGCGCGCACCTTCCAGATCGT
>Ga0073928_10006781_pt1 | contig 15249 bp, 12 predicted proteins | sample PaiPotPPA55metaG_FD_76969 | JGI IMG/M metagenome (GOLD analysis project Ga0073928, IMG submission 76969) | Iron sulfur acid spring bacterial and archeal communities from Banff, Canada, to study Microbial Dark Matter (Phase II) - Paint Pots PPA... ... | reverse complement strand
TCGACGCAACACTTTCTTGAAGTTTACTCGCAGGAGTCTGAAAACCTAAAGTTTGTCGTGGGCGTTGATTTAAGCGCAGCGCTACTTTGTTCAGATCCGACTGGGAATAGTCGGTTAGGTCTGTGTTCTTCGGGAAGTATTGCCGTAAGAGCCCGTTTGTGTTTTCGTTCGAGCCGCGTTGCCAGGGACTCTGCGGATCACAGAAGTAAACCTTCACATCCGTGGCCACCGTAAAGTCCTTGTGTTTGGCCATCTCCAGTCCCCGGTCCCAGGAGCAGACGTCGATGCATGAAGGATGTCACAGAGGGAAACAGAATCGCTGGACATGGCGCGCCAGAACTAGGCGTCGGGTATCCGTTAAAGTCCTAAGACTCGGCGAATGCCTAGGCAGATCATGTGTTCTCGAATAGAATGCATATCTAGTTACGTATTGCCCGTCTACACGGAGGATGCTTTTGTCCAGAGCTGGAACGCAGATTGCAATTCTGTGTTTGTTGGTGTTTTTATTCGCATTTAATCGGAGTTCGGTGCGTGCGCAGACGTCCGCAAAAGGCGCGAAAGAAGGCGATTATTCGAAGGAGCCCTTCGTCGTCGAACGGGTTGCTACGAAAGCCGTCTTTGAGAAGGATGGGACGTATACAGCCGAGACTAACTCTCGAACGCGAATCCAGTCGCAAGCTGGCGCGCAAGAGTCCGGCGTCCTGCATTTCTCCTATGCCTCGGCTACCTCAACAATGGACATTTCTTATGTTCGCGTAATTAAACCCGACGGCCGAGTTGTCGAGACGCCTCCTGAAAATGTTCTGGATATGCCTAGCGAGATCACGCGTCAGGCCCCCTTCTATAGTGACCTTAAAGAAAAACAAGTTGCGGTTAAGGGCCTCGAGGTCGGAGACACGGTTGAGTACCAATACCGGCTCGCAGTGATCAAGCCGCTCGACCCAGGGCAGTTCTGGACAGCATACAACTTTTTCCAGGAAGGTATCTGCCTGCAGGAGGAGTTGCAGATCAGCGTACCGCGTGACCGGTACGTCATGGTTAAAAGCCCGAAACTGCAACCTTCTATTGTTGATCAAGGGGCATACCGGGTCTACAGTTGGAAAACCGCAAATCTTAAAACCGCTGCCGAAATAAAAGACGCGAAACTGGTTGACCCGGACGAACCAGCGCACCCTTCGGTCCAGATCACAACCTTTCACGACTGGGACGAAGTAGGCCTTTGGTTTCGAGGCCTTGCCGCACCTCGGGCCGTCCCGACACCGCAGATTCGATCTAAGGCGGACGAACTCACGCGCAATGCAAAAACTGATCCCGAGAGAATTCAAGCCATCTACGATTATGTTTCCACGAAGTTCCGCTACATCGGAATTTCACTGGGCATCGGGCGTTACCAGCCGCATGCGGCTGAGGATGTATTGAGCAACGATTATGGCGACTGCAAGGACAAGCACACGCTTTTCGCAGCGTTACTTGCAGCCGAAAACATCAAAGCCTATCCGGCGCTGATCAGTTCGACTGGTAAGATCGACCCTGAAGTACCTTCCCCCTCGCAGTTCGACCACGTGATCACTGCGATTCCAAAAGGAACTGGATACCTGTTTCTAGATACCACGCCCGAGGTCGCTCCTTTTGGTTTGTTAATCGCGGGTCTGCGCGACAAAGAAGCACTGGTGATCCCAGACAACGGTCCTGCGACACTTGTGAAGACGCCTGAGGCCTTTCCATTTAAACCCTTCTTTGATTTCAAGGCAGCTGGGGAATTGGACGATGCCGGAACATTTGAAGGCAAAATGCAACTGTCCCTCCGGGGCGACGCCGAGGTTGGTTATCGACTCGCCTTTCGCCGCGCGGGGCAGCCGCAATGGAAGGAGGTTATGCAGCAGATTTCGTCGGGTCTCGGTTTTGGCGGAACTGTGAGCGATGTTACAGCCGCATCGCCTGAGGCCACAGTTGCTCCATTCCAAATCGAATACACATATACCCGCAAGGAATACGGGGATTGGGCTAATCGGTCCATCATTCCCCCCTTCCCGGTGCTATTTCTGCCCCCTGTTCCCGACGACGCAGATAAGAAATCAAAACCTAAACCTATCAAGCTAGTGCCACCGCAGGAATGGTTATACCAAGCGACGGTGAAACTGCCCCCTCATTCGACCCCGCATGCTACTGCACCGATCGACCTTCATGAAGATTTCGCCGATTACCATTCTTCATATTCTGTATCAAACGGAGTCATGCATTTCGAGCGTCGGCTGATCACAAAAACCGACGAGATTGCACCTTCACAGCTCGCAGCCTATCGCAAGTTCGTAAAAGCGGTTATGGATGACGAGAATACTTTCATTTCTCTTCGTGGCGGAGATATTGCCTCGCCTGAGGCGGCCGGAAGCCCCGAAGCGCAAACTCTTTATGCACGAGGCGGCGAAGCTTGGCAGCAAGGGAACATGGTGGCAGCGGAGGATGCATTCCAGCGCGCTGTGGACAAGGACCCAAAGTTCTCTCAGGGTTGGTGGTGGCTTGGCGCCGCACACCTGCGCATGGGTGATGCAGATCAGGGTGTTGAGGAAATGAAGAAATCCATAGATCTCGATCCGGGGGAAGTCGCGAACTACAAGTACCTCGCCGCCACGCTCACGGGTTTGCATCGCGACCAGGAAGCGCTCGAAGTCTGGAAGAAATTTGAAAAGGCAAGCCCTGATGACCCGGACGGCCCAACGAATATCGCGTCAGTCTTGATGCATCAGAAACGCTACTCCGAAGCTACCTCGGAATTGGAAGTTGCCGCCAAACTCACTCCCAACGCAAACATTCGATTGCAGCTTGGAGACGCCTACATCATGTCCGGCAACAAGGAAAAAGGAACTGCTGCCATCAAAGAAGCGGTCGACAAAGACGCGACGCCCCTGACACTAAATGACGCAGCTTACACCTTAGCCGACAACAATCTCCTGCTGGATGATGCACTTCGATATGCCAAGAAAGCAGTCGACGGTGCCGAGGCTGATACAGCCGATATCGATCTGGACGATCTCAGCCTCAAAGATCTTCAAACAGTCCCGGTTTTGGCAGCTTATTGGGACACGCTCGGATGGGTGCATTTCCGCATGGGTCATTTTGACCAGGCCGAGAGTTATTTACGCGCCGCATGGATTTTGACGCAGGATCCAGTTATTGCAGACCATCTGCAACAGGTCTACGATAAGCAAAAAAAGAAGCGTGAGGTACCGCGAAATCCGCAAGCGCTTCAGGATCTTCGCACAGTGAAGTTAGGAAAACTTGCTACCAAGCACGCCAGTGCAGAATTCTTTTTATTATTTGCACCCGGTCCAAAGGTCGTTGATACGAAATTCATCAGCGGGTCACCAGAATTAAGCGAAGCCGGCAAAAACCTGGCGGCCGCGAAGTTTGACGTTCTCTTCCCCGAAGAGGCAGATGTTCAAATCGTGCGGCGTGGAATTCTCGACTGCGAACCCGAACTTCCTGGCTGCGTATTTGTGCTAATCCCGCCGAGGTCTGCTCGTTCGGTGAAATAAAGACGGACCCCTCCGTATAGCTTTGAGTTTAACTGGCAAGACCGCGTGTGCCAACTAGTGGAGTCCAAAATAAACGAAATACCGATTCTTCCCGATGCCATACTACTCTGGAAATCAATGCTTGCCGGAACAACTTTCATATCCCGAGATGCTAATGCGGCCGCTGGTGCAAGCCACAAAGTTCTAGAAATCCTTCGTCATTTGTCTTACAGACATCTTGCGGCTGCTTTGTCACTAGGTCTCGCTTTGCGGATCTTTTTCATTATTCATTTTCCATTTTATGCCGGCGACACCAAATTTTACGACGAACTCGCACGGAATTTACTGGATCACGGAATCTACGGACTTTTTGTCAATGGCCAACTAACCCCGGTGGACATGCGCATGCCCGGATATCCGGTGTTTCTTGCTGGGCTTTATACAGCATTCGGGCGGACGATTAAAGCGGTTATGGTGGTTCAGGCTTGCATCGATCTGATCACATGCGTTTTGACGGCCCTGATAGCAGGAATGATCGCGCCGGTTCACAGCAAAACCCGTGTGGCTACTATCGCGTTGTGGATGGCCGCGCTTTGCCCATTCACAGCGAACTATACTGCTACAGTTCTTACCGAAGTCCTCGCGACTTTTCTCACAACCTTAGCTGTATTGGCTTTCGTGATTGCCTTCGGACAGGCATCCACGAATTCTTCAAATGAATCATTTGGCCATCGGCCCTTATATTCGGAAGCAGGGTCGTGGCTCCTAACAGGATTAATCGTCGGACTAGGAGCCCTTGTGCGGCCTGAAACTCCTCTTTTGCTTTTCGCCGCAGGTCTGCTCCTCGCGGTCTATTGGCGGCATCGTGTCAACTGGCCGAAATTGTTCTTAGCAGTCTCTTGGATATTGCTCGGTCTGATCCTGGCTTTAACTCCTTGGGCAGCAAGGAACGCAAGAACATTAGGCCGTATTGAGTTTCTCGCTCCGCGTTACGCGCAAACCTACGGGGACTTCATCCCGCGCGGTTTTTACGACTGGACGGGAACTTGGATGGTCCAGTTCAAAGACGCTTACCTTGTAACCTGGAAATTGGGAAAAGACCCGATTCGGATTGAAGAATTGCCCGCGTCAGCCTTCGATTCGAGTGCCGAACGCTCTCGTGTCGCGGTACTGATTGACCGCTACAACAATGACTTGCAGATGTCTCCCATTCTCGATCGCGAATTCGCAACTCTCGCGCGCGAACGAAAATCACGCCGGCCGATGAAAACCTACATCGAGATCCCCTTGGCACGTATGGCGACGATATGGCTTAGCCCGCGCATTGCTTTACTTCCATACTCGGGAAAGCTATGGCCTCCCGCTGAAAACTGGCAAAACAATCGCATAGACTTCGGGGTCACAGCTGCGTTCGGAATCTTGAACTTTCTATACATTGGTATGGCCGTTGTAGGGGCCGTGCGTTTCCGGAAGCAACCAACGATCGCGTTCCTGATTCTCATGGTTGCGATCCGCACGGTTTTTTTGACACAGCTACAAACTGTCGAGCCCCGCTACGTGATCGTCTGTTACCCGGTAATCTTGGCCCTAGGTGCGCTAGCATGGTCAGGGCGTCCCACGGGAAGGGCGTTAGCCGCTGATTCGGCAGAGCGCGGACCGTAGGGTGCGAGTTTCATGTGGTAGGATTTATAGCAAGCGTTGGTACTTAAGTTTTGGTCGTGGAGGCCGGACCATGCGAAAGTCAATCTCTGCAGCGCTAATATTCTTAATTGCAATCACGGGCTTTGGCTTTGGTCTGGCGTATGCGCAGAACGCGTCTCAGACAGACGGAAAGTCCGCTGCTCAGACTAAGACCCAACCGACGGATATCCCCGCCTATCACTCGAGCGCTTCAAAGGAACCTTTGCCCGAGACGCTCGATCCATCACAGTTTTCCGATGTGCAGACTCAGAATGTTTATGCGCTGGCTGCGAAAGTGAAAAGCGTGCTTTATCAGCAGCCATGCTATTGCCGCTGTGACAAAGAACACGGCCACACGAGCTTGCTGAGTTGTTACACCGACCGCCATGCGTCTGTGTGCGCGCTATGCCAGAAGGAAGCGGTTTTTAGCTACTCTGAATCTAAGAGAGGAAAGACTGCGGCGGAGATTCGTAAAGAAATCATCGACGGGAAATGGAAGGACGTAGATTTGTCGGTGTACGAGAAACCTGCAACCGGGAACTAACAGCGTCTGCTAGGGCCCTTTGGGCGAACTGTAAATCAAACGCTTAAGTTAACGCCGACGACCGAAAACTCTAATGCACAGTGTGAGACGAAGGTCCAGCCGGCCAGTCTTGCGGAGCGAAATCGACCCCCCAGAAATGCGGACTTGGTGAAAGAAATTCGACGCCGATTCGTGTGCCTTTTTCAGATGTATCGCCAAGATATACCACTCGGCACTCTTGCTCTTCCTCGGTTACGGGATTGATCAGCACCAAATCTGCGCCCATGGCAACCTCTTCCTGCAGATAGAGCAGCCCTCCGTGAGCATTGATCACAATCGTTTGGCTGTTTTCACGAAACTTCCGGCCCTGAATGCTCTTTCCCGACGCGCGCACGGGGATTCGAGTAAAAACGCGTGAACTCCGGCGTTGGCGGCTTCCCTGTTCGTTAACCTGAGCTTCGTTCATGTCTATTTGATATCGTGCATGGCGAACGACCGGGAGTCAACAACACTCGCTTTACGGAGTGCTCAAAAACGCAGTTAGGCTAAAAAGCTTGCTGAAATATAGGAAGGTTCCGTAGAATTACCAGTCCATACGCTAGAGTCCAGCAGATTGCAGCGAAGGGGTGTTTCGCGGCGTCAGGAGCACGCATGAAATTGATTGAATACATTGACTCGCGTCGTGAGGAGAATTTAAGCGAGCTCAAGGAATTTCTTCGTATCCCCAGTGTCAGCACAAAAAGCGAACACAAGCCTGACATCGAGCGAGCGGCACGTTGGGTAGCGGACAAGTTGCGCACTGCGGGCTTGGAAAATATTGAGATCGCCCCGACGAAGATGCATCCGCTCGTATATGGAGAGTCGCTGCATGCGCCTGGGAAGCCTACCGTGCTGTTCTACGGACATTACGATGTGCAGCCGGCGGAACCTTTGGATTTGTGGACTACTCCGGCGTTCGAACCAGCCGTGCGAGATGGGAAACTCTTCGGCCGCGGAACAGCCGATGATAAGGGTCAGGTTCATATCCATTTGAAGGCGCTGGAAGCGCTAAAAAATACAAGCGGAAAACTTCCTCTCAACGTTAAGGTGATGATCGAAGGAGAAGAAGAAGTTGGAAGCGTGAGTTTGTGGGATTTTGTGCAGAAAAATCGGGAACGGCTGAAAGCCGATGCCTTAGTGGTGTCGGATACTTCGATGCTCGCAAAAGGAGTGCCATCGATTACTTATGGGCTCCGGGGACTGAACTACTACCAGATAGAACTCACCGGGCCCGCCCAAGATTTGCATTCGGGAGTCTTTGGCGGCGCGGTGCCAAATCCCATCACCATCCTTGCAGAACTGATTGCAAGGCTTCACAACAAGAATTTTCGCGTAACTGTTCCAGGCTTTTATGACCGCGTGGCTACGGTATCGCGCCGCGAGCGAGCAGCGCTGAATTCTCTGCCCTGGAAAGAGAAAGATTTTCGCAAAACGGTTGGCGCTCCGGGATTAATTGGTGAAAAAGGGTTTTCCATCGTTGAACGGCTGTGGATCAGGCCGACGCTTGAGTTAAACGGAATATGGGGCGGTTATATGGGCGAAGGCGCCAAGACTGTGATTCCTTCGAAAGTGTGGGCGAAGCTTTCTACGCGGCTGGTGCCAAATCAAGATCCCGCCAAAATCGCGAAGCTCGTCGAAAAGCATATTCGAAAACTTCTGCCGAAAGTGGTTACCTGCAAATTTGAAGTCCTCAGCACGGGAAAACCCTGGGTCGCGCCCTACTCACACCCGATTTTCCAGAAGGCGATTCACTCGTTGGAAAACGGCTTCGGGAGAAAAGCTGTGTTCATTCGCGAAGGCGGTTCGATTCCATTTGTGACCCAAATGCACGATACGTTTAAAGTTCCCTGCGTCCTGCTTGGTTTTGGTTTGCCGGACGAAAACGCCCACGCCCCGGACGAACATATCGAGCTGGAAAATTATTTCGGCGGAATTAAATCTGTGGCGCTTTTTTATAACGAACTCGCATCGTAATCATTCCTGTACAGAAGCGACCAACCGAAGAAAGGGCCATTTTTCGGGCTTTTTTAAAGGATTTCCTTGCGTTCCTCGGACAGTGCGGCTATAGTCCGCAAGGCATCCGGAAACGCCGGGCCCAAAGAGAAATTACAACGAGGAGGAAAAAGTAACTCGATGGCAAATCCGCTGAGCAAATCTAAGATCATTGCGCACATGGCAGAAAAGGTCAGCACGCCTGAAAAGCCGGTGTCCAAAAAGCAAGTCGCGTCTTTCTTTGACGAATTCTTCAAACTGGCTGTGAAAGAAACAAAGGGAGCGGGCAAATTCGTAATTCCGGGTCTCGGCCGCTCGGTGAAGGCGCATCGTAAGGCACGTATGGGCCGCAATCCGGCAACTGGTGAAGCTATCAAGATCAAGGCTAAGACTGTCGTGCGTTTGCGCGCTGCAAAAGCGTTTAAAGACGCCGTACTGAAATAGTCAGATTCGGCGCAGAGATTCGCGGCAAAACCCCCAGGCATCCGGTCTACAAAATAGGGCGGAGTTTGGGGGTTTTGTCTTTTCATCTAGTGGTTAACCCGAAGCGCCTGGCGCAGTCTGCGTCTTGGCGGATAATCCTCCGACACAGCAGCAGATAGATGGCATATGGTTGAACATTCAGGCCTGCTAACCGATCTCTATGAATTAACGATGGCAGCGGGATATTTGCAAACCCGTTTTGACGCCGCCGCGACATTTGAGCTGTTTGTCCGCCATCTTCCGGCCAAAAGAAATTTCCTGGTTGCCGCAGGACTCGAACAAGCATTGGGCTTTTTGGAACATGTTCATTTTACGGCGGACGAGATTTCCTATCTTCGCAATCATCCTGTTTTTTGCAATATCCGCGACGAATTCTTCGACTATCTGAAGACATTTCGTTTCAGCGGTGATGTCTGGGCCATGCCGGAAGGAAGCCTGGTGTTTCCAGGTGAACCGCTTTTGCGAGTTGTCGCGCCGATTATTGAAGGCCAAATTATGGAGACTTATTTGCTCGCGACACTGAGTTATCAGACCATGATCGCGAGTAAGGCGGCGCGAGTCGTCACAGCTGCGCAGGGCCGCCAAATCGTTGAGTTTGGCGCGAGACGGGCTCATGGCAGTCAAGCCAGCCTGCTGGCCGCTCGTGCAGCAGCAATCGGCGGGTGTGAAGGAACGTCAAACGTTCTCGCCGGGCAGCAATTCGGCATGAGCACTTATGGAACCCAAGCGCATTCTTGGGTTATGGCCCATGAAAATGAAAGAGAAGCATTTAGCCATTTTCTGGATGCTTTCCCAGCTCACTCTGTCCTACTGCTTGACACATACGACGTGCCGGCTGCGCTGAAGACAATCATCAGTATGGGACGCAAGCCGGCCGGTGTTCGATTGGATAGCGGCGACCTGGCTAAAGATAGCCGCTGGGTGCGACGAGAGCTGGATCGTGCGGGATGGAAGGACGTCCAGATTTTTGCTTCCGGCGACCTCGACGAATACAGAATCAAGAAACTACTATCGAAAGGCGCGGCCATCGACGCTTTCGGTGTCGGTACCTCATTGGCCACGCCGGGGGACGCCCCGCATTTGAACTTGGTTTATAAACTCGTCGAAGTCGAGCGCGCTGGAATGGTCCGAGAAGCAGCAAAGTTGAGCGCGGCAAAAGTTACTTATCCGGGACGCAAACAGGTTCTACGGTACTCAAATACCAAAGGGCACTACGCGGGCGATAAAATCGCTCTGGAAGGCGAATCTGCTAACGGCGGGGAGTCCATGCTAATCGCAGTGATCCGTGGCGGTCGGCGCGTCGCGCCTGCAGAATCGGTTAGCGTTTTGCGCGGGCGGTGTATTAGCGGCCTGGCTCGACTTCCTCAAAAGTTCCTGCAGATCGATCGAACCGAAGTTTATCCCGTCCGCTACAGCCAGCGCTTAAAAAAAATGCTGGAACAAGTGCGACGACGAATTCGTAGCTCTGCGCTAAAATAGCTTCGGCCGTTGGGAATACATTCCATGCAAAAAGGGCGAATCGTCTTTTGGGAAGTGGACACTCAGCAGGATTTCATGCTGCCCGGTGGCAAGCTCTACGTTCCCGGCGCGGAAAAAATCATTCCGAACATCGACCGCTTGGTTGAACTAGTTCGCGCCGGACGAGTCCTGCTTGTTTCGGATGCCTGCGAGCACTCCCCTGACGATCCAGAATTCAAAACCTTCCCTCCCCATTGCATTCGTGGGACGCCTGGGGCGCGTATCGTTCCTGAAGGACTGGCACAGAGCGTCTATACCATTCCGAATGATCCGAGCGCGAAATTGCCCGACTCCATTTTTGAGAATCAGCAAATCAATCTAGAGAAGCAATCCCTCGATGTTTTCGATAATCCACATACTGAAACTATTGTGAATCGCTTGGGTAAGGATACCGAATACATGGTCTTTGGTGTGGTCACCGAACACTGTGTGCGCCTGGCCGCCAAGGGACTACTCGATCGAGGCTGCAAAGTATCGGTTATTAAAGACGCCATCGAAACTCTGGATGCGACGGAGGGACGTCGAACGCTCGATGACCTTAAATCGCTGGGCGCGCAATTCGTTTCCACCGATCAAGCCATTGCGGCTGTCAGCGGGAAGTCCGCGCATTAAATAAATGTCACGCGACCGATTGCAACAAGCCTGGGAGCTTCTTCAAGAAGCTTATCGAGCACAAATGCACGGCGACTACGACCAGGCCATCGAGCTCTATAGGGAATCCTTACAGACTTTTCCAACCGCGGAAGCGCATACATTCCTTGGCTGGACCTATCACTTTCAGGGAAAAGTAGATGACGCTATCGCAGAGTGCAAGCGCGCTATCGAAGTGGATCCGGAATTCGGCAATCCTTACAACGACATAGGCTCGTACTTGATCGAGCAAGGACGTTTCGATGAGGCCGTCCCTTGGTTGGAACGTGCAATTGCGGCACCCCGTTACGACCCCCGTCACTATCCGTACTTCAATCTCGGCCGCGTTTACTACGCCAAAGGCATGATTACAAAAGCGCGCGAGTTTTTTCAGGAAGCGCTGCGCATCGAACCGCAGTACGCCCTCGCCCGCCAGGCCATTGAAAATCTTCGCCGAATGGTGAACTAGCTTGGTTGGGCTGGGACTTCACTTGGTGTCAGAATCTTGTCGTACAGCCATGTCAGACAAGCTGTTACAACTCCGATCGCGGATATAATCCACCACATTTGTTGCGGCCTGTGTACCACTTCGCCGTAATAGTGCACCAAGTATCCGCCTAACGGCCCGGCGATAAAATATCCGATAGCGATGGGAAGGAATGCGTAGCCCATATAGAGACCTTGTTGCCCTGGCGGCGCGAGACGCGAAACGTATTCATAATATCGAGACGCTTGCGTGATTTCTCCGATGGCTACGCCTACTAGCGTCGCAACTAACGTGGGAACCGTCGGATGAATCGCCAACAGCATCCATGAGAGCCCTGTAATCAGGAAACCAAGCGCCATGGCTCTAACCGCTGGCATTTTCCGCGTAAGGTATGCTGTCAAAATCTGGAAGCAGATTACGATTATGGGATCCACCGACAGAATCAAATCAACATTTGCCTTCCGATCCACATAACCGCGAATGAAAAGCGGAACAGAAATATATTGCTGCCAGAATACGATGTAGAATCCGGAGGAGATCAAAAGAAAAAGCACGAACCGCAAATTGCCGAGCACAACGAACATGTTCGTCAAAGCGGTAAAAACGCTGGCAACTTTCGCTTCGCCGGAACGCCCGGGTTCCCGATAAAAGAACAGCGTGGTCCAAAACATCAGAAAAACGCTCAGCGCAGCCACGCGAAACACACTTTCGATCCCCCATCCCAGTTGTTTTCGCACCAGCCACGCGACGATTGGCCCCAAAGCCCCGCCGATGTTCACCAGCGTGTAGTAAATCGAATATCCTAACGAGCGAACATTTTCGCTTGATGCGCGGGCCGTTGTCCCCGCCACGCAGGGCTTCACCACGCCGGGTCCCAAAGCTGGAATCATCAGTATCGCGAGCACCAACCACTTATCACCCATGGCGTGGCGGAAAGATTCCATCCACGGCGCTGAGAGTGAGCCGAGGAGAAAATAGCCAACGGTCATCACAAGGTACGCAAACATCAGCGCCCGGCGAAAGCCAAAGCGGTCGGCCAGTGTTCCGCCAAGAATCGGAAGAAACCACACGACCAGTCCAAATGTTCCGACGAGCCAGCCAGTCAATTCACTTGAGAAGCGCAGTTGTTCGTTCAAGTAGATTGCAAGGACCGCCGTCGTCGCGTAATAAGCAACGCGCTCGAAAATTTCAGTGAAGTTCGCGATCCAGAAGGCGGGTTCAAAACCAGAGCGAATTTCGCGCAGGCGCTTTGTGAAGCTCAACTGTCCTCCGAGGCCACCAAGGGCATCGCCTCGACGTGGCACGCAAAGCTGGACCGGCCGCGATTGTAACGGAATGACCGCCTGTCCGCTCTCGATTTTTGCCCTACAGGATATGTTAAGATTGGTCGTTTGGTCTGGAGTATGGTTTTCAAGCAGCGATGCCTATTGCAACGATGAAAGCTTTGCGTAAGATGCGCCCCGAGCGCGGTGCGCAACTCGAATCAGTCCTCATTCCCACTCCTGGCCCAACCGAAGTGCTTGTCCACGTCGACGCAGCCTCGATTTGCGGAACCGACCTTCACATTTATGGCTGGGACCGGTGGTCGGCTTCTCGAATTCACCCGCCTATGACGTTCGGGCATGAGTTCTGCGGCACCGTGGAAAAGGTTGGATCGGAAGTAACTTCCGTCCATCCTGGCGATTTTGTCAGCGCGGAAATGCACATAAATTGTGGACATTGCCGTCCGTGCAGGATGGGCCAGCCGCACGTTTGCCAAAATGTGAAGATCATCGGCATCGACGCGGACGGCTGCTTCGCGGAATTCGTACGCATCCCCGTTCGCAATATTTGGAAAGTCGATCCGGCGATTCCGAAGCATTATGCCGCGATACTTGACCCACTGGGAAACGCGGTCCACACCGTGCTGGCGGGGGAAATCGCAGCTCGGAACGTGCTCGTCACTGGCGCTGGGCCGATTGGGCTAATGGCAATCGCAGTGGCACGCGCTTGTGGGAGCGCAATGATTTTTGCTACAGAGGTGAACGCACACCGCCGCGAGCTGGCCAAGAAAATGGGCGCGGACGAAGCACTCGACCCGAACCAAGGCGACGTGGTTGCGCGCGTGTTGGAGGCCACCGACGGCGCAGGCGTTGACGTCCTGTTGGAAATGAGTGGACATCCTGCCGCGATTCATCAAGGATTTCAAATGCTGCGGCCCGGCGGGCGCGCTTCGCTTCTCGGGATTCCGAAAGACCCTGTCACTTTCGACCTTGTAAACGATGTCATCTTCAAAGGTGCCACCGTGCAGGGAATTTACGGCCGCAAGATGTTCGAAACCTGGGTGCAAATGACGGAGCTTTTGAAGCATGGAAGGCTAAATCTTGAGCCTTTGTTCAACGAGCGATTACCCCTTGAAAAGTTTGCTGACGCATTTTCGCTGCTGGAATCAGGCCAGGCCGGCAAAATCCTGTTCTACCCCAACGGATCGCCAAGATAGCTGCGCCGGCTATTAGGCCCTGACGCTTTCGGCCACGCCAACTCGCGAGTTTGTGCTTACAATAAGGCCTCATCATCGTTAGCATTGATTGAATTTATCGGAGAAATCATGAGTACTACAGCCACCCGTCCCCAGCTTAAGTATTTGCATGACGCTCTCGAAGATTTAAAGACCAGGCACCTCTATTTTCGTCTGAAGATCCTGGAAGGAGAGCAAAAACCCATCGCAAATTTTGATGGCCAGGAAGTAATCAACCTTAGTTCTAATAACTACCTCGGATTGACCACTCATCCGAAACTGAAACGCGCAGCCGTTGAGGCCATACGGCAATTCGGTGTGGGCTCAGGAGCGGTCCGCACTATCGCCGGAACGATGGAAATGCACATGCGCCTGGAAGAACAGATAGCGCGCTTCAAACAAGTGGAAGCTTGCGTGGTGTTCCAGTCCGGATTTGCCGCAAATGCCGGAACTGTTTCAGCCATCCTGGGCAAAGAAGACTTGATCATTTCCGACGAACTGAACCATGCATCGATTATCGACGGCGCACGCCTGTCGAAAGCAACCATAAAAGTCTTCAAACACAAAGACACAGCCGATTGTGAACGCATTTTAAAAGAAACAGAAAACTTGAATGGCAAGAAGCTATTGATCACAGACGGAGTTTTCTCCATGGACGGCGATATCGCCAATCTGCCCGCGCTCTGCGATCTGGCCGAAAAATACAACTGCATCATGATGGTGGACGACGCCCACTCGTCAGGCGTACTTGGGAGCCGCGGGCGCGGAACGATCGATCATCTGGGATGCCACGGCCGCGTCGATATTCAGGTCGGCACGTTAAGCAAAGCTATCGGTTCCATCGGAGGATACGTATGCGGTTCGCGCGACCTCATCGATTTCCTGTATCAGCGCGCGAGGCCATTTCTGTTTTCCACTTCTCATCCGCCGTCAGTTACCGCTACATGCCAGGCTGCATTCACCCTTTTGGATTCTGAGGCTGGCGATCGGCTGATAAAGAGGCTGTGGTCCAACACGAAATTCTTTAAACGCGAACTGAAGAAACTCGGTTTCAACACAGGCAAGAGCGAGACCCCCATTACACCAATTATGGTGGGCGACGCGGAAAAGGCATTTCAGTTTTCCCGGGAGCTTTTTGCGGAGGGCGTCTTCTGCGTTGCTCTCGGATTGCCTACGGTTCCAGAAGGCAAAGCACGGCTTCGTACCATTGTCACCGCAACACACAAGCGAAGCGATCTGGAGCGGGCGCTTGAAATCATCGAGCGTGTCGGCAAGAAGCTCGCAATCAACTGAGCTTCCAACTATTACAAAGAGCGACTTCCCCCAAACCCTAAACGCCCGTTATGAAATAGCTGGCGCCAATTGCGGGCGCATATAGCGGTACAGCGCAAGGACCATAGCGCCAATTCCCCAGGGGATCACGACGAAAAATATGATCAAGCCTCCGATATGCGGCAGCATATGCACAGCCCGTAGGATCAAAAGTCCTAGCGCAAGCCTTCCAAGCGCGGGACCTACTCCGACGCCTTCACCTAATATCCTTTCTCCCAACCATGAACCCACGAAGACCTGCGCCGCATAAATGGCGATAACCCAAAGCAATAAAGTCGAGATTCCAACGCCAAGTCCTACGATCGTGATGCAGACTATAATCGCGACGATCGGAGTGGCGAAAAAAAATAGTAAGCCCAAGCCGATGGATTGTGCCGCCTTCTTGCAGGCCCGTTCCGCATCGAAGAAAAATCCAGGAGCGAGCAAGAGCACTACAAGCCCGAACACGAAACTTGCACCCCACAGCAGCGTCTGGTGCCAGTAAAATCTGGCGGAGGAATAGTCCCTTTCATGGCTGCGCTTCTTCAGCGTGAATTCCACCGGACTTCCCAATTTC
>Ga0073928_10006777_pt1 | contig 15256 bp, 16 predicted proteins | sample PaiPotPPA55metaG_FD_76969 | JGI IMG/M metagenome (GOLD analysis project Ga0073928, IMG submission 76969) | Iron sulfur acid spring bacterial and archeal communities from Banff, Canada, to study Microbial Dark Matter (Phase II) - Paint Pots PPA... ... | reverse complement strand
CCCGGCGCTTCTACGAGAATCCAGACCAGTTAGCGGACGCCTTTGCCCGCGCCTGGTTTAAGCTGACGCACCGCGACTTAGGGCCGCGTGGCCGTTACCTCGGCCCGCTGGTACCGGCGGAAGAGCTAATCTGGCAGGACCCAGTTCCTGCTGTCGACCATGAACTGGTCAATGACAAGGACATCGAAGCCCTGAAAGCGAAGGTTCTCGCCTCCGGCCTGCCCATCTCGCAGCTCGTTACCACGGCCTGGGCTTCGGCTTCCACTTTCCGCGGCGGTGACAAACGCGGCGGAGCCAACGGTGCGCGCATCCGCCTTGCTCCGCAGAAGAACTGGGAAGTAAACCAGCCCGCAGAGCTGGCGCAGGTGCTCAGCAAACTCGAAGCGATCCAGAAGGAGTTCAATGCCGCGCAGAAAGCCGGCAAGAAGATCTCGCTGGCCGATCTCATTGTTCTCGCTGGCTCGGCTGCCGTGGAGGCTGCGGCCAAGAAGGCCGGTCTCGATGTGAAAGTTCCTTTCGCACCCGGCCGAACCGATGCTTCGCAGGAGCAGACCGATGTGGAGTCCTTTGCGGTTCTCGAACCGCGCGCAGACGGCTTCCGCAACTACGTGCACCCGGGACTCGAGGGCTGGGTTGCCAACTTGCTGATCGACAAGGCGCAACTCTTAACCCTGACTGCTCCCGAAATGACGGTCCTGATCGGCGGTCTGCGAGCACTGGGTGCGAACTATGGTCATACCCAGTACGGCGTTTTCACTAAGCGGCCTGAGACCCTGACTAACGACTTCTTCGTCAATCTGCTCGACATGCGCACGAAGTGGCAGAAGTCTTCGACAGAAGGCGTGCTTGAAGGACGCGACCGCAGCACAGGCGACCTGAAGTGGACGGCCACCGTGGTTGACCTTGTCTTTGGATCGAACTCCCAACTCCGCGCTCTTGCCGAGGTTTACGGCAGCAGCGACGCGCAGCAAAAATTCGTGCAGGACTTTGTGGCTGCCTGGACCAAGGTGATGAACCTTGATCGTTTCGATCTCGCCTGATCTCCAAAGATAGGCGTCTGAGTTATATGCCGACCAACCTCGACCTGAAACCGGGTTAAACCGGAGCAGGTCGGGGCGGCGATTCGCCGGAGGCTCGTCGAATGGCAGATAGCAAATCCCATCGCCAAGCTGGCGTTGGGCCGGCCAATGGCCCCTTTTGCTATCTGCTATTTGCTACTCGGTTAGCTGGTAAGGCCTCTCGCCAGACCCGTAACTCGAAACGCGTCGAAAAGCGCCCGTGTCCCGTCCCATAAATAGCGTGGCGTTCGTTGCGATCAAAATCGGCCGTCGGTCCGGCAGTTGCCCATGCGCGTCAACAAGGCGCTTCGCGGAGCGTGCTTCGCTTGCGCCTTATCCCGAAGGGATGAAAGGACTCAGCCTGGGGTTTTAACCCCAGGTACCGATCCACAAAAGGCGCGCCCTGAAGGGGCGCCAGATATTTAGTTTGGCCGGTGGGTTCATCAAGGCGTTTAGATTGAGTGATGGCCTTGGGTAACGCCTCTCTGCCGCCCCTTTAGGGCGGGTCGTTGTGTGGACGTGTTCCTGGGGTTAAAACCCCAGGCTTAGTCCTCAAGTCCCTTCGGGACAAGGCGCAAGCGAGGCACGCTCCACGGCTTGGGCCCCTGCGGATGTCCGGCCACTTGCCGGTCGAAAGACACGTTATTTACGGGACAGGACACTAGGTCCGGTTTGCCTGGATCAGAGCATGTGCCGCCCGGCGGAGCAAAGGCCTCGCCTCGCCGGGTTCGAAGATCTGCGAACTCACGAAGGCGCCGTTGATGAGTATGGAGAGCTGGCCGGCAAGCTCGTCTGGACGGGCAACCCCCAATCGCTCGGCGATCCCTTTTAGCCGCTGGCGCATTTGGCGCTTGTGCGCGGCGGCAACCTTGCGGGCCGGATGATCGACCTCCGGAAATTCCGCAGCCACGTTGATCTGCGGGCAGCCGCGGTAATTCGGGCGCCCGACTCGCTCGCCGATCCACCCAAGATGGGCGTCCAATTCGGCGGATGGCTGGTCGCGGTGCTGGTCGGCGGCGCGATCCCAGGTTCCCCAGAAATCCTCGTCCTCGCGCTGGAGAAAAGCAGCTATTAGATCGTCCTTGGTTCGGAAATGCCGGTAGAGGCTCGTTTTCGCCACCCCGGCCTTTTCGACGACGAGATCAACCCCAACCGCCCGCACTCCCTGCTGATAAAAGAGGGTGCACGCGGTTTCGAGAATTCTGGCTCTCACTTCTGCGTTGGGGTGGGCGTCTGAAATCGCATTCGGCATTGGAATCTCCAGATGAACTTAATAACACATGCACGCTTGACATGCTACAGACCTGTATGTACTGAGAGAACAAACCTGTCTGTAGCGTTCCTCTGCAGCGTCCTCTGTAGCGTAATTAATCTCGATAATGAACTTGGTTACCAGGCGAACTACTAAACCCACGGTGGCCGTTTTCGGCGCAGCCGGACACACTGGCCGATTCGTCGTCGGAGAATTGCTCCGCCGTGGTATCGTGCCGATCACCATTGCCCGTGATGCCGCTGCGCTCACGGCGGCGAACTTCCCGGCGTGCAAAATCCTCCGGCGCCAGGCGTCGGTCGACGACGTGGAATTGCTCGACCGTGCGCTTGATGGAGCCGAGGCCGTCATCAATTGCGCCGGCCCTTTTCTCGAGACGGCTGATGCCGTGGCCGCCGCCGCCTTGCGCGCCGGCATCCACTATCTCGATGTCACCGCCGAGCAGGCAAGCGCGCGCGCGACGCTCGACAAATACGATATGGCTGCGCGCGAAGCCGGCATCGTCATAGTCCCCGCCATGGGATTCTACGGCGGCTTTGCCGATTTGCTGGTCATGGCCGCACTGGGCGACTGGAATTTTTCAGACGCTATCGAAATCATGATCGGTTTGGACAGCTGGCATCCGACGCGCGGCACGCGGATTACCGGCGAGCGGAATACGGCGCCGCGCATGGTTGTCGTTGGAGGACAGCTTGCGCCCGTGGCGGCGCCGCCTGTGGAGAAGTATTGGAACTTCGGCGATCCGCTAATGAGTCAGCTTGTGGTTGAACTGCCACTTTCCGAGATCATTCTGATCGCGCGACACGTAAAGACGGCCGAGCTTCACACCTATCTCAGCAGTGTCGCGCTCAGCGACATCCGCAATCCGGCAACCCCCGCTCCGAAGGCGGCGGATGCTATAGGGCGTTCGCCACAACGCTTCGTGGTCGAGGTGGTGATAAGGCGTGGTGGTGAGAGCCGCCGAATCATCGCTAGAGGGCGCGATATCTACGCCTTTTCGGCGCCCCTCGTATGCGAAGTTGCCGAGCGCCTGCTTGAGGGCAAGTTTAGTAGTCCCGGTGCCCACGCACCTGGCGCGATTCTTGACGCCAAGGACGTTTTGGCAGCGCTGGTGCCGGATCATCTGTCATTCGAAATCACGGCGTCATGAATCGGCCCCACCGTAATTTCTCCAGGAAATTCTGAGCCTCTTCCGCGTCTCCAACGCTGCCAAAGGCCTCGGCGCCGGCACGACTCTGCTCCCCGAGCTCTTTAGCTGCCGTCGCTCGCCCGTTCTCCAGATACAATTTCGCGAGTGTCAATTTCGCCGAATAGAGCGCTCGAGGACTATTGCCAGATTCTGCGAGTTGAATCGCCTGCTCGGCAAATGGAATTGCTTAGCGCTCGATCAAAATGACCGGTTGGCGGGCCCCAATCATTCGTTCCGTCCAGCGCGTTCCAATAGGTAAGCTGGCCTTCAGCGGTTTCTAAAGTAGCCAGCGGCGAACAACAAATTCCGATTAATCATTTGGCCGGCGGTTTTGTCGCGCGGACGAAGGCGCTTCTGAATTTGCCCTCCACCTCTGGCGCAGCCGCTTCGACATCAAGACCATGCCCGCTTAAGAAGCTCTTCGCATCTTCGATTTCATAAATACGGGTGGGCTCGATTTCGATGTTGTCAAAACCGGCCTGCTCGAGCTTAGCGGCATAGTCGTCCTCGCTGAGAGCGCCGGCTACACACCCGATCCACAGCTCCATGTTCTTCCTGATCTGCTCCGGTACCTCCCCCTTTACAACCACATCCGACACCGCAAACCGGCCGCCCGGCTTGAGTACTCGAAAAGCTTCCGCTAGCACCCGATCCTTATCCCCGGAAAGGTTGATGACGCAGTTCGAGATAATCACGTCGATGGAATTTTCCGGAAGCGGAATGTTCTCAATTTCGCCTTTGAGAAACTCGATATTCGTTAGACCACTTTTGTGCTTATTCTCTTCGGCCAGAGCTAGCATTTCGTCGGTCATGTCGAGGCCGTACGCTTTACCTGTCGGGCCTACCCGGCGAGCGGAGAGCAGCACATCGATACCTCCACCCGAGCCCAGATCGAGCACGATCTCTCCTGCCTTCAATTCGGCGAGCGCCGTCGGGTTGCCACAACCCAGAGAAGCCTTGAGGGCCGTATCAGGGATTTCATCCTTCTGCGTTCCATCGTAGAGGTTTGAGGTTATTGGGTCACAGCACGCTTCCTCGCCAGAAGCACGATTACCACAGCAACCACCGTCGCCGGATGTGACGCGGAGGGCAGCCTGTCCATACTTGTCACGGACAACTTCTTTTACGTTTGGCTCATTCATAAATGACGGTTGGTTCACGCACACCCGGAGACGATCGTCTCGCATGGTGCGAGATCAACGAGAATAGCGAGTCGCATAGTGCGATCGGTTCTGGCGGAACCCCTCGCTGGGGAAAGTCGCAGATTCTCGTCTCCGCCACCAAAATCCATTCCATCAACCAGGGGAACGCTGGTTACCGGACTAAAACTGACCTGCCTGGCATGTCCTTAGCTAAAGGTCTGGTCGAACTGGAGTCGTACCGTTCCATGTCCAAACGAATTCTTATTGTCGATGACGAACCCAATGTTCGTCTGAGCTTTCGGATGGCTCTGGAAAGTGACGGCTACGAAATCTTCGAAGCCGATTCCATCGAGCCCGCTTTCCAGATGCTCACCGAATATTCGTTTGCGCTCGTGATCCTCGACCTGCGGATGCCTGGGACCGACGGACTAGAGTTGCTAACGAAAATGTCCGAAACCGGAATCAACGTCCCGGTGATGATCGCTACTGCGTATGGCGATATCCCGCATGCCGTCCAGGCAATGAAACTTGGCGCGACCGACTTCCTGCAGAAACCGCTGCTGCCGGCTGACCTGCGCCACGCGGCTGCTGAAGTCATCAAACGGCATCCAAGTGAAGACAGGGCCGCCGCCGATGTCTTTGCCGTCCATATCGCCGCCGCTAAACGCTGTCTTAACCTGCACGCGTTCGCCAAAGCCCGGCTGCATCTGGTTAAAGCCATGGAACTGAACAACAAATCAGTCGAAGCACTTAACCTGGCCGGCGTTTTAGCCGAGTTACTTGAGGACTACCAGAACGCAAAGAAATGTTACGGCCAAGCGATCAGACTCGATAACCGTTACGAGCCGGCCCAACAAAATATGCGTCGCCTATTTGAGCTTGATCATTTCGGTTCAAGTAGCGAGCTCGTCAACCTGGGAGACGACTAACGGCGCGATCGCACAACGGTAACCGCGAGGATAATAATCACTCCACGCGCCACGAGTTGCTGGCTGAATTCAAGCCCCGTTAGGATCAGGCCGTTAGCAGTTCAAGGAAGGAGGCGTCATTTCCTGACACCTTTCTAACTAAGAGTCTGTTGATCTAATCTGAGCTGCTGCTGCTTGTCGAGAGTTCCTTATACGTGAACTGGCGCATGTAATCCGATGATTGCTTTCCATCCACTTCGACATAAGCCTTTGGTAAGGAATTCACCGGACCGTCGTCCTGCGCGGGCTGCATCATCAGATCGCGGCCCATTGACCAGACGACTCGTCGATCGTCGATGTTCCCGAAGTAGTAGTCAATCTTACTCTTGTCCAGTCCGTGATAACCAGTGGCGGTGGTCAGCTCAACGAGGTTTTTGTTCTTGTCAGTGACCTCGAATTCCTTGCCATAGATGTTGGCAAGTGAGGCATCAAGCGGAATCCATCCCACTTGCGGCGCGTAAAACTCAATCCAACAGTGATAACTGCCGTCGATGGCCATTCCATTCAGCGTGGGTTTCAGCAGCGAGCCGAAGACCATGCGCACTGGAATGCCGGCGGCGATCGATAGCGACGAGAATAGAGAATGAAAATCCGTACAGTTGCCGGTTTTCCTGCCAAGGCAATACTCGGTACTGCCGACCGGGGACGCCTTCAGGTGATCAGGGTCCTTCACCCAGTAGTCAATGTTTTCCAGTGTCCAGTTATAGAGTTTGCGCGCCGCCAGGATTGGATTGGTTTCTCCGCCGACGATTTGCGCGGATAGCGCCTTCACCTGGTCATTTACAATCACGTATTTCGCGGGTTCGAGATACCGTGATAACGCTGTGCGTTCTGCGTCGGTTAGGGGACGCGTCGCCTTGGGGTCGACGTGGTTGCGCATTTCGGTACGCTTCAAATCGAACTCCTCGATGATGGCAACTTGCGGAACTGTCGGGTCGTGGAGTTCGGTATAGCCGACTTTGTTACCCCATGAGTCCCAGTCGAAGCGAACTGGGAAATCGCTCAGCACCTTTAAATTCGTGATGGTCGAGAATGCGTCTTCCTGCGGGACGGCGAACCAGACTCGCACGCTATGCGCTCCCGGGGGAACTTTCACCGTGAACGCGTTTTTCACGTGAAAGGAAGCCCATTCGGGTTGGTCGCTTTTCTGTGCTTGCGCAGGGAAGGCGATCAGGCAAGTGCAAGTCAGAACAAAAGCTGAGACCGTAAATCGAACACTTCTCCGAAGCATAGAATTATCCTTTAAGGCAATTACTTGTCATTGCAAACTTTGCGCACTTGTTTGGGAGCTGCGCCCGCACATTCTTATGCCGTCACAGCGAACGTGGTAAAAGCGCTCCGGAATTTTCATCGGAGATTGAGAGAGTTCCGATTCTAGTCGAGCACCCATAGCTCCCTGAATCTAACACGATATGGCCTGGAACAGCAGCTCCCAAGTCCGCAAACCAGCTCGGGCAGGCTTTCTCATTAATCAGATCGGTCCGTGATAGCGGCGCAACCGAACAGCCGCGGCTAGTAACAACGCGGCGATTAGCAGCCCGATCCAGAGATCTGGGGTAGCCAGGAATTTACCTGGGCCGGCCCAGATTAGTAAATCCGCGCCGATGCTATCTTGGCGCTGGATCGTAAAAAGAAGACTAGTCTTCTGAGTCTATCTAGGCCTGAAAATTGCTTGCTAACGGCTTTTGTCAGTACGGTTCGAGCCAGCTGTATCTGTTTACAAATGGATTCGCCGGCGATGCAAATCAGAAAAAGTTGTGGAAGGCGAAATTATGGGATCAGAATTGGCGCTCGAAGCTGTCCGTCAAGCCGAGCAGAAATATCGTAGCATCTTCGAGCACTGTGTTATTGGGATTTTTCAGACCACGCCGGAGGGCCAATATCTCAGCGCCAACCCGGCGCTGGCTCGCATGTATGGTTATAACTCGCCCGAGGAGTTGATCGGGGCACTAACCGACATCAGCCGTCAACTCTATGTCAAATCCGGTCGCCGCGCTGAATTTCTCAAACTGGTACGTGAACATGGGAAGGTGATCGATTTTGAGTCACAAATATATCGGCGCGATAAAAGCGTCATTTGGATTTTGGAAAGCGCGCGCCTGGTGCGCGATGAAGTCAGCGGCGAACTACTTTATTACGAAGGCATGGTGCAGGATATCACTCAGCGTAAGTTGGCCGAGGAAGAGCGCGACCAAGCCAACGCTCGCTTGGCTCTCCAATACGCGGTAACCCGCACCCTAGCGGAAGTGCGGCATCTTGGTGAGGCTTCCAGCAAGGTCGTTCAGTCGATCTGCGAAACTATGAGCTGGGATGTTGGCGGGCTTTGGTATGTGGATGCGGACGCAAACGTGCTGCGGTGCGCAGACGTTTGGTACGCGCCCGGGCTAAAAGTCCACGCTTTTATTGATGCCACGCAACGGGCTGCTTTTGCACCCGATATGGGACTTCCCGGGCGCGTGTGGTCCAGTCGCAAAGCATTTTGGATTCCCGATGTAGTCGTAGATGACAATTTCCCGCGCGCTGCCGAAGCGGCGGAAGGAGAGCTCCATAGCGCATTTGCGTTTCCCATTATTCTCGGCGGCGAAGTGACGGGGGTGATGGAGTTCTTCAGCCGAGGGATCCATGCTCCGGATGATGATTTACTCTCGATGCTTACTGCGCTGGGCACACAGATAGCCAAATTTATCGAGCGGGAACGGATGGCAGAACAGCTCGCGCAATACACGGAGAACTGCTGAACAAGCTGATTGCTACTGGAGGATTTCGAGGGAGAGGGGGTGAACGGAAGCCAGGGAACAGCGATTTGAAATAAGTCAGCTTTGGAGTTGCATTTTCGTAGCTGACGTTACTTGAATCTAATTCTGTTATGCCAACAATTCCCCAATCTATTCAGACTCTCTTCAACGATCATCAAGCTCGATTAGCAGCGGTCTCTGCCGCCCCTGGCGTGGTCGGTCTGAGTCTCGAGCTTGACCAGATTAGTGCTACTTACCTTTCAAAAGCGGTCCAAATATTAGTTAGACCCAAGTACGCCGCCGATAGTAACACAGGTACGGGTCCGGAAGATAAAATCTCAAACCTGGCCTCCTCGGTTTCGCGATTATCCAAGCAAGTGAGACCACTGGCTCCAAATGATGCTTTCTACAGCGCGTTTACGAGCGGTAGCGTAGCAGCTGCTCAGGATGTGTTTCTTTCGATTTTCGGGCTCACTATGCCGAGCTGAATGAGCGCTAACTGCCGCTCCATTAACGCCTCTGGCGTGGCTGTCGGGTCTTTGTTTGCGATCGGTACCGGAGATATGGGGACCATCGCCTTCCCGATCTTTGCGCGCCCTTTCAGCATCGCCAACCCCGCGGCGGCGGGGTGCAATTCGGACTGGGCGCAGTACTCCAACACTCCAGTACTCCATCACTCAGCGTGGGCCGGATTCGAGGACGACGGACGAAGCGCCTGGCCGAAAATCCTTTAAGACTTGAGATTCAGAACCTCTTTCAAAATATTTACCTCGAAAGGTTCTTCCAATAAGTCCCAGACGGTTACTTCCAGATGCTTATAGTGAGGGCTCGCTGCGTGTTGCTCAAGCGCAGCCTGATTTTCCCACAATTCGTAGAAGTAAAAACGCCCCCGCTCGCCTGACTCGTATAGTTCATACAGCTTACATCCCAGTTCGGCATGCGTAGGAGCTAACATGCCTTGTAGCAGCGCTTTGAGCTGGTCTTCTTTTCCTCTACGGGCCACCGCTCTTGCAATTACGCGCACTTCAGCCATTGCTTTCCAATCTCCTATCTCTTGGATCTTTCATAGTGTGTCGATTCGACTTAACGCTGGTATGAATTCTGAGGCGATTCAATAGCCACGAAGGGTGATTTTTTCCGACTCGACATCATCGCTTCGATCAAACTTTGTCTGGCCTACTTCCTAGTGTCCCGTCTCATAAATAGCGCGTCTTTCGGAACGCCATAGCCGCGACCGATTACAGGCGCCGACACTCCATAGATCCGCCTCCGTAAAGCCTACGGCGCGACAGGCCTGCGAACGCGGAATGCAACGCCTCGCCGGCCCGGCTCCGCGACGCCGTTCAGACAGCTGTCGGACGAAAGCCACGTTATTTATGGGACGGGACCGGGGCCCTCGCCGGCATCGGCCGTGCGACCGCCATCGCTTTCGGGCGGGCAGGCGCCCGGGTCGTCGTCTCGGGTCGCCGCCAAGAGCAAGGCCTAGCCCTGGAAGCCGAGCTGCGCAAACTCGGAGCCGAAGCTGAATTCATTCCCGCTGACGTTCGCCAGGAGGACGATGTGAGGAGGATGGTGGATCAGACGGTAGAACGGTTCGGATGTCTTGACGTCGCGGTCAACAACGCCGGCACGGAGGGTAAGAAGGGGCCGATCACGGAGCAGTCTCCGGAATCCTACGCCGCGACATTTGATACCAACGTCCTGGGCGTCCTGCTGAGTTTAAAGCACGAGTTGAGGGTCATGTCGGCCCAGAGGAGCGGCAGCATCATTAACATTTCATCTACGCTCGGACGTATCGGCTCCCCCGGCGCCTCGCTCTATGTCGCCAGCAAGCATGCAGTCGAAGGACTTACTAAGTCGGCAGCTCTGGAAGGGGCGCCATTCGGCATCCGGGTGAATGTTGTGGCTCCGGGCCCGACCGAAACGGAAATGCTCGCGCGCTTCGCTGGGTCCAACGAGCAGAAGGCCAACTTCGCTGCCGGCGTTCCGCTTAAACGCGTGGGCCTCCCGGAAGAAATCGCCGATGCCATCCTTTTTGTCGCATCCGATAAGGCTTCGTTCATTAGCGGAGCATCGATTCCAGTCAACGGCGGCAAGGCTGCGCTTTAACCCTGAGTTTTTAAACCAGCAGTCAGCACATTAACCTAACCATTCTATGAGCAGATGGTTCAAGCGGTCAGGTGCGTCCAGCGGGATCCAGTGGCTGGCGCCTTCGATCTGCTCGTAACGCCAAGCTCCCTTCACCAAGCGACCCGACATCTTCATGCGCTCGCCGTCAAGATAGTGGTCTTTTGTTGACCAGATGCCGAGTGTCGGCGCCTCCACGGGTCGGGGATTGGGAGGCGGCCCCGGCATACGCGGCGCGAGGTTCGCGCGGTACCAGTTAAGTGAAGCCGTTAATGCCCCTGGCCGGGACAGATCCGCGATATAACGGTCGATATTGTGGTTCCCTCGGAGCAACTGCCGGAACAGTGCCCAATCGTCATGCTGCAGCCAAGCTTCCGCGATTCCCTCAAATTGAAAGAACAGCTGGTACCACGCCATCTCCCGCTGGCGCAATGTGGGCGGCGCCAGTGGATGTGGCACCGAGAGAACGACAAGCTTGTGCACACGATCCGGATGAGCCATAGCCGTGAACCACGCCACGGCAGCTCCCCAGTCGTGAGCAACAATATCCGTTGCGCCGATATCGAACGCGTCAAGGATACCAACCACATCGGCGACGGCGTTTTGCAGCAAATATGCGGTCACTCCTTCCGGGCGATCGGACCGACCAAAGCCACGGAGGTCGGGCGTGATGGTGTGGAAGCCGTTCGCGACGAGGAAAGGGACTTGGTTGCGCCAGAGATAGGAAGAATCCGGCCAACCGTGCAGCAGGAGGACCGGCCTGCCGCTCCCCTGGTTTTCCACATGAAGAGAAATTCCGTTAACTTGCATCGCAGCCGGGCTCTTGATGGGTAGGAACGAGAGCCTCCGCTAATGCGGCCTTAACCTCGTCCAGAAACTCGGGCAGAACAGTTAGCTCTGCTAGTGGATAAATCTTCCGATCCTCCATAGGTATTTTTCCTTTCGTCATTTGCCACGCTATCCTTCCGCTCAGTGCTGAGTCACTGTGTCTGGAGTATGCCCATCAGATCGTCGATATGGCGGTCGATGGCGCGTCGGCTCGAACTCAGGTTATGCTCCATACTGAGTCCGGTAAAGAAAGTCAGGACCAATTCCGCCAGGGAATCCGGATTCATCTTTGGGCGCTCGACCTTAATATTCTTGGCCAAGAGTTGTTTTAGGTTGCTGCGGCTTCGAGTGACGAGATCGATCGCCTCGCGCGGCAATATCGCAGACTCGCGGATAGAGTTGACCGCAAAACATCCCTTCTGTCCGGGTAGACTGCTCGGTCCTATCTTGAGAAATCGCTCGATGTTATTCCAGCCCAATGGCTCGGCGGTGAGCAGGCCCTGCTTCTCGAGACCTTCCAAGTAGTACCGGAGGCTCTGCACAAACAGGTCCTCTTTATCTTTGAACTCGGCATAGAGGCCAGATTTGTTCACCCCGGTTGCTTGTTCCAATTCATGAAGACTGGCGTCAGCAAAACCCTGGCGCCAAAAAACCGGCAGCGCTTTTTCTAAGACAGCCTCGCGGGTGAAATTTTTTGGTCGTCCCATGCTGGAGAATATCGATTAATGAACCGAATGGTGCAAAACATTTCTTGACGCAACCACCGACGTCGTGCATTCATACTGAACCGATCGGTTTTTTATGTCTAACAAAACTAGTAATCATCAAGAACAGAAATGAAACTAACTGGAAATACCATATTCATCACCGGCGGTGCTTCTGGAATTGGCCGTGGCCTGGCAGAAGCATTGCACAAGCTAGGCAATCAGGTCATCATCTCCGGGCGGCGCCAGAAGCAGCTTGACGCCACCACCCGGGCAAACCCCGGGATGGCCTCTCTGCAGCTGGATATAGCAGATCCGGACAGCATCGCGGCGGTCAGCAAGCAGCTGATGGCACAATTTCCGAGCTTGAATGTGCTGATCAACAACGCCGGAATAATGCTAATCGATGATGCGGCGGGTGGAATTGATGATGGTCTACTAGTCTCAACCGTTACGACCAACCTTTTAGGCGCGATCCGATTGACTTCCGCACTGATCGACCAGTTGAAGAAGCAGGAATCGGCGGCCATTATCTACAACACCTCGGTTCTGGCCTACGTTCCTCTGGCGTTCGCGGCCGTATACTCTGGGACGAAAGCAGCGCTGCACTCATTTGCGCTCTCGCAGAGGTACAAGCTCAAAGACACGTCTGTTAGCGTGCTGGAGATCGCGCCACCATGGGTGCAAACGGATTTGCTCGGGAGTAACAACGAACCTCGGGCGATGCCGCTCGCAGAGTTCATAGAAGAAACTATCAGTGTGCTAGGTACCTACGCGCACGAGGTTCTGGTGGAACGCGCCAAGCCGCTCCGTAACAATCCCGGACCAAACGAAGGTGCGTTTGTGACGGAGTTCAATGACCTGATGGCCCAGGCGCCTGCGTAAGCTGGCGGCCACATGTCTGCTCAATGAAGCGAACGGTTTTATCCCAATGCTGAACGAGATTTTCACAACTCGACCGCAGCCACTCTTCACTCCGGTGCAGATGGGTAAACTACAGTTGCCCAACCGGATCATCATGGCGCCGCTTACCCGGATGCGGGCCTCTAACCCGGGGCATGTACCCAGCGAACTCCATGTCGAGTATTACTCCCAACGCGCTTCTGCCGGTCTTATCATCGGCGAATGCACCGAGATCAGCCCGGATGCTTACGGCTGGGCTGATACCCCCGGGCTATGGAGTCCCGAGCAAGTTCGAGGTTGGCGAGCGGTGACCGACGCGGTCCACCAGAGGGGTGGGTTGATGTACGCACAGCTTTGGCACACCGGCGCGATGTCGCACCCGGACTTCTTGGATGGAGCTTTACCGATGTCCGCCTCCGCTGTGAATCCGGAGCAAGAGAGCGTTACTCCCTTGGGAAGGAAGCCCACCGTAGCTCCTCGCCCGATGAGCAAAAATGAAATTCGCCGCGCGGTCGCTGAATTTGGGACCGCGGCAAAGAATGCGATGGCAGCCGGATTCGACGGTGTACAAATCCAAGCCAACTATCTCTATCTGATCGCTCAATTCGTGAATAGCGCCACGAACCTTCGTCAAGATGAATACGGTGGCTCTACCGTTAATCGAGCTCGTTTCCTTTTCGAAATCACTGAGACGGTGCTCGAGCAGGTAGAGCCGGGTCGAGTGGGAATCAAAATCGGTCCCATGCACTTATCAGGTCCTTTCGCCGCTAACGCCGACACTCTGCCCGATATAGAGTACGTGATAAAGAGGCTAAACGACTATGACGTCGCTCATCTACTACTAATGGGAGCGACGACCGACTTCACGGGAAGTCCACTAGCAGGGCTGGCGGGCGACGGCATGTTTCGACATTTTCGGCCGCTCTATCAAGGACATCTGATTGCAAATGTCGAGATGACCCAAGAGCGGGGAAACCGCTTGATCGAGGCAGGATTAGCTGACTCTGTCGCCTTTGGTCGCCCCTACATCGCTAATCCCGATCTACCGATGCGTTTTCTGACCGGCGCTACGCTCACCGAGGTTAGTTGGCCGACCGTTTATGCAGCCGGACCGAAAGGGTACACCGATTATCCAACATTGATAGAATCTTTGTCCCCTCAAAAGCGGCAGTAAAAATTCGCCTCGCGGTGGTACCAGGATTTACCTCTTGGTACCCCCAGAAAGGGACAGTGAAAAAACCCACCATTGCGCTGATGCGGGACCGGATAGCGAGAGTTAACTTAACAAGAATAGCCTCGATCGAGGCCAGACAGAAAGGTCAAAATGACCGATTCCAAAGCAGAAAACAATAAGGCGATTGTACTCGAGGCCTTCGACACTTTATTCAATAAGAGAGATTATTTAGCAGCGGAGCGTTTCTGGTCTCCTACCTACATTCAGCACAGCGCGCACATTGAGCCGGGCCGCGACGGTCTGTTCAACCTGGTCAAGAGCCTGCCGCCCACGCTCAAGTATGAGCCGGGAGCAATCGTAGCGGAGGGAGACTTCGTCATTATCCATGGCCGGTTCTCGGACTTCGGACTGCCGGTGAACTGGATTGCGGCAGATATTGTCCGCATACAAGACGGAATCCTGGTTGAGCACTGGGATGTAATCCAGGATGAGGCTACTGAGGAACAGTCCAAAAGTGGAAACCCGATGTTTGGAGACACGTTTCCCGAGCGATGAGAGGGAGAATGGAGTTCGAGGAATTCAAGGAGTTGCAGGAGTTCAGAAGTTCGAGCAGATCCCCCGTGGAGCGCGCGTAGAAGACCTCCGTCACTATTCGAGCCAAACCCTTCACCGAAAAGATACCGTTATGAAAGCAGTCCAAATCAAATCCTATGGCGATCCACTCGAAGTTCTCGAAGTGGTAGATGTTCCGGAACCGAAGGCGCCCGGCGTCAACGAGGCACTCATCGGCATTGAGCTCTCCGCGCTCACCAAGTACGACCTCCTATCCATTGGCAAGGCTTTGGGCGGAGGTCCGGCCCTACCGACCATCGTGGGCACCGAAGGGTTCGGGCGTGTCCTGGCCGTCGGTCGCGACGTCGAGAATGTCAAGGTTGGCGATCGCGTGCTTGCACCACCGCTTTCCCAAACCTGGCGTGAAAAAATGATCTTGCCCGCCTCCAGCCTGTTTCCGCTGCCCGATGGCGATCCATACCAATTTTCCATGCTCAGCAGTAACCCACCGACGGCTGCTCTCATTTTATCTGAGTATACCCAGCTCAAACCGGGCGATTGGGTGGTTCAGAACAGTGCCAACTCCGGAGTCGGCCGTTCCCTGAT
>Ga0073928_10006776_pt1 | contig 15257 bp, 18 predicted proteins | sample PaiPotPPA55metaG_FD_76969 | JGI IMG/M metagenome (GOLD analysis project Ga0073928, IMG submission 76969) | Iron sulfur acid spring bacterial and archeal communities from Banff, Canada, to study Microbial Dark Matter (Phase II) - Paint Pots PPA... ... | reverse complement strand
GCCGGAAGTTCGGGGGAAACTTATGGACCGCTGGACGACATTGCCTGGTATGGCGGAAATAGGGCGCGCACGACTCGTCCCGTGGGACAGAAACTGCCGAACGCATTCGGTCTTTACGACATGCTGGGGAACGTATGGCAATGGTGCCAGGACTGGTTCGGGCCCTATTCCAGCGAGCCGGCGATTGACCCGCAAGGACCGGCGAGTGGCGACAGGCGCGTCACTCGCGGTGGATGTTTCTACTGCGACGCCGTTCACGAACGAGCGGCGAGAAGAAATCGCGACCTCGTCGATCATTCCTCGCAGAGCGTCGGGTTTCGTATCGCGGCGGTGGCGCGAAAATCGAACGCAAGCAGCACGCACTAGTTCCGTTGGCGCGCGAGGCGAACGGCAGTTCAAAACCACGATGTTTCTAGCCGCGGCGCCCTTTACGGAACCATTCCGACGCGCCGGTCATCCGGCGTGGCGATATTTTGCGACGCGGTCCAGGACTTGGGCGGCGTAGTCGGGATTTGCGCCGCCGTTCCAGAGCTGGAGAGCGCGCGCGGTGTCGCCGTTCGCCGCTGCGAGCTTCGCGGCCAGGACTGTGCAGCCGATGTCGAGGCCGGTCTCGGGATCGCAGAGCGCGGTGAGGAAGCGGCCGTCGAAGCCGTGCTCGCGCGCGACTTGTCCCATCACCTGCATCAGGCCCCAGGAAATCGAGCGCGCAATTTCTTCGGTCGCTGGTAAGCCGAGCCGCGCGACGTAGCGCGTGCGGAAAAATGGCTCGTAGCGCATGGCGCGCGCGTTCCACGAGGATTCCTGCTCGACGACGGCGCAGACGAGCGCCGCGTCGAGCGAATGCGCAGCGGCGGCCGTGCGGGCGAGGGCGATGAGTGTGGGATCCATTTCGGTGGCGCAAACGTAGCTCCGACCCCCAGGCAGATCAGGCGCAACACGTTTACTTATTTGTGTCGTAAACTATCCCGGACTGTCCATCGTTCGCGAGGGCTTTAGGGGGTCTCAGCCTGTGAATAGAAAACGCTCAGAAACCTTGCTCGTCGCATGTTTCGTCGGCATTTGCTGCAGTTGGTGGAACTTGCTGAAGCCGCCGACAAGTGTGATCGCGGAGCGAGACAAGATTGGTTTCGCTCAAGTACGACCTTGGCTTCCGGCGGATACCGAATCGATTCTGGTTGCCAACGGGCCATTCTGGATGTCGAATTTTCGAACTGGGGATGAGGAAGTCGACGACTATGTGGTAACGGCGGAGAAAATAGAAAAGCAGTTCGAGGGGTTGACACTCGCACTATTCGACGCGAAGGACGATTTTCTCGAAAAGCACTTCGAAGGTAAGCAGGTTTTATTCGCTCTCGAGGCCTCCCGTCGTTTTACGTCGCCACAGGGGCTGGGAGAGGCACCTTACGAGGGCTGCGCGTTGGCCATTTTCCGGGACGACCTCAGCGAACGTCGCGACACGTTCATGAAAGATGCTGTAGGTGTCGCAGTCCGCTTTGAGGAGATTGAAGGGCAGCGGATCGCGGTGTTCGAGGAGCCGTCAGAGGAAGACACGTTAACAACTTTCGTGACGTTTCCACGAGAACGCGTTGTGCTGGTCGCCACGAACGAAGCATTCCTAAAAGAAGTGTTGGCTCGGGTGCACGACACAGAGAAGAAAAACGAACAGGCACTGCCCAAAACTCTGCAGGAATGGAAATATGTGAACCAGCGCGCGATGTTCTGGGGTCTGCGGCATTACGAAAAACCTGCGCCGAAAGATGATCCTACATCCCCGTTCGGAGGGGAAAGGCAAGCGAATGTGCCGGATGAGGAAGCGATCGGGTTAACTTACGAATCCGATCCTAGAGCGGAGACAGCGACCCTTACATCTTTGTCCGGCCCGAACGTGGATCTCATGAGTATCGAGAAGAAAAGATTTCCAGTCGCGTCGGACCCTCTAGAAATCCCTGGGCTGCACATTCAGTACCGGAAGTTGGATCCCGGAGTCATGCGAACAACCTACGATCTAAAGCAATCAAGGCCGCTCAACTTGTTCCTCCTTGTTTTGCTTGGCTATATGGGACACATCGTTTACCTGTAGCTCTGCATTTTTCTGGCCTCTTGCCGACGAAACTGGACGCACCCGAACGCGCGGAGAAAGGTGCGTCCGTATTAAAATGGTTCTTGTCGAACTAACGAGGGCGGCCTTTCATGAGACGGGTTGCGGTGCTTTTTTTCATTTGCGCTGCGGGGCTTTTTGCGCAGAGCAATCGCGGCGAGCTACGTCTTAAGGTTGCCGATCCTGCCGGGTTGGGCGTGAAGACGACCGTGCAGATCGTCAGCAACGCCAATCAATATCGAAATGCGCTGGCCACCAGCGAGCAAGGCAACCTGGACGTGCGTGGGCTGCCTTTTGGAATTTATCAGCTTGCGATTAATCAGCCGGGGTTTGCCGCGGTGTCCGAATCCGTGGAGATTCATTCTTCGATTCCTACCGAATATACGATTCAACTCAAGCTCACCTCGGTGAACCAATCCGTGACTGTGAGCGCAGACAAAACTTTGATCGATCCCGAGCAAGCGGGCGCCGTCAGCCAGATCGGCTCGGACGTTATTCAAAACCGGGTCGGTTCCCTGCCCGGGCGTTCGTTGCAGGACTTGGTCAACTCGCAGCCCGGGTGGCTCTATGAAGGCAACGCCGTGCTGCATCCGCGTGGCTCGGAGTATCAAACGCAATTCGTGGTGGACGGCATTCCGCTCACCGATAATCGCTCGCCGAGTTTCGGTCCGGAGATCAACGCGGACGATGTGGAGTCGATGAGCATCTACACCGCGGGAATTCCCGCGGAATATGGGCGAAAGATGGGCGGCGTGGTCGAGATCAACACGCTTCAGGATTCGCAGGAAGGTTTTCACGGACAGGCTGTGCTGTCCGGCGGGAGTTTTGATTCGGCGGGAGCGTTCGCGCAGGGACAATACGTCTGGGGCAAAAATACTTTCGGCGCCAGCGCGAGCGGCAGCATGACCGGGCATTACCTCAATCCGGTGGTTCCGCAAAACTTTTCAAATACCGGCACTCTGGGCGATTTTTCGGTGCGCTACCAGCGCGACCTGACGACGAAGGACCGCGTGAGCTTCATCGTGCGCCACGAACTTTCGCGCTACGATATTCCCAACGAACTTGTGCAGCAGGCCGCCCGACAGCGGCAGACGGCGGACAACATCGAGACCATGGGAATCGCGTCGTACCAGCACACTTTTTCATCGCACGTAGTGGCCGATGTGCGCGCCATGGTCCGCGACAACGCGAACGATTTCAACTCCAACGCAAATTCCACTCCCATCGAGGTTTTTCAGCATAATCACTTCAACGAAGGATATGTGAAGGGCGCGGTGACCGTGGTTCACGGCAGGCACGAATTCAAATTCGGAGTCGAGTCCGACAACACTTTTCTGAATGAGAATTTCCGCTACATCATCACCGATCCAACGCAATTCGATCCCGGCACGCCGCTTACGTTTGCGTTTCCGTTGCCCGGGCAGTTAAGTTCCGCGAGGCGACCGGATCTCGAGCAGTCCGCCTACGCGCAGGATTTGATTCGGCTGGGCAATTGGACTATCAACGCCGGGCTGCGCTTCGACCACTATCAGCTTCTGCTGAACAGGCAAGCCGTCGATCCGCGCTTTTCGATTTCGCGCTACTTCCCTTCCGCGAATCTGGTGCTGCATTTTTCCTACGATCGCGTCTTTCAAACGCCGTCGTTCGAGAATATTTTGCTATCGAGTTCGCTGGATGTGGAATCGATCGACAAAAATAGTTTTCTGCGATTGGCCGTCGAGCCCTCGGAGGGGAATTATTACGAAGCGGGCCTGACGAAAACGTTTGCCAACAAAATCAAGGTGGATGCCAATTATTTTCGGCGGCTGGTCAACAATTACGCCGACGACGATCAGATTGCGAACACCACGATCAGCTTTCCGATCGCGTTCCGCAAAGGCGTGATTTACGGCGCCGACGCGAAAATCGCGCTGCCCGATTGGCGGCGCTTCTCGGGATTCGTCAGCTACTCCTACACCGTAGGCACTACCTCGCTTCCGGTGACGGGAGGGCTTTTTCTGGGCGCGGACGCCGCGGCTGCCGCGTCGCAGCTCGCCGGACACTTTCCAGATTCGCAGGATCAGCGAAACACCGTTCGCGGACGCCTTCGCTACCAGGCGACGCAGCGCTTGTGGTTCGCCGGCGGAATTCAGTACGACAGTGGGCTTCCGTTTCAATTCGACGGCTCGCCCGCCACCGTGCTCGCACAGTACGGACAGCAGGTTCTGGATCGCATCAACTTCAGCCGCGGACGCATCTTCCCCTCCTTCCAGGTAAATGCCTCGGCCGGCGCGGAAATCTACAAATCGGACCACGTGACCATGCACTTTCAAGTGGATGGACAGAATCTTACGAACGTTTTGGATGTGCTCGACTTCAACGGCCTTTTTTCGGGGAACGCCATCGGGCCATCTCGCAGCTTCGCGATGCGGCTGGCCGCGAACTTCTAGTGCAAGCCGCGGTGGAGGCTCCAACGCAGAGAACTCGTTAGCGCGCGTGCGAGACTTGATGTAAAACTGCGGTGCGAAAACTGGCGGCTACGTCGGAGCGGCGATGCGCAGCAATCGCGGAGCAATGGAGAAACGATGCGAGCCCTGAGTATTATCTGCGGAATTTGCGTACTATTCGCGACACTGGCGTATGGGCATATCCTGCATCACCACTTTATGCATTCGACCGATGACGGGCGCGGCCTTCTTTTTTGGGCGATGTTCTTGCTGGCAGGGGCTGCCGGAATATTCTCTTTCATCGGCGGATTCTTGCTGCTGAAACGTCCGCGCTGATCCGGCGCCGTGCGCAGTCCGCCGCGGCGGACGCCTCTACAGGAAAACTCCAAATCAAAAAAGCGCCGTCAGCGGCGGCGATTCTTGTCTACGTCGACCCAGCGAATGGACGGGCGCGGCAAGCGCTCGATTCCCTGCTGCTCGCAGAGCTTCAGGAGTAGCTCGTAAATATGGGGAAGGTGGCTGGTGGCCATGTCCTCGACGAAAATTTGCAGGAGTTCGTCGTTGCGGATGCGGCGATAGAGCCAGCGCACGAAGAGCGCGAGTTGGACGATGACGGCGAAGCCGATCGTCCACCAATTGGGTTCGAGCATTTTGATTGCGTGCATGATGAAGGGACCATCCGAAAGTGACCGGCCTGCCGACGAGGACGACACCTTTGGGATGACAACGAAAGTCAAAAGAGCCGGCGAGACGCCGACGGTACGAAAACCTGGCGTGTCCGTTACGCGTAGTGCGTGTTTTGTGCGTGGGCTAACCGAAGAGCGAGGCAGCGCTGGCGCCGAGGCCGAAGAGGCCGCCTAAGCCGCCGGTCGACGAGCCCATCGACGCGCGCTGGCGCACGCTGAGCAATTGCGCCGGAATTCCCATCGCGTGGCCGAGCAGGTTTGTGTCGATGCCGTAGGTTTGGCCTAGCGCGTTGAGGCCGGCGAGCTACTCCTTCAATTGCTGATTCGCGAAGGCGATTTGATTTTGCTGCGCTTGACTGGCCAGCGTTTGAGCCTGCTCGCGTCCGAGCTGCGCGGTGAGCTCGGGCGCGGCGGCGGTGTCGTTGGTGGCGGCGGCGCGATTGGCGGCGCGCTGGCGCAGGGCGTCGAAGGCTGTGTTTGCCGCGCCCATGCTTTGCTGGGTGATCGCGGACTGCTGCGCCGGCGTGTAGCCCTGGCTGTTGAGCAGGCTTTGGATTGTGGGCATGAGCTGCGAGCGGTCGGACGTGGATTGCTGGTTCGCCTGCGAGATGAGCTGGTTCTGCTGCGCGAGCTGCCGGTCGGTGAGCTGGCGCGTGGTGCGTTGTGCTCCGCGTGACATGGAAGCCTCCGTTGAGAAAGCTGGTTTTGTAGCGGCGCCCTTTACGGGCGCCATCTTGTTTTTGAATTTGATGTCCTGGCGACAGCAGACAAATCAATTCAAAAACAAAAGCAAATTCAAATGCAAAGGCTGGCGCCCGCAAAGGGCGCCGCTACGAAGCCAAGAGAGCCGGTGGACGAGCCGCGGACTCAATCGCGGAGGCGGCGGCAGTAGGGCGTCCAGGCATCGTCGCGCAGCCAGCCTAAAGCGGCGAGACGGCGTCCGAAGCGCTTGGCGATCGCGGGCGGAAGCCAGGCGTGCGCGTCGTCGAGGCCGCGCGCGAGGAGATCTTGTTCGCCGGCGCGATGCAACTCGAGAAGGCGCGCGTAACGTTCGAGCGGATTCCCTGCCCCGGGATCGGCGAGCAAGTACATTTCGCAGGTAATGCGCGCGAGCGACGCCATCACCGCGCGGCCGGCGTCGTCTTCGACGACGAGCTTCGAGACGAAAATCGGATCCGCGAGATTCGGGAACGCGTAGTCGAAGCCCTGGCGCGCGTGCATCGCGCGAAGAGCGTCAAGATCGGATTCGGTGTAGGCACGGACGAGCAAGGTTAGTAGCCCAGGCAATCTTGCCTGGGAGCTTTTCGAATAATTACAGCGCGGCGTGCCCAGGCAGGAGTGCCTGTGTTACAAGTGCAACTTCACAAAACGCGGTTGCGGAGGTCGGTCCAGAGGCGTATACGTAGGTAATGAGTCCGTTTATTCCCGCCCGACGTTCAGAGCTGAATCCCCTAGAGGTAGTTCCATTCGGACTCGGCGGAGCCGGCGTTTCAACCGGCCACCTGTCGGGCTGGTCGTTGTGTTCGGCGTCCTTGCGATGGGCCTGATGGGAATCCCGGAAGCGCGTTGGTTCTTCGCTGGCGCGATTGTGCTAGGTGGCACCTTCGGGTTACTTCTATGGCTTCGTCATAGATAGAGAGTTCGGACGAGCTTCAGCCGGACGAAAGTTATTTCGAGGGATGACTCTTCAGGAACTGAACGTCTTCGCGGATTACAAAATCCTTCATCGCAACCTGAATTGCTCGCGAGTGTGAAAAATCTGTTGAGACAACGACCTTGCCAGCGAGTTCAAATGGGCTGTCGGCTGCGTCTTCCTTCTCGATCACAGCGAAGTCCTTGAAGAAAGAAGCATCCAAGGCGGCTGCCGCGACATGCACGGACGCGGCGACGCTGGTATTCCAGGACGGATCATTGTCGACGGAGATATTCCATCCTATTGGCATGTCCGGAAGCTGCGCGATTCGCCCCGACGTCACGTTGAAGCTAAAACCCACAACTCGCTCACTCGCGCCGATTTCCAGGCTGGCCAAGGAAACGGACACGAATCGCCCGGGCCGGGGCACGGGATCGGCGAACACTCCGCCCTTCGCTCGAACGAGGAACAGGGACGTCGCTACAGTTGCCGCTAGAAGCAGCGCGATTCTCGCCCACTTATTCATTTGGCACCGTCACAGTCACGAGAACATGCCCTGGTTTGGTCGTCCCGACGAGTTTCTTGAAAGCGGCTGGGGTGAGGTCAATCACTCCTTCCGCTGCGGGTTGCAAAGGCACCGTTGCTTTCCCATCAGCATCTCGCGCAAAAGGGCCTCGGTCGTTAACGACGACAGATATCGAATTCGTCACGGCATTCCCTTTTTTGTCATTATAAGTGTATGTCACTGTTACGGTCTGACCAAGCTTGGCTTTTTCTCCGGTCATTGCTGCGGCCATTTTGTTAGGGTCGAACTTCGCTCCACTCGCGGTCTTTTTCCCTGGCAGGTTGTAGTAAGTCGCGTTTCCGCTAAACGCCTTTGCCTTTTGTTTAGACTCGTCATGTTGTTCACTCTGTTGGTTCAGCGCGTTCTGGATCAAAACATGCCGCTCACCAATCGTGACCCAGTGCGAATCTTGTCCCTCACTCTGAGAGTCGTCGCGCGCAGTCTGGGTGGCACGCGCAAGTTCAACAGCGCGACCGTAGACCGGATTCATGTAATACCTGCCGCTGATGAAAGGCATTTGCGTTCTCCACTTCGGATGAGGGATGACCCGTGAAGCGTCAAAACACTCGGTGGCGCAGCAGCGGGTGCGCGCGCGCGACGGCTTCGGCGGCGTCGAAGGTTGTCACGCCCGGGGCGACGCCGTGCGCGGCGAGCGCGGATTGCGCGGCTTCCGAAATAGGCTTCTGCGCGAGCGGATGCGGCAGAGCTTCGAACGCGGCGTCGTCTTCGAGCGCGAGGTGCGCGCCTTCGTCGGCTTCGACGAGAACGACGATCGGCGTCGCGGCGTTCGGCGACACATCGGCGGGCGTCGTGCCGTCAATCGCGGTTCCCGCCGCGTCGGCTCCGAGCGCGAGCCAGTGCGAATTTGCGAAGCGCGCGGCGTGGCGCTGCCAGTCGCCGAGCGTCGTGATGTAGTAGCGTTTGCCGGTCATGTGGATTCTCGCACAGACGTCCGTTCAGGACGCCACGGAGACGCGGAGACGCAGAGCAGAAGACGTTTGGCGGTCATTTTAAATGTGCCGCAGTTAAAGATTCGGCACGTCGATGCAGATTGAAAGCAAGAAGCGTCGCTGAAAATTCCCGGTTAAACGCCGCGGCGCAGTCAAAACCAAAGTCAAAGGCTGGCGCCAATAAAGGGCGCCGCTACAAAGGCAACGTCAAAAGCGCCGGCGAGACGCCGGCGCTACCACAACCAGGCGCAGTCCGCCTCGCGCGGACGCCCCTACGGGAATCGATGGGCTAATCTTTTTCGGCTACGGCGGGGATGTACGTGGCGGCAACCTCGTGCGCGATTTTTGTTGGGTCGCTGTGCTCGCTGTCGAGATTTGTGAGGATCACGATGGTGAGCTTGTCGTCGATGTAGCGCGAGATGTGCGTGGTGAAACCCTGCCAGGCGCCACCGTGCTCGACGATGCGATGGCCGTTCAGCGTGCGGACGCGCCAGCCGAAGCCATAGTCGGCGGTTTTGCCGTTGTTGAGGCGCGTCGGCGTCCACATTTGTTCGAGGCTGGCGCGCTTCAGCAGTTTTTCGGTGTAGAGAGCGGCGTCCCACTTGGCCATATCGAGGCCGTTGGTGTAGAGCGCGCCGTCGGCAGTGGTGTTGAGCGACGGCGAAACCCATTCCTGATTTTTCAGCTCGCCTTTCACCAGGCGGTATCCGGCGGCGCGGTTCGGAATGATATCGGCTTCGTTGATGATTCGAGTGGCGCTCATTCCGAGCGGACGGAAGATGCGCTCTTCGAGAAAATCACCGTAAAACTTGCCGGTCACTTTGTGAATGAGAATGCCGAGAAGGACGTAGCCGGTGTTGCTGTAGCTGTGCTTTTCGCCGGGCGCGAACTCGAGCGGCAACGTTTCGAATTTGCGCAGCAATTCGTCTTCGGTGTAATCCTTGCGCAGATTGATGAACGCTTCCTGCCCCTTCTTGAGCGAATCGGTCTCGTAATCGGGAACGCCGGACGTGTGCGACAGCAAATGCCGGACGCGAATAGCGCTCCAGCCTGCGGGTGTGCCGGGGAGGTATTTGCTGATGGGGTCGTCGAGGTTTAACTTCCCTTCCTCGATGAGCATCATGACGGCGGTGGCCGCGAATTGTTTGCCCACCGAGCCGGTTTGAAAAATTGTTTCGGGTTTTACCGGGACGTCGAGCTCGACGTTCGCGCGGCCGTAGCCTTGCGCTTTGATCACCGCGCCGTCGCGCATCACACTAAGGGCCAGGCCGGGAATGTGCTGCGCGGCCATCTCGCTGGAAATTACATCGTCGACGTTTTCGAGCTTTTCTGCTTGCGGCCGCGCGCGCGGAGCTACCGCAGGAATCGCGAGAAGGAAGGCCAGCACGGCGGAGGCGATCACGAGTACGAGCGCGGTGAGGTATTTTCGTAGACGGCCGATCGGGGCTTGCACCATGCGACGGCAAGTTTACACGGCGGCGTATCGAATTCAAGCGGAGCGTGTTTCGCTTGGTGATGCGCCGGAGTAAGATCGCCGGATGATCTTCACCAAACGGCTTCGCGAGGGCGTGCGCAGCGGCGAGATAACCTGCAGCGTGCGCATCTGGATGCGCCCGCACGTCCGCGTGGGCGCGCGATACCCGATGGAGGAAGGCGCGATCGAAATTGATTCGATCGAGCCCATCGGATTTCCGGATATTACTCCGGAGCTGGCGCGCGAGTCGGGATTCCTGGGCGTCCTCGACCTACTCAAGGTAGCGAAGCACGGCCGCGGCGAGAATATTTATCTCATCCGGTTCCATTACGTGCGGCCACGCGCGAAGAAGAAGCGGCGGCGATAGAAGTCGAGCGGCAACGCTTTAGGCCCTGCGGGAATCGCTCATTGCGCTGGAGACAATCGGATCGTCGCCAAGACTGAGCGAAAAACGCGCAAATCGTTTTCCAAGTGCTCCCGATTTGTGTGCAAGTGTAAGTCATAGTTTATCGAGGGAACAGAGGAGTCAAAAAGTGGGTCTGGTTTGCCGGCCTGCGTCACGACAACAACGTCGATCCAGCCATCGGTGTGGTTCACCCTTCCGGCCGCACTCCGCGTTCCTTCGATACCCAAATGTGGGGGAGCCGGAAGGCAGTTCCCTTTGAAGACACCCGTGCATTGGGACTTCAAGAACCTCGCGAGGGTCTTGGTGTCTTCTATCTTATTAAAACTCGCGAAAACGTCGATGGAGCGATGAATTGCAAGGTCGTCACTACAGTCTTTCGTATTGGTATTCCCCAGGAGGAGGACAGGGCCGTGATCATGCTCATCGTTTGGGGTTGGGCAGAGCAGCAGCCCCTTCGAAACTGACAGTGTTATTCCAAATTCCTCATTTCGGTAAATGTCTTGGCTTGCAGCGGACACGTTCAATAAAACACATGCCCATAAAGTGATGGCCGCTAACGTCCTGTGAGCCACCTCAAGGTCCTCCTGGTTTGGTCAGTGGCCCCGAACCTTTGCTCTCTGCGACAGGTAGATGGGAGCGGATCGCCTCATCTGCGCAATGCCGCCATTTATGAGGGCGTCCCAGCTGCCAGGCCGATCGGTATTGTAGACCTTCCAACGATTCACACGCTTCCCGGAAGGGTCGCAACCCTGAAGGCCGTTCGCGGACGCGGATGCGTCGTTGCCAGTTCCTCGAATCTGGTTCCCGTAGTTGTCGAAGAATTGCTTCACGTTCTGCTCGGGAGATTCAGACTTCGTCATGTGCTTGGTGTTGCCGCCCGTCGTCCCGAACGCATCCCAGTCCTGAGATAAGTACCCTCAGATGCGAACCCTGATTCTATCCCGACGCCTAGCACGAGCGCGGGGTCTACATTGTACCTCTTTGCGAAGGCGGCAACCGCATCGTAGTATTTATCGAGGTATGCCTTATCTCTCACGGATAACTGTGGCTGGCGCTTGGCCTGCGAGTCGTTGAGCAGAACATGGTGGCCGTTAATGGTGACCCAGCGGCCGCCCTCGTTGTTCTCATCAGGCCGCTCTTCCTCTGCCGCGCGAGCCGCCTCGACCGCGCGACCAAAAGCTGGGTTCGCGTAATACTTGCCGTTGATGAGAGGCATTGATTGTCCTCAGAGGTGGCGATGGCGGTGCGTGCTACGACGTGAAGGTGTAGTTGTGCGTTAGGACTGTGGCGGCGTGGCGGCCGGCGAAAAATTCGTGCGACGGGGAGCAGCTGATGGTCACCTTCTTGCCGTCTTCGACGATGGCTTCGATTTTCTTTAGTGTGAGGCGGCCGAAGCGGCCTACCAGGACGTCGGAGAGGCAGAGGCGCTCGGCGCGCATGGGCGAGCCGTCGGCCAAGGTGAAGATGTGGTGGGGCGTGGCGTCGAGCGATTCGGAATTTGAGAAATGCAGGCGGATGAAGGTGTCGGCGTCGCGGATCTCGAGGCGCTCGATGCGCGTCCACGATTCGGTGTTGGCTTGGCCGGGCGCGCGCAGATGCTCGCCCACTTTGCACGTCTCAAGCATCACTGTGCCGCGCTCTTTCGTCAGCACCATGGTTCCCGCGCGCAGACAGCTTCCGCTTCCGCCCCCGGAGCCGCCGCCGGTGCCGGACGTGGTGGTGGCCGCGACGATCGCGCCTTGCGAGAGCGGGATGCGTCCCTGGAGCGCTTGCTGCTGCGCGGCGAGATTCGTTTTTGCGGGCTGCGCGTTCGCAGGAGACCCTGCTCCGCCGGCGACCCAGCCGAGCGCGAGCGCAGTGTCGTCCCAATAAGGATAGAAAAAATATGTGATGCCTGCGGCGAGGCCAGTGACTGCGAGTGAGCCATTGGGAATCGCGGTGGTCGAGCCGTCGGCGCGATAAATCGTGAGCGCGCTCCACGACCAGGTGAGCGTTGACGGCGTCGAGACGTAGGTGAACGCGCCGGACCACGTCGGCGGAACCGAGCCTTTCATCAGCACGCCCGCTTTTGTGGGATCGATCTTCCCTGCCGTAAGCGCCCCGGTGACCACGCGCGCGAAATCCGCGCCGTCGGTGACCTGGTGATCGAGCGACCAGCCCTGGTTCGGGCCCAGCGAGGCTGTCGCCAGACGTTTCAGCGCTTCGTAAAGCTGCGGGTTGGTGCCGCGCAGCGCTTCAATCTGGGGGACGGTTAGCATATTTAATAGAGCGCCATGGAGGCGCAGGGACACAGAGGGGATGTTTCATCCCGCTTTACATCCTCCTGAATGTCAGATATTATGAGGGATAGATAAGATGCTTAATATAAAGGAGTAAGTTGACTCTATGGCGCGCGAACGAAGAAAGAAAGTCTCAACTACGATCTCGCCGGAGAGTTATGCATTCCTGCGCGAACTAATCCGTCGCGGACGCGCTGAGAATCTTGCTCAGGCTTTGGATCTCGTTCTCGAGGAAATCCGGCGGGCCGACAATCGCCGTCGGCTGGAGCAAGCGACCGCAGAGTATTATCAGAATGCCTCGCAAGAATCCATCGACGAGGAAAACAGTCTCGCAGCGGCATTTGCCGATATGTCAGGCGGAATAATTTTCGATGAGTGAGCCAGCTCCGCGACGCGGAGAAATTTGGATAGCCGGCACCGGCGATCCGCCCAAGCGTCACTGGGTGGTGATTGTGTCACTAGATGCGCGCAATCAAAACGCACGCGCCGAATCCGTTTTGATCGTGCCATTCGGAAGTAAGCCGACTAAGGCTCTCACGGTTGTTCCGTTCGAACCCGGTGAAACCGGTCTGCCCGGCCCGTCGTATCTTCGGGGAGAATTGATTCAAACTCTTCTGAAATCTCGTCTGATCGAGCGCCTCAACAGACCGCTTTCCGATCGCCGGATGCGGGAGGTTTGCTTAGCCATCCGGCGTTCGTTCGACCCGAATACCCCGGCAGATAATCCCCGCGGTTAGTTCTGCACGGGAGAAGCGCCGCGAAAGCTTAACCCGTAACTCTATTGGCAACGGCCTTCGCGATTTTCGATAGGTCTTGAATCGCGCACGTTATCATTGGGTATGGCTTTTCTTGACCTCATGTTGGATGGCTGTTTTCGAGACGACAGCGTCGGCCGGGTGGTCACTTTCTCCGGAGGCCGCCGCAATCGCGGCTACCTGGTAAAGTCCGCGGCTGACGAGCTGAAAATCAGATCGTTTCTGAAGATGTATCTTGCCGCTCATCTCGCAATTCTTTTGTTGGGCATGCAATTGGCGCTCACGTGGGGGCACGACGTCGCCTACGCGTTCGACCGGCCCGCTCATCACTTGGTCAGGACCTACTGCATTTTCCTCGGAATCTATTCCGTCGTCGTGGGACTTCCCTACTTCCTGCTTTGGAGATCCTACCGCAAGGCGATCTTTAATTTCGTTTCGCCGCAGGATGAAATTGAAATTACGGCCACGCGTTCGAAGAAACTGATTGTTATAGGCATAGCGGTGGCCGCTTTCGGCATCTTGTTGATGATTGCCGTTTTCGTGCTGGTCCGCGCGAAGTAATTTCGTTTCCCGCTACGTAGGTTCAAATCGATTTTGCGTTTGTAGCGACGCCCTTTACGGGCGCCCGCCTTAGACCGTTACTCTTCTTGGCCCGCAGAGGAAAACCGCAATTCAAAAGCAAGATGGCGCCCGTAAAGGGCGCCGCTACACAACCTAGTTCGTTCCGCGGACGATGGCGAAGGGGTCGGGCTTGGCCCATGACACTAACTTCGTCAGCGAAAACCAAGAGCCTGCGGCGTTCGTGCCGACTTGATATGCTACGCGCTCGGCTAGTACGTTTGTGAATTGCTCCATGTCGCGGCCCGCGGGGGAGGCGAGCGTCCACTGGCCTAGCGATGTGACGCCTATGTCGCCGGGAGAAAATGCTGCGAGAGCAAGCGCGCCTGCGCCCTGCACGTACGCCGTGAGATAGCCGAAGAGATTCCTGCCGCTGATGCCGGTGGCCGCGAGAAAAGCCGTGGTGTAGTAGGAATGGACGGCGGCGCCGTCGTCGCTGAATTGGCCTTCGGTTAGGCCGTAGATTTTTCCGCTGGCATTGTTCGAGCCGAAGAAAATCTGGTCGACTCCCGTGGCGCGTTCGATGAGGCCGCAGGAATTCGCGGCGATGGTCCAGCGCGCCCATTTGCGGGAGCGCTCCGGCGCTGACAGCATCGCGACGAGCGGATCCTGGAAGCTTTCGGTGTAGTCGAGGACGAGAATTTCGTTCGGTTGCGTGGCTGCGCCCATCGGGACGCCGACGAGAATTCTTTTGTGCTCGGTGTCCACTTGCACCCAGAGCAAATGGCCGAATTGCCAGTTGATCGCGTCCCAGGTGGGCTGAATTTCCTGCGACAACTTTACCGGGACGCCGCCGTCGAACAAATACAATCCCGAGCGGCCGGCGATCACCACCCACTCTTCGCCGAATCCCACTCCGTGCGCTGAGGGCGTGCCCACTTTGTTCGACACTTCCTCGACCGGCCAGAGCGCCGGTTCGTTCACGCCGTCCGAAGCGGTGACGTAGATGCTGCGTTCCTTCACGAAATAAAGATTGTTGCGCAGCACGAACGCGGCGCGAATTCCCTGCCCGTTGTTGACGGCAATTTCCTGAATGCCGCTCACGCCGTCGTAAGATTCCGGCGCTTGCGTGCGCGACGCGCGCACCAGCGAAGCATTCTGCACCGCGTTAGTTTGGAAGATTTCGATGTTGTCAACGAGGAACGACGCGCCGCTGGGCGCGGGCGTGCCGTCGGCGTAAACGCGCAGCGTTAGGTCGGAAGGCAGCGAGGTCTGCGCAGGAAATAAATCGGCGGCAAATTCGAGGTACGCCGTTGTGGCCTGACTGGCCGAGACGGCGAGGCCTACGCCAACTTGTCCCGCCGTGGGGCTGAACGCATTGATGCGCAAAGTTCCAGCCGTAAGGTTCGAGCTGCGCTGCACGCGCG
>Ga0073928_10006775_pt1 | contig 15260 bp, 12 predicted proteins | sample PaiPotPPA55metaG_FD_76969 | JGI IMG/M metagenome (GOLD analysis project Ga0073928, IMG submission 76969) | Iron sulfur acid spring bacterial and archeal communities from Banff, Canada, to study Microbial Dark Matter (Phase II) - Paint Pots PPA... ... | reverse complement strand
TTATAAGGGGGAACGTCGCTGAAACGAAACGCGTTGTGTACTCCACCTAAACCAATAAGCTTTCCCATTGCAGCAGCACTTCATCGCGGAAAGATCACCTAGGGGCCTTAACGCATTCGTAGTTCCAGCCCTCTCGTACTATTGCGCAGGCGCGCGGCGCTACTTACACTTCACGCGTCACTACAACATCGGCTTTAGCGGTTCAGTCTCGCTCAGCGTCAGCGGACTGCCTGCGGGCGCTTCGTCGTTGTTCGGCCCGGCGTCTACTTCGACTTCCAGCTCGCGCACACTGAGCGTTGCTCACCTCCTGCTCCCAGCCTCCAGGCAGTTCTCGCTGACGGTATCTGACGAGCAGCTCGCCGGCGGCCACGATCAGCCTCCGCCTCGCCAAGATGTTTTGAAAAGATTGACAATCTCGCGCTGTAACCCATTAAGATAGCTCCGCAGCGAACTTGCTTCTTGGTGGTATCGTTTGCGTCCTTTTCAGGAGGACCGCCATGTCACTCTCGCGCAGAAATCTCCTTCGCAATCTTGGTGCAGGCGCTATGTTCGGAGCAGCTGCGCCTGCGCTTCGCGCATTCCCGCTTGCGCCTTCGATGGAGGAAGCACTGTGGGGGAACTCCGCGTCGGCCGCGTCCGGTGGAGTCAGCGCCGCCGAGCCGGTGTTGCTCTATCGCAACGAAAATCCTTATGGGCCTTCCGAAAAAGTTGTTGCGGGGATGCGCGAATCAGCGGCTGGCGGGAACCGTTATCCCCGCACGGAGTACGACACGCTGGTCGACAAACTTGCCGCGCTGCACAAGGTGAAACGCGAGCAAATCGTGCTCGGCTGCGGCTCCGGCGAAATCCTTTGCATGGCCGCAATGGCGTTTCTCAAGCCGGGCAAAAAACTGGTCGAAGCCGCGCCCACGTTTCCGGCGTTAGGCAAACTAGCGCAGACCGCAGGTATCGAAGTCGCGGACGTCCCGCTGAACAAACGCTACGAGCACGACCTGCCGGCGATACTCAGTACAATCGAGCCCTCTTCTGCTGCTTCGACGAATTCGTCTGGCACCGGGCTCGTGTACATCGTGAATCCGAACAATCCGACCGGAACGATTACGCCGCGCAAAGACATCGAAGCCTTTATCGCCAAGTTGCCGGCCGGCGTTACGGTGTTGATCGACGAGGCGTATCATCATTTCGCCACGCCGGGCGCCGATTACGAATCTTTCCTGGACCGGCCGATTGGCGATCCACGCGTCATCGTGGCGCGAACGTTCTCTAAAATTTACGGGCTTGCCGGCATGCGCATTGGTTACGCCGTGGCCAGTCCGGAAATTGCCAAGCGGCTCGCGGCCGGCTTTCCCGGTTGGAGCGTCAGCGTCGTGTCCGCGCGAGCCGCATCCGCCGCGCTCGACGATGTGGAGTATGTGCGTATCGGCGTGAAGCGGAATACGGATGACCGGCAAGAGTTCATGAACCAGGCGAACGCGCGCATGCTGCGCTGCATCGATTCGCAAACGAATTTCGTGATGATGAATCCGCAGCGCCCGCCGGACGAAGTCATCGCGCACCTGAAGCAGCACAACATCCTGATCGGCCCGAAATATCCCGCGCTGGACAAGTACATTCGCGTCTCGCTGGGCAAGCCGGAAGAGATGAAAATCTTCTGGCAAGCCTGGGACCTGATGCCCACCACCGGCAAGATGGCGATGTAGGCCGGCGTCGACACGTCTGTACGTGCAGGGGCGGAGTTCCGCCTTGCTTCTATATCATATAAGGGATACCATATAAAGAATGGCATGGCGCGTTGATTTTTACACCGACGAGAGTGGCCATGCACCAGTGGAACAGTATTTAGCAAACCTTGCAGTGCCGCACCGCGCGAAGGCGCTAGCGCTAATTAAGATCCTGGAGCAGGAAGGACCAAACATGCCTTTTCCGTATTCCTCCCAGGTCAGCGGAAAGTTGCGTGAGCTGCGGACTCAGCAAGGTAAGGACAAACTGAGGATTCTGTATTTCGGGGATGCCAAGAGAGTCTTCATTCTGCTGCACGGTATTGTGAAGAGGAGCGCGAAGCTGCCAGAAGAGGACATTCGGACCGCGGAAATGCGTATGGAATCGCATAATCGGCGCTTGGAAGGAAAAAAGAAATGACGAGTCGATGGAGCAAGTTCTATCAGAAGCAAATGGAAGACGTGAAGATGCAGGAGCTTGTGGAGCGAGAGCTGGAGAATCTGCAAGTAGGTGTACAGATCGCGAAGCTTCGCGCTGAAGAGAATCTCAGCCAGACCAAACTCGCGGCGCTCGCGGAAATGAGCGCTCCCAAGATTTCGGCGATGGAGAATGAACCACGAAACCTGACCATCGGCACGCTGATACGCGTTGCTCACGCGTTGGGCAGCCGAGTGGAAATTAAGCTGGTGCGGAGAAAGAGGACTGAACGAGGGCGCCCGCGCAATGGCACAGGAAAAGTCAAAACGCGTAGCCTTTAAAACCGAACGCCGCGGAATCCGGCGGCTGAGACGCAGGGGATCGGAGAACAAAGGGCCGGTGGCACAGATTTTGGGTCTGTGCCACTGGCCTTTCTTTTTGTGGGGTGGTGCTTTTACTGCGGTTTCTTTATCGGTTCCTTTTCGACGGCGGGTTCCATCGTGGTCTTGGTCTTCGGTTTGCCCGCAGAAGCCACCATAGCTTTCGGGTGCCAGAAATCCGTCGCAACTTTGGCGACTTCTTCCGGAGGGTTGCTTAGGTCGGGATTGAAGCGGAAGAGGGTGGAGTCAGCCACCTCGACGGAGTCAGCACTGATTTGCTGGAATTTTTTGTAGCCCTCTTCGCCAAGGATTTCCTTGATGGTGGGATTGTGGTCGAAAGCGCCCATGGACGGGCGCAACGTGGACACGTAGAAGGTTGTGCCTTTGCTGCCCTCGACCACTTGGGAAACTAAAATTGGCGGGGCGTCGGGATTCTTTTCACCGGCTTCCTTCATGTCCTTAAGTAAAGCCTCGAACTCCGGGACGTGGCCCGGGCGAATGTGCACGGCGGTGGTGCGCAAGAGGCGGGATTCGCCAACGAATTTGGCGTAAGCCTCGGCGTCCTGCGGGGCTTTGCGGCTGAGGTCCCAGCGGCGGCGCCGGAGTTCGCTTCGGGACCACACGATACAGTTATTAAAGTCCTGCATGATTTTCTGGGCAGCTTCTTTGCCGAAGGCTTTGCCGACGGCGGCCATTTCGGCTTCGTTAGCTTTATCGACATCAGCGTAGTCCTTGCGGGTGCTGGTGAACTGGTAGACATTGCCCTCGCCGTAGACGGTTTCCATTGCGATCCAACGGTCACCATTGAAGCGACGATTGGCATCGGCAAATTTTTTGGTGAGGGCCTCGTAATCGGTGACCTTCTCCGGTTTCACTTTGACGACTAAAACATCGAGATAATCTCCCTGCGCCTGGACAGCGACGGGCGCCGCCAAGCACAACACGACAACTAGCGCCCAAAGGGCTTTTCGGAACGACATAAATACCTCCTGTACGGGGACTGCTCGGAAGGAACCTGGGTGAGAGCAAAATGTACACCCGGCTGGGAGAAGGGTCAAGGAGGAGTGGTCGATCGAAGTGGAGCGGTGAGCGCTTGACTTGTGGAGCGTTAGGGCATAACGTCAGCGCACATTGATCGGAACAGTTGTTGGAACCGCGGGCGCAAGCCACATTTTCCAGGTACCCCAATAGAAGATCGAACGCCGTTCCCGCCCGCTTACGCGAATGGAGCGACGAGGAGCGACTTCCACGGTATTGCGCCGCGCGGCCTGCCAATCAATTCAAGGAGAGAACCATGGTGAAATGGATAGCGGGTTTAGTGGTCGTAGTGTTTGCGGTCATGATTGTGCCGGCGGCGGTTTCGCAGATGGAATCCGCGCAGCCGGTGTACACGTTTGTAAGCCAGTTCCAAGTGCCGCGCGCCAATTGGGCGGCATACTCGGAAGACAGCGAAAAGTCGATAGTCCCGATCCTGGAGAAGTTGACGGCCGACGGCACCATCGGTAGCTGGTCTACGTTTGAGGACCTCGTACACACGCCGGACGGCTATACGCACGGCGCCGCGTGGTCGTCCAACACCATCTCGGGGCTGACGAAGGTGCTCGACGAAGTTCGCAAGAATGGTCCACGGCCCGGTCAAATCGCGGCGACCAAGCATGAAGACCTGTTGATGCAAACGAGGATGTACCATGTCGGTAGCGGAACGGGAGCGTACGCGCGAGTGATCTGCTCCATGGCGAAGCCCGACAAGCCGGAAGCTTTCACCGCAATGCTCAAAAAGCTCCTGGTGCCGACGTTTGAGGAGCAGCTCAAGAAGGGTGTGGCTTCCTACTGGGGCGTTGACGAGCAGTACGTAAACACCGGAGCGCCGTCGACGCGCTGCGTCATCATCAACTACCCCAATGCCGAGGGCATGGACAAATGGGCGGAAGCCATCAACGCGACAATGGCTAAGTGGAGTCCCGCGGAACGTGCGGAATATGTAGGTGCTAGCGTGGCGGACAGTCGCCGCGACATCCTGCTGCGGGTCACGCACTCCGGCCATAAATAGCTGATTGAGAGGGTTACCTAGAGAGGAGGGGGCGATGTTGGCTCCCTCTTTTTTTTCGTTGATGCGGGTTAATTGAGGAGGGATCACAGGGCCTCGGCCAGGTATAGAATGCAGGGATCTTTCTACGGGGCTACGAAGCAGCCCCACCGGATTACTTAGCTAGATTGTTTAGGAGGATCCAAGACGATGATTAGGCGCTTGGGCGTTTTGTTGGCGCTGGCGATGGCGCTTTGCGCGCCGGGATTTGCGCAGGAGCATGAGAATGCGGTTGCTGCGAAGAACAAAACGGCGACGTTGATGACGGGGCTGGGAGATTGGCGGCACCCGGTGTCGACGAAAAATGCGCAGGCGCAGGCTTTTTTCGATCAGGGGCTGCGGCTGATTTACGCGTTCAATCATGATGAGGCGGCACGGTCGTTCCAGCGCGCGGCGGGGTTGGACCCGAAATTGGCGATGGCGTATTGGGGGATCGCGGAAGCGGTCGGTCCGAATTACAACGACCCGGCGAGCGAAGACCGGTTTGTGCAGGCGCATCAAGCCATCGAGAAGGCGGCGAGCCTGGCGGAAGGCGCTTCCGAGAGCGATCAGGCGTACATTGCGGCGCTGGCAAAGCGGTTTCCGGCAGACCCCAAGTCGGATTTGCACGCGGCGGCGGAAGAGTATCGTGATGCGATGCGCGAGGTGTCGAAGAAATTCCCGGACGATCTGGACGCAGCGACTTTGTTTGCGGAAGCGGGAATGAATTTGCATCCGTGGGGATTGTGGCATGTGGACGGTTCGCCAGAAGCAGGGACAGAAGAGATTGTGGCGACGCTGGAATCGGTGATGCGCCGCGAGCCGAATCATCTGGGCGCGATTCATTACTATATTCACGCGGTCGAGGCGTCGAACTCGCCGGAACGCGCGCTGGCAGGGGCGAATCGCCTGGCGCAACTGGCGCCGGCGGCGGGGCACATCGTGCATATGCCTGCACACATTTACATTCGCACCGGCGACTACGAGGCCGCGCTGAAGACGAACCAGAAAGCGGCGCAGGCGGATCAGGCGTACCTCGCGGCGAGCAAAGCGCAAGGTATCTATCCGATGATGTATTACAGCCACAATTTGCACTTCATCGCGATGGCTGCGGCGATGAACGGGAATTATGCGGAATCGAAACGCGGGGCGCAGATGCTGGCGGCGAATGTGGGTCCGCACGTGAAGGAGATGCCACCGCTGGAAGGCTTCATGACCGTGCCGCTGGCGGTGGAGGTGCGCTTTCACAAGTGGAATGAGATTCTGAAGGAGCCGCAACCGGACGAGTCGATGCAGACGGCAACGGTTTTCTGGCACTTCGCGCGCGGGCTGGCGCTGGCAGGCACCGGAAAATTGGAAGAAGCGGAAACGGAGCACAAGCTGGTTGCGGAAGCGGAAGAAAAGACTCCTCCTGACGCAATTTTTCAGATGCCGATCAACAACAAGACCAAAGACATTCTGAAGATTGCCGAGAGTGTGCTGGGCGCGAAGATTTCGCACGCAAAGAATGACGATGTGGCGGCGATCAGCCAATTGCGGGAAGCGGTAGCTATCCAGGATGGCTTGAAATACGACGAGCCGCAGGATTGGTTTTATCCGGTGCGCGAATCGTTAGGCGCAGCCCTGCTGATGAGCGGGGATCAAGCCGGCGCAGAGCAGGTCTTTCGCGATGATCTGGAACGCAACCCGCGGAATCCGCGCTCTCTGTTTGGGCTGGAGCAGGCGCTGAAGGCGCAGGGTCGAACGTATGACGCGACGTTTGTGCGGAAGCAATTTGATGCGTCATGGAAAGGTACCACGGCGCCCAAGATGGAGGATTTGGTTTAGCTCAAACTTCGGAGACGTCGCCTACGCTGAAGTAGGTGCAATCTGGGTGGTGGAAGGCTAGGGCGCTTACGCTGGCTTCAGGGTCCATCATCATGCCTTCGGTTAGCTGGACGTTGATTTCCTCGGGGCGGAGGAGCTTCCATAGGCCGACCTGGTCTTCGAGGTCTGGGCAGGCAGGATAGCCGAAGCTGTAACGCTTGCCGCGATAGCGTGAGGTGAAACGCTGGGCCATGGTCAGGTCGGGCGGGTCGGGGAAGCCCCAATCTTCGCGGATGCGGCGGTGGAGCCATTCGGCGCACGCTTCGGCGGACTCGATGGCGAGGGCTTGCAGGCCGTGGGATTTGAAGTAGTAGCCGTCGTTCTTGGCTTTTTCGCCGCGCTCGCGGACGCCTTCGCCGGCGCTGACTACGAAAAGGGCAACGTGATCGCGCTGGCCGTTTTGCGGCGCGAGGACATAGTCGCTGAGGCAGAGAAAATCTCCGGAGCGCTGGCGCTTGAAGTCAAATGTGTGCAGCGGCGTGGCTGCGCCTGGCGCGAAAAGGTGCAGCACGTTGCCTTCGGACTCGGCTTCGAAAAATTGCCAGACGGTGCGAACCTTCATGAATTCGGCGGCTTCGTTGCGCACCTCTTCCATGGATTCATAGAGTTCGACGGCTTTGGGATCGCGCTCGGCGAAGCGCTTTTCGAAGTCGCCGCGGAAGCCGAGATGGCGGCCGTAGAGCATAAAGGGATTGATGTAGCTCCAGATTTCGCGCAGGTCGGGGACGAGGCGAACCTTGCGGTCGACAGATTGCACCGGGGGAATGGGGATGTCGGTGCGGACTTTGGGCGAGCGCGCTGGCAGCGGCGAAATTTCTTTCACTTTTACCGTGGTGGTGACGCCGGCGCCGTTGCCGGACGCGGTGTGGGCGCTGACTACGGTTTCGCGTGTGGCGGGGTCCATTAGCTCGTTCATCAGGCGAAGGCCGGTCATAGCGTCTTTGGCGTAGCAGACGGCTTTGCCGTAGCTTGGCGCGATTTTCGTCTGCGTAAATTTCGCGGAAAGCGCGGCGCCGCCGACTAGCAGCGGAATTTCGATTCCGGCGTCGCGCAGGTCGTTGGCAGTGATTACCATTTGCTGCGCGCTTTTTACGAGCAGGCCGGAAAGGCCGATGGCGTCCGGCTTGTGCTGCTGATAGGCCTTGATTAGATCTTCGGGCGGAACCTTGATGCCGAGGTTCACGACGTCATAGCCGTTATTTTTCAAAATAATTTCGACGAGATTTTTGCCGATGTCGTGGACGTCGCCCTTTACGGTGGCGAGGACGACACGGCCGCGCTTGGCGGTGTCGGCTTTCTCCATGAACTGCTCGAGATGGCTGACGGCGGCTTTCATCGCTTCCGCGGATTGCAGAACTTCGGCGACGATTAGCTCGTTGGCATTGAAAAGGCGGCCGACTTCGGCCATGCCGGCCATTAGCGGGCCGTTGACGATATCGAGCGGCGGGACGCCCTCGGCGCGCTTGCGATCGAGGTCGGCGATGAGGCCGTCGCGGGTGCCTTCGATGATGTAGCTGGCGAGACGCTGGTCGAGAGGGAGGTCGGCGGCGCGCGCTTTGTCTTTTTTCTTGGCGGTGCGGAAATGTTCGGTGATGGCGGCGATGTGGAATTGGTTTACGGCGGCGCGCTGCTCTTTATTTTGTTCGCGCCAGTCGGCGGGAACGTTGCGGAGGAGCGCGGCGCGCGGATGATCGGCGGGAAGTTCCGCGGGCGGATGCGAGAAGAGAAGATTTTCGGCGAGGCGGCGCTCGTGTTCGGGGATGGAGGCGAAGCGCTCGAGTTTTTCGGTGTTGACGATGGCGAGGTCGAGGCCGGCTTTGGTGCAGTAATAGAGGAAAACGGAATTTATGACTTCGCGTGCGCCTGGAGGCAGGCCGAAGGAGACGTTGGAAATGCCGAGGATGGTACGCGCATCGGGGAGGGCGCGCTTGATGAGACGGATGCCTTCCACGGTTTCGACGGCGCCGCCGATATAGTTTTCGTCGCCAGTGGCGCAGGGAAAGACGAGGGGATCGAAAACGATGTCTTCGGGGGCTAGGCCGTATTTTTCGGTGAGGAGCTTGTAGCTGCGCTGGGCGATGGCGAGCTTGCGCTCGCGGGTGAAGGCTTGGGCTTGCAGCTTGTCTTCGTCGATGCAGCCGCAGACTACGGCGGCGCCGAAATCGTGGGCGATGGGGACAACTTTTTCGAATTTTTCCTCGCCATCTTCGAGGTTGATGGAGTTGATGATGGCTTTGCCCTGGCAATAGGTGAGGGCTTGCTCGATGGCGGTGGGATCGGTGGTGTCGATCATCACGGGCGCTTTTACTTTGCGGATTAGCTTTTCGTAAAACGGCGGGATGTCTTTCTTTTCGTCGCGCTCGGTGCTTTGCAGGCAGACGTCGACGATGTGCGCGCCACCGCGGACTTGCCGGCGTGCGATTTCGCTGGCTTCTTCCCACTTTTCTTCGGCGACTAAATTTTTGAAGAGCCGCGAGCCGATGACGTTGGTGCGCTCGCCTACTAGCAGGGGGCGCGTGCTGTCTTCGGCTTCAATCGTCTCGATGCCGGAATAGATGGCGCGATGCTGCTCGGCGGGACGCTGGCGCGGCTTTTTGCCTTCGGCCATTTGCGCGAGCGCGCGGATGTGCTGCTCGGTGGTGCCGCAGCAGCCGCCAACGATGTTGAGCCAGCCGTGGTCGACAAATTTCTCTAGCTGGGCTGCGAGCGAGGTGGGCGTCTCGAGATATTTGCCCTCTTCGTCGGGCAGACCGGCATTCGGATAGCAGGAGACGAATTCGCCGGTGAGCTGGCTCAGCGTGCGAATGTGATCGGTCATGAATTCGGGGCCGGTGGCGCAGTTCATGCCGAAAGCGAGCGGCTTGGCGAATCGCAGCGAAGCCCACATGGCTTCGATGGTTTGGCCGGCGAGCATCGAGCCCATGGGCTCGATCGTGACGGAGATGATGAACGGAACTTGCTGGCCGATCTCGCGAGAGAGGCGTTGAATGGCGAGGAGCGCGGCTTTGATGTTGCGCGTGTCCTGGCTTGTCTCAATGAGAAGAAGGTCGGAGCCGCCTTCGAGCAGACCTTTGGCTTGGATATAGTAGGCTTCGCGAAGCTCCTCGAAGGTGACGCCGCCAGTTACGGTGATGGCCTTGGTGGTGGGGCCGATGGAGCCCGCTACGAAGCGCGGCTTGGCAGATGTGGTGAACTCATCGGCGGCCTGGCGTGCGAGTTCGGCGGAGCGGCGGCTGAGCAAGTGCGCGTCGGCGGCGAGGCCGTACTCGGCTAGGACGATCGGGGCACTGCCGAAACTATTGGTCTCGACGATGTCGGAGCCGGCGTCGAAATACTTGCGGTGAATATCGAGGACCACGTCAGGCCGTGTGCGCACGAGATTTTCGTTGCAGCCTTCGAGCGCGGCTCCGCCGAAGTCCTCGGCAGTGAGGTTGCGCTGCTGCAGCATCGTGCCCATGGCGCCGTCCAGCACAAGGATGCGCTGGGACAGCAAGTAGCGGAGGGCCCTGGCGGATTCCGTCAGATTACGCATTGCGCTGAAGAGTGGTTATCTCCTTCGTTTCAGGACGCGGAGTGGAATTAGAAGCCGAACCGCTGCACACTCCGCCTAACTTCATTTTACCTGTGTTTTCCACAGGGCACGAACCAGCTTGCATTGAAGGTGGCTTTTTCGGGGTTGAATGGCGATTTTGAGGGGTGCGACGGGAGTGGCTCAGAAGAACGCGGAGCCCTACCCAAGGAGGTGTAATGGAGCGTCAAACTCGGGCGGTGCGGGCTGCGCTGTGAAAGCGGCGGCCAGCCAGACGCAGTCCAAAGGTCCCAAAAGCGGCGTAGGCGTCAGTAACAGTTCGAGAACATAGGCTTTCGTGGGACTTGCCCGTTGGTACAGTTATCCCCTACGCTGGAAAAACCGTGGCTACGAAACGCTCCAACTCTAAATTGACGGTTTGCATACTTTCGCCGCACCCACTCGTTCTGAGCGAGTTCGAACGCTTACTCGCCAAGTCACAATTCAAAGTGATCCTGAAGCAATTGGAATCGACATTGGCGCCCGACCTGCGGACCCTGGATCCGCCGAAGGCGAACGTGTACGTGGTGGACGCGCACGCGGCCAAGCCGGCGACCGGCGCGCTGCTGACCAACCTGCTCGAGCGCTGCCCGGAATCGCGCCTAATGGTAGTGGGCGAGCAGCACAGTGACGCGAACAGCTTTTCCATGCTGCGTCTGGGTGTGAAGGGCTTATTAACCTACGTGGAAGCGCGGGATCAGTTGATTCGCGCGCTGCCGTTAGTGGCTGCGGGAGGATTTTGGGTACCGCGGTCCGTGCTGTCCGGTTTCGTGGATTCGATTTTGTCCGGGCAGGGGCGGCGGCTGAAGACGGATTCAGTGACAAACCTAAGCCGGCGCGAACAGGAAGTGCTGGACTCGCTGCTGGAGAATCTGTCCAATAAAGAGATCGCCAGCAAGCTAAATATCGCGGAGCGCACTGTGAAGTTTCACGTTTCAAATTTGCTGAGTAAGTTTGGCGTGCGCCGGCGGGCGGACTTGATTTTGCTCACGTTCCAGCGGCGCATGGCGACGCCCTAGGCGTCAAAATTCCGACAAAACTGTGTGAAAAGAGTCTCGCCCCTTCGGGGCTGGGACGCGCCTGCCTGCAGCAGGCAGGCTAAAGCACGCCCTACAACGCCGCGGTCGCGTCAGCGCCGTCACGTTAAATTCAGTCGGAAAATTTGAAGCGGATTATGCACCAGAGAGCTTGCACGCCGTCTTTCCAGGTGATTTTTTTCCCTTCTTCGTAGGTGCGTCCGGCGTAGGTGATCGGGACTTCGTAAATGCGCCAGCTGTGCTTGGCAATTTTCGCGGTGATTTCGGGTTCGAAGCCGAAGCGGTCAGAGCGAATCTGGATACCTTGCAAGACCTCCTTGCGAAAAACCTTGTAACAGGTCTCCATGTCGGTGATTTTTAAATTCGTGAAAATGTCGGATAGCAAAGTGAGGAATTTGTTGGCGACGTAGTGCCAAAAATAATGAACGCGTTGCGGCCCGCCAAGAAAGCGGGAACCGAAGACGACGTCGGCGCGGCCATCGAGGATGGGCTCGAGCAGCTTGGGATAGTCGCGCGGGTCGTATTCAAGGTCGGCGTCCTGGACGAGGATAATTTCGCCGGTAGCTTCCGCGAAACCGCGGCGGAGTGCGGCGCCTTTACCCTGGTTTTGTGACTGAAAGAAAAATCGCAGATCGCGCAGTTCGATGGGGTCATCGCCGTCGTTGGCCGGGGCAGAACTCTCCCCGCGGGATTGGCGAGCGGCTAAGGTTTCGAGGATCTGGCGGGTGCCGTCGGTGGAGCAGTCGTCGACCAGAATGATTTCCTTGCGCATGGGCGTTTCGATGACGCGACGAAGGATTTCGTCGATCGTAGGCTTTTCGTTGTAGACGGGGATAACGACGGACAGCTTCGGATCGTGGAGTCCAGAGGGATTGCGGCGCGTCGACATGGGAGTGGATTGTAGCGGCGGCGTGAATACGAGTAAAGCGAGCGGTCTTCGAGCTATCATGGTGAGGCGATGACGACGTTTTACATCGAGCAGTTTGGGTGTCGCGCCACGCAGGCGGATGCGGCGGCGATTGAGCGGCAACTTCGCGACAGGGGATTCGCGGCGGCAAACGAATCCGCGTGTGCAGATGTGGTAATCGTGAATACTTGCACGGTAACTGCGGCTGCGGATGCGCAGGCACGAGATGCGATTCGCAAGCTGCATGCACGGAACCCGGCGGCGCGGGTGATTGCGACTGGATGTTATGCGCAGCGAGCGCCGGAAGAGTTGGCGGCCTTGCCAGGCGTTTCCTGGGTGGTGGGAAATTCACACAAACCAGAGATTCCCTGGTTGGTGGACTCGATAGCCGGAGAAACTGCGGCGCAACCGGCAACTGGATTTGTGCCGGCGAGCGCGCTGGGAGAAGAGAAGTTTTCTTTACTACACGGCCCGGCGAAGATTTTGACGGGGGACATTTTCGAGCAGAGGGCGCTGTTGGCGGCTCCCGTGATTGGCGGCGAGGCGAACCATACGCGGCCGGTGGTGAAGATACAGGACGGATGCAATAGCCGCTGCGCGTACTGCGTGATTCCTTTTGTGCGCGGACGAAGCCGCAGCCTGGAACCTGCGCAGGTGATTGAGGAGATTGCGCGGCTGAGCGTATCGGGGTACCGGGAAATTGTTTTGAGCGGGATCAATTTGGGCACGTACGGGCGCGATTTGTCTCCCCGAGTGGAGTTGATTGAGCTTCTGCGGCTGATTTTGGATCAAACGAGTGTCGAGCGATTGCGCATCAGTTCGATTGAGCCGATGGACGTCACCGAGGAATTGATTGCGCTCTTCGCCTCGAGCGAGCGGATGGCGCAGCATTTTCATATGCCGCTGCAGTCAGGTTGCGACCGCGTGCTCGCTGCGATGCACCGGTGGTATCGCTCGGAGCATTACGCGCGCCGAGTGGAATTGATTCGCGAACGCTTGCCGGACGCGGGGATTGGCGCGGATGTGATTGCGGGATTTCCCGGAGAGACCGACGCGGAGCACGCAGAGACGGTGGCGTTTATTCGGGCGCTTCCGTTCAGTTATTTGCATGTGTTTTCGTTTTCGCAGCGGCCGGGTACACGAGCTGCGGAGCTTACGAATCAGGTGCCGGCGGCGGAAGTAAAAAATCGTGCGCGAGAACTGCGCGCACTTGGCGCGGAGAAATTGAAGGAGTTTCGTCGCTCGCAGGTCGGGCAGGAGTTGCTGGTGCTAACGCTGCGCGACGAACGCGATTCTGCGGACATGACTCCGGCATTGTCGAGCAATTATTTGCGGATTGGCGTACAAACGAAATTTGCGGCGAATACGTGGCTGCACGTGAGAATCTCGAATGACTCTGAGCAAGCAATATTGGTTACGCCGCCGCTCGTAAACGCATGACCGCACCCCCGATCCCAGCCTTAGTTATTTTCCTGGTGTTTTGGCTAGTGTGCGCTGCTGTCTGTTTAATCTGGCCTGAAAAGGTACAGACGGTAGCGATAAAAGCTTCGTCCAAATGGCCAGACTGGTTCTTAAAGTACTATCCCTTCGCCAGATGGACGAAGGAATGGATGAGAACGGCAGGATATCTCTGGTATCTCCGCGCGACCGGCGCTTTTCTCATTGTAGTGATTTTTAGTCTTGCTGTGATCGTTCTTAGGCCGCACTAAAGTCGGTTCTGCCTGACGCTAATCCTCAAAAATGACTTGGGCCAGCGCTTGCGCTTCGGTGTGCGTGATGCTCAGCGAGATGTGCTTCACGCCCAGTTGCCCGGCAATTTTTGCAGCTTCACCGGCCAGGGCCATGGTGGGACGGCCGCTTTGCTTCCGGACGACTTCAAGGTCGACCCAGCGAACTCCGTGGCTCCATCCGGTACCGAGCGCTTTCATGGCCGCTTCCTTCGCGGCGAAGCGCCCGGCGTAGCGTTCGAATTTATTCTTAAAGCGCTCGCAATATTCGATTTCGGCGGGCGTGAAGACTCGACGGAGAAACGGCTCGCCGCGCCGTTCAATGGCCGCTTGAATGCGCGGGACTTCGGCAATGTCCACACCCAAACCAATGATCAAAATATCTCCAACTCTCGAGCGGCGAGCGCTCGTGAACTGCGATTATACTGGTACCCACATGGCAGCGACCAAGGGAACCAGGGCCAAGGGCAAAAAAACCAAGCAGCGCACCCGGCGTCAAGCCGGCGCAACGCATTGGACGGAGCGTACTCACCGAGGACTTCGGATCTTGCAGGTTCCGGAGCTGGCGAAGCTGTCGTGGCTGGTGCATGGGTTTAGCACGCGGCAAGGTGGCGCGAGCCAACTGGATGGCCAGCGCGTCTTGAACTTGGGATTTACGGAGTGGGATGCGCGCGAAAACGTGAAGGAAAACCGTGCGCGCTTGCAGGCCGCGGTCGGCGCGCAGGATCTAAAGCTGGTTTCGCTGCTGCAATTTCATTCCGACGCGATATTGCATTTCGAATCGGCGCCTACAGAGCCTTCACGCGCGGACGCCTCGGTTACAAAGACCGCGGGGCTGTTACTGGCAGTGCAGACGGCGGACTGCGTCCCCATTTTATTAGTGGACCCAAAAAATCGCGCCGTGGCGGCGGTGCATGCCGGGTGGCGAGGGACGCTGGCGCGCATCGTGGAAAAGGCGATTGGCCGGATGCAGATGCAGTTTGGCTCGCAGCCCGCGGATTTGCTGGCGGCAATTGGGCCGGCCATTGGCGGATGCTGCTATGAGGTGGGAACGGAAGTAGCGGCGGCGTTTAGCGGGCAATTTGCGAATGCAGCGGAATTTTTCGATGAGCTGCGCACGGGCGACGAGCCGAATCCATTGCAATGGCTGAACATGATGCCGCCGGGGCATCAACCGCCGCCGAAGAAAGTGCTTTTGGATTTGCCGAAGGCGAACCGGTCGCAATTGGAAGCCGCGGGCGTGCCGGCGGCGAATATTTTTGTGAGCGATTTGTGTACCGGATGCCGCCGGGATCTTTTGTTCAGTTATCGCAAAGAAGGCGCGCAAAGCGGGCGGATGATGGCGGTGATCGGGATTCGAACGCAAGAAAAGAAATCGGCGGGCCGCTAGATTAGAGTTGTGTCGGCGCGCTGCTTGCGTTTGCCGGAGCGATATTTAGCAGGGCGAGTTGGCCGCACGCCGCCATCACGTCGCGACCTCGCGAATAGCGGACAAAAGTGGGAACGCCGCGGTCCACTAGGACTTTGCGGAACACTTCGATCGATTCCGGTGAAGACTCGTGATACGGAAGTTC
>Ga0073928_10006774_pt1 | contig 15261 bp, 12 predicted proteins | sample PaiPotPPA55metaG_FD_76969 | JGI IMG/M metagenome (GOLD analysis project Ga0073928, IMG submission 76969) | Iron sulfur acid spring bacterial and archeal communities from Banff, Canada, to study Microbial Dark Matter (Phase II) - Paint Pots PPA... ... | reverse complement strand
AGCCGTCGAGCAGCGCGTCTCGGTGTCGAGTCTGAGCCAGCGGCTGCGAGACCTGGAAGAGCGGCTAGGCATCCGTTTGATCAATCGGACGACGCGCAGCGTGGCTCTCACGCAAGCTGGCGATCTGCTGCTCGCGCGTATTGCGCCCGCCATGAGCACGATCACCGATGCGCTGGATCAAGTGAGAGGCTTAAGCGCAGTGCCATCTGGACGGCTCCGCATCAATGCACCGGCGCCGGCCGTCGATTTAGTGATTGCGCCGATGGTGGCGCCGTTTCTCAAGCAGTTTCCGCTGATCGAACTAGAGATCGTCGCGCAGACGTCGCTCATCGATATCGTCCAGGCAGGCTGCGACGCCGGCGTCCGCTGGGGGGAACATCTGGCGCAGGATATGATTGCAATACCGCTTGGCGGGCCGCAACGCTATGCCGTGGTGGCGACTCCCGATGTTGTGGCCAAGCATGGCCGTCCGAAACACCCCAAGGATTTGCTCGACCTGCCGTGCCTCCGGACGCGATTCGAGAGCGGTGCGATGCCCGACTGGGAGTTCGAGAAGGCCGGACAGGTCGTCAAAGTCGCGCCGCACGGTCCGTTGATAGCAACCTATTCAGACCTGTATTTGAAGTCGGTCTATAGCGGCCTCGGCTTCTGGGCGACATTCGAGGGGTATGTTCGCGAAGCCATCAAATCGGGGGCGCTTGTCAGCGTTCTGGACGATTGGTGCGCACCGTTCCCTGGGCCGTTTCTGTATTACCCCAGCCGCCGGCGACCGCCGCCGGCGCTTGCCGCCTTCCTAACGTTCGTCGCCGTCTGGCGAAAGGATGAGAGGCGACGTGAGCGGACGCACGATAATCCCAGGAAACGATAATCACGGATGAATGGCGGTAGATTGCGATGTCCGCTTGTGGCCGAAAGCGACAGGATGATGTGCGGCAACAAAATGTCGGCTTATGGGGTGAGAGCGGAAGTTGCCGACGCACGCTTAAAACGACGCCCCTGACCCCTCTGAGACATCGGTCTCAAATCGAAATTGGATCGTAGCCGTGCTGCCGGAGGGATATCCGTCTGCACCACGACAATTAGTTGAGCGCGCGAAGCCCCACACTAAACAACATATCGCCTGTCGGCGCAGATACTGTCTGCATCGCTTTCTCGCGATCTAAGAACGATCCTGGGCGGCAAGACCGCCGCTCCGCTCGGATTGTCGGCGACGCCAATAATTTTTTACTGGTAGCAATCCGCATCGATCTCCGTACAGCGGCTCACTGGCTGGATGTCACTCCCCCCAGACCTCTTCAGCTACCTCGACAACGAGCGCAAGCTTCGCGAATTGTTGGTCTTCGGTCAGCAGATTGCCCAGCAAAGTCGATGCGAATCCGCATTGCGGGGAAAGCGCGAGCCGATCCAGATCAATGTATTTCGTAGCGGCATCGATGCGGCGCTTGATGTCGTCTTTCTTTTCAAGCTCTCCTTTTTTGCTGGTGACAAGTCCAAGAACGATCATTTTTCCTTTTGGGACGTACCGCAGCGGTTCGAAAGTCCCGGAACGCTCATCGTCATACTCGAGAAAAAATCCATCTACGTTTAGTTCATTGAAGACCGCCTCAGCCACGGCGTCATAACCTCCGGCCGCTACCCAAGCTGAGCGATGATTGCCCCGGCAAGTGTGCACGCAGACCGTCATCGCAGGCGGTTTTTGCGCAAGCGCGTCGTTCAGCAACCGAATATACGTCATGTGAAGCTGGTCTTGCGCTCCGGCTAACGGACTCAGCTTTCGCCGATAGTCAGGATCGCCCAGCGTCGCGAACATTGTGTCATCAATCTGCAGGTAGGTGCAGCCAAGCCGGTCCAGCGCCCACAGCTCGTCGACATAGACTTTGGCCAAGTCGCGCCAGAACTCCTCCGGATTCGCGTAGACGCTTTTGTCCTCGAGCGTCGATCCGAGGCCGTGCAACATGCTTGGCGAGGGAACCGAGAACTTAGCGGTCGCCTTGGTGATGGATTTTAAGAACGCAAAGTCATCGGCAAAAATGGGCTTGTCCAGGCGAAGCCGCCCAACAACCTTCGGGATTTCGATCTCGTTGCGGACCGCGCCCGACTCGTTGTGAAATGGCCGTTCTTGAGTTCCGGCGGAAGTCACTCCGCCGATGCGGCAGATGAAGTCCATGTGCCAACTCCGCCGGCGGAATTCGCCGTCGGTAATGGCTTTGAGCCCAACTTCTTCTTGACGCCTAACGGCGTGGCCAACTACGTCATTTTCTATGAGCCGCAACTCGGCCGCGGTGATTTCTCCTTTGTTGAATTTGCTCCGCGCCTCGAGGAGATGCGTTGGACGAAGCAAGCTGCCGACATGATCGGCACGAAACGGCGGTTTCCTGCGCTCCGATGCTTGCTTTGCTGCTGGCGCGATGTTGTGAGACGCGGTCATGTTTTGCACCACATTTGGATTTGCTTTTTGCAATTTGCTTCAGTAAGGAACGCAAGTCTGTCCTGAGGCCTAAGGACACCGAGCGCCGACGCCGGCCGCGTTGCCGGGCCGCACCCAGCTACGACGCGCAACGACGCTCGCCCCGGCGGAGTAATCAGTCAACGACATGTGCCTGGGCCGTCGCGCGCGCTGGCGGCGCGCTAAAAGCGGGTTATTGCGTGGCTGCGACCTCATCCAATCCGGTGATTTTGATCCCTGAGCCCGAGATTTTATATTTGCGATTGAGAAATATCAAAATAGAAGTCAACGCCTCAGCCGCCGCCGAATTGCAGATCGGTCCCGCGTCGAGCCCGCGAAGGCCCATTCTGGCAATCAATTCGAGTGTGATTTTTCGTGCGTCCACGTTGTCGCCGCATACGAGGACATCACAGCCGACGTCGGCTCCAAGCTGTCGAAGCTTGTGTGCGGCCACGTTCTGAAAGGCGGATACAACGCTGACTTTGTCACCGAGCATGCGCTGAATCTCGGCAACCGCTGAACCGCCGGATGGAAGCTGCACGTTGCTAACTTTGGGAGGCCTTAGCGGGACGGTGACATCGATCAAGACCTTATTTTCGAGTATCGGACGAAGTTCTTCAATGATCGCAATTTGAGCGTTGTAGGGCACTGCCATGATCACGACAGCGGCCGCTTGTGCGGCGTTGGCGTTTTCCGCGAATTCCAGCGCCGCATCTCCGAGAATCTCGTTTAGCTCCGCGACGACCCGCGCTCCCTTGGAGGAATCGCGTGTTCCGATAACTACGCGGTACCCCGCGTGGCCAAGACGCAAAGCGATCGCGCTTCCCTCGGCGCCCGTTCCGCCAATGACGGCGATGGTTGGAGATTGTCCTTCCATATCTGCTTATTTTCCTTCCTCGGTTCCCAACTCACGTGGCGCGCTCACCGCGAGCGACGTTGCGCATCTGTTTGCCTTTATGTTGTTATGCCGCTCGATACCCGTCGGAGCCGTGCGAATGTTTTGCCCGGGCCGGAGAGCGGACATGATTGGCAGTACTTGACAACATGGACAGACGCTCACCATGACTGAAAAATCAGCGCGATATGCTGAAGATTATAAAGTCGGCGATATTTTTGATCTGGGACAGATCGTTGTCACGGGAGACGAAATCATCGAGTTTTCGAAGAAATGGGATCCGCAGCCCTTCCATATCGATGAAAAGAATGCCGGCGACTCGGCATATGGCGGGCTTATCGCGAGCGGTTGGCATGTGACGTTGCTGATGATGCGGATGATGAATGACAGCGGATTCATTTCGCACGAGACCAGCCTCGGGTCACCCGGTCTCGATGGACTGAAGTGGCTGAAGCCGGTCCGTCCGGGCGATAGGCTTTCCGGCACGGCCGAAATAACCGATGTGCGTGTTTCAAGAAGCAAACCCGAACTTGGTTTCGTTTCTCACATTGCGAAGCTGCAGAACGATGCCAACGAGGACGTATATGTCTTGAAGAGCACCTCGATCGTTAAGACACGGGGTGGCGCGTCTAGTTGATATCCGCCAGTGATTGCGCAGCAGCGCGATGGCCGGCAAGAATCGCGGGTACACGACCCGGGTCCGTGCGCCCAAAGCCGCATTCCGCAGCGACACCAAAGTCACTAACGATGCGCCGGGCTGCCGCAACGCGCGCCCGATTCCCAGGATCGTCATTGAATTGCAGCAGCCCCAGATACAAGCGGGTTTCTGCAGGGCGGCGCCAATCGCGCAGCGGCGCGAAAAACGCGCTATCGGCTTGTTTTGGTACCGGAATATGAATGAAGTCGACCGGCCGCTGCACGAAATCGGCGATGCCGTTCATCAGTTCTACCAAAACCGCTGCGTCCTTGAGCAGCAGCAACGGTTGGTCCCCTGGCGAGCCATAGCAAAGATGGAATCCCAGTTCGACGTCACTTGGGATGACCGCGCCGAGGCGACCGAACTGTTCAAACACCACTTTCCGATAATTCGGTTGGCGTACCGGAAAGTAGTTTTCAAACAGCAACACCTCCTGGCAGACGTCAAATTGGATTGAAAGTTCTCTGTGGGGAATTGCACGTAAGATGCTCTCCAGGGCCTTGAGCAGCGAGCGCTCATAGGCGCGGAGATAGCGATCGCGTCCGAGTGGACTCACATACATCAGCCCGGTGGCCATTGGCGTTGGCACCGCAACCTGCAGGCGGATCTCAGGCGGAATGGTCCCGTTCTCCCGGAGGCGACGGAAGGTTTGATATGAGGCCACGGCCGCCCGGTCATAGCCGGTGTCGAATTCAATCGAATCGACATCAACACCGGGCTTCAAGCGGACAAGTTGAATGCAGCGATGCACCGTGCCGTCGGCTTGCTTGACCGGAAGCGGCGGCTGCGTCGGATCGAGTTCGATCGCCGGATGTTCAAGCAGCATTTTTTGCTGAAACTTGATCCAGAGGATCCGCTCGCCGGTCTCTCCGTCGGGCATGCGCCGGAGGAATTGCCCAACTTGGCCTTGAGTTGGCGAAATACCTCCTCGCTACTGGGCAGCGGAATACTGCCAACAAAATGAAGCCGATCGCGTTGTGATGACATTCGATTCGATCGTTTCGCGGTGAAGCTTGTCACACATGGGCGAAACGGCAGGCGATGTCTGCCCTCAAGCTTATGGACAGCGCTCAGGCGGAGTCGGCAATAGAACGATGCTTGACCGGTCCGTTGGTCACGACGCGAGCGCGCGCTCCGCATGCATGTCATTCAAGAGCGCTACCAGCTCGTTCGTCCGTGAAATGCCGAGTTTTTGGTAAGCGCGCTGCCGATAGGTGATGACACTCGTTCTCCTGATATCCAAATCCAGCGACGTGCCTTCAATCGTCTTGCCGACCACCGCTCGGGCGCAGACCTCGCATTCGCGCGCGCTCAACGAAGGCGATCGCATTTTCAAAAGCCGCTCGATGCCCTTGACATCCAAATGACGCGGAACTCCTCGCTGCTGATTCAGAAGTATCTCGTGTTTCTGTGCCGTAACCAAAAGCAGCTCGGCCAATGCGGCAAAATAGTTCATCTCGGCGCCGGTAAACCTACTCATTTGTGGGCCGCGAAAAGCGCTCAATTGATAGAGGTCGTTGCCGATCCAGGAGAACAAGCTCACACGTTCACGCACGCGCGTGAGCTCGAAGCAATGTCGATATTGCGGATCCTCGATGTCGTTGATATCCAATTTGGTCAGCGTCGGCGTTAGATTATGCTTGCTGGCGGCTTTCACCGACGGATCGACGCTGTGACAACGAACGACAAATCGATCGATATTTTCCAGCGCGGCGGCCCGGTGGTGAACGCTTCCCGTCGCCACGCATTTCAACGGGCTGCCGGATCGGAAACGGAACAGCGCCCAGTGCTCTGCACTCAATGATTTCGCCAGGAATGCGAGACAGCTCTGCCCATAAGACTCCGTGCCAATAGATTTTACCACCTCGCACAGATTGTGCCGGCGGAGGTTTAGAAGTTCGTCCGTGCGCACTGGAGAAACGACCATCATAGCGTTCTCCTCCCCTCCAGATTTACGAATGTTTTTCTATGGTGCCGTACGCACCTATTTCGCGATTATACCTTGTGGCTCAAGATGATACCAGAAGCGTCAGGCATCGAATGCGTCGTCCTACGGAGCAGCAGCCAAGCTGGTGTATTCTCGTCGCCCGAGAGCCTACTTCGGTATCTAGGGGAGAAATCCAGCGCAAAGGCAGATGGTCGCCCAAAACAGCATGTATTCGATGCCCGGATGTTGCCAACGCCACATCAATGTGTGTACGCGGGCTATTGCGTAAGCCGCGACGACGAGAATGCCTGCGCCAATGACCGCGGCCAGCCGTGGGTACAATCCGGAAATGAGGCCGAACGCGGCTGTTACTTCCAAGAATGCAGTCAAAATCACGAAAAATCCGGGCGGGCGTAACCCAACTTTATAGAACAAGCCCGACGCGCGCTCGATGTTGCGGAGTTTCGCTATCGTGTGCGGCAGGAAAAAAGCTCCGCAAATCACACGGACGGCCGTTCTGGCGTCGAGCATTAGCTCCGGTGGAAAGGCGGCCATCAATTCGAACTTATCCGGATCAGGCGGGTTTCAGCGCCGCAAGGCGATAGCTGTCGTCGAGCACGTCCGGCGCGTTTGCCATCAGCCGATCGTCGGCAAGGCCTGCCTTTTGCATTAACTCGATCGATTTGGTGAACGCTGCATCGGGAATCGAAAGGTCCAGCGAAAACACGTTCTTAGCTCGCATGTAGTCAAGCGCCTGCCGCCCGTATTTGCCCTCCGCCTGAGTCAGCTCCTTGGTCAACGCGAGGAGGCTCTCATCGTTGGCCGGATCATAAACCCAACGCGTGCCCTCAATCACGCCGCGAAGAAATTCGATGATGTGGTCGCGCCGTGTCTGCGCCGCGGCATGATCGACGATGAAAGCGGTAAAGACGATTTGGGGGATGTAGTCGGTCACCTCGCCGAGATTGGCGTAGCCGTCGTCCTCGGCGACGAAATTCAGCGGTATCAACTGCACCGCCGCATCGATGGTTCCTTCCTGCAGAGCCTTCCAGCGCGCCGGGTGAACGCCGACAACGGAGAATTGGTAATCGGCGGGATAATGCAAGCCGTGTTGGCGCAGCACCTCCATGGTGTACAAGGCGGTGCCTTCCGTCAGTGACGAAGTCCCGAGCCGAGCCCCGCGCAGGTCTTCGATTCGGCGAATGCGGGGATTCGCGATCAGTGAAAGCGGCAGGCGATTGACGTTGCCGGCGATAATCCTGAGATTGCCGCCGTTGACACAATCGCGGATTGCTCCCTCTGGCGGCGTGATGACGAGGTCCAGTTCGCCATTCTTCACCGCCGCGGTGGTTTTATCGACCGCGCCGAGACGCTTGACTTCGATCGCCAGATTGCGGCGCGCAAACATCCCTTGGCGGTCGGCGGCAATCACCGGGAGCCAATTGAATCCCACGGCGCCGCCGCCGACCCGCAGAACGGCGCGATTTGACCTGTCTGGGTGCATGGCGCCGGCGGACTCGCTTACCGCATCTTCCATCGACCTGGCATCCTTGCTTGCCTGTACGTCAAATACTCCTGACAGCTTAGAACGCCATCCACGCAAGGTTTGTCATTAATGCTTATGACATGCCGGCGCGCCGCCCTGGCTATTGCCCCGCGGGTGGGCTGCGATTGCGGGCATCTAATCTTCGATGGCAGCACCGCATTCTTGCTCAATTCCGTTGGATGAGCACTCCAACACCATACGCTCCAATGCTCGATCAAAGTCTGTCCTGAAAGCGGAGGACATCAAAACGTTGACCGCCGTGCATATTAGCTTCGCGCCTGATTGATGCGAAACGTCTTCGTGCGCCCAGAACAAAGATAGGCGGCAACGCCATCGATAATTCAAAGCTCGAGGAGACACCGATGCGACGACGCGAATTGTTGAAATATGCCGGCGCGACCGCGCTGGCTGCGCCGTTCATCCGCGCCGCGCGCGCGGACCAGGGAACCATCAAAGTGGGGGTGGTAGGCGCGAAAACCGGCCCGCTCGCACCTGGCGCGGCCGCCACCTTTTTTCCGCCTTGGCAGCTTTGGGCACATCAGGTCAATCAGGCCGGCGGTCTTAAGCTGAAGGATAGTCCGCGCAAAGTCGAATTGATCGAGTACGACGACCACACGCAGCCCGCGGAAGCGATCAAGGCGCTAGAACGCCTCGCCACGATCGACAAGGCCGATTGGATTGTGGGCTTGTACAGCACCGGCTTTAATGTCGCTACGGTGCCGACATTCGCAAAGCTCGGCTATCCGCAAATCCCGGTAGCCTGTGTCACCGACTTGGGCGCGCAACTCATCAAGAAAAATCCGCGACTGTTTTTCGCCAACGGCACGACAACCCAATATACCTCGGCTGTGATCGACGTCCTCAAGAAGTTGCGGGATGGCGGGCAGATCGGCAACAAGGTCGCCATGGTCAACGTAGCGGACGAGTACGGGATCGAATCCGCCAACATCAGCAAGAAGCTCTTCCCGGCGGCCGGCTTCGAAATCGTCTTCGACAAATCCTACCCCCTCGGCACCCAGGATTACGCGCCGGTGATCAAGACCGCCAAGGGCACCAATCCCGACGCCTTCATCGCCTACTCCTATCCCCCCGACACCTTCGGCTTGACGGATCAGGCCAAGATCGAAAACTTCAATGTGAAGGTGTACTACAACGGAATCGGTTGTGCCTTTGCAGGTTTCTCAGGAAAATACGGCGGTTCGGCGGAGAATGTTATCGGCTTCGGCGGCATCCCCGACAACGAGAAAACCCGCGCCTTCCTAAAACTGCACAAAGAGGTCACCGGCATTGATGCCGACTACAATGCCTGCCCTTATTTTTACGCAAACGGGCAGATGCTGACGCAGGCATTCGAAGGCGCGGGTACGGTGGACCGGGACGCCGTCACCGCGTATCTCAAGAGCCACACGTTCAAAACCTTGATCGGCGAAGTCGACCTCCGAAATCAGTTGCAGAACATCGCCTATACCGTCGGCCAATGGCAGAATGGTTTCTTCAAATCAGTGGCAGGCGTAGGGGTTCCCGATTCCGATTTGGTGCCGGTCCGGGTAAAGACCAGTTGGGCATAAGGAGCCCCTACGGCAATCGGCGTACAGACGGGCCTGTATGTTAAAGCCAACCTGCATTTGCAGATGAGATTGCCGCCGCAGCGTCGTTGCTGATGGGCCAGGCGAACGAAGCGACGCCGGTGGTCATCTTACGCGGCCTCGCGTGGTCCGGCCAAGCGTCATCGGCCGCCGTCTTGATGCGGAATCCGGATGAAGATTTGTTCCGATCACAACGCCAAGTCGCGAAGGGGTTTTAGTACTTGCGCTTTCCGGCAGTGTCGTGTTCCACCAGCTAGGCGAATGTTCGGTCGCCCGCTGTCCTAAACAGATGGGACAGACGGCTTGATTGGCGGGCGGCCACAATCGTGCATTCACCAGCGGTCTTTCCCGCCTGACAGGCGCATTGATGGCAAACAATCGGCGGTCTCCGCAGCGCGACATCTGGGCGGTCATACCGGTCAAGGAGACCGTTCTCGCGAAGCAGCGCCTCGCTTGTCTGTTGTCGACTCGAATGCGACAGGAACTTGCGGGGGCGATGTTCCAAGACGTGATGCAGGCCTTCGCTGCGGCTCCCGGCCTCGCTGGAGTCGTGGTCGTGACAATAGACTCAGCCGCCACGGAAAATGCGTTGCGCTGGGGCGCGGAAGTCTGGACCGACGGCGCGCGCGACGGGCACACGGGCGCTGTCACGGCTGCCGCGCGTCGGCTCGCGTCGAACGGATCGACCATGTTGACAATGCCGGGCGACGTTCCGCGCGTGTCGCCTGCCGATATCGCCCATCTCCTGCAGGCGCATCCGGCCGGCCCGGCGTTCACGATTGTTCCGGCTTGGGATGAACGCGGCTCGAACGCCATCCTTTGCTCGCCTGCAGATTTGGTCTCGTTTAGGTTCGGCCCTGACAGCTTCTTTCCGCACCTTGCGGCGGCGCGTGACCGGGGACTGGAGCCTACCGTCGTCCGCAACGACGCGATCGCGCTTGATATCGATGAGCCGGCTGAACTCGCCAAGTTCATGGAGGAACACTCCAACACGCGGACCTGGGCTTTGCTCGACCGATGCAGAGCCGAATGGGACAAAACGCCTGCGGCGGTCTTTGACGCGCGATGAGCAAGTTCGCGAATGTGTTGGAGTGGTCGCGTGGCGGAGATCGGCTGACGGCGAGCGATGTTTTCGCGCTGCTCGATGGCGATGATTTGTCGGCGATGATGGGGGCCGCCGCCGACCGCCGCGATCAGGCCCACGGCTCCGTCGTTTCCTACTCGCGCAAAGTATTCATTCCGCTCACCCAGCTCTGCCGCGATTCTTGTCATTATTGCACCTTCGCCCATCCCCCGGGCCGCGGCGTGCGCGCTTATCTGACCGCGGAAGAAGTGCAGGCAATTGCCGAGGCGGGCCTGAAGGCGGGATGTCGCGAGGCGCTTTTCACGCTTGGCGACAAGCCGGAGCGCCGGTATCGCGCCGCACGCGCTGAGCTGGAAGCGCTGGGGCACGAAACAACGATCTCGTACTTGGCTGCGACGGCGGCTTCGGTATTGGAGCGCACCGGGTTGTTGCCGCACGTCAATGCCGGAGTCATGACGGCCGACGAGCTTGCGGTTTTGCGGCGCGTCTCTGCTTCCCAGGGGTTGATGCTTGAAACCTCCGCAAACCGCCTCTGCGCAAAAGGTGGGCCGCATTTCGGCTCGCCGGACAAGCAACCTTCTGTTCGTCTGGATGTCATTCGCGCTGCCGGCGAGGCCGCGATTCCGTTCACGTCGGGAATCCTCATCGGGATCGGCGAGACCAGGCGCGAGCGCCTGGAAGCGCTGTTGGAACTGCGTGAACTGCACGGCAGGTATGGACACATTCAGGAAATCATTATCCAGAATTTCCGCGCCAAGGTCGGCACCAAGATGGCCGGCAATCCCGAGCCCGTGCTCGAGGAGCATTTGTGGACCATAGCGGCGGCCCGGCTCGTGTTCGGACCTGAAATGAACATCCAGGCGCCGCCTAACTTGTCGCCGGACGCATTTCGCCAGCTTGTGGCCGCGGGGATCAATGACTGGGGCGGGGTTTCACCGGTCACCCCCGATTACGTCAATCCCGAGCGGCCCTGGCCGCAACTCGAATTGCTGGCGCGGGAGACCGCCAAGGCCGGGAAGGTCTTAGTCGAGCGTCTAGCCATCTATCCGTCGTATGTGCGGCGCGCCGATGCCTGGCTAGACGCAACGCTGCGACCCTCCGTCGTGCGTGCATCGGATGGTGAGGGTTTCGCTCGTGCTGATCGATGGATCCCGGGAACGCTGAATAAGCCGACTGCCGAGCCGTCGGCGGCGCTAGGACATGCCAAGCTCGATGCGATCGTTGCCCGGGCGGTGGCAGGCCAGACGCTGACTGAAAGCGATATTGTCACGTTGTTCGCGAGCCGCGGTGATGCCTTTCACGTCGTCTGCGAGGCTGCCGATGCGCTGCGGGCGACACAATGCGGCAATGAGATCAGCTACGTCGTCACCCGCAACATCAACTACACCAATATCTGTTATTTCCGCTGCAAGTTTTGCGCGTTTTCAAAAGGGAAACTGAGCGAGAATCTGCGAGGGCGGCCCTACGACCTCAGTCTTGAAGAAATACAGCGCCGCGTCGTTGAAGCTTGGGATCGCGGCGCGGTGGAAGTCTGCCTGCAAGGCGGAATCCATCCGTCGTATGACGGCTCGACGTACCTTGCGATTTGTCGCGCAATCAAGAAGGCCTGTCCCGGAATACACATTCATGCGTTCTCGCCTCTGGAAATCTGGCAGGGAGCGTCGACGCTCGGGATTTCGGTGCAGTCGTTTTTGGGCCGGCTGAAAGGCGCCGGTCTAGGCACGTTGCCGGGCACCGCGGCGGAGGTATTGGACGACGAAGTTCGCGCCGTCATCTGTCCAGACAAGATCACGACCGCGCAATGGTTCAAGGTTGTTGAAACAGCACACCGACTTGGTATCAGGACGACGGCCACAATCATGTTTGGCCATGTTGACCGCTATCGGCATTGGGCGCGGCACCTGTTGCGGCTTCGCGACCTTCAAACCCGCACGGGTGGCTTTACCGAATTTGTACCGCTCCCGTTCGTCCCCATGGAGACTCCAATCCACCTGCGGGGATTAAGCCGCCTCGGACCAACCTACCGCGAAGCGGTGTTGATGCATGCAGTCGCGCGGCTCGCCCTCCATCCGGTGGTGAAAAACATCCAGACCTCATGGGTCAAGATGGGTCGGGATGGCGTTGTCACCTGCCTTGCGGCGGGCGCCAACGACCTCGGCGGCACGCTCATGAACGAGAGCATCACGCGCGCAGCGGGCGCGCTTCACGGCGAGGAGATGCCGCCGGAAGCCATGGAAGAGGTCATCACTTCGTTGGGCAGGCGGCCGCGGCAGCGGACGACGCTTTACGGCGATGCCGCCGCGCGCAGGATCGCCGCCTCGTTCGGCGCGGCGCCGTTGCGAACGCCATCAGCAAGTCCAACGCATCATTTTGCGAACGGCACCCGAGCCACATCTGACGCTGCAGTGCGCGGTCGGTAATTCCGAGACCGGGAGGAACAGGAAATGGACTTCGGCATATGCCTGCCCACAAAAGCTGAATCCTGGGCGGTCGTCCAGCGCGCGGAGGAATTGGGATTTAAGTATGCGTGGTTCTATGACACGCAGCTGCTCAGCGCCGATGTGCTGGTGGCCATGGGCGCAACCGCGATGAAGACATCGCGCATCAAATTGTGCGCGGGGGTTTTCATTCCATCAAATCGCATTGCGCCGGTGGCCGCGAATGCTCTGGCGACTCTGAACGCGTTGGCACCCGGTCGCGTGATATTTGGCGCTTCTACCGGATATACCGGCCGGCGAACAATGGGCTTGGGGCCGGTGACCCTGGGGCGACTCGAAGCCTATGTGCGCGTGGTCGAGGGTTTGCTGCAGGGCGAGACCGTCGAATGGTCCGAGGAAGGCGGGACGCACAAGATCCGCTTTCTCAATCCGGACCTCGGCTTGATCAATATTTCAGACCCGATTCCCACCTTCTTGTCCGCGTTCGGGCCGAAGGCGCGGGCGCTCACTGCGAAGCTCGGTGCTGGTTGGATTGGCAGCGTGAGCTATCCGCAACGAGAGCAAGAAGATCTTGAGGATATCCGCGCCGCTTGGCGGAAAAACAGCCGCGACGTCAAGGATCTCTACGCCGTGGCCGGTTGTGGCGGATGCGTGCTTGACGAGGGCGAGCCAGCCGACAGTCCGCGCGCAATGGCGCAGGCCGGGCCGTATGCGGCGATCGGGTTTCACAACCTCGTCGAGGAGGACCAGTTTGGGTCGGTGTTTCCGGTCGGCCCGCATTTTCCATTCAAGGCCGAACTCGAGGCCTATCGCAAAGTCTATGAAAAATACGAGCCGGCGGACGCGCGCTATCTCAGCAATCATCGCGGCCATCTGATGTTTGTCCGCCCCGAGGAGAAGCACATTTCCGCGAATGTCATTCGTGGATTGTCGTTAACCGGAACGCGCTCGGAACTGGTTGAGCGGATCAGGGGCATGGAGGGTCTCGGTTACAATCAGGTGGCCGTCAATATGATCCCCGGACACGAGGACGACATGCTGCACGGATGGGCCGAGGTGATGGAAAAGGTGTAGTCGCCGCACGGCCTTCGGTTTTCAACGATCTTATCTTCGAGCCACGATAGGGGAGGAACAACAATGGATGTACGTCGCGTCGTGACCGGCAATGCCGGCGGAAAGTCGAAAATCGTATCCGAGGGAGGCACGCGCAGGAGCCGGTCCTTCAAGAATATTCCGGGACAGTCCGCGGCGCTCATCTGGTCGACTCCACCCGTGCCCACTCTGCCTCTCGATGGCGCCGACGTGATTTCGGAGAAGAGTGCTTATCTGCCGCTGCAGCCGGGAGAAACCCGCTTGATGATCGTGACCTTTGCACCAGATTCGGTGATGATGAGCATCGATCCCGTCGCCGGTTTCCAGGAATTTGCCGAGCATGTTCCTGACTTGGCTGCGGCGATGGAGCCTGCCAGCCCGGGCATGCACACCACGCAGACGGTCGACTACGGCATCGTCCTCGAAGGCGAGGTTTGGCTCGAAGTCGACGACGGCAAGCAAATCCACCTGAAGCCGCACGATGTCGTCGTGCAAAACGGCACCCGGCACGCATGGCGCAACAAAAGCGACAAGCCCGTCAAGATCGCATTCGTTCTCATCGGAGCGCGAACGACCTGAACAGGATCAAGCGCGACGACAAAAGCTCGGGTTGGCGCCCGTGGTGATGGCGTTCTTTGGGACGTGTTGCAATGAGAGATCGTGCAATAGGCCCGGGAGTCAGCCAACATTGTACGATCCAGCGATCCGCGTAGACAGCACAGAAAAGCCGGGACCCGTCTTCGGATCCCGGCCGAGTGGGAGGATAGCAGGCTTTCAGCCTTTGCTGCCATCACTCCTGGCACGTTAGCCAGTGCATGTCGCATCTCAGCAAAAAGGGGCCTTCATCAAAGACGGAAACCGCAATGGCGAACTGCCACTCTTGCGAGACTCAAACCAGCCTCCGAAGTAAGTCCGCTTGCCGCACGAGCAGTCCCACATGATACCCGCGAGTTGTCATCAACTGCGTGCTTCTCGGGCGAGACTCGAACCGGTCTGCCGACACCCCCGGCCAAGCCGCCAGGAAACGGAATTTCAAAGGCAGAGACAGGCGGCCTAAAAGCCCGAATTGCGGCGCACAGAGACGCAAACGTGAGCAGACATCCTCGCTAAGTCTTTGAAAATTTGCAAGTATTATGAGAGAAACTCAACCTATGAGAGTGCTTGGTGGGCCCGGAAGGACTCGAACCTCCAACCAAGCGGTTATGAGCGCGGCGCGGTATTCGAAAAACCCAGCATTTATCGGGCTTTTTTGCAACTCTTTACACTCTTCCGTTCACGTTCGTTCACGCAGTTTCATTGGTCAATCATTGGTCAGAGACAATGGCGGGAAGCAGCGCGCAAGCGTTAGTTCGGGCCAGGTTTGCTTAGGGCAGCGGAATCAAAATCCAACGATTTCGCATTATTTATCAATGAGCATTCCGAAAAATCGTCGGAATCCGTTTCCAAACTAATCAATAGGTTAGCGAGCATTTCGGAATGACGGGACGCTTGCCATGCCCCACGAGGGTAAGCCTCCATGCGTAAATCAGACTGAGTTCTGTTCATGCTCT
>Ga0073928_10006772_pt1 | contig 15263 bp, 11 predicted proteins | sample PaiPotPPA55metaG_FD_76969 | JGI IMG/M metagenome (GOLD analysis project Ga0073928, IMG submission 76969) | Iron sulfur acid spring bacterial and archeal communities from Banff, Canada, to study Microbial Dark Matter (Phase II) - Paint Pots PPA... ... | reverse complement strand
TCGGCAGTGCGCCGGAGTACCAGGTGCTGAGGCTGCCGGACTGCGCGTTGCCGCCCTTGATCGCGTACGTCGTGGTGTTGTTGCTCTTCAGCAGCGCGGTGACAAAGGCGCTGGAGTTGCCGTCGTTGGCCGTGTTCGAGCCGTTGCCGCCGGCGAACAATCCGTTCTCCAGGTCCGCCTGGACCCAGGGGCCTGATCCGGTACACGGCGAGAACCAGCACTCGGTGCCGAAGTTGATGGACTCCATGTGCCCGTTGCCGGTGTCGTCATTACTCGTCTCGGCATTGCCGTAGTCGAAGCAGCAGCCGCCGTTGACGTGCGTGCCGCTGGTGACCATGTACTCGTCCTGGGCCGTGCTGCCGGTCGGCACTCCTGAGGTGCTGTCGTTTCGGTAGCCGACGCCGGCCGTGACGTAGACGCCGTACGCCTTGTTCCCGTTGATCGTGATCGGCAGCGCGTTCGCTATCGCGCCGACGTCCGCAGAGCCGTTGCCGCCGGCGCCCTCGACCGTCAGGTTGTTGCCCTTGCCACTCTGGTCGTAGATCGCGGTGATCCGGCACACGGTCGCCAGACAGAACGAGTCCTGCGCGGCGGCGTCCGCGTAGCCGCCGGCGCTGAGCGTGTCGATGTTCTCGCTGGTGCTGTCCGAGGACCGAGTGACTTGGTAGAGCGGTCCGTCGTAGGCGGCGTACAGCGCACGGACGGTGCTGTGCGCGGCGACGCACGGCGTGCTGTAGGAGGCGTAGATGTCGCATGGGAGCGACGTCGCGGCCTGCGCGGTGATCACTCCGCCGGACAGCGAGGCGAGGATGACCGCCGCCGTCGTCGCGATCGCGGCGACGGCGGAGCGCAGTGGTCGGGAGGGGTATCGCAGTTTCACGGTATGCCCATTCTTTGTTAGCGCTAACAACATTGTGAGCGGAGTGCCGACGGCCTGAGCCGACGGGAACGGGGTGGGTTCACCTACTGTGGAGCGGAGCGATGCGGCTCACTATGGCGCGGGGCTGAGATTGCGTCAAGGTTTCGCAGAGCCCAAATGTGAGCGCCCACACGGATGACGGGCAACCGCCGTGCCGCCGTGCGCACCGTCACCCGACAGTCCACAATGGACTGTCTTGACAGCCACCGGGGCAGGTCGCAAACTCCTCACCATGCTTACGGTGACTCCGGATCGCGACGCCGTCGCTCAGGCCTTGGCGCAGGAAAGCGGACGGGTTGTCGGCCTCGTCCGCGGCTGCCGCGATTTGCGGGCTCCCGTGCCCGGTCTCGCCTGGGACGTCGGTCAGTTGGCCGCGCACCTCACCGCCGTGTACATGGTGTTCGCGCAGACTCTCCGCGAGGATTTGCCAGATCGCGCGCAATTGGAGCAGGCAGTGGCGCTCGCGGAGGAGGGGAGCGCACGCCCGGCCACTCTTCGGGCCACGATCGCGGCGGCGAACGAATACGCCCTCAGCCAGATCCGATTCGACGACGCGCAGACGGCCGCGGACGCGCTCGCCGAGCAGGCCGCGGCCCTGCGTGCGGCCCTCGCCGACGAGGCGGATTTCGGCCGTGAGGTCGCCACGCCGTGGTACGGCCTCAGCCGGACGCGAACGGCGGGCACGATAGCCTCCTTGGCTGTGACTGAATCACTGGTGCACGGCCACGATCTGGCCCGCGCCGTCCGAGCCGACACGAAGATGTCGCAGCGCTCTGCCGCCGCCGCGGCCCCGACAGTCATGAGCGCGATGCTCCCGCTGCTGCTCGACTCGGCCAGGGCCAAGGGCGTCAGCGCGGCTTACGAGGTACGGCTGCGCGGCGGCCGGGGGTTCGTCCTGCGCATCGCCGACGGGAAGGCCGAGTGCTTCGAGCCGGGGGAACACTACGTCGACTGCGTGATCAGCCTCGATCCGCGTGCCGCGCTGCTGCTCGGCTTCGGCCGCAGGCCACTTACCCGGGTTGCGCTGACCGGTGGCGCCATGACCACGGGCCGAAAGCCGTGGCTGGGCCTCAAGTTCACGCGCATGTTCGACACGCCGTGACCGAAATCAACGCCACCGCCGCTTCGCTGCTCGGCTTCCTGCACGACGGCCCGCTCACCGGCTGGGACCTCGTCGCGCGCGCAGAGCAGACGATCGGCCCGTTCTGGTCGCTCACGAAGAGCCAGGTGTACCGGGAACTGGCATTCATGGCGGAGCACGGGCTGGTCGAGCCGGGCGAAGCCGGCCGACGCGACCGGCGGCCGTACAGCATCACGGACCAAGGCCGCGCCGCCTTCGCGCAATGGGCGGCGCGTGGTCCCGGGGAAGGAACCATCCGGCTTCCGCTGCTGCTGTTCGTCACCCTCGGCAGACATCTGGAACCCGGTCTGCTGCGTCGGGTTCTGGTCGAGCAGCGGGCAGCGCAGGCGCGACTGCTCAGCGAGTATCTGAGCTATCGTCGCGCTGCTGCGGAGGCGGCCGGAGGGGCCGTCGTGGTCGACGCGCACCTGCTCGCGACGCTGGAGTACGGCATCGCGGTCGCCCGCGCCACGGTCCGCTGGATCGACCGGATGCCGCCGGGGATCGTGGATTGAGTCGTGGACTGAGTCGTGTACTGCGGCGGCGCGGGCGCCGCCTGGCGCACAGACCGTCCCCCAGGCCGTCCCAGTAGATGGAAACCCGTGGATCGGTCGCGGCCGTAGTTGGGAGGATCAAAGGAGTCTCTTCGTACCTGGAGCCCGATCATGGCTTATAGCCAATCCGATCCCATCGACCAACACCGCTATCGCGGCGAGCACCCGCTGCGCACGCTCGCCTACCTCTGCCGTGAGGACCGAGGCAGGCTCGGCCTCGGCGCACTCGTCTTCCTCATCAAGGCCAGTCCGACTTGGCTGCTGCCCCTGGTTACCGCGAACGTCATCGATGTCGTCGTCAGCCACCAGCCGGTGCGCCGGCTCTGGTTCAACTGCATCCTGCTGCTGTGCCTGCTGCTGTTCAACTACCCAGGCCACCTGTTCTACGTCCGCTGCTACAGCCGCTCGATACGCCGGGTAAGCAACAGCCTGAGGTTCGCCCTCTGCCGTCGCCTGCAGGAGCTTTCCATCGGCTACCACACACGGGTGAGCTCCGGTGTGCTGCAGACGAAGGTCATCCGCGACGTGGAGACCATCGAGCAGATGCTGCAGCAATCCACCGACGGCGCCTTGTCGGCGTTCTCGAGCCTGGCAGGCGGTCTGATCATCATCAGCATCCGCACGCCCTCGTTCCTGCCGGTCTTCATCCTCGTCGTACCGGCGGCCGCGCTGCTCGTCATGAAGCTGCGCGCGCCGCTGCGAGCCCAGAACGAGTCCTTCCGGCAGGAGGTCGAGCAGCTCTCCTCGCGCGTGATCGAGATGACCGCGCTGATCCCGATCACCCGCGGGCACGGCCTGGAGCGCAGCGCGATCGAGCGCGTCGGCGGAACCCTGAACCGGGTGCAGAACGCGGGCTTGACCCTGGACCGGACGAACGGAAGGTTCGGCGCGATCATCTGGATCGTGCTCAACACGCTCGGCGTCGGCTGCCTGGCCGGGGCCGCACTCGTCGCGTACTACGGGACCTTCGGGGTCACCGCGGGCGACGTCGTCATGCTGAGCGCCTTCTTCAGCAGCCTCACCGGCTCGCTGATCGCGCTGCTGAACCTCGCCCCTTCCATCAGTAAGGGCCTCGAGTCGGTGCGCTCGGTCGGCGAGGTGCTGCAGGCGCCGGACCTGGAGAGCAACGAGGGCAAGGCCGAGGTCACCGAGACCACCGGCGCCTTCGAGTTCCGCGACGTGAGCCTCACCTACCCCGACTCGGTCCGGCCCTCGGTCGACCGCTTCAACCTGACCGTGCCCGCCGGGCAGACGGTCGCGCTCGTCGGGGCGTCCGGCGCGGGCAAGTCGACCGTGCTCAATCTGGTCATCGGATTCCTGCGCCCGACCGGCGGCCGGATCGAGCTCGACGGCGTGGACATGGAAAGCCTTGACCTGCGCACCTTTCGGCGGTTCGTTTCCGTCGTGCCGCAGGAGACGATCCTGTTCGAGGGCACGATCCGGCAGAATGTCAGCTACGGACTCGACGACGTGTCCGACGAATCGATCATCGCGGCGCTCCGGGACGCGAACGCCCTCGAGTTCGTCGAGCAGCTCCCGGCCGGCCTCGACACCATCGTCGGCGAGCGCGGCGCACGGCTCTCCGGTGGGCAGAAGCAGCGGCTCGCGATCGCCCGCGCGGTGATCCGCGATCCACGGGTACTGATCCTCGACGAGGCGACCTCGGCGCTCGACACGCGATCCGAGGCGCTCATCCAGGACGCGCTGCAGCGGCTGATGCGCGGCCGCACCACGTTCGTCGTCGCACACCGGCTCTCCACGATCCGCGACGCCGATCGGATCGTCGTCATGGACGGCGGGCACGTCGCGCAGATCGGCACGCACGAGAGCCTGCTGCGGGCGGATCGCGGTGCATATGCGCGGCTGCATGCCGTACAGGCTAGGTAGCCGGATAAAGAGGGAATCCGCGCGTCGATCGGCGCGTCGAGCGGGCCGCCGCTAGACTCGCCGGACAGCTCCCGGACGTAGGACCGCCTTAATCCTCGATGACTGACGACACCCCAGCACATTCGACGCCTCCACAGCCTCAGCCGCAGCAGACCGCGCACCGATCCGGTGTCGCACAGCGTCTGCTGGCCCTGCTGGCCGCCTTCGACGCCGACCATCGGGAACTGACGCTGACGGCGTTGGCCCGCCGGGCTGAGCTGCCCGCTGCGACCGCACACCGCCTCATCGGGCAGCTCACGGCTTGGGGCGCACTCGAGCAGGCCGATTCCGGTGCTTACCGGATCGGCCTGCGCTTGTGGGAGGTCGCCACGCTTGCTCCGCGCAGCTCCGGGCTGCGACGGGCCGCGTTGCCGTTCATGGAAGACCTCTACGAGACCACGCACGAGAACGTCCAACTTGCGGTGCGCGACGGTGTCGACACCATTTACATCGAGCTGATCTCCGGCCGATCTGCCGTCATCGTGCGCACCACGGTCGGCTCGCGCTGGCCATTGCACGCCACCGGCGTCGGCCTTTGCCTGCTCGCACACGCAGACCCGGCCCTGCAGGAACAGGTCTGCGCCGCCCCGTTGACCCGATTCACCCGGTACACGATCACCGATCCGGCGCGGCTGCGCGCAGTACTAGCGCAAGTCCGGCGCGCGGACGCGGCGGTCAGTGACCGTCAGATCACCGAGGACGCAGTCTCCGTGGCCGCGCCCATCCGGGACGCCGCCGGCCAGGTCGTCGCCGCGCTCTCGCTCGTCGTGCCGGCCACCGCGAGCACCGCCGCGCTGGTCCCGGCCGTGCGGATGGCCGCGCGCGGTGCCTCCAGGGCGCTCGGTTTCGCAAGCAGCGCTGCCGTGCCTCCGCCGGACTTCCACCCAGTGGAAGACACTATTGCCCCGGGGGACTGACCTCGCCGAATCTCCTCAGTGACGCCCCACGTCGTGGTGGGCGCGAGCGAAGGAGACCCACAGTGGCCGCACCGAGCATCCCGATCGTCCGTGACCAGTGGTACGTCGCCGCCTATGGCAGCGAGGTCACCCGCACGTTCCTCGCCAGGACGATCTGCAACGAGCCGATCGTGTTCTACCGCGGCCAGGACGGAGCGCCGATCGCCCTCGCCGACCGGTGCGTCCACCGCCGCTTCCCGCTCTCCGAAAGCCGCCTCGAGGGGGATCAGATCGTCTGCGGGTACCACGGCTTCACCTACGAGCCGAACGGCAGTTGCGTCTTCGTCCCCGGACAGGAGCGGATCCCGCGGACCGCGCGTGTCGTCTCGTACCCGGTGGTGGAGCAGGACACGTTCATCTGGGTCTTCATCGGCGACCCGAAGCTCGCCGAGCAGCGCCCGATCCCGCGCGCGCCGTGGCTGAACCCCGACTCGGGCTATGACACGGTCGCCGGCATGGAGCCGATCAACAGCCGCTACAGCATGCTCGTCGACAACCTGCTCGACCTCTCCCACGAGACCTACCTGCACGGCGGCTACATCGGCACGCCGGAGGTGGCGCAGACCCCGATCGAGACGACGGTGGACGAGGAGACCGGCGTAGTGCACGTCAGCCGCCGCATGGCCGACGCCGAGTGCCCGCCGTTCTACTCCAACTCCACCGGCCTGAACGGCCGGATCACTCGCTGGCAGGACGTCGAGTACCACGCACCGTGCCTCTACCTGTTGCACAGCCGCATCGCCCCGGTCGGCTCGACCCCGAACGCCGACGGCACGGATCCGGAGGCCTTCCACACCGAGATCACCTACGCCATCACCCCGTCGACCGACCACTCCGTGCTCGACTTCTGGATGGTCTCCCGGGACTTCGCGCTCGGCGACGCCGCCGTGACCGACTTCATCGCCAAGAACAACCACACCGTGGTGATGCAGGACGTGGACGCGCTCAATATCCTCGAAGAGGTCATAGCGACCGAGCCGGAAGGCTTCCAGGAGCTGAGCATCAACATCGACTCGGGCGGGCTCGCCGCGCGGCGCGTGCTCAAGCGGCTCGCCGAGGCGGTTGCGGCGTGACGGAGGATTCTGACGTGAAGGTCGTCGTGACCGAGCGCCGCGAGGCTGCGGCCGGCGTCGTCGCCTTGACCCTGGCCCCCTTGGGCGGCGGCCAGTTGCCGACGTGGCGGCCAGGCGCGCACATCGACCTTCAGCTGACGAATGGGCTGACCCGGCAGTACTCGCTCTGCGGCGACCCCCGCGACCAAAGTGCCTGGCGGGTCGCCGTGCTGCGCGAGCCTGACGGACGCGGCGGCTCAGCGTTCGTGCACGACGAGTTGCAGCCCGGTACGACGCTCGCCGTGTCCGCGCCGCGCAACAACTTCGAGCTGCTCCCAGCGGAGAGGTATCTCTTCGTGGCAGGCGGAATCGGGATCACGCCGCTGATTCCGATGATCGCGGAGGCGCACGCGCGTGGCGCTCGGTGGACGCTGCTCTACGGTGGTCGGACGCGTGCGTCGATGGCGTTCCGTGACGATCTCGCAGAGTTCGGCGAGAACGTGCGGCTCCGTCCGCAAGACGAGTACGGTCTGCTCGACCTCGCCGGTGAGTTCGGTGACGTCGATGACCAGGCTCTAATCTACGCCTGCGGCCCGGAGCCAATGCTCCGGGCGGTCGCAGACAAATCGGCGCACTGGCCGGCCGAGGCGGTGCACACCGAGCGCTTCGCGCCGGTCGAGGTCGGCGAACCCGTGAGATCAGATGCCTTCGACGTAGTGCTGGCGCGCAGCGGGCGGAGGGTCACGGTGAAGCCGGGTTGCTCGATCCTCGAAGCCGTCGAGGCGGCCGGGGTAGAGGTGCTGTTCTCATGCCGCGAAGGAACCTGCGGCACCTGCGAGACCGACGTGCTCGCCGGGGAGCCGGAACATCGCGACAGCCTGCTGACCGAGGCCGAGCGGGCGGCCAACGAGACCATGTTCATCTGCGTCTCCCGGAGCCAGGGCGCGGAGCTGACTCTGGACCTGTGACCCGGAAACCGTGACCCTGAATCTTTGACACTGATCATGTGACTTCCCGTCGCCTCTCGGTGGCACTGGGCAAGCGGCGGCTTCCCGGCTAAGCTCCCACCCGTATCAGAGCTCGTGTCCCGCAACGGAGCGGAGGCGCCGACGGTGCGGATCGTCGTCCTGATCAAGCCGGGTACGGAACTCGACGAGTCCGACGCGTGCGCGGTGGAGCAGGCATTGTGCCTGGCCAGACGTCGAATCGACGTGCGCGTCAGTGTGCTGACAGTGGGAGCCGCCGGCTGCGCGCAACAGCTTCGCGCGGCCCTGGCACTCGGCGCGGACGACGGTGTCCACGTGCTCGACGACGGGCTCACCGCCACTGACGCTCTGGCACTCTCGCGTGTCCTGGCTGCGGCATTGCGCCGCCTCGGCTTCGACCTCGTCTTGTGCGGAGCGACGTCCGACGTCCCGAACCTTTCGGCGTTGCCCGCAATGGTCGCCGAACGGCTCGGCGTGCCGGCAGTCTGTCATGCCGACTCAGTGTTCTTCTCCTTCGAGTGCAAGGCGACGGAGGAGATCGTGGCGATTCGTGAGAGCGGAACGGAAGCCGTGGAACTGGCCGCCGCCGCGCCCGTCCTGGTCTCCATCGCCGAGCGATCGACGCCACCGCGCTACCCGCCGTTCCCCGCCATCGCGGAGGCGCGGCGCAAGCTCGTCAGCACGTGGACCCTCGACGCGCTCGGCATCGAACCCGAGAGCGTGCGACGGCTCGCCACGGCGACCGTGGTCCGGAACACGGTTCTCTGCGCCCGTGCCGGCACCATCGTCAAGGCTGAGGACGATCCGCATGCGGCGGCTGTCCAGCTCGCCGATTTCCTTACAGAGCGTCACCTCTTATGAGCGAACATTGGTCGACTGTCGCGTTTGGCAGTGGCGGCATAGGGAGAGGTGTCCGCCCATGCCCCCCGTGGATCCGGTGCTGGTCATCGTCGACCAAACGACCTGCGACGGCGCGTTGACGCCAACGACATCGTCGACACCGCTGACGCAGGTCACGCGCGAACTGCTGGCGCTCGCTCGCCAGCTCGGCACGCCGGTGATCGTGCACTGCGACTACCGTGACCCGTCCGCCGCGGCCTCGAACCTCGCTGCACTCGCCCGGCGAGTGTCCCCGCGAGCCATCCTGAGCGCCTCGGACCCGGCGAGCGAGAACGTGGCGGCCAGAATCGCCGTTCGCCTGGAAGCAGGGATAGTCACCGACGTTGCGGGCGTCTCCGTCGAGCACGGCGCCATCTACGCCATTCAATACGCCGCCGGTGGCACCTGCCGAATCGCGACAGAGCTCAGGGGTCCGACGCCGGTCCTCACCGTACGTTCCGGCGCCTTCCGAGCCGTGCCTCAGTCCACGACATCAGGCATCGAACACATCAGGCTCGACCCGGCAGAGGACGCAGAAGAGGACGCAGCAGAGGTTCCCGCCCGCGAACCACGCGTCCGGCGCCGCACGCGCGAGCGCGACACCGACCGTGAGCTGCTGCTCGGTAAGGCGGACGTGGTGGTCGCCGGCGGACGCGGCGTCGGCTCGGCCGAGGGATTCAGCCTCCTGGCACGCGTCGCATACGCACTCGGCGGCTGCCTCGGCGGCACACACACGGCTCGCGAACTCGGCTGGTGCCCGGACCACGCGCGTATCTCGGTACCCGGCACGCAGGTAAGGCCGCTGCTTTACCTGGCCGGGGGAGTGTCGGGCTCCGTGCGGCACCGCGCCGCGATCCGTCGCGCGCGAACAGTCGTGGCCATCGACACCGACCCGTCCGCCCCGATCTTCCGCGACGCCGACTTCGGCGTCGTCGGAGACCTGCACCAAGTCCTGCCCGAGTTCCTCGACGAACTCGCGCGGCGCGCCACCGACTCGGCTGACCCCGATCCTGATCCCGACCCTGGTTCGGATAGCCCGGTCAGCCCGTCACCAGAGCAACAACCGGCACCGTCCGAATCCGCGGAGGCGTAAGTGCTCGTACGACTCATCCTCGGCCTGGCCATGACGGCCGTCGCCGGCAGTCTCGCGGCGCGCCGGGTGCTGACCCTCTACCGGATCGGCCGCCTCGGCCAGCCGGTGGACCCGGGCCACACCCGCGAGCCGGGCACCCGGGCCGAGGCCGTGCTCACCGAGGTCTTCGCGCAGCGCAAGCTGCTCAAGTGGACCGGCGCGGGCGCGGCGCACTTCGCCGTCTTCTGGGGCTTCCTGATCCTCGGCGCCACCATCCTCGAAGGCTACGGCGCGCTCTTCCAGCGGGACTTCCACATCCCGCTGATCGGCACCGACACCTGGCTCGGCTTCCTCGAGGACCTGTTCATCGTCGCAGTGCTCTGCGGCCTGGCCGCGTTCACGGCGATCCGGCTGCGCCAGTCCCCGAGCCGGGCCGGGCGCTCCTCCCGCTTTTCCGGCTCGCACCTCGGCGCGGCCTGGCTCGTCCTGTTCATGATCTTCAACGTGATGTGGACGCTGCTGCTCTACCGCGGCGCCCAGATCAACACCGGCTACTTCCCCTACCGGCACGGCGCGTTCGCGTCGGAGCTCGTCGCCAAGGCGCTGCACCCGCTCGGGCGCACAGCGAACGACGTCCTGGAGACGGCGGGCATCCTGGCCTCACTCGGCGTCGTCCTTGGCTTCCTCGTGCTGGTCGTGAACTCCAAGCACCTGCACATCTTCCTCGCCCCGTTCAACATCGCCTTCTCCCGTCGCCCGCGCGCCCTCGGCGCGCTCCTGCCGGTGTACTCGGCCGGCAAAGAGGTGGACTTCGAGGATCCCGGTGAGGATGACAAGATCGGCCGAGGCGCCATCGAGGACTTCACCTGGAAGGGCCTGCTCGACTTCGCGACGTGCACCGAATGTGGACGCTGCCAATCCCAATGCCCGGCCTGGAACACGGGAAAGCCGCTCAGCCCCAAGCTGTTGATCATGAGTCTGCGGGACCACGCACTGGACAAGGCGCCCTACCTCCTCGCGTCGTCGGACGAAGAGCGTGCGGCACTGCCGGAGCAGGCACGCGCCGAAGCGGAACGTCCGCTCGTCGGCCCGATCGCAGCGGGCGGAGTCATCGATCCGGACATCCTCTGGTCCTGCGTGACCTGCGGAGCGTGCGTGGAGCAGTGTCCGGTCGACATCGAGCACGTCGACCACATTGTCGACATGCGCCGCTACCAGGTGATGATCGAGTCCGAGTTCCCGCGCGAGGCGCAGGGCATGCTGCGCAACCTTGAGCGCAAGGGCGACCCGTGGGGCCGGGGCGAGAAGGCAAGACTCGAGTGGACCCAAGGCCTGCCCTTCGACGTGCGCGTATTCGGCACCGGAGGCGAGGAGAAGCTTCCCGAGGACGTCGAGTACCTCTTCTGGGTCGGCTGCGCAGGCTCGCTCGACGACAACGCGAAGAAGACCAGCAGGGCGGTGGCCGAGCTTCTCTACGAGGCGGGCGTCGAGTTCATGGTGCTCGGCACCGGCGAGACGTGCACGGGAGATCCGGCGCGGCGGATGGGCCAGGAGTTCCTGTTCCAGGAGCTCGCGAAGCAGAACGTGGAGACGTTGAACGAGGTCGGCGCCCGGAAGATCGTGGTGACCTGCGCCCACTGCTTCAACACCCTGTCGAACGAGTACCCGCAGTTCGGCGGAAACTACGAGGTCGTACACCACACCGAACTGCTGGCGAAGCTCGTGGGGGAGGGGAAGCTGAAGCCGGTCAACGAAGTCGACCTGGCCGTGACGTACCACGACCCCTGCTACCTCGGCCGGCACAACCGCGTCTTCGCCCCGCCCCGCGACATCCTCGGCAGCGTCCCGGGCGTGCGGCTGACGGAGATGCCCCGCAACAAGGAGCGGTCCTTCTGCTGCGGCGCGGGCGGCGCACGGATGTGGATGGAGGAGACGATCGGCACGCGCATCAACGAAACCCGCACCGACGAGGCCCTCGGCACGCAGCCCGACATGGTGACGGCCGCGTGCCCCTACTGCATCGTGATGCTGACGGACGGCGTCGCGACACGCAAGCAGCAGGGGAAGGCCTCGGAGGACGTACAGGTGGCAGACGTGTCCGAAGTGCTGTTGCGCTCAGTCCGAAAGGTCGAGGTGACGACCACTGAGGACAAGGGCGCGGGCGCCTGACCCCGCGCCCTCGTTGCTGACTCGCTGCCTCAGATCTCCCCGTCCGCCATCCGCAGCAGCCGCTCGAAGACTGCATCACCGCTAGCTCGCAGGCCGTCGTGCGCGTGCTCGTCCGTCAGCCAGCGCCGCAGACCCTTGATCTTCGCCGCCGTCTGCTTGGAGTGCTCGACGTCCACGTACATGTCCTCGGCGTACACCGCCGCGGCGACCGGCACCGTGTTGCGCGCCAGCACCGAGGCGTCGTAAAGCGGCGCCCAGTCAGTGCGCTCGGCGAGAATGTCCGCGACCTCGCGCAGCGGCCGCAGCGCGGGGTCGGTGCGGAAGTGCCAGGGGTGAATCGTCTCCCCGGTAAAGAGGAGGGGAGAGCCGCCCGACGTCGCCCGCGCGGCGTCGAACTCCGGGAACTCGGCCCGCACCCGTTCGGCCGACCACGAAGTCGGCTTGCCGCCCTGTGCGTACAGAGGCTCGTGCAGCAGCGCGTAGATCGGGTGCGCGGCGAAGCTCAGGTGCTGCTGCACAGCCTCCTGGAACGCGTCGGACAACTCCGTCGCGCCGTTCACCGTGACGAGCGCGCCCTCCAGAAGGTAGTGCAGGTTGTCGATGCCGTCACTCACCCCCAGCATGAGACCGAGCGACTGGAACGCCTCGGGCGTGAGCGCCGCGCCGCCCGGAAGCACGACCTCGCGCGATGCCAGGTGCGTCACGATCCGGCGGACGTGCTCGACGTCCTGCGGGTAGCGCGCATAGAAGTTCTCCGAAGCGCGCTTCATCCGCGGGTAGGCGGCCCGATAGACGTTGTCGGCGTGCGCGTCGAGCGAGGGCAGGCCGCCGCAGATGAGGACCCTGCGAAGGCTGGACGGCGCCATGGAGAGATAGGTGGTGGCGCAGAACCCGCCGAAGCTCTGCCCGAGCACCGTCCACTGCTCGCCGCCGGCAAGCTCCTGCCGGATCAGCTCGCAGTCCCGCACGATCGAGTCGGCCCTGAAGTGAGCGAGGTAGTCGGCCTGCTGCTCGGCATCGCCGCGGGCGGGCAACGTCTGCCGGCTGACCGGCGTGGAGCGCCCGGTACCGCGTTGATCGAGAAGCAGCACCCGGAAGTCGCGCACGGCCCGACCCAGCCACCCGCCAACCTGCCCGGTCCCGGCAGACCCGGCAGGCCGGGGCGAGCCGAACCCGGGGCCGCCCTGCAGGAACACCAGCCACGGCCGGTTCTCCCCGCCGGGCGCGTACACGTCGCGCGCGAATACCGTGATCTTCTCGCCGCCCGGTTCGGCGTGAGACAGCGGGACCCGGAAGTGCCGCTCGGTGACGACAAGGCCAGGGATGCGGTTGGTGACGGATGCGGGCGCGGGTGCGTCGGACATGAGACCTCGCTGACTGGCTAGCTAACCGGCTGGACGTGCGGCCGGATGATCAGATTTTCGGTTGATAAGGTTCGCTGATCCATTGGCGCTGCTGAGCGTTGGCGGTTTGCCGAGTGTAACAACCCCAAGCCCCTTGCGCCCAGGACTACTGTATCAACCCCTTTGCCCCGCTGTACCGTCCACACGCCGCCATCCCCTCGCGCGCTCCGAAGCCCTCCAGCTCAGCCCTCGCCGTGCGCAGCCTCCGCCACGTCCTGCCACTCCCGCCACGTGGCCAGTCGGGATGCGTAGTCCGCCTCCGCCGTGGTCAGCGGCGTCCGACCGAGGAATACCCGCAGCGGCGGCTTCTCCGCGCTCACGACCTTGAAGATCGCCTCGCTGGTGGACGCCGGGTCGCCGCGGTTCATGCTCGACCGCCGAGCCCGGTCCGCCGCCCAGAACTCCGCGTACGCAGGCAATTCCGCGCTGCGCACCGCCGAGGGGCCGGCCCAGTCGGTGCTGAAGCCGCCCGGCTCGATCAGCGTCACGTGGATGCCGAAGCCCGCGACCTCCTGCGCGAGCGCCTGGGAGAAGCCCTCCAGCGCCCACTTCGAGGCGTGATAAGCGCCGATTCCCGGGAACGCCGAGATCCCGCCGATGCTGGAGACCTGCAGAATGTGCCCGCTACCCTGCGCCCGCAGGATCGGCAGCGCGGCCTGAGTGACCCACAGCGCGCCGAAGACGTTCGTCTCGAGCTGAGCCCGAATCTCCTCCTCGGTCAGCTCCTCGATCGCCCCGAAGTGGCCGTACCCGGCATTGTTGACCACAATGTCGAGCCGGCCGAAGTGCGCCGCCGCCTGCCGTACCGCGGCGAAGTCGCCATCCCGATCGGTCACATCGAGCCGCAGCGGTAGAAAAGTCTCTGGATACTGCGAGACGAGCGCGTCGAGAGTGGCCGTATCGCGAGCGGTCCCGGCCACCCGATCCCCGCGCTCGAGCGCAGCCTGCGTCCACTCCCGGCCGAAGCCCCTCGACGTCCCCGTGATGAACCAGACTTTCGATGTACTCGAGTTATCCGACATTGCTGCCTCGCCTCGCCTCGTCGAAACCGAAGGATGAGCGGATCCGCCCAGCTCTCCAAGCGTACCGACGTGACCGCCCGAATTCGATCACCCGTCAGGCGACCGCGAGCGGGAAGCCGACTCCACCGCCTTCGGCCAACTCAGTGATTCTGTGTGATTCTGCGGCGCCAGCAGGGCGAGCCGCACCAGGACGGGCCCGCCGCCCCTGTTCGCTGTCGCCATGGGCCGCAACCCGCTACCGCTCGCCGCGAACTTCGCGGACGTCACCGCCAGCACCGCACTGCTGGTGATCGGAGCCCTCTGCCTCGCAGTAGGCCTCGGCCTCACCGCCCTCAGCTCGAGACCCCGCCGGCGGACCCGTCCCCGCCGCCACTGACTCGGCGTCGGATGTCACGACCGGGCACCGGAGATGATATTGTTCCCTGCGTCCCGGGCGATTGGCTCAGCGGGAGAGCGCTTCGTTCACACCGAAGAGGTCACTGGTTCGATCCCAGTATCGCCCGCTAAACCCGCAGGTCAGGGGCATGTGACTTTCCATCAGCAGTGCTCCCGGTGCCCTGGGGGCACGACGGAACGTGCTCCTGACCAGCCGGAATCGCAGTTAATGGCAGTGAACCGCGCGTTTTCCGGTCCGCGGAATTCTTTTGTCCGCGTGTCAGCCCTCTGTACCCACTGCCGGGCGCTGTTCTCGCAGCTCAGTAGGCATGTTCCTCGGTGCTCGTGGCGGGCGTGCAGGCTGCGGCCGCTCCTGACGTTGCGCCGGGTCCTGTCGGTCCCGCTCGGCTCGCGGCGACGGGGAACAAAAGTGCTCGTCCGGCGAGTCGCGCAACCGTCGTCTATGGCAGTGTGCGGCAGGCACCTGCGCCCAACATGGGTCAAGTGCACGCTGAGCACTTTTCACGGCGCGGGCGTGTGGGCCGCCGGGTTCCCTGACAGTTAGTCAGCAGGCAGCTCGCCTATGCCACCTGCGGGAACACTTGGCGCGGTGGTCCTTGGGTCGCCGTGATCGCGGGCGCGGCTACGGGCGCTCCCGGCACGTATGCGCGCGTGTGGGCGGGGCCGCCGAACCTCCCGCCTGACGGCGGGACATGCGCGCCAGACATGTGATGCACAAGCTGGGACATCCATCGCCGCCGGGGATCGGGGTGTCCTACGCGGCAGCCGGCGCCGCAGGGTCAGAGTGCGCCGACTGCCCGGCTCGGGTG
>Ga0073928_10006768_pt1 | contig 15268 bp, 17 predicted proteins | sample PaiPotPPA55metaG_FD_76969 | JGI IMG/M metagenome (GOLD analysis project Ga0073928, IMG submission 76969) | Iron sulfur acid spring bacterial and archeal communities from Banff, Canada, to study Microbial Dark Matter (Phase II) - Paint Pots PPA... ... | reverse complement strand
TTCAACCCCGAACTCCGATAAATCGCGAGCCCCGAAGGCATTCGGGGCGGGCAGGTGCGTTCGGGGCGCGCGCAGGGCGATAATTCAAAGAACAAAGCCATACATGGCCACAAGAGCTCGCAAAAGGCGCAAGACCGCTATTTTGGGCGGCGCAGCAGCGACCGCCCTACCGGATGAAACAATTCAAAGGCTTGACTCGCCTTGACTCGCCTTGACTGGCCATTGCTGGTGGATGGTGTGGGTTGATAGTTGATAGAGATCCGCGGGCCACAGCGGGCAGTTGTGTTTTCACCGCAGAGGCGCGACAAACGCAGAGAAAGGGCGCTCACAATTGCCCTCTTGGGTTTCCTTCTTCACTTGGCGTTGGGGTTTCGCCTGCCGCGCCGCAGACTTGGCGCTGGCGGGTCAGTCCGGGGACCCCGATGCTTTTTTAGCGTGTTTTACCGTGTTTTGGCGTGTTTTGGCGTGTTTTGGCGTGTTTTTGAGGGTTTGCGGGATTGCATTGCCCGGCTGGCTGGAAGTCTCAGCACATCTCAATTTCAAAGAGCGGCGGCACATCTCCCCGCGCTGCATTGGAAGCGCGGTCGTGCCCCGAAAATGTAATGTTTTTTATTACGCCATGCCGAATTCCGGCGGCGGAACGAAAATTTTAATTTTACATGGCTTTACATCGCCCGCACCGCCGGAGCCGGAGTTGGCTCTTCTGACCCGAACCCGGCGGGCCTCTGTGCGAAAGCCCCGGTTCGGTTGACGCGGTGCATTGCTTCCGTTCCGTCAGGAGTTAGAACAACACAGGATATGCCCGCTGTGCGGGCTGGGTCGCCCGTGCTACCCCCCTCGGTTTGGAACGGAAATTTTAACCTTGAACAGCTTTGAATAGCTCCGCGTCGCCGCACGCGATTGGAGCTTCGTGATTCTGGTTTCCTTCGACATTTGACATTCGGATTTCGTCATTCCGCCGTTGGCGGGGTTGTTCATTATCGAACATAGAAAGACTCATACACTACATAGACGTTTTGTCAACAGAAATATTTAATAAAAGTCATGTCTATCGCTTTTCTCACGCAAGTTGTTGATGCGGTGGCATTTGCGATAGGCTTTCCAACCCGCGTGGGGTTGTCCTGCTTTTTTGGTCCATGCCGCCCCCCCGGCAACCCTTGGGCGCCAGTCGCTGGAAGGCGGAGTTTGGCCGGGAGCAAATGATATGTGATTCTGCGGGACCGCTCCTGCTCTCATCGAACCTGTAATTGCCTGTTGCTGAAGGACTTGCGCTCCGGACCAGAGTCGTTGAATATACGAACGGCTGGTTGTGTATCAATTGTAGTCGGATGAGCACAGGCATTCACCGCGCGGTTGAACTCGTAGTCGGATTCGCTCTGGTTGGCTACTGCGCATACGCCATGTACACGGGCCACATCTCGGGAAGGCTTCGCTTGTACAGTCGCAGCGAACATCCATGGTCGTTCTGGGCATCGGTTCTAATCACGTTCGGTATCGACCTGGCCTTCCTTTTTGGGGCTGTTTCATGGCGCAATTGACTCATCGTTCAACAAATCGCCGGAGCCAATGGCCGTTGGCGCTGGGCCGTTTCGCTTGCGCGATTGCGCATTGGGGCAGCCTGTGCGGGTCGCTGGCTTTCGGCCATGCGGCGGGGGCAAGATTTGCGCTTCGGCTGGGATTCTGACGTCGCTTCAGGCGGTCTTTGCGTGCAGCGGAGAAGTGGTTGGAGGGTTTTTCATGCCCTATATTCGCTTTGGACCGATTGTAGGTCAAGCGGTTCGAGGCTTTATGCCTTTTTGGAATTGCGGCGCGTCCTGGGGGCGTTTGGGCGTCAAGCAATTGCGTCAAGGATTGGCACGATGTAATACACGAACGGTTCGTATATTGGGCAACGTCTCCTCTGGGGAAAATGGCCGTTTTGGAGGGGGTCATGGCTCTTTACATAAGCGGCCAGAGTGCTATGATTTCTCTATGGACTCGCGGAAATCAGCCCAGAAGTTGTGGCCCGCCGGGGCGGACGACGGCGAAGCCAAAAGTATTGACGCTTGCCCTTCAATCAACGAACCGGTTCGTTCAATCAATGGTTATGGGAATTAAGGCACTGCTCATGGCCATGGTTTGGGCGCTCCTTGCGGGCTGCACCAGCTTGTCCAGTGGTTCCTGGGTGACTGTAGCCGGTTATGCAAATCCGTTCGTGAACAGAGACGGGAACCGTGCAATGGACACACTCATGTCTACGCTCAGCAAGAACGGAATCGAGGCAACGACCCTGGGTTCCTGCGAGTATATCATCTGCGTCAGTCCAGCAGATACAGAAAGGGCTCGCAAGCTGATTGCCAAGACTATCGAGGACCAACAGCTGAAGGCGTTCCTAACCGAGTAGGATTCTCGAATGCATAACCACCGCTCTGCACTGGACGCTCGGACGAAAGTCTGTTTGCGAGTTGAGACTCAGTGGCCGGGCGCCAGTGAGAGCGAACGTTAGGCGTCACGATGAAGCGTAAGATTATCATTTCCTTGTTTTCGATGCTCTTTGCTGTGGCCTTCTGGTTTCTCGGCGTTGATAGTTCGTGGTTTGTCGAGGAGTGTCCCGACTGCATGTTTGGCAGGGATATTTTTCAGACTAGAGTTCTCACGATCCCGATTTACCAGCGTTCTGAGAATTATGACACACTCCTTTCAAAAGTTGCAGCAGACGTTGGATCTGAGTGTAAGCATCCGAAGCTTACGCGTTGGCACAAGCACCGATATTGGGGCCTTATTATTTGTGCTTGTCCGTGTGTTAACGGCACATACCGGCTCTTAGGTGGCGACGAGTGGTATGACGACAAGGCTAGGTCTATTGTCAGAGATATGGCAAAGACTAATCCGGCACTTCGGGATGAGATTGCCGAGCGGGTTCTCAAGCAGCATGATTGGCCATATTGGAAAGATTTCCTTGGCCGAGCGAAGGCTTTGCGAGACGGAAAAGGAGTTGCTACACTATGAAGACGCCTAACAAAATCGCCGGAGCCAACGCCGGTTTGCGCGCCTGGTTTGTCGAGAAGTTACGGGTTCTCCTGAGTCTCTGGCCCGGTGTGGCTCGGCTCGGGCGTTAGGCCGCAAAGTGCATACGGAAACACCACCAGTCGTTCAGAATGCTCGCCAAAGTCCCTCCCGATTTGCACTGTGGTGGGTGCTTGCGGTGAACTGTGGGGTAGTTTTCCTCGCGGTTCGGTATTATTGGGTTCCGAAGGGTAAGGAGATTCGACCAATCGGAGATGCGATTCTGCTTTTTATGCTCGTGATTGCCGGACTAGCGGGGATCCTGCTTATTCTGCCTACGCTTTTTAAGCATAGGCGCTTGATTTGGCCATGGTCTGTCATTGCGCTTTCGGTTTGCCCATACCCATTGTTTATGCTGGTTTTTCACCTTGCACAGCATGTACGCGGATTTATTTTAGAGCCATGAATCGCCGGCCTAACCTGGCTGGTGCAGTGGACGCGCCGATAGCGTCTGTGTTTCGTTTCGTGCGCTTTCGACGGCGCGCCACTGACCAGCTTTGTTAGCCGTCATTCGCACCCGCCATGAAAATCCGAAAGCAAGTTTACAAGTTGACAGCAGGCGACCTGAGCAAGTTCCCGGTATGGGAGTTTGCGTTGGACGAGGAGAACGAGGAAGGACAGGACGAGGCCACTGTCCGGCCATACGAGGTTTCCGGCGCACTCGACCCTTCAGATGGCATGTTTGTCGTGCGCGCCGCATTCACGCTGGCCGACGGATCGAAGGTGCAGGGTTATGTTACGCCACCTGTTCAGGGTGATGACAGTATTGGCACATTGCAGCCCATCATTGTTACCGCAGCCGGGCAGGTTGGGTTTTGGTGCGGCATGATGTCCCCGTCGCCCGACCAGTTAGCCGAGAAATATCGGTCGCTCGGTCGAGATGCTGGCCGCACCTTTCCGCTACAGTTTGAGTCACAGGTCGAGTTGGTAGGCGGACCAGTTCGCGGCACGCTCAGAGGTTTCATTGTCTTGGAGGACTCGAAGACCGGAAAGGTGAAGACATTGACATGACGGCTAACCATCCCGCCGCAGCGAACCCCGCAATGGCATCAATTTTCCATACTGGGCGTCACTAGTGCGGGGTCGCTGGTCGGGAATGTTAGGCCACTCGCCCATGAAGATCATCGTGGACAAGATTGATGAGTATCCGGGTCATGCGATTTCGCGTTCGGACGTTCGCCTGATCCTCTCCTCTGTCCCGCCTGCATGGTCAGAGCACATCAAGGTCGTCAGGTTGTCGTCGTCGCGTTCGGCAGCTTCAGTGGCATTATACGCTCAATCGGTAGAGACTCTGACCATTGCATCTCGCGGACACACGAAGGCGAGCGCGCTGCACTGTGTGCTGGCTGAGTTGGCGGCGCACGCGCTGGGTTTCAAGCAGCGGACATTTCAGCATTTGCAGACACGATACCAAGCCAAGGTCGAGAGCTTGGTAGCACCGCTAATGGCTGAGTTGTTGCCACAGCTTTCACGCAAGATTGCGTTGGTGAGTCATGACGACGTGGCCTAACCATCCGGCTGCAGGCAAGGCCGCGATTGCCTCTGGGTTGACATTTGGAGATCGCTGGCCCGGCCTGCCTGAGCCGGGCGGTTGTCCCGCAGAGGGCAGGCCGGGGAAGCAATGAACACAAACCGGAAAGCCGTTCTTGATCGCATCGAGTTGATCGAGCAAGCAATTCGCAAAGCGAGGGAGTATTTGGAAAGCGGCGAACATGCGAATTGGAGCGGATTTCGGCCGCTGTTTGACCGCAAAATGAGGGGCGGAAAGGAACTGCCGCCTCACAGAGACTGGGTGAAAAACGTGTTTCTCCCACGAACGGAGAAGGCGTTGAGTCGCGCAGAGAAAATCCTGGAACGACTCAGCTTAGATAAAAAAGCGTGTGATCCTTTGCGAAAATGAGGCAGGAGCGCGGTCGCATGCGGGATAACCACCAAATCCACTGGACGCGGCGATGACGACCCTGTTCCAAATAGAAGCTCATTGGCGCCGCGCCAGTGATGTGGATCGTTCGGCAACGGTATGACACGTACAATTAGAATCACGCTTGTGCTGGCAGCGACTGTCGTATCGGTCGTCCTTGTTTACTTCTGGGCGCTGCGACCTCTTGGTTTCGCCTCATACTTGAGCTCCACGGGGGCCAGCGAGGCAGAGGTCATACGGCAGTATTGGCCACACCGCTTGGTGCAGCCGGAGTGGGTCAGCGACGTTCCTGACAGACTGATGAACTGGCACCTCGCAGAGGCTATCGCCCGTCTGGCCCTGACCGGCGGGTTGTGGCTCGCGTTTATTGGTATCCTGGGCCGTGGCGTCGTGTGGCGGCGCAGAGGAAAGCCGAACCCGCTGCTCCAGGCAACGGCGCCATGACATTCCGCTTCCATATCGTACGCCTCGGGGGCGCCGTGCTTGAGCGGCATCGTTAGACTTTAAAACGATTCACATGTTTCTGTATCGAACTTCAAAGGCCATGATTTGGGGGCATGCTTATCGGCCTAAAAACCCGGTCGAAGGCAAAGAGAAGATGAATTCGTTTCTCAATAAATACTTCGAACGCGTAGAGCCTGATGAGCAGGATGGAACTTGGGTCACTTTCAAAGTAAATTGGAAGGGCACGGTTTTACCAAATTCTGCATGGCCAGAACATTTCTTGAAACCAGAAAACAAGCACTTGAGACTCATTATGTTTATCCTTATGGGAGACCGGATTGGCTTCCCATTGGGTATAGTCTTTCCAATCCCGCTTAGGGAACCCGCTTCATACGAGTTTCTGAAACAGTTTCGTTTGGACACGCCATTCAAAATGAGTGCCGAGCATTTCAATGTTGTTGTCCCAATCGGCAAAAAGAACAAATATGCCGCCAGGAAGCCAGACGCGGAAATTGCGGCTCGATTAAATGAGGCCATTTCATAGCGAGGCGAGCCAGTCTAACTTTGCCGCTGCAGTGGACGCGCCGACTGCACCAGTTCTCGAAACGTTGCATTGTTTGCGGCGCGCCACTGATCAGCGCCGTTCCGCATGTGCCCGGACCGAAATCGTATGACACTGCCGTTGTTCGTTCTTCGCGTTCTTTGCGCAGCGGGCGTCTTGGGAATGAGCGCAGCCTGGGCGCAGGACGTTTCCCAAAAGTCGCCTGAGGGCAAGGAACCGGGTGGAGGATTCGCGATTCCGACGGGCTGGACACGGCGGGGCTTGGTACTCGAACGGCAGAGCAAGGACAAAGGTGTCAGCGGAGATCCCTGTATCGTCTGGGACGACGCGATCCCAGGCTGGCGAATGGTTCTGTTCTACGACCCATCAGGGCACGCCCAGGCCGTCTGCACAAACCGCGATGATCCTGGCCCCGGACAATGGAAGCTGGAGGGTCCCTTGCCAGTCACAAACCCGGAGGCGGTGGGCGGGTTCCACAAGCCATTCCTGGTGATGGACCCGTATCATCCGAATCAGGCAGCGAAGATTGAGGGCCGTTATTGCCTGCTCGTGGTGAGTTTCAAGAGCGGCCACAAGCAAATCCAGCGCGCGTGGGCGGAGAAACTCGCCGGGGCGTGGACGTTCGAACCGCAGGCGATTATCCCGACCGGCGCGGCGAGCGATTTCGACGCCAAGCACACGGACGCGGTGACGGGTTACTATTTTCCGGAGCGGAAGGAGTTCCTTTATTTCTACATGGGTTATCCGCAGCAGGCGCAACCGCGGAAGATCAGCCCATTTGGTTCGGCGCAGGGGGCCGCGACGCAAAAGCTGGAGGAGAAAGTGGCGACGAAACGCGGGGTGGTGCTGGAGCCCTGCCAGCAGGCCGGGCATTGGGCTTCGGGGTGGGTTGGGGGCCTGCAGCTTTTGCGTGGACGCGGGCACCGTTGGGTGGCGGTCGTGAACGCTTCACCCACCGCGCCGGATCCCGGCAGGAAAGCAGTCTGGACCGAAGAGCCGCCGCCGAGCCAGGGCGGTTTTGCCTGGTGCGACGAGGAATGGCCCGTGCAGGGCTGGCATTTCGCTCCGGAGCCAATCGAGTGGGTCAAAGACATCCCGAAGTCCGCGCTGGATGCGGGGGAGGGCTACAACCTGTGGCGACAGTTCATTCACCTTTTGCCCGACGGGCGCGCCGCGCTTTTCTACAACAGCGGCTACTACGGTCGGGAGCAATTGTATATGAAAGTAAGTGACAAACCTTGAATATCCACCCACAGCGTCGCCGGCGTAGCTCAGCGGCAGGGCAGCGGTTTCGTAAACTGCGGGCCGTCAGTTCGATTCCGGCCCTCCACCTCCAAGTTTTGGTCCGTGAGCAGCAAGGGTTGGCGCGGGCGGAAGGGCCACTGTCAGTGAAGCTGTCAGTAAACCAGCGAGCGCACGAACAATTCGCCACTCCTTGCCAGTATTTGCCGAAACTCGCCAAAATCCGCCGGGCTGCATTTGCTTGATCGGTTCGTCGGCTCTCGCGGCGGGGCTTTCCGAGTCAAAGTTAACCATGCCTGTCAAAAGCAGTCCAAGTATAAAGTCGCGTTTCGCAGGGGCGGCAGGGCGGAAGAACTTGCTTGCTGCGATTTGGATCGGGACTAGAATATTTGGAAACTAAATAAAAGGCAAGTGAGCCACTTGCCTTGCAAATTGAAATTTCAAAATGGCGGAAAAGAAAACAAAACCGGCTGATAACAAAACGAAGCCAACCACTGCAAGCGTGGAAGATTTTCTCAATAGCATTACCCCTGAGCAAAAGCGCGAAGACAGTTTTGTGCTGCTGGAGATGATGAAGAAAGCCAGCAAGGAAGAGCCGGTACTGTGGAGCAATTCCTTCGTCGGTTTCGGTATCAAAAGACACAAAAGCCCATCCACCGGCCGCGAATCCGACTGGATGCGGATAGGCTTCGCACCGCGCAAAACGAACCTGTCGTTGTACTTCGGCAATTATGTTGATGCACATGCCGCCGCGCTTGAAAAGCTGGGTAAGCACAAAGCGGCTGTGGGCTGCCTGTACATAAATAAACTGGCCGATATTGATCTGAAAGTATTGAAGGGGATGATAGAAGCGGGGTGTAAGCAGAAGTGATCAAACTGATACTGATACTGATAACTGATAGTATGCGAACTCGACTCCAAGTCCCCCCACGAACTGGCCCCCTCCTTCGTCCTTTCCTCTCCTCGCGCTGTTTTTCATCCATTTAGCTTCGCTGTCAGCAAAAACGTCAGCAAAGGTGTTGAGAAAGTGCTGGGTCGGGTAGTCGTGGTGTAGTGCTCGACTCACCAGCAAAATCGAGCATTTTTTACTCAGAAACGACGCTTCAGGCGACCGATGTGCGTCAAACACTTGGGAGGGTTGAAGAGGCGACCGCCAGCAAAAGGTGCCAGCAAATTGCGGACACCGCGACTGGATCGGCACCACACCGGTGCTAAGTACTGTGAGGCGTAAATCCAATGACGTATGCGGCGGTCCTTTTTGCCGCAGACTTCGTTGCTCGCTCCTTATCCCGACGCGTCGGGACGGGTATGCTCGTCGCTCGCGCCTCGTCTGCGACAAAAATGCCTCACCGCCTGCGTCACCGTATTTACGCCTCGCAATACTAAGCGCCGGGAACGCGCTTCCGCAACATCGCGATCTGGCCGGAGTGGTGCGCTTCGTGTTCGCAGACGTGGAACCATTTGCAGAGGTTGTTGGTTGGTCCCCAAGACCATTCCTTGTCCACGGCGAGGAGCCACGCATCGTCTCGCTTGCGGAACTCCGCCAGCGTCTTTTCGCGCACCCCATGCAGGATGTCCACGTAGTATTCGCGATCATGTCCTTTGATCGTTTTTCTGCCCGCCTCGCCCAAGTCCATCGCCGCATCCCACTTTTTCTTCACATCGCCGGACCAGGTTCCCCACTTCATGCCGTCGAAGGTGTTCATATGGTAGTACGTTTCGGTTGCGGCAAGGTGCAGCATCAACGCCCCGATCGAGTTCGCATTGGCATCGAACAGATAATCGAGGTCGGCTGGCTTCAATCCTTTGGTCGCGGAAAGAACGCCGTTCACCTCGCGCATCCACGTGAGCAGGGAGATAAACGATCCCACCTGAGGTGAGTATCCGGGGATTGGACCGAGTACATTTGGGCCGGTGAGTTCCGGGCGCGAAGGCTGAGCATCAACCGCCGTTGCGCACGTGCCTAACGCCGCGGTGGCGGCAGCGCCGACAAGAAACTTCCTTCTGCTGAGGGCCACGCGGTCAAAGGAGAATTGGTTTTCGGGCTTACCAAGCATGGCGGGATTCTACCCGAGGGAGGCTCGGCGTGACAACGGTAAGTTTTCGGCGATTCCCGGACGGTTGCCAATGGCAAGCCGTGACTACAATCGCGGCTCAGACTCGCGCAGGTTGGTTTCTTCTTGCCATACCGTCGGGCTCAACGCATAAGAACCTCATGTTTACGCGTATTCACCCTCATCGGAACCTCATCACTGTTATGTATTTGGCGGCGGCACTCGGGGTCGCCGCGGCGGCGGACAATCCTTTCATCGGCGGCTGGGCGCTGACGATTCCCGGAGGCGGCGCGGGATGGCTGGGGGTGGAAGAAGAAAATGGGCAACTCAAGGCAAATCTGCTTTGGGGCGGTGGCAGCGTTTTGCCGGTCGCTTCGGCCACGGTCGAAGATGGGAAACTCATCGTGACGCGCAACCACAATGTTCAGTGGAAGGACGCCAACAACGTCACGGTCAAGACCAACCTCCCGGAAACCATTACGGCGACTTTGGACGGCGACGCGATGAAGTTGACGATTCGAACGCCGCGCGGGAATGGGCAGGAAGACGAGGTCAAGGAATTCACCGGACAGAAGGTTCCGCCAATGCCGCCGACGCCGGACTTGAAAAAGGTGAAATTCGGCAAGGCGATTCAGCTTTTCAACGGCAAAGACCTGACGGGCTGGCGGTTGACGGACCCGAACGCGATCAACGGCTGGAGCGTGAAGGACGGCTTGCTGGTCAACGACAACATCCATGAGGAAGGCCAGCCGCATAAGAATTATGGCAATCTGCGCACGGACGAGGAGTTCGAGGATTTCAATATCAAAGTGAACGTGCGCGTAGGCAAAGGGGAAAACAGCGGCGTGTATCTGCGCGGCATCTACGAGGTGCAGATGGTGGACAGCTACGGCAAGCCGCCGGACCCGCACAACATGGGTGCGGTGTACAGCCGCATCAAGCCGACGGAGGCCGCCGAAAAACCGGCTGGCGAGTGGCAGACGCTGGACATCACGTTCGTGGATCGCCATGTCACGGTCATTTTGAACGGCAAGAAAATCATCGATAACCAGCCCGTGCTCGGCTGCACGGGCGGCGCGCTGTGGTCTGACGTGACTCGTCCCGGGCCGATTTATTTGCAGGGGGATCATACGAGCATCGAATATGGGAAGATCGTTTTGCGGCCGGTGGTGAAAAATGGCTGAGTTTCCGTTGAATGACACAGCGATTTCCGCCAAACATGCGGATGGAATCATCGTGGTCCGAATGTCGGGAGGCGGGGAAATTCGATTCGCGGCAGCCGAAAATCCGCGCTTGGCGCGTGGCACACCAAAACAATTGGATCACATTGAGATTTCGCCTTACGGCTTGCATTGGCCGGAACTCGACGAGGATTTGTCTTTTCGCGGGCTTGCCGAGGGCGATCGCGGCCAATTTCCGAAAACGCCAAAAACTTGAGTGGTGTCCGTGAGGTGACCACGCTTCAGACTTCAGAGCTTTGGGCAAGACCTGCCGGAGCCGATTTATGAGTACAGTTCAGGAAATCCAAGCTGCCATCCAGGAACTCTCGCCGCAAGCGTTGGCCAAGTTGAAAGAGTGGATGGAGGATTTCGTTGAGGATCAACTCGCGCTCAAGAAAGAAGTCAAAATCGCGCTCGACCAGTCACGTGTGGAAATCTCCGCTGGCCAATATCGCGTACGTCGGCCTTGATGCAGTTAATGCGCCGGCCGCCGCAACCGCGCCTCGGCGAGATCGAGGTCGCGCTGGATGCGGCGCAGGACTTCGTCATTGATGATGCGCTGGTTGCGGAGTTGGATGATGGTTTTGCGTTCTACCTGAAGGGCCTCGTTGGAAAGGCGTTCATAGTCGGAGGAGAACAGGCCGTGCGGTTCCTCGTCCTCCGACGGCTCGCAGGCTTCCAGTTGCCGGATGCGGTCCTGGTATTCGACGCGCAGACGCTGGCGCAAGTCGTTATCGATGTGTTGCGCCTCGGCCAATTCTTCGAGTCGGGCCAGGGCGGCCTGATTGGCTTTGAGCCGGGCTTCGCGTTCTTCTTTTTCGGCGGCGCGATCGTCTTTGACGCCCAGTCGCAGAATGAGAAAAGGCAGGCTCAACCCTTGGACGACGAGCGTCACGAGGATGACGACGAAAGTGAGGAACAAGATCAAATCGCGGCCCGGAAAGGGCTTGCCGCCGGGAATCGAGATCGGCAAGGCCAACGCCGCCGCGAGAGAAACGACCCCGCGCATGCCCGTCCAGCCAACGATCAGGACGGTTTTCCAGCCCGGGTATGGATCGCGCTTGCGAAGGCTGGGAGAGAGCAGGCGCGGCAGATAGGACGCCGGAAAAACCCAGAGGATGCGGATGAGGATCACCGCCAGGCTGATGGCAGCAGCGTACCAGCACAACAGAGGAATGGACCAACCGGACAGGGCCCGCAAGATTTGCGGCAATTGAAGTCCGATGAGCAGAAAAATGAAACCGTTGAGGACGAATTCGATCATTTCCCAGACCGGCCCGGCTTGCAGCCGCGTTCGCGAGCTGGTGAGGTCCGGGAGCCGCCAGCCGTGATACAAACCCACCGTCACGACCGCGAGCACACCGGAGACGCCGAGGCGATCCGCCGGCAAATAAGCGGCAAACGGCGTGAGCAATGAAATGGTAATCTCGATGGGTGGATCGTCGATGGGTTTTTGAATCCAGGCCGTTACCACCCCCACAATGAGGCCCACGAGAATTCCCCCGAGGGCCACGATGAAGAATTGGCCGGTGGCGTGGGCAAGGGAAAAGGATCCCGTCGCGATTGCCGCCACGGCGAAACGAAAGGCCACCAGCGCAGTAGCATCGTTGACGAGACTTTCGCCTTCCAAAACAGTAACGATGCGGCGAGGCAAACGGAGGCGCTCGGCTATCGCCGTGGCGGCGATCGCGTCGGGCGGAGAAATGATCGCGCCCAGCACGAACCCGGCCGCCAGCGGGAGGTCCTGGATCAACCAGTGAGCCAGGTAACCGACCGCAACGGTCGTGAACAGGACGAGGCCGACGGCGAGCAGCATAATCGGACGGAGATTCGCCTGGAAGTCGCGCCACGGTGTGAACAGCGCCGCCGGATACAGCAAAGGCGGCAGGAACAGCAGGAAAACCAAATCGGGATTGAGGCGGGCGGCAGGAACGCCGGGAATTATTCCGAGCAGCAAACCGCCGATCACCAGGACGATCGGGAAAGGGATGGGGATTTTGCGGCTCAGCAGCGCCAGAGCGGCGATGGCTATGAGCAGACCCAGGACCGACTCGAGATTGTTGAGCATCCGCGCCGAAATGTATCGGCGAGGGCGGCTTTTGCAAAATTTGAATATTTGCGGGAGACGGATTAGATTGTCACCAGTGCCGAACAGGAGATCGGGATTCGGCAACAGAGGACACTCAACCAAAGGAAGATTATGCAAACGACATCGAATCGAATACAGGATCCAGCCCGGGCGAAGGCCTACTTCGAAGACAAAATTGCCTTCACGACTGGTCCGGTGGAAGTGAGCCATATGATCGAGGAAGGGGAGAGCGTGACGATCGTGGATGTGCGCGAAGCGGAGGATTATGCCAAAGGGCACGTTCCCGGCGCCATTAACCTGCCGCGGGGAACGTGGAATGGTCCGACGGGATTAACCAAGGACAAGACGAACATCGTTTATTGTTATACGCAGACCTGCCATTTGGCTGCCAACGCCTGCGTGGTCTTCGCCGGACAGGGCTATGCGGTGATGGAGTTGGAGGGCGGTTTCGAGGGCTGGAAGGAGCACGACCTGGAAGTTGATGGCGACGGCATCAATCGCTTGAAGAAAGCGGGCGAGCGGCTGCTGCATCGCCGGCAGTAAGATATAGTTCGCGTTGACCAGGAGCAAGGGCAGGCGCCAGCAAGCGCCTGCCGCTTCGTCTGGAATCGAAACTTAGCGTTTCGATGAGCGAGGGGTTTCGTCGTGTTCCGAGAGGGAGACTTCCGGCAGGTAGGAGCCTTTCAGTTCGCGCCTCCACCAGGCGCCGGTTTTGCGTCGGGTGGCAAAGTCTGTGAAATGATACTCATAGACGAGGGCGCGGATATAACGCGGCGGCGCATTGGGAAATGGGTTGTGTTCCATCAAATCAAGCACGTCGGGTGAACCTTGGAGCAAGCAGACGCAAAAATTGACGAACCAGGGATTGTGCCGGTAATCGCTCAGTGCGGCGAACCACATTTGCCAGTCGAGGCGCGGTTGATGCGGGGCAACGAAGCGAGGGCGTTGCCGCACGTCGCCAGGCTTGTATTCGAATTCATAAGCAAGCCAGGTGTCGCCGTCGCGGCTGCCTTCGACGATGATTTCGAGGCGGCGAGTTGTCATGACGGCAAACAAACCGTAGCTTTTGAATGTACGAAACGGCGAGAGGGCCGAGTAAACCGCCACGCAGGGCGCTGGCCAGGGAATGCGCAACCGGAACAGCCCTGACAACTGCACCAGCGAGGTGAGGATTGAGATGCAGGCAAGCGTGACAATCAGTGTTCGCGGCCATCCGCGAGACTGACGAACGGCGGACGGAAGGCCGCCTGCGGAATTGGACGACAGCAGCTTTTTGTATGAATCACTTTGTCCAACCGCTGCGTGAAGCCACTTCGAAGGCAAACACCTTTTCAACATGGCGTCGTCGAGCAGCAGCAGGCAAAGCGCGAGGGTGAGGAAATTGAAGAAGCAGTAGTTGCCGGTGAGGAGGATGAATACCTGGAGAACGGCGAAGCCGACGCAGGCTATCAGGCGCAAGCGGCGTGGCGTGAAAATCAAAAAGGGCAGACCCAGCTCGATGGCGAACATCCAGACGGTCGAAACTTGCTGAAACCAATGCGGCAGTTGGTGCGCGTACCAGCCAATCCACGTGGGGAGCGGTTGGGTCTCGTAGTGGAAATCGAGAGCGGTGAGGTTGCGCCATGCCGGGTCCCCGCTCAACCATTTGACGCAACCGGACTCGAACATGAGTTGGAAGAGCAGCCAGCGCAACAGCCACAGCACGAGGCGCGAGGGCGGGGCGGCGCGCGAAGGGCGAGGGAGCCATTGCACCGGAGCGAAGAATGTCGCGAGGAAGCCGGTTTCCAGCAACAGGTTGTCCCATTGGAAACCGAGAAAGTCCCGGCAAACCGTGGCCAGCGAAAGGTAAATCAGCCAAAGCAGGAAGAGGCAGGGGGCCGGTGCGACACCGAGAATGAGCGTGGCGGCGAGAAGTGTCCCTGCGGCGCATTGGATTTTCAAAAAGCGGTCACTTGTCCCGAGCCAGCACAGTGTGGGCAGCAGGTGGTAGCGGTCTGCGCCGATTTTTGCGGCATCCATCTGCTCACGTGCGGCCACCATGGTGAGCTTCGCCGGCAGGATTCCGCGTTCGCCGACCAGGCCAATAATTTGCACCCAGAGCGAAAGAAAGGCGGCCAGATAGACGAGGCCAAGCGAGCGCAAAAAGATCCAGCGGACGAGAACGTGGCTGGGCGGTTCCGCGTGACGGCCCCAGGCCAACCGCGTCAGCGTAGAAAAGAGACCGCGGTGATGGGCGATGAAACGATAAATCCACTCGGCGGCGCGAGCGAAAAGCGGCGAGTGCGTGTACCAGTCCAGGAGCCATTGGCCGCGCGCATGGCGGGCCATCGCGCTGAAAACGGCTTCTGCGCCATTGTAAACCGCGCCGTCGATCTCGACGAGATGGACGGCCAATTCCAGTTGTTCGCGGCGCAATTCGGGAAATCTCGCCGCAAGGCTTGGCTCCTGAAAGGGGACGTATTCGACGCGATCACCAGTGAGGCGTTGCCAGCGCTGGATCCAAAACGTGCAGAAGCAGCAATCGCCGTCATACACCATCAAAGGCTTCGCCGGTGGCGCCGCCACATGGACCGCGGATTTCACACGCCCTTATATCCCGGCGGTGGGCGATTGGCCATAGGCAACGGATTTGGAACCAATCAAGCCAACGTATCACGCATCACGGACAAAATATTTTTCCCCGCTTCGACG
>Ga0073928_10006766_pt1 | contig 15272 bp, 15 predicted proteins | sample PaiPotPPA55metaG_FD_76969 | JGI IMG/M metagenome (GOLD analysis project Ga0073928, IMG submission 76969) | Iron sulfur acid spring bacterial and archeal communities from Banff, Canada, to study Microbial Dark Matter (Phase II) - Paint Pots PPA... ... | reverse complement strand
GCTTCTGATCTTCGCCGCCGGGCAAATGCACTACCTCGTGCGCGCGCCCTACCAACCCCCGTGCGAGGCGCGCCCCCTGGTGACGCCACACGTCTTCACTGGATACCACGAAGACCTTGCCGGCGCTCTGCGGCAGATGCGCCGCCGCACGCTCGATAATCCCCCGCTCCACAGTAGCGTCGTACTCGCCGTGTGCCGTGGCGACCCGGAAGGCAGGCATACACCCCTTGTATCATGCAGGTGTTGCCTGCAACGAAACCCCACGCCCGGGCGAGCATCTGGTGACGGTCGCTACCTTTCGCAACCACATTGAGGCGCAGTTCGCGCAGACCCGCCTGGAGGCCAGCGGCATCCAGGCATTCCTCTTCGACGACAACGCAGTCCGCCTCAACCGTGGGCCACCGCATTGGGATTCATCAAGCTATGCGTTGCCGAGACGGATTGTGCCGAGAGCGTGGAGATCTTGCAGCAGGCCACCGCGCCCGAGAATCCGCTTTAGCGCGCGCTCACTTCACAACCCGCGTACCGAACGGCAGATGGATGCGCAGCACGCGCTCGCGGTGCCGCTCGTCCTCCAAGCTGCGCGTGCGGGCTTGCAACAGGTCGGTGAGCGCCACCATGCCGACCAGCTTGCGCTCGCGCTCGTTGTTGATCACCGGAAAACGCGTCAGCCCGGTTTCGGCCCTGCGATAGACCACCAGGCGCAACGGTTCATCCTCAAAGGCAACCACGGGATCCGGGCGCACCAAGCGGGCCAGCGGCCGGTCGCCATCGTGGACCACCTGATCATTCACGAAGCGATCGAGGCTACTACGCGTCATCACACCGACCACGCGGCGCCCGGCGTCCACCAGCGGATATAGAAGCTGACCCTTGCGCACGAAGTGATCGGCGTGCAGCGATTGCGCCAACTCGCGGCTGGTGAGTTCGGCGGGAATCGCGGCAATGTTGGTGCGCATGACTTCGCGGACGAACAGGATTTCGAGCGGATCGACGGAGTATTCGCGGCTAAGGTGATAGCCGCGGCGGGCCACCTTCTCAGTGAGAATGGAGCGGCGCAGCACCAGCACCGTGAAGCCGTGCGCCACGGTGACGGCCAGCAGCAGCGGCAGCATCATGTTGACATCGTGCGTCAGTTCGATGGCGAAGATCACGCCGGTGAAGGGGGAGCGCATCGTACCGCCGAGGATGGCGCCCATACTGACCAAGGGCCAGAAGCCGACGCCCTCGTAGGGCAGGAACATGCCCTCGATGCCGCCCAGAGCGCCGCCTATCATCAGAAGTGGCGCCAGTACACCTCCGGAAGTACCCGAGCCAAGCGAAACCGACCAGATAATGGACTTCACGATCAGAATGCCCACCAGCATCTTGAGCGGCACATCGCCTTGCAACAGCCGGCCGATAGTATCGTAGCCGACGCCGAGGGCTTGCGGAAAGATCAGGCCGCCGACTCCAATCACCAGCCCGCCGAGGGCCGGCCACCACATCCAGTGAATCGGCAGCAGGCGGAAGGCATCTTCAGCGGCATAGACAGCGGCGGTGAGGAGCACCGACAATATACCGGCCAGCAGTCCGACCAGCAGGCAGGCGAGCAGGCCTTGCGGGCCGATAAACACGGGATGCGCCGAGACCGGAAACAGTGGGCCGAGCCCTATGATGTAGCGGCGCGTGGCGGCAGCCGTGACGCTGGCCATCGCCACAGGCACCAGGCTGCGCGGCTTCCATTCGAACAGGAGCAGCTCGACGGCCAGCAATACGGACGCAACCGGGGCGGCGAAGGTGGCCGCCATGCCGCCCGCCGCGCCCGCTACCAGCAGCGTCTTGCGTTCGTTGCTGCTGAGCTTAATGAGCTGCGCGATCATGGAGCCGAACGCGCCGCCAGTCATGATGATGGGTCCCTCGGCGCCGAATGGACCGCCCGTGCCGATGGAGATGGCCGAGGAGAGCGGCTTGAGGATGGCGACCTTCGGCTCGACGCGGCTGCCGTTGATGAGGATTGCTTCGATGGCCTCGGGGATGCCGTGACCGCGGATGCGTTCGGAGCCGTAGCGCGCCATTACACCGATAATCAGTGCGCCGACGACCGGCACGAGAATCTCGAACCAGCCGAGATGATTACCGGCGGGCGAAACCAGCACCGTGCTCCAGCGTCCGAAAAAGAAGATGTTGGTGAACAGCCCGATCAGCTTGAGCAAGGCGAGCGCCACGAATGCGCTCACGAAGCCGATGCCGATGGCGAGGCCCGTGATCGCAATCATGCGCGGCGTGCTGGTGAAATCGCCCAACTTCATGGCGCCCTCGGATTCCTCGGGATGGGTTATCTTCTCGATGCGTTTCTTCAGATTTTGAAAGCTCATGATTCCTGCCTGGTGGAATGTGTGCGCGGGCGGCCCACGATCACACGCAAGGCGTCGAGCAGGGCGTCGCCCCCGGATTCGAGCTCGACGCGATGTTCGAGCGATAGGCGGCGCAGTATCGCGTCGCCCTTGCGGGTAAGGCGGACGCGTACCTGCCGCCGGTCGCCATTGCCGCGGCTGCGGCGCACCAGATCCCGTACCGCCAGGCGGTCCAGCAGCCCGACCACGCTGTGGTGCCGTAGGTGCAGGCGCTCGGCCAAGTCCCCCACGGTAGGCTCGCCCGGATGTCCCTTGACGGCCAGCAGCACCTGGTGCTGGCTAGGCTCTAGTCCGGCGCGGTGGGCTGCCTGATCGCTGAAGTGCAAGAACGTGCGGATTTGATAGCGAAACTCGGCCAAGGCCTGATAATCAGCCGCGGTTAGACGTTGCGTGGGTAATACCCCTCCTCGAATATATCGTAGCACGATACATTTCTTGAGATGGCGCATGCCGGTTTCCGGATGCTGGAGTCATCGGTTGCGGAGGCCGTACATCCCCACGGGCAGGCGCGCGTCGAGCACTCGTCTGATGCAACGGGCTTTCCCGTCAAGATGCCGGATCGGCGGCCATAGTTCTGTCGAGTTAATACTCGAAAGGAAAACCGGACATGATGCTCTGTGCCATGAGCTGAACATAAGCAAAATTGTACTTTGGGTTATGTCTGGGCACCCGGTACCGTCCGTGACCTTGCCAGTTCCTGAACTTAAAGGCGCCACGGAGTTCGCTGATATCTGTGGACGTAGCCGGCGCGTACTTTTTCCAGCCTTCCAAGATGTCTTCGTCCAAACGGGCCAAGTCTTCTTTCTTTATGTTCTTATTCATGGAACGAAAATATCTGGACACATCGTCCTTGAGTTTCTTCTTAACATCGGGCTGCGAAATCCATCCGGAATGCAGCTTCCAGACTGGTCAGGACGACGAAGGTTGATCTTGCATCCAATTCCTCAAGCCTCGACGCCAGTTGGTGCCGTACGCTTTCGGCAGTTTTCCCGAAGAATCGGCCTTCGAATACCGGATTGAGCGGGCTGAAGTAGAGGCGGAGCGACTCCATAACATCTTGGTGATAGGAAGCGATTTCGTCGATTTCAAGAGTAGGGAAAGAGGTAAACTGCCTAGGCATTCACAACTTCCATTAGCAGCGCAAAAAACGACTCTCGGTCGAGACCGACGAATGTTAGCGGGGACGTACGAGCGACGATCTTCCACGCCCATGAAATGTGGATTTTCTGGCCCAACTCGCCAAGCCAAGGTATCGCGTGTCATGATTGCTGCAATCGAGGCGGGCCAAAAGCAGGGCGGGATCACCACCCTAAAGAAACTCGCTGTGGCCCTCAAGGTGGATCTCGATAACTTGGCGTAAGAGAACTGCGGAAGGCGCCGGCCGAACGCCGCAAGCTACAAGCGCCCGGCGGTAAATCACGGTTCAGCTCTCGGTACCTTCTCCGCGAGCGCAGATAACCACTCCGTTATTTGCGTCATGACCTTCGCATCGCTGGTATCCGCTATAATACGGGGCAACAAAAATTCGGCTAAGCGGTATTCATCATCTAACGCTGGAAGGCCGCGTGTCCTCTCGACTTTGGAGACCAGTTGTTCAAATGACTCCTTCGAGGCCTCGACAACGTGCGCGCCACTTTGCTACCTGAAAATCCGGAACAGCAGTTTGGGCGCGCGCATACAGATCATCGTATCGATTCGAGAACACATTCCGGAGTGCGTTATCCAAGCTAGCAAGAAACTCAGCGTCATCACCCGGCGTGTCCTGCACAAACTCATAGTGACGAATATCGGCGGGGGCCTCTTTCACATCTTCCTGCGTGATGAGTATGACTTTTTTGTCGCGAGCATGCGCCAATCCAAGCTCGTAAAAAACATTAGGATTTCGGCCAGTACAGTTGGCAACGATAACGTCGGCTCTGCCGATGTAATCTGCGATTTTCTCAAGGAGCGGCTTCGTTAGGATCTGAGCGTCGCCTCGTTCGCAATCAATGTTGTGGTGCTCCTCAATGTGGCGTTTTAGGAACAAATAGAAGTAGTGCAGTTCCGGCCGGTACGGCATGATAACAAACAAAGCGGCCGCGAGGAACTCATTGGCGCAGTTCCGGTACGTCCGCTCCACCCAGTGGCGGAGCGTCTTTGCTTAATCCAGCTTCGTCCTCGTCATCGTAAACGTAATACAGATACCCTACTAAATCCGCAGGTATCCGGGCCTCATCGCGCCGTACCAGGAAAAGAGCAGGCTTCCGCAGCGCGTGAGCAAACCCAAGTTCATACATCACGTTGGGATTTGCGCTTGTAATGTCGACGATTAGAGCGTCCGCCGTCTCGATGGCGCGCAGGATGTTGGAGATGATGACGCCGCGTTGGACTTGCGTGTCTAAACTAACAGGCTGGACGGACATGGTCACGAGACAATCAGCGATGGTTCGCCGCACCCTGTCGAAGCGGGCTTCCTGCGGCGCAAGGATGAGGCAGGTTGGCAGTTCCTTGCCGCGGGCAACATCTTCCGGAATAGATTGCGTCAGTTGTTCAGGCACAGGAACCGTCCTTCGCACTTCTCACGATAACATCGGTCACGTCACACCTACACCGCCCCCCGAATAAATTCCACAATCCTATCCAGCGACGCGCCCGGTTGAAACACCGCAGCCACCCCTTGCCGCTTCAGCGCCTCCGCATCCTCATCGGGAATGATCCCGCCCACGATCACCTTCACGTCCATCATGTCCTGCGCGCGCAGCAATTCCATCACGCGCGGCACGATCGCGTTGTGCGCGCCGGATAAGATCGACAGCCCGATCACCTGCACGTCTTCCTGCAGCGCCGCGTTGACGATCATCTCTGGCGTCTGCCGCAATCCGGTGTAGATCACTTCCATGCCGGCATCCCGCAACGCGCGCGCAATCACCTTCGCGCCGCGATCGTGGCCGTCCAGCCCCGGCTTGGCCACCAGCACTCGAATGGGTGGATTCATTTAAATGTGCGCCGTCTCCTGATAGGAACCAAACACATCGCGCAGCGCGTCGCAAATCTCGCCCAACGTGGCGTACGCGCGCACGGCGTCGAGAATAAACGGCATGGTGTTCTCCGTGCCCTCCGCCGCCCGCCGCAACGCGCTGAGCGTCTTCTGCACCTGCCCATTATCGCGCCGTGCGCGCAGCGCCGTGAGCTTTTTCTCCTGATGCTCCTGCGCCGTCTGATCGATCTGCAACAGCTCGATCGGCTGCCCTTCCGACTGAAACGCGTTCACGCCCACCATGATCTTATCGTTCGTTTCGATGGCGCGCTGATATTGGTAGCTCGCGTTGGCGATCTCGCTTTGCGGGAAGCCCTTCTCAATCGCCGCAATCATGCTGCCCATCTCGTCAATCTGCCGGAAATAATCCTGCGCGCCGCGCTCCATATCCAGCGTCAAGCTCTCCAGAAAATAGCTGCCGCCCAGCGGATCGGGCGTGTTCACGACCCCGCTCTCGTGCGCGATGATCTGCTGCGTGCGCAGCGCGATCGTCACGGCTTGCTCGCTCGGCAGCGCGTAGGCTTCGTCGAGCGAATTGGTGTGCAGCGATTGCGTCCCACCCAGCACCGCCGCTAGCCCCTGGAGCGCTGTGCGCACTACGTTGTTGTACGGCTGTTGCCAGGTCAGCGAGCAGCCCGCCGTCTGCGAGTGGAACCGCAGCTTCAAACTGCGTTCGCTCTTCGCGCCGAACCGGTCCCGCATCACGTAGGCCCACAGCTTGCGCGCCGCACGATACTTGGCGATCTCCTCGAAGAAATCGCTGTGCGCGTTGAAGAAAAAGCTCAGCCGCGGGGCGAATTCGTCAATGTCCAAGCCGCGCTCCAGCGCCCAGTCCACGTACTCGATGCCGTCGCGCAGCGTGAACGCCAACTCCTGCACCGCGGTCGATCCCGCCTCGCGTATGTGATACCCGCTGATCGAAATCGGATTGAACTTTGGCGTGTGGCGCGCGCCGAACTCGATCGTATCGGTTACCAGCCGCATCGAAGGCCGCGGCGGGAAAATATATTCCTTCTGCGCGATGTATTCTTTCAGGATGTCATTCTGAAGGGTGCCCGAGAGCATCTTCCAATCGACGCCCTGCTCCTCGGCTACCGCCAGATACATGGCCCACAGCACCGACGCCGGCGAGTTGATGGTCATCGAAACCGTGACCTTGCCGAGCGGAATGCCCTTGAACAGCAGCTCCATGTCTTCGAGCGACGAGATGGCCGCGCCGCACTTGCCCACCTCGCCCTCCGACAGCGCATGATCGCCGTCGTAGCCCATCAGCGTGGGCAGGTCGAAAGCCACCGAAAGGCCGGTCTGGCCCTGCTCCAGCAGGTAATGATAGCGTCGGTTGGTTTCCTCCGGCGTCGCGAATCCGGAGAACTGCCGCATGGTCCAGGGGCGCCCGCGATACATGGTCTCGTGGATGCCGCGGGTGTATGGGAATTCGCCGGGCTTCGCCAGCTCGCGCGCCGGATCGAAGCCTTGCAAATCCTCCGGTCCGTAAAGGGGCTCGATGGGAACCCCGCTGATGGTTGTAAACTCTTTCTCGGCAACGGCCATGTCCCCAGTATAAAATGAACGGATGCCCTCCCGAGCCGCCAAAGCGGAAATCTTGCGTACGCTGCACCACTGCCCCGAAGTTCTGGTGCTGCCCAACGCCTGGGATTGCGCCAGCGCCCGCATCTTCGAGGAGGCCGGATTTCCAGCCATCGCCACCACCAGCGCGGGTGTCGCGAACGTGCTGGGCTATCCGGATGGGCAGCGGATCTCGCGCGACGAGATGCTGGCCGTGGTCACGCGCATCGTGCGCTGCGTCGAAATCCCGGTTACCGCCGACCTCGAAGCCGGTTACGATGACGCCGCCAAGACCGCCGCCGCGCTGGTAGAATCCGGCGCCGTCGGGCTGAATCTCGAAGAGGCCTCTGGCGACCCCGCGAAGCTCGTCCACACAGTGAGCGTGGTGCGCCGCGTCGGGAACGAGCTCGGCGTCAACATCGTCATCAACGCGCGCACCGACCTGTACCTCGATCAGGTGGGCGACCCCGCCTCGCGCTTCGATCGAGCCTGCGAGCGCCTGCGCGCCTATCGCGATGCCGGCGCCGATTGCCTCTTCATCCCGGGAGTCACCGACGTAGAAACCATCCGCCGCTTCGTCGAAGCGCTGCGCTTTCCGATCAACATCCTCGCTACCGCCGGCGCGCCGCCGATAGCGCGGCTGCGCGAATTGGGAGTCGCGCGCGTCACAATTGGATCCGGCGCCGCGCGAGCGGTCCTCGGCCTTACCCGCCAAATCGCCGTCGAACTGAAGAACGAAGGCACCTACGACTCGATGCTGCGTGGCGCGATCTCGTACCCCGAGGCCAACCGGCTATTCGAAAAGTAGGCCTTACTCCAGCACGAAGATATTCTTGTGCGCGCACATCTCTTTCAGAATTTTCGGCCACACGGTGACTGTGACTTCGCCCAAATGCGCTTTTCGGAGCAGCAGCATGAGCGTGCGCGCCTGGCCGATCCCCCCCCCGATGCTGAGCGGCAGATCGTGATTGATGATGCCGCGATGATAAGGAAAATTCAGGAAATCCAACTGCCCCGTGGCCTCTAACTGCTGCCGCAGCGTTTTGTCGTTGACCCGTACGCCCATCGAAGTCAGCTCGTGGCGGCGCTTGGTGACGTGGTTCCACACCAGGATGTCGCCGTTCAGCCCGTGCATCGGCTTGCCTTCGGACGAAACAGTCGGCGTCACCCAATCGTCGTAATCGGCCGCGCGCATTTCGTGCGGATAGCCGTCCTTCAGCGTCCAGCCGATGCCGATGATGAAGATGGCCGGGCACTGCTGTAACATGGCGGTCTCGCGCTGTTTGCGCGGCATGTCGGGATATTTGTCGAGCAGGTCTTCGGCGTGCATGAAGGTGAGCTTTTCCGGCAGATTCGGATACTTCGGATTGCGCAGCGCCGGGAACTGATCCTGGACATAGCGCTCGGTATCCACCAGCACTTTCCAGATCTTGCCGACGATCTCTTTCAGAAAATCGAGGTTGCGATGATCGGCGGTGATGGCGCGTTCCCAATCCCACTGATCGACATAGGCGCTGTGATCGTGATCCAGGAAGTAGTCCTTGCGCACGGCGCGCATGTCGGTGCACAGCCCCTCGCCCGGCTGCATGCCGAAGCGCTGCAACGCCACGCGCTTCCACTTGGTGGCGGCCTGCACCACCTGCGCATCGATCGGGTGCAAGTTGCGGTCGTTCGAGATGTGGAACTCGATGGGAGTCCTGGAGCCGTCGCGATCCAGGTAGTCGTTCACGCCGCTCTCCACATCCACAATCAGCGGGACGGTCACCATCATCAGGTTGAGCTGCTTGCAAAGGTTCTCTTCAATAAAGTTCTTGGCCGCAAAAAGGGCCTTCTGAGTTTCCTTGGGGGACAGCAAGGAAGTGTAATCCTGGGGAAGGACCTTCTCCAGTTCGTCATAGTTGCCAATGCCGGGTCCGGCGAGGTCTGCGCGCTTATCGGCGGTCATTCATGCCTCCGGGTTCAATATAACACCACGACGTCGTGGTTCAATAGGAGCGGGGGAGCGAGCGGCTTGTGATAACGTGTACGATGTGACCGCGTCAGCATTAGTATCGCTCTTGCTCGTAGGATTTCGCCTGCAGGCGCAAACGCCGCCGGCACCGGGACCGGTGCGGCCCAGTCCTGCCGTGTCGCCGCCGCGCGTCGTCGACAAAGTCGAGCCGGAGTACACCGACGAAGCCCGGCGCGCCTGGGTCAATGCCATCGTCCTACTGTACGTTGAGGTGCGAGCGGATGCCACACCAGCGAACATCCGGGTGGTGCGCAGCGCGGGATTTGGCTTGGATGAGATGGCGATTGAGGCTGTGAATTCGTGGCGGTTCGCAGCGGGAGTCAAGGAGGGCAAGCCGGTAACGGTCGCTGCCACAATAGAAGTCAATTTCCACCTCATGGTCAAGGGACATGAGTCTCAGCACGCTCGTCTGAACTTCACGCTGCCGGCGGGTGCGGCAAGGCCGGAACTCATGAAAGGAAAGATCCCCGACAATTCAGGCGCGGGCACCGACGAGCGTATTCAAATCGGGTTGACCGTGCGCCAGGACGGCAAACCGGAGAACCTGATGATACTCAAGAGTACGAATGAGAACTGGGCCCGCCACGTTCTTCATGAATTAAAAGGGTGGCGGTTTAGGCCGGCCACGCTCAACGGAGGTCCGGCCAAGGTCGAAGGAGTGTTCGAATTGACAGTTGGGCGGCCGAAGTGAACCTAGTATGATCCTGGTTACCGGAGCTACCGGCGCCAACGGCGCGGAACTTATCAAGCTGCTGTCGACAGCGGGTGTGCCCGTTCGGGCGATGACGCGGCGCGCGAACCAGGCACTCGCCGGTGTCGAGTTCGTAACGGCGGATTTCGACGATCCACAGAGCGTGCGGCGCGCACTGGAAGGCATCAACCGTGCGTTCCTGGTAACCAACTCGTCCGAGCGTGTGGAGGCTCAGCAACTCGCCTTCGTCGAAGCAGCCCGTGCCGCCGGCGTCCGCCACACTGTTTATCTTTCGCAATTGCATGCAGCGACGAATTCGCCGGTTCGCTTTCTGCACTATCACGCGGTGGTCGAGGCTGCGCTGGCCGCGTCGGGCATGGCATTCACGAACCTGCGGCCGAATCTGTATATGCAGGCACTGTTGGGTTTTCGCTCGTCGATAACGGCGCAGGGCCGAATCTTCGCGCCGGCGGGTGATGCGCGCGTCAGTATCGTCGATGTCCGGGACATAGCGGCGATTGCGGCAGCGGCGATCACCGGCAGTGGTCACGAGGGAAAAACCTATGACATCACCGGGCCGCAAGCGCTCACCCACGCAGAACTGGCGTTAGAGCTTACGGAAGCACTTGGTCGAGAGGTTACTTTTGTAGACATCCCGGAATCGGCCATGCGAGATGCGCTGCACGGTTTCGGCATTCCCCAGTGGCAGGCCGAAGGACTGATCGAAGACTATGCGCACTACCGCCGCGGCGAGGCGGCGGACGTCTCCACCGCCGTGCAAGAGGTGACCGGCAAGCCGCCGCGCACATTCGCCCAGTTTGCGCGCGACTATAAGCCAGCATTCCTCGAGTGAGATGAGCTTCGTGTTCCGGTCGTTCCTGCCGCTGCACAACCTGATCGGCTTCGGCGCCGGCGATTATGTCGAATTAGCGTTGGCAGGGCTGCTCGTCGGACTCGTGGTGACGCACGCGCGGCTGGCGGAGCACGCCCGCAGGCTGGCGGCGTGCACCGGGTTGTGCATGCTGATCCTCGCGATTTTGCCGGTCGTGCTGCGGCTTGCATTGCTGCCGCAGAGTCCCGTCCCCACGCCCAGCGGTTCCGACGATTTCGCTCACTTACTCGCCGCCGATACGCTCCTCCACTTCCGGCTGGCGAATCCGCCGCATCCGCTGCACGAATTTTTCGAAACTGTGTTTGTGCTGCAGGAGCCGAGTTACAGCTCAATCTTCCCGATCGGGCAGAGCTTGATGCTGGCGATCGGCGGGATGTTCGGCCAGCCATGGGTGGGAGTAGTGCTGTCAGTCGCGCTGTTGTGCGCGCTGTGCTATTGGATGCTCCGGGCATGGGTCACGCCGGGATGGGCGCTGCTGGGCGGATTTCTGGCAGTCATCGAGTTCGGCCCGCTGCGCTACTGGATGAATACGTATTGGGGGGGGGCAGCGGCGGCGATTGGCGGCTGTCTGGTATTTGGCTCGCTGCCCCGCCTGCGCACCGAAGGGCGTGTGCGGGATGCGGCGCTGCTCGGCGCTGGCCTGTGCATCGAGTTACTCGCGCGGCCGTTTGAGTCGGTACTCCTCCTGGCCGCAGTGGCCTTGTATCTTCCGATGATACGCAATCGCCTCCTGAAAGCAGCGCCCGTTGTGGTGCTCGCGGTTCTGCCGGCTGTCGGACTGACGTTACTCCAGAACAAGCAGGCCACTGGAAGCTGGACCGCGCTGCCTTATGTGCTTAGCCGATATCAGTACGGCGTTCCGGCCACATTTACCTTTCAACCGAATCCTACCCCGCATAGAGAACTGACCACGGACCAGCAGCTCGACTATGATGCGCAAAAGGCCATGCATGACCAGGCCGGAACTTATTGGGAGCGGCTCGCGACCCGCGCGCGGTTTTATCGTTTTTACTTTCTCGCGCCCCTTTATCTCGCGCTGCCGTTCTTCCTACTCTCGCTCCGGGAATTTCGATTTATCTGGGTCGCGCTGACTCTGCTCATCTTCGTCCTGGGTACTAACTTCTATCCATATTTCTATCCGCACTATGTCGCGGCGGTAACCTGCCTGTTCGTGCTGGTCAGCATCGTCGGACTGGAGCGCCTCAGCCGCTTGACCCTGCGTGGACATCCGGCAGGCCAGGAAGCTGCGGCAATGATCATTGTCCTGTGCCTCGCGCAGTTTATCTTCTGGTACGGGTTCCACCTATTCGCCAATACCAATGAATCGATTGCCATGCGGCAGTACGAGACCTGGGACTTCGTCAATCACGGCGATCCCGGCGGCAGGATAGCAATCAACAATCGTCTGGCGCAGGCACCGGGCAAGCAACTGGTATTGGTGCACTACTGGCCGCGCCACCTCTTCGATGAGTGGGTGCATAACGCCGCCGCGATTGACCAGGCACGAGTAGTATGGGCGCTGGATCGTGGCGCAGACGAAAACGAAAAGCTGCTGCATTACTATTCGGATCGCACAGCTTGGCTACTGGAGCCGGACGCGCGGCCCCCGCGGCTCACACCGTATCAACCATGATTTCGCTAGACGACGACCGGAGGCAGTCAGATAGGCAAAGTCGGCTGCTTATGGGCGCAGCACGGTGCAATCCAGAAGATCGGAGGCGTGTGACCGGGATAGACCGCCTGCCGCCGGGATCGCCGTCACTGAGGAAGTCCCAGGTCTCGTACTTGCGCCGTGACCCGTGCATCATGGTCCTGGCACAAATCGCTGGAGCGGGCTGGTTTGCCTGCTACGAATCCGGCACACGTGTACCGGTCCGCAGTGGAATGTGGTCGCGGAGTTCGAGCCTGGACGGGGCCACGGCCTGAACGTCCCGCGTGCCAAAGGCGGCCGATTTCAGGAAGCTGTAACACCCTCATTGCGCAGGTTTTCAAGGTACTGTCCCGAATTTCGTTGACTTCCTTATAAATTGTGTGCCAGACTGGACCAAGGAGATTGTCATGCCCCAAAATCACCACCGTTATGTTACGCTACGAGGATCGTTCACCTTCCTCGCGGCAATCACTCGCCTTGCCATCGCCCCCCCCCCCAACGATTAGCCGCGCAAACGAACTGCGGTAGCTCTCCTTGTGTGCTCACATCCAATTATGGCCCGTTGCGTCAGGGATACAACAACCAGGAGAGCGTGCTGGTGGGATCAAGAAACCTGAAGAACGGCTGGGACGCAGCCGCCGGGGTGTGCGCCCACGAACTCGCCATGCGTGCCAGGCGTGTTCGTGTACTCGGGGCATTAGGTCCGCGACGCAGCGATTTGACCGCACCTCAACCAGGAGAGCCACGATGAAAGCAACTCAACTCTTTCAGATACTACTATCGCTTGCGCTATGTGCCGCCGCCGTGCACACGGCCGGCGCCACTGGCCCGGTGAGCTTCCGCGTCATCTACAACGTCGAAGGATACCAGCAACCTGGCGGGATACTCGAGGAGTCGCCAGGGGTATTTTACACCACCGCGGCCGCTCCGACCGTGGTTTTTTCGGTAACCTCAGCAGGTTCCCAGACGATCCTGGGGACCTTCCCCACTGGGCCAATCCTCCAATCGCCGATCGTGAGCGGACCCAACAACCGGGTTTACTCTGCGATCTACGGCGCGACGTATAACGTTTTCTCCGTCACGTCGGCACCGGGTGGCCTAAAGGTGTATCCTGCTAACAGCCTCGACCCTGCGCTGACCCAGAACTTGCCGGACGGCACCCTGTTAGCTTTGGCCTCGAGCGCAGGCGTGTGGGGGCCGGCCAAGTGTGACCTGACTGGCAACGTTACCTCCCTAGCCCAGTTACCTGGCTCATACCGCCTTGCCAACGTGATCTACGCGACCGATGGCAACTATTATGGCGTCGCACAAGGAAACTTCACCTCCGACGGCTATATTTTCCGCCTAACTACCTCCGGGCCCCCAACTACCCTGTACACGTTTCCGACAAATACCTTTACCGCCTGGCTCGCAACCCCTCTATGGCAGGCCAGCGACGGCAATCTCTACGGCGCCGCCGTGACGGGTGGCGCAAACGGCACCGGAATGATCTACAAGCTCACACTCGCCGGTGACTTCACTCTTCTGTACTCGTTCGGCAAAGGAACTTTTGGGCGTGGTCCCTTCTCGTTAGTTGAGGCAAGCGACGCCAATCTCTACGGCGTTTCGACCACGAACGAGGACACCGCCCAGATCTTCCGCGTCAGCAAATCAGGCCAGTATACGCCGCTGTATGCAATGAACAACAGCCAGGGCGGACCCCCATGCTGGCTGATCCAAGGCAGCGACGGCAATCTTTATGGAACAGCGCACGCCGGCGGTAGCGCGGGCCTCGGTTCGATTTTCGCTCTCAGCGCGGGTCTGCCGAAGCCGAAGCCCCAGGCACTCTCGTTCATGCCGCGGTCGGGCTCCGCGGGAACACAAGTCCGCACATGGGGCAACAACCTCCTTTCGGCTACCGTGCAGTTCAGTGGCACGCCAGCCACGGGAGTTTCGAACAGCGGGCCAAACTACGTCTGGGCCACGGTCCCGGGCGGTGCAGCCAGCGGCCCCATTACCGTAACTACGCCGGGCGGGACCTTCACCACCAAGCAGAGCTTCACCGTGCGCTGACGAGGCCCGATAGCAATCAACAATCGCCTGACGCAGGCCTCGGGCAAGCAACTGGTATTGGTGCGCTACTGGCCACGCCACCTGTTCGATGCGTGGGTGCAGAACGCCGCCGCGATTGACCAGCCGCGGGTAGTGTGGGCGCTGGACCGCGGTGCAGCCGAAAACGAAAAGCTGCTGCATTACTATCCCGATCGGACAGCTTGGCTACTGGAACCGGACTCGCGGCCGCCTCGGCTCACACAGTATCAGCCGTGATTTCGCTGAGACGATCCGGCAAGGCGAGCAACTATTCCATATGCTCCGACGCGTATCGGTTCTATTCCTCTGTGCGGGCGCGCTGCCTGGCCAAACGCCGCCCGCCGTGCCGCCCGTCGAACTCGCCGATTTGACCTCCTACCTGGGACTCTCGGACCAGCAGCCCAGCCGCTTGCAGCAGGTGTATCAGGCGCGGCAGCAAGCGTTGCATCAGTTGTGGGATCAGATTTCCACCAAGCAGCGGGAACTCGATAGTCTGCTGAATTCCGGCGCGCCGGATGCGCTGGCGGCAGGCAATCTGCTGATCGAAATTCAGACCGCGCGCCATCAGATCCGCGACAAGCTGACCCACGACGCCGCGCGCGCCGTGCTGACAGATGCGCAGAAGCAGAAACTCGCCGCGCTCGAAACGGCCATGCGGCTGCGCCCCGCGCTCGATCAAGCTGTGATGACCGGCCTGATCGAACAGTACTCGCGGCCCTCAATCGAACACTAGCACAGCTTTGCCGGTAATCTTGCGTTGGGCCAGTTCGCGGAGCCCGGCGGGAGCTTCGGCCATGCGAAACGTCTTGCCCACCACCGGGCGAATCTGCCCGCCCAGCACCATCGCCGTAAGCACCTCGTGCGTGTGCCCGAGAAACTCCGGATGCTGCTGCACGTACTGCCCCCAATGCACACCCACGATCGAAATGTCCTTCAGCAGGATGCGATTCGCGGGCACGCTCTGGATATTGCCGCTCGC
>Ga0073928_10006765_pt1 | contig 15273 bp, 11 predicted proteins | sample PaiPotPPA55metaG_FD_76969 | JGI IMG/M metagenome (GOLD analysis project Ga0073928, IMG submission 76969) | Iron sulfur acid spring bacterial and archeal communities from Banff, Canada, to study Microbial Dark Matter (Phase II) - Paint Pots PPA... ... | reverse complement strand
GGGCGCAGCCGCTGGCGGTGTTGGCGATTGCGGCGGTGACGCTGCTGAACTATTTCGGCGTGCGGCTTGGCGGGCGGGTGCAGGTGGCGCTGACGGTTATAAAAATCGCCGCGGTGCTGGCGGTGGCCGGATTGGGGTTCGCGCTGGGCCACGGCACCGCGGCCAACTTCCGCCCGCTGCTGGCGGCGCCAGGCGTGGCCACGCTGGCAGGTTTTCTGACGGCGATGGCCGGCGCGCTGTGGGCATACGACGGCTGGAGCAACGTGAACCTCGTCGGCTCCGAGGTGATCAATCCACAACGCAACATCCCGCGGGCGCTGGTGGGCGGCGTGGCGATGGTCGGCGCGCTTTATCTGATCATCACGGCGGCGTGCTTCTATGTGCTTCCGTTCGGCGCGGTGGCTGCGTCCACGCATGTGGCTTCGGACGTCCTCGGAAAGATCACCGGACACGGCGCGGCGTCGTGGCTGACGATTGCGATGATTGTTTGCGCGCTGGGCACGCTCAACTCGTCAATCCTCAGCGGGGCGCGCGTGGACTATGCGATGGCGCGCGACCACATCTTTTTCCGCGCCGCCGCCGGCATCCATCCGAAATATCGCACGCCGGCCGGCGCCCTTATTTTCCAGGGGTGCCTCGCGGCGGTCCTGGCTCTGACCGGCACATTCGAAGACCTCTATTCCCTTTTCATTTTTGCGCAATGGATTTTCTACGCGCTGGCGACCGCGTCGGTTTTCTGGCTGCGGCGCAACGAGCCGAATTTGCCGCGGCCGTATCGCACGTGGGGATATCCGGTGGTGCCGGCGCTTTTTCTTGGCGGCGCTTTCGCGCTCACTGTGAATCTGTGGATCCAGCGGCCGGTGCGCTCAACCGCAGGCCTGGCGCTGATTCTCTTCGGCCTCGTTTTTTACCGTCACTGGAAAAAAGAACAAGCTCACGGATAGAGCAGGTACTTTGCGCGGAGCTTGCGGAAGACGTCGAGCGCGTCCGCCCAGTTCATCACGATGCGCGCCGGCGCCTCGCCCTTCCCGATGCGGTCGATGGTTTCTTTTGAGCCCACGAGCTCGATCATTTTTTCGAGTTGAAAATGGTCCGGATAGAGCTTGTGCAGCAGGGCCGCGATTTCGAGACCCATGAGCATCGAATCGAGCGAAGCGCGGTCGGTGATGACCAACGCGATGCCCTCGCATGCCTGATCCTTGTAGAGGCCGTCGCGCGGCGTAAAGCGCGTGGGAACAAAGCGCACGCCGGGCACAAAGCGCCGGTTGAGCTCCGCCGCCAATTCGATCCCGCGCATCCAGGGCGCGCCAAACACCTCGAAGGGCGCGTCCGTTCCCCGGCCCACCGAAACGCCCGCCGCCTGAAGAATCTCGATGCCGGGATAAAGAAGCGCGGCGTTGAGCGAGCGCAGATTGGGCGAGGGGCCGATCCAGGCGAGGCCGGTGGCTTCGTAGGTGTCGCGGCGATGCCAGTTCTTCATGGCGACCACGTGGAGGTCCGCGCCGATTTTGTTTTCGGCGTTGAACATCTGCGCGAGCTCGCCGAGCGTCATGGCGTAGCGCACCGGCATGGGGAAATAGCCGACGAAGGAGAGGCGGTCGCGGTCAAGCATGGGGCCCTCGATGGCTTCGCCGCCGAGCGGGTTGGGCCGGTCGAGAACGTAGAAGGTGAGGTGATGCCGGGCGGCTTCTTCCATCGCGTAGGCCATCGTGGTGGTGTAGGTGTAAAAGCGGACGCCCGCATCCTGGATGTCGAAGACAAGCGCGTCGAGGCCGCGCAGCATCTCGTCGGTCGGGCGCAGCGTTTCGCCAAACAGACTGTAGATCGAGAGACCGGTCGCTTCATCCGTTGTCGAGGGCACGCGTGCATCCACGCGGCCAGCAATGCCGTGTTCGGGGCTGAAGAGCGCCACAAGGTGCACGCCCTCGGCCTTTGCCAGCACGTCGATCGTGCGCCGGCCGGCGGAATCGACGCCCGTGTGATTCGTGATGAGCCCGACGCGCTTTCCGCGCAGCGGAGCAAACTGGTTTTCTTCGAGAACGTCAATTCCGGTCTCGGTCTTCGCGTCCTCTAGGAACAGGCCGCTGGTGCTGTAGGCGCGCTCGGCGCCGGCGCCGCGTTCGAGAAGCGAGGAGAAGCTGCTGCGCACATCGAACGCAGCCGCCACGGCGTTGGCGACGCGGGCCCGCAGGCTCACCATGGTCGAGCGGACGTGGGGATGGACGCTGTTCGCGAGCAAAATGATGAAAGTCTGGCTGGTGGGGTCAATCCAGATGGAAGTGCCGGTGAATCCGGTGTGCCCGTAAGAGCCCAGCGGGAAGAGGTCTCCGCGCGGCGAGGAGTAGCTGGTGTCAATGTCCCAGCCCAGGCCGCGGAGCGAGGGAATCCACGGCGGCTGCTGCGGCGTGGTCATCTTCTGCACCGTCGCCGCGGCGAGGAGACGTCCCGCGCCGCCCGGGAGACGCCCTTCAGCGAGCATCATGCGGCAGAAAAGCGCGAGGTCATCCGCGGTTGAAAAAAGTCCGGCGTGGCCGGCGACCCCGCCCATCGCGCGCGCGGTGGGATCGTGCACCTCCCCGCGCAGGATTCGGCCGCGACCCGACCCGGGCGCCGCGCCCTCGGGAAGGTCCACTTCTTCTGTGGGCGCGATGCGCGGCTTCCAATCGGGCGGCGGCAGGAAACGGGTGTGGCGCATGCCAAGCGGCGAAAAGATATTTCGTGCGGCGAATTCGTCGAGCGGCATCCCGCTCACGCGCCGCACCAGCTCCGCCAGCACGATGAATCCGGTGTCGCTATAGATGAACCGCGCGCCCGGCGGCGCCACGAGCGTGTCGGCTTCAATGGCTTTCAGCAGCGCTTCCTCACCCTTTTTGGCGTCGTCCAGCGGCGGGTCCGGGCGCAGCCCGGAGGTGTGCGTCAGAAGCATGCGCAAGGTGATCTGCTCCTTGCCGTTCGCGGCAAACTCGGGAAGGTAATGCGCGACGGGATCGTTCAGGCGCAGCTTGCCTTGCTCGACGAGCTTCATGATGGCGGGCGCGGTGGCGACGAGCTTTGTGAGCGAGGCGAGATCGAAGATGGTGTCCGCGGTCATGGCTTCGCGCTGCGGGAGCAGAGCGCGCGAGCCGAAGGCCTTGCGGTAAACGATGGCGCCGCGATGGCCGACGAGTAGCACGGCGCCGGGGAGTTCGTCATCGGCAACGGCTTTGCTTAGGATGGCGTCGAGCGTTGCGGCTAACGGAGCGGCTTGTTGCGCCGGGGCGCCAAGCGGAAACAACAAGAGGATGCAGAGCAATAGAGACAGCAAGGCAGGAAACCTGCTCCATTGCCTGCCGCTTCCCTTTCCATCCGTGCGCATGCTGTTTATCTGTCCACTCCCTGCTGTCGCGGGCTTGGTTGTCTCGCGTCGGGGCGTGTGCTATATACAGCCGCGGCATGCAGGCGTCAACATCTGAGGCCCCGGCGTAGTTCGATGCGTGACCGCTGGCTTCTCCTGCTCGCCCTTTTTCTTTTGACGATGCCCTCCGGACGCGCTCAAAAACAAAATCGCACGAAGAGCTCGCAGCCTCGCGGCGGCAACCCGTGGGTGGAAGCGACGCTCAAGAAGATGACGCTCCGCGAAAAGCTGGGGCAGTTGCTGATGGTCTATTTCTACGGCCAGTTCGCGAGCACGGAGAGCGCCGCTTACCGGCAGCTTCTGCACGAAGTGGATGAGAACAAAGTAGGCGGCTTCATCCTGGGGGCGACCACGACCGCGCTGGGAATCGAACGGGGGCACGTGTATGCGGCGGCGGTGCTGGCGAACCAGCTGCAGCGGCGGGCCAAGGTGCCGCTGCTTGTGGGCGCGGACCTCGAACGCGGCGCGGCAATGCGAATCGTGGAAGGCACGTCCTTCCCGACGGCGATGGGCATCGCGGCGGGGGGAAATCCGCGGGACGCCTACACCATGGGCAAAATCACGGCGCTCGACGCGCGCGCGGCGGGCATCAACTGGATTTTCGCGCCGGTGGCCGACGTCAACGACAACCCCGCAAACCCCATCATCAACGTACGCTCGTTTGGCGAAGATCCGAACCAGGTTGCGAAGTATGTGAGCGAGTTCATTCGCGGCGTGCAGGATAACGGCGCGCTGGCAACGGCCAAGCACTTCCCCTTGCATGGCTACACGAACGTAGATTCACATCTGGCTCTTCCCGTGGTGAAGGCCGACCGGGCGCGGCTGGAAGCGGTCGACCTGGTGCCGTTCCGCAGCGCGATCGCCGCAGGCGTGGACGCCGTCATGTCGGGCCACCTCTTTGTCCCGGCCCTCGAGCCCGACCCCGCGATCCCCGCCACGCTCTCGCCGAGAATCCTTACCGCCTTGCTGCGCAAAGAGCTGGGCTTTCAGGGGCTGATCGTCACCGACGCGCTGGACATGGGAGGCGTCACTTCGAACTATCCGCCGGGCGAGGTTGCGGTGCGCTCGATTGCGGCGGGCACGGATGTGCTGCTGATTCCGCCAAACCCGGACGCGGCGCTGGCGGCGCTGGAGCAGGCGGTTGCATCCGGGCGGCTGCCGATGTCGCGCGTGGACGACGCGGTGCGGCGGATCCTGAGCGCCAAAGCCCGATTGGGGCTGGAGAAGAACCGGTTTACCGATGTCGAGAAGTTGAACGGAGCGTTCGCGCGGCCGGAGTTTGCGGCGCAGGCGCAGGAGATGTCGGATCGCGGCGTCACGCTGCTGCGCGACCAGGCGCACCTGCTGCCGCTCGATGCCACGCGCCCGCTGCGTGTGCTGCTCGTCGAGATCTCCGGCGACCCCGACACCTATCCGGGCCCGGAATTCGAGCGGGAGATTCGCTGGCGGGTGGATTCGCTCGAGGTCCTGCGCGCGGACACTCGCTTTGCCAAGATTGAAACTCTGAAGCTGCCTCCGCCCGAGAACTATGATGTAGCGATTGCCGCCGTATTTGTCCGCGTGGCCGACCGCAAAGGCAATGTCGGATTGCCGGACGACGAAGTGGCGTTCGTAAGTAAATTGCTCGCGGGACCAAAGCCCGTCGTCGTGGCCGCGTTCGGAAGCCCCTATCTGATCGAGCGCTTCCCTTCCGCCAAGACGTGGATTGCGTCCTTCGGAGTGTACGACGTCGCACAGACGGCGACGGCGCGCGCGCTCTTCGGCCAGGTTGCCATTGGCGGACAGATTCCCGTCTCGGTGCCGGGCGTTGTGAAGCGCGGCGACGGGCTGCGCGTGGCCGCAAATGCGATGACGCTGGAGCCGCCTCCGGCGGGGATGGACGCGCAGCTAAAGCCTGCGTTCGATATTCTCGACCGCGCCGTGGCGGACCAGGCCTTTCCGGGCGGGGTGCTGGCGGTGGGCTACCACGACAAACTCCTGGTGCACGCGTTTGGCAAGTTCACGTATGACACGAAGGCTCCCCGCGTCGCCGGCAATACGATCTACGATCTCGCGTCGCTGACCAAGCCGGTTGTGACGACCACGGCCGTGATGATGCTCGCCGCGCAGGGGAGCATCGACCTGGACGCGCCGGTCTCGCGTTACCTTCCCGAGTGGGCGAGCGGGCCGGACCCGGACAAGCGCAAGAAAGTGACGCTGCGGCAACTGCTGCTGCACACTTCCGGCCTGCCGGCGCACCGCGATTATTTCGCGCAAGCCAAAGGCAAGCAGGCCGTCCTTGCGCGCATCTTCGCGGAGCCGCTCGTCTCCGAGCCGGGAACAAAGGTCGAATACTCCGACCTGGGCTTCATGCTGCTGGGCGAAATCGTGGAGCGGATCACCGGTCAGCCGCTCGATGCCTTTGCGCGCCAGGAGATTTTCGCGCCGCTGGGAATGCACGACTCCTTTTTTATGCCTGCGCGCGGGCTGCGGGCACGCATCGCGCCAACGGAAAAGGATGCAAATCTGCGGAAGGGGTTGCTGCAAGGCGAGGTGGATGACGCAAACGCATGGGCCATGGGCGGGGTCGCCGGGCATGCCGGGCTCTTCTCCACCGCCGGTGACGTGGCGGCTTTCGCGCAAATGCTGCTCAATGGTGGCATTTACGCGCACCACCGGCTGCTCACACGCGCCGCCATCACGCAGTTCACGGCGCGGCAGACCACCGGCGGATCGGCGCGGACGCTCGGGTGGGACGTGCCCATCGATCCCTCTTCGACCGGCAAATATTTTTCTGCCCGCAGCTTCGGCCACAACGGCTACACCGGGACTTCGCTCTGGATTGACCCCGAAAAAGATCTGTTCGTCATCCTGCTGACAAACCGCGTTTACCCGACCGCGGAGAACGACAAAATCCGCGCGGTGCGTCCCGCGCTTCACGATGCCGTGGTCGAAGCCCTGGGGCTCGGGTCGCGGCAGGCGTCCGGGCGGGCGCCGAGCCGTTAGCGTGCAGCGCGAAGCCCGTTGCAAGTTGGCCGCATTGCCACGGCAGCGCCCCGCGAGCGGTTATAATCGCTGCAGGTGAAATCCCCTTCGAAAACAGTCCCGGCCACCGAGCAGCGGAATCCGCGCTCGCGCGGGCTCGATAGAAAGTCCACGCGGGAAATCCTGCGCATCCTGAGCCGTGAAGACGCGCGCGTGCCGGCAGCGGTGGCACGCGAAATACCGGCAATCGCCCGCGCGGTGGACGAAATCGCGAAGGCGTTGCGGAACGGCGGGCGGCTGATTTATGCCGGCGCGGGCACGAGCGGCCGCCTCGCCGTGCTCGACGCCGCCGAATGTCCTCCGACTTTTGGCGTTCAACCGCGCCTTGTGCGCGCGGTTATTGCCGGCGGACGCCGGGCGCTGACGCAGGCGGTCGAAGGCGCAGAGGATTCCACCACGCGAGGAAAGCGCGATCTCGCGGCCCTGCGCTTGGGCAAGCGCGATGTCGTCGTGGGACTTTCCGCCAGCGGCGGTACGCCCTACGTTCTCGCGGCCCTGCGTTACGCGCGGAGTTGCGGGGCCTGCACGATTGGCGTGACGTCGAACCGGCGCTCGCCGCTTGCGCGTCTCGCTCGAATCGTCATCGCCCCGGATGCGGGGCCGGAAGCGATTGCGGGCTCGACGCGGCTGAAGGCGGGGACGGCGCAGAAGCTGGTCCTCAACATGCTTTCGACCGCAGCGATGGTGCGGTTCGGCTGCGTCTATGACAACTGGATGATCAACGTGGCGCTGACAAACCGGAAGTTGCGCCGCCGCGGGCTGCGCATCCTTGAGGAGGCGACGGGCGCGAGCCCGTCTGCCGCGGCACACGCTCTGCGTCAGGCGGGACACAACATGCGCGTTGCGCTGGTGATGCTCGAGACGGGCGCGAGTGCCGCCGTGGCGCGGAGATCGCTCGATGCCGCGCGCGGGGATCTGCACAAGGCATTCGCGGCCGCTGTGCGAAACCGGCGCGCGCCGAAGGCGAGGAAATAAGATGGAGCGGTTCCGCATCGAAGGCGGCCGGCGGCTGGAAGGAACGGTGCAGATCAGCGGCGCGAAGAACGCCGCTCTGCCCGCGATGGCTGCCGCGTTGCTGACCGCCGAGCCCGTGCATCTCGAGAATATCCCGCGCGTGCGCGACATCATCACCATGGGGCGGCTGCTGGCGCACATGAAGGTGCGCGTGGTGATGGAGGAAGTGCCTCCGACGAACGTGACGCTCCAGGCCGAAAAGGTTTTTCACGGCGAGGCTCCGTACGAGCTTGTGAAGACGATGCGGGCGTCGGTGCTGACGCTGGGGCCGCTGGTGGCGCGGTTTGGCTACGCGCGCGTTTCCCTGCCGGGAGGCTGCGCGATCGGGGCGAGGCCGATTGACCTGCACATCAAAGCGCTCGAGAAGATGGGTGCGGAGATTTCCGTCGCGCACGGCTACGTGGAGGCGCGCGCCAAGAGATTGCGGGGCGCCGAAATCATTTTCGACAAAATCACCGTGACGGGCACGGAGAACATCATGGCTGCCGCGGCGCTCGCGGAAGGCGAGACGCTGATTTCGAATGCCGCCCGAGAGCCCGAGGTGCCGGACCTGGCGGAGATGCTCAACGGGATGGGCGCGCGCATCGAAGGCGCGGGAAGCCCCACGATTCGTATCCATGGCGTGGAGCGCCTGCACGGAACCACGCACCGCGTGATTCCCGACCGCATCGAGGCCGGGACGTTTCTCGCGGCCGCGGCGCTGACGGGCGGCGAGCTGACGCTCGCCGGCTGCGCCCCGCAGCATCTGAAGGCGGTGATCGACAAGCTCGCGGCCTGCGGCGTGGAATTTCGCATCGAGGGAGAAGACCGCCTGTGGGTGCGGGCTCCGGGCGAGCTGCGCGCCGCCGACGTCACCACGGAGGAGTATCCCGGCTTCCCGACGGATATGCAGGCGCAGTACATGGCGCTGGCCACGCAGGCGCACGGCACGTCCGTGATCACCGAGACGATCTTCGAGAACCGCTTCCTGCACGCCAGCGAAATGGTGCGCATGGGGGCGAACATCACGATCGAGGGGCGGCAGGCGGTGGTGCGCGGTCCGGCGTCGTTGTCGGGAGCGACGGTGATTGCGTCGGACCTGCGCGCGAGCGCATCGCTTGTGCTAGCGGGCCTGGTGGCGCAGGGCACGACGTGGGTGGACCGCATCTACCATCTCGACCGGGGCTACAACCGGATCGAAGAGAAGCTCTGCGCGCTCGGGGCGCGCATTGAACGCGTGGGCTGAGCCCGCCGGAAAAGAAAAAGGGGAGGCGGGATCCGCCTCCCCTTTTTTTAATTAACGTGGCAGTCGCGGGCTAGCTGCTCGCCGGCTGCTGTGGCTGCTTATCGCGCTGTTCGCGCAACAGCGCTTTCCGGCTGAGCCGGATCTTGTTTCCTTCGATGGCCAGGACCTTTACCAGCACCTGGTCGCCTTCCTTGAGCGCGTCGCGGACCGCACGGATGCGCTGCTCGGCGATTTCGCTGATGTGCAGCAGACCATCGGTGCCGGGAAAAATTTCGACGAAGGCGCCAAACTCGGCGATCCGGACTACTTTGCCGAGATAGGTCTTGCCTATCTCCGCCGTAGCGGTGATGTCGCGAATCTTCTGCAAGGCCGCCTCGGCGGATGGGCCGTCGGTGGCGAAGACGTGCACCTTGCCGTCGTCCATCACGTCGATCTTCACTCCGGTTTCTTCGATGATCGAGCGGATCTTCTTTCCGCCCGGCCCGATGAGGTCGCGGATCTTGTCGGTGGGAATGGTGAGCATGAACAGGTGCGGGGCGTAGTTTGAGATCGCCGGCCGCGGAGCACTCAGCGTGCGCTCCATGATGTCCAGGATCTCGAGCCGCGCCTTGCGTGCCTGCGCGAGCGCCTCACGCATCATGGCGATGCTCACGCCGCCGACCTTGATGTCCATCTGCAGGGCGGTGATGCCCTGCCGCGTGCCCGCCACCTTGAAGTCCATGTCGCCATAGTGATCTTCCGCTCCGGCGATGTCCGTCAGGATTGCGTAGCGGTCGCCTTCGACCACCAGACCCATGGCGATCCCGGCGCACGCCGAGCGAATCGGCACCCCGGCATCCATCAGCGCCAGCGAGCCGGCGCAAACGGTGGCCATCGAGGAGGAGCCGTTCGATTCGAGAATGTCCGAGACGATGCGCATCGCGTAAGGAAACTCATCTTCGGGCGGAAGCAGATTCAGGAGCGACCGCTCCGCCAGCGCTCCGTGACCGATCTCACGGCGTCCCGGACCGCGGAGAAACTTCACCTCTCCGACGCTGAACGGCGGGAAATTGTAATGCAGCATGAAGCGCTTGAAGGACTCTTCTTCGAACAGCAGGTCGAGCCGCTGCTTATCTTCCTTCGTTCCCAGCGTGACCGTGCCGAGCGCCTGCGTCTCACCGCGGGTGAAAAGCGCCGAGCCGTGCGTGCGCGGCAGCAAGCCGACCTCGCAAGTAATCTGGCGAATCTGGTCGAAGGCCCGCGCGTCGGGACGGCGATGCTTCCCGATAATATCCTCGCGGAAGAAACGCTCGCGAATGCGCTCAAAGGCGCGCGAAGCCAGCTTGCGCTTGTCCTTGTCCTCTTCGGGGATTGCGTCGACGATCTCCCGGTGCAGCGCGGAGACCAGGCCGTAACTCTCGAGCTTCGGATGCTTCTGCGTGTCGAGTGAATCGCGCAGCCGCGCTCCATATTGCTGCTCGATCTGCCGGGCCAAGTTCTCGTCGAACGCCACCGGCGGAACCGCCACCTTTTGCGGCCGCACCAGCGCATGAAGCTCGCGAATGGCGGCGATGATCCGGCGGATCTGCTCGTGCCCGAAGGCCAGGGCGTCCACCACCGTCTCTTCGGAAACCTCGAGCGAGCCGGCCTCGACCATCACAATCGCTTCATCGGTTCCCGCCACCACGATGTTCAGCAGACTCGTCTTCTGGTCCGCCACCGTGGGGTTCACGACCAGCTGCCCGTTCAGCAGGCCCACGCGCACCGCGGCGATCGGCTTATCAAACGGGATATTCGAGCAACACAGCGCGGCCGAGGCGGCCGTCACGCCGATCACGTCCGGATCGTTTTCGCTGTCGGCGGAGAGCACCATGCTCACAATCTGCGTTTCCGTAGACCAGCCCTCGGGAAAGAGCGGCCGGAGGGGCCGGTCGGTGAGCCGCGACGTAAGAATCTCGCGCTCCGACGGGCGCCCTTCGCGCTTGAAGAACCCTCCCGGAATCTTGCCCGCCGAATAGGTGTATTCGCGGTAGTCCACCGTCAAAGGGAGAAAATCCTTTTCGGTGGGCTTGCTGTCCATGCAGGCGGTTGCCAGCACGGTGGTATCGCCATAACGCGCCATCACGGCGCCATTGGCCTGGCGCGCCATCTTTCCCGTTTCCAGAATCAGTTGGCGTCCGCCGACTTCTACTTTCACTTCATGAGCCATCACTGCACATCCTTTTGTGTCCCGGCTTTGCCGGGACGCGATTCAATTGAGAGAAAGTACTCTCGTTGCGTCGGGGAAAAGAGCGAAGGCGAGGGACAGCAGCTAAAGATTACGACTGCAGCGGAAGAACCGCAGCAAACAACGCGGTCCTGGGCGCCCGCAGGTGGACGGATACGGTTTGCAGATACCAGCGGGGAAGGATGCGGCCACAGCCGTCCAGGAGATCCGCGCTACTTGCGCAAACTGAGTCGTTCCACAATCTCGCGATACCGATCCGGGTCGCGACGGTTCAGGTAGTCCAGCAGCCGGCGGCGGCGGTTGACCATCATGATCAACCCGCGGCGTGAGGCGTGGTCTTTGGCGTGGGACTTGAGGTGCGTGGTCAAGTAGTTGATGCGTTCGCTCAACAGCGCAATCTGCACTTCCGGAGAGCCCGTATCTTTCGGGTGCTGGCGGAATTGCTCGATTACTTCTACCTTGACCTCGCTCAATTCATCCCCCTGCAACGTCGTACCCTGCTCTACGCTTTTCCTCTCTTCTTCGACGCTCAAATGCTAGCACACCCGTCAAACGGGTGCAAAGCACAAAAGAAATTACAGGCCGGCGCCGCCCGGCGCGGCTCAGGCTTTGCCGGCATGGACGAAGGAGAGGAATTCGTCGCGCGTTTGCTTGCTCTCGCGGAACGCGCCCAGCATGGCGCTCGTCACCGCGGAAGAGTGCTGCTTTTCCACTCCACGCATCACCATACACAGATGCCGCGCCTCGATGACCACTCCCACGCCTTCCGGGCTCAAGTTCTCCTGGATGGCCTTGGCGATCTGGCTCGTCAGCCGCTCCTGAATCTGCAGCCGCCGCGCGTACATATTCACCAGCCGCGCAATCTTGCTCAGTCCGATCACGCGCTTCGAAGGGATATACCCAACGTGGCATTTCCCGAAGAATGGAAGCAGGTGGTGCTCGCACATGCTGAACACCTCGATGTCCTTGACCACCACCATCTGGTCGTAGCAAACGCTGAATACCGCCCCGTTCAGGATTTTCTCCGGCTCCTGGCGGTAGCCGGACGTCAGGAAGCGCAGAGCCTTCTCGAAGCGTTCCGGTGTGCGCCGCAATCCTTCGCGGTTCGGGTCTTCGCCCAGCTGCACCAGCAGCTTGCGAACCAGGTCGGCGATCGTTTCGGTCTGCTCCGGCACTATCAGCGTCGTTTCGGTGATTTCGGCCATTGGTTTCATGCCTCCGCCTCTTCCCGCGATTCAATAGAATACTCGAAACTGTTCAGGCTCGTCTCTTCCACGCGCACGCGCTCGAGCCGCGCGCCCGGAAACGCCGCCACGCGGCGATAGAGCTCGAGACAGAGATTCTCCGTCGTCGGCACGCGCTCGCGAAACACCGGAACCTGCTCGTTCAGATACGTTCGATCGAACACCTCGAGCACTTCCCTTCCAACAAACGTATCGAGATCCGCAAGATTCGTCACCATGCCGGTGGCCGTGTCCACCGGGCCCGCCAGCGTCACTTCGACAAAATAATTGTGCCCGTGGCCATAAGGATTATTGCATTTCCCGTAGACGCGCCGGTTCTCTTCCTCGCTGAGCTGCGGGCTGTGCAGCCGGTGCGAAGCCGAAAATGCGTACCGCCGGGTGAGCGCCGTCTTCATCGGCCGTCCCTGGTGCAATCGGCGAAAAGATCGGGCGATTCGTACAGCCGCACGCGGTCCAGCCGCCCTTTCGTGATCCGCGGCTCCAGCAGGTTCCAGATGGCTCCGGCGACAACTTCGCACGTCGGAATCTGGCCTGCCAGCTCCGGCACTTCGTAATTGAGGAAGCGATGGTCGAAGCGCTCGACGATCTCCTGTTGCAGGATCTCTTTCAGCTCTTTCAAGTCCAGCACCATTCCCGTAGCCGGGTCCGGCTCCCCGGCCACAGTCACTTCGAGAACATAGTTGTGGCCGTGCCCGTGCGGATTATTGCATTTCCCAAACACGCGCCGGTTCTCCTCCGCGCTCATGCTCGGATTGTGATAGTAGTGCGCCGCCGAAAATTCCAGCTTTCGCGTCACGCGGATCATGGGGTCCCTTCGCGCTGCGCCGGGTATTCCCGGCCCTTCCACACCACCGTGCCGCGCGTGTTTTTCCACGCCGAGGCAAGCAGCGCGGCAGCGTACAGAAGAACAGCCGGTATGTAATATTTGATGAAGGAAACCGGATAATGATTCCGTCGGAGTTCGACGGCATAGGCGGCGTGGCGTCCGCCCAGGAGCGCCAGCCCCGCTACCATCAGCAGGCGCCCGGCCGGCCCCCGGAGAGCGAGCCCCGCCAGCCCCAGAAAAATCGCCAGCCAGGGAACCACCGTGGCGAGTTCGCGCGCCACCGCTCGCCCGGAGCCTCCCCACAAAAGATAGAGGTTCTTCGTCCAGCCTTCCCACATTGCACCGAACGAGCGATACATCCGCGTGCGCGCGATTCCCGTCCCCGACGCGAAAAAGAGAACGAAGCCGGCCTGCTTCACGCGGCGAGCCAGCGCGACGTCTTCGAGCAGCTCGCCCGCGACCGAGCGATGGCCGCCAATTGCGCGGTAAGCATCGCTTCGAACGAGCAGGAATTGCCCGTTTGCCGCAGCGTCTTCGCTCGCGGGATCATTCACGCGCGCGTAGGAAAACTTCTCCGCGAGCCGGCAATAGACAAACGGAATCAGAGCCCTCTCCCAGGCGGTGCGCGTTTCCTGCTCAGGCGAATAGGAGACCAGCGCCGCGGCGTGTGCTTCGGCGTCGGCGAGGGCGCGCCGCGCCGAATCCGGCGCATGCACGGTGTCCGCGTCGGTGAAGAGCAGCCAATCCCCGGTCGCGGCCGCCGCTCCCAGCGAAGCGGCATAGTTCTTGCCCATCCATCCGGCCGGCAGGCCGTCCGTATCGAGAATCTTGAGCTTTGGCATACGCGGGGCCATTTCGTCGAGAATGGCGCGCGTGGCGTCGCGGGACTGATCGTTTACGACGATGACCTCGGCGATTTCCGGTTGGGCCTCAAGCGAGGCTACGGCTCGTCCGATTGTGGACGCCTCGTCCCTCGCGGGAATAATGGCGGAAATCATCAGCGGCTATTCAAGGTCGCGGGCAGGCGGGAAAACGGCTCGCCCTGAATCGCAGAACGCTCTATTATAGGCTTGGGAGGCTGCCCTTGAAACAAAAACTGGTCACGGCGCTGGCGCTGGTGGCGGTGCTGGGGCTGCTGGTCCTTTTTGCCAGCCCGGAATACCGCCAGGGCGAGGCCAGCCTGGCCGGGACCCCGGCGAAGGATTTTTCTTTTACGCTTGACGGCAAGCCGGTGAAGCTGGCGGATCTGCGCGGCAAAGTGGTGGTTCTGAATTTTTGGGCCACGTGGTGCCCGCCGTGCGTCGAGGAAACTCCTTCGCTCAATCATCTCCAGCAGCACATGGCGCCGCTGGGCGGCCTGGTGCTGGGAATCAGCGTGGACGAGGACGGCGCCGCCTACGATCAATTCCTGCGCGATCAGCAGGTCGTCTTCCCCACCTACCGCGATCCGAGCGCCGGCATTGCCACCTCCTACGGCACGCTGATGTATCCGGAGACTTATCTGATCGACCGCCGCGGCCGCATCGCGCGAAAGATCGTCGGCGAGCAGGAATGGGACGGCCCTGAATTAATCGCCTCTGTCGATTCCCTGCTGAACGAGAAATAAGCGGCACAAATGGTGAGCGTATTTCCGGCAGGCGGCTCAAAGCTGATTGCTGACCGCTATTCGTAGCGCAGCGCTTCGACCGGGTCGAGCCGCGACGCGCGCATCGCCGGCATCAGGCCGCTGAAGATCCCCACCACAACCAGCACTCCCACCGAAATCGCCACCGTCTGCCAGGAGATGTGCATGTGGATATCGACCTTGCCGGACGTATCTTCGTACGCCGGCCCGAGAAACGGCAGCGTGCCGATGGCCGCGCCGATGGCGAGCGACAGCAGAACACCGACCGCGCCGCCGGCGAGCGTCAGGGCCAGCGCCTCGGCAAGGAATTGCGCGCGAATGTGCCGCTTGCGCGCCCCCAGCGCCCGCCGCAGCCCGATCTCGCGGATGCGCTCGTTCACCGAAACCAGCATGATGTTCATCACGCCGACGCCGCCGATTCCCAGCGTGAGCGTGCCGACAAACAGCAGCAGGCCTTCCACGCCGATGGTGATTCCTTCCATCACCGGCCGGAACTCTTCGCGCCCGAACATCGTGATGGCGCGTTTGTCGCCGGGAGAAAAATGCTGGCGCTCGGCGACTGCCTGGCGCACCTGCTCCATGGCCTTGGCTTCGAACTGCGGCGCAACCGGCGTGAAGACGATCACGCTCGCGTAGCGGTTGTTCCAGAGGTCGCCCGCGGTGGTGTAAGGAATCCAGGCGGATTCGTCGTCGCTCGTGAAATAGTTGCTGTCCTG
>Ga0073928_10006764_pt1 | contig 15274 bp, 14 predicted proteins | sample PaiPotPPA55metaG_FD_76969 | JGI IMG/M metagenome (GOLD analysis project Ga0073928, IMG submission 76969) | Iron sulfur acid spring bacterial and archeal communities from Banff, Canada, to study Microbial Dark Matter (Phase II) - Paint Pots PPA... ... | reverse complement strand
GACCCGACTATCAGGCGATGTCGTTGCTTCGCGTCTTCATGGAGATTCAACGGCATCACCGTCGTGAACCTGTACGCGTTGCGCTCGACCGACCCGGCGGCGTTGTGGCTGCATCGCGACCCGGTTGGTCCGGACAACGACGACTACCTGTACAAGATGGCGGTGACGCATGGACTCGTCGTGTGTGGCTGGGGTGCGAACGCCAGGGACGACCGCGTGGCAGCGGTCATGAACCTGCTGGGCCATGCAGGCGCGCAACTCACCTGCCTCGGCACGACGAAAAATGGCGCACCGCGTCATCCGCTATATGTGCGCGGCGACCAGCCATTGATCGAGTGGTCGATGCCCGTTCCGGAGCCCGCATAAGCTTACGTAAAGCGGCGGCGGACTTGAGGATCCGCCGCCGCTTTCGCTGAGACCAAACCGACTTGCTGCGCAGACTTACTGCGATGCCTGCGTTGTCTTGCGCAGCTTCGCGACGTCGGTTGCCGCAACGGCGGGCGCACCGTTGTGCCATCCGGCGCGAATGAACGTGAGCACGTCGGCGATCTGCTGATCGCTTAGCACTGGCGCGTATTTCGGCATTGGATACGCGGCGGGAATGCCTTGTATCACGAGGTCGTGCGTACCGTTCAGCGTGACGTTGATCAGCGACGAGGCGTCCGTCTCCATCACGTTCGGATTGCCCGCCAGCGGCGCAAGCAGTGGTGCGAACGCGCGGCCATCCACACCGTGGCAATGCATGCAGTACGCGGTATACACCTTCGCGCCGGCGTCGTTGGCCGGATGTTGCAGCAGCGCTGTGGTGGCCTTCGGATCGTAGGCATAAGCCGGTGCATTCGTGCCACCGGCTGGCGGCAACGACTTCAAATACGCCGACATGGCTGCCAGATCCTGATCGTCCATGCCCTGGGTGCTGTGGTTGATCACATCCGTCATGGACCCAAACGCCGATGCATGCGCATTCGCTCCGGTCTTCAGGAACGCGGTCAGGTCAGCATCCGACCAGCGCCCCAGCCCGACGTTCTGCTCGCTCGTCAGGTTCGATGCAAACCAGCCGTCGAGGGCACCGCCCGTGAGCCAGGCGCTGCCGCTTTCATCTAGCGCCTTTTCCTGGAACGCAATACCGCGAGGCGTGTGGCATGCGCTGCAATGGCCCAGGCCCTGGATCAGGTAGGCACCGCGATTCCACGCAACATCTTTGCCGTCCTTGTCGCGATAAACCCCTTTATCGAGGAACACCATGTTCCAGAACTTTAGCGGCCAGCGCATGTTCAGCGGGAACGGAATATCCGACGGCCGGTTCGCCTGGTTCACCGGCGCGACACCGTGCATGAAGTACGCATAGAGCGCCTTCACGTCGTCGTCTCGGACCTTGGCATAGGACGTATAGGGCATGGCCGGGTAAAGGTTGTGACCGTCTTTCGCCACGCCCTGGCGCAACGCTTTTTCGAAGTCCTCCTCGCTCCATTTACCAATACCCGTATCCGGGTCGGGCGTGATGTTGGTCGTATAGATCTTTCCCATGGGCGTGGTCATCGGCAGACCGCCGGCAAACGGCTTGCCTTTGGGCGCGGAATGACAGGCGACGCAATCGCCCACCTTCGCGAGATAGGCGCCACGGGCAACAAGCGGGTCGTCGTTCGCAGCGGCATGAGCCAGAAGGGGCAAGCCAAGCGCGAGTGCAAGAGAGGCAACAAGATGTTTGATCATTGTGTGTTCCCTCATGCGCTTTGCAGTTGACGGCCGACGGGCAACTGCCGCAAGCGCTTGCCGGTAGCGGAAAAAATCGCGTTGGTCAGCGCGGGCGCGAGTGCTGCTGTGCCCGGTTCGCCAATGCCTCCCGGCGCCTCGCTGCTCTTCACGATATGCACCTCGATAGGAGGCGTCTGGTCGATCCGCAGCATCCGGTAATCCGTGAAGTTGGATTGTTCGACGCGGCCGTCCTTGATCGTGATCTCGCTATAAAGCGCTGCCGTGATGCCGAAGATAATGCCGCCCTGGATCTGCGCCTCGATGGTGTTCGGATTGACCACCATGCCGCAATCCACTGCGCATACCACGCGGTTCACGGCCACTTCGCCGTCGCCGTTCACGGTGACGTCCACCACCATGCCGAAGAAGCTGCCGAACGCGTGCATCACGGATACCCCGCGTCCCTGGCCCTTGGGCGGCGTGTTGCCCCAGCCGGCTTCACGGGCGGCAACGTCGAGCACGTTCTGCGCGCGCGGCGTCTTGCCAAGCAGGTCGTGGCGATACTTCACCGGGTCGACTTTCGCCTGCGCAGCCAATTCGTCCATGAAACTTTCGACTACGAAGGTTCCGCGAGTCGGACCGACGCCGCGCCAGAACGCGGTGGGCACGTCCATGGGTTCCTGCCGCACATAGTCGATGAACTGGTTCGGGAGGTCATAAGGCAGGTCGGCGGCAACTTCCACCGCGTCCGGGTCGAGGCCGTTCTTGAACGCAGGCGGAGCAAAACGCGCCATCACGGACGACCCCACTATGCGATGTTGCCAAGCGACGGGCTTGCCGCTGGCATCGAGACCGGCGGAGATCACGTCGTAGTAAGACGGGCGATACATGTCGTGCTGGACGTCCTCCTCGCGGGTGTAGGTAACCTTCACGGGCGTGCTGACCTGCTTGCCGACCTTTAGCGCCTGAGCGATGAAATCGGTTTCCAGCCGGCGTCCGAAGCCGCCGCCGAGCAAGTGGTTGTGCACGGTGATCTTGTCGGCGGTGAGGCCGGTGATCTTCACTGCCGTATCCACCGCACGCGTGGGCACTTGCGTGCCGACCCAGATATCGCAGCCGTCAGCGCGCACGGACACGGTGCAGTTCACCGGCTCCATGATGGCGTGCGCGAGGAAGGGTTGCTGGTACACCGCATCAACGCGCGTCTTGGCGTCGTTGAAGCCCTTCTTGACGTCGCCGTCCTTGCGTGCAACCGCGCCGTCACGCTTCGATGCCTCGGCGAGTTGCTGCACTACCTTGGCCGTGGAAAAGTCCGCACCGCGGCCCTCGTTCCATTTGATGTCGAGCGCTGCCGCGCCGCGCTTGGCGGCCCACGTATGATCGCCAATCACGGCCACGCCGTTGTCGAGCCGGATCACCTGGCGAACGCCGGGGATCTTCTTCGCGTTGGTGTCGTCGACGGATGCAAGCGTCCCGCCGAACACCGGGCTGTTCACAATGGCGGCATAGACCATACCCGGCACGCGGACATCGAGTCCGAACATGGCCGTGCCGTCCACTTTCTCAGGAGAGTCGAGACGCTTGGCAGCGGTGCCGATCAGCTTGAAATCCTTTGGGTCTTTAAGCGGCACGTTCTGCGGTGCAGGCAGTTTCGCGGCGGCATCAACCAGTTGTCCGTAGCCAATACGGCGACTGCTTGCGGCATGGACCACTTCGCCTTTCTCCGCATGACACGTTGCCGGGTCGACCTGCCATTGCTGCGCCGCCGCGGAAATAAGCATCACGCGCGCGGTTGCGCCGGCCTTTCGCATGGGCTCCCATGCATAGCGGATCGATGTCGAGCCCCCGGTCAACTGGCCGCCGAGCAACGGGTCCATGAAGAGTTTTTCGTTGGGCGGCGCGTGATCGATCACCACGCTGTCCAGCGGCACTTCCAGTTCTTCCGCGATCAGCATGGGGATGGACGTATAGATTCCCTGGCCCATTTCCACCTTGGGAATGATCAGCGTCACCTTGCCCGCCGCGTCGATCTGTACAAACGCATTGGGTTCGAATACGCCGCTTTGCGGCGCTTCGTTGCCGTCGCCGCCGATCACCGATTTGCCCTGGGGAGCTTCACCCTGGCTCGCGGCGGGCAGGCTGAAACCGAGCAGCAAGCCGCCGCCAACCGCTGCGCCAACCGATACCCCGAGCTTTAGAAATGTGCGCCGATTCAGGCCGTCGGGTGCGCGGCGGTTCTGTGCATCGAGTAATCCTCGTGACATGTCACGCCCCCTTGGCGGCGTGCTTGACCGCGGCACGGATACGGTTGTACGTGCCGCAGCGGCAGATGTTGCCCGCCATGGCAGCGTCGATATCGGCATCCGAGGGGTTGGGGTTCGAGGCGATCAGCGAAGCCGCCGACATCACCTGACCCGACTGACAGTACCCGCACTGCACGACATCGAGCGCGACCCACGCGTCCTGCACTTTCTTGCCTGCGGGCGTGGCGCTGACGGCCTCGATGGTCGTCACCTTGCGTTCTCCCACCGCCGCGACCGGCAGCACGCAGGAGCGCACTGCCTGCCCGTCGAGATGGACGGTGCACGCGCCGCATTGCGCGATGCCGCAGCCGAACTTGGTGCCCGTGAGGCCAACCAGATCGCGCAGCACCCAGAGAAGCGGCATGTCGGGTGGGGCGTCGACCGTGTGAGATTCGCCGTTGATGGAAAGCGTCGTCATCTGCAACTCCAGTTGTCGTGGGGATTTTTATAGACCGTCTTAATCGGAAACCTTATACAAGATTACGACGATTCGTGCTGAATCGCCTATAGGACACCGGCTGCGCTTGGCCGCTGCGTTCTCGCTGCGTTCTTTTACCGACTGCGAAAAAGTCGTGGAATAAATGGTTGTGGAGAGGGGTTAGCGCTGGCATTGATGTCTCCACACCCGTTCTTCGAGGTGAATGTCCATGGCTTCCAATTTCATTACGGTCTTGCGTGCCCGATGCGTCGCGGCTGCGGCACTGTCCGTTGCCGCGGTTGCCCTGGGTTCAGCCGGTTCCGCAGCCCATGCAGCAGGCGCGGCGAACGGAGGCCCGGAAACACCATTCCTCACTGAAAACGACCAGGCGATGACGCGCATGATGGACGGGATGTCCATCATGCCGAGCGGCGACGTCGATCGCGATTTCACCGCGATGATGATTCCGCATCATCAAGGTGCAATCGACATGGCGCAGGCCGAACTGCGCTATGGGCACAACGAGCAATTACGTCGGATAGCTCAGGAAATCATCGTTGAGCAACAGCAGGAAATCACCGCCATGCGCCTCGCGCTCGGTCAAGCATTGCCTCCCTCGGCGCCGGCACCGGATCAAGGTCAGGCACCGTCAAACGCAGTACCCGTTCAACCCACGTCCAGCATAACAATGCCCGTGCCGATGCGCATGGATCAGGAGATGAAATGAAACGAGCCACTCTGTTTTCCGTCGCGATGACGGTGTTCGCGACCGCCGCTTTCGGCGCCATGCCGCAGCTTGCCTCCGCGGGCCAGGCGCCTGATTCCGCGTCCGCACCTGACGTGGCGATCAGCCACCACGACCGCGTCTATGCGGCCGAGCAGTTCTCCAACACGGTCTCCGTCACGGACCCTGTCGACAACAAACTGGTTGGCGTGATTCGTCTGGGCGATCCGTCGCCGGGCAATTTCAGCCCGTTGTACAAGGGGCAGGTGCTCGTGCATGGCATGGGTTTCTCGCCGGACCATCGCACGCTTGCCGTGGTCTCGATCGGCTCGAACTCGGTTTCGTTCATCGATACGCAGACCAATGCCGTCAAGCATGTGACCTATGTGGGGAGGGCACCCCACGAAGCGTTTTTCACGCCGGACGGCAACGAGGTCTGGGTGACCGTGCGGGGAGAAAACTATGTGTCGGTGCTGGATGGTCACACGTTCGAGGAGAAGACCCGCATCGTCACTCCTGCGGGACCGGGCATGCAGATTTTCTCGCCCGACGGCAAGTACGGGTATGTGTGCTCGTCGTTCAATCCCGAAGTGGACGTGATCTCCGTGGCCGATCACAAACTGGTCGGCAAGGTCACGCAGGCCAGTCCGTTCTGCCCGAACATTGCGGCCACGCCCGACGGCAAGCAGGTCTGGTTCACACTGAAAGATACGGGCAAGACGCAGGTCTTCGACGCCCGCCCGCCGTTCGCCACGCTAAAGGTGCTTGATACAGGTCCGATCACGAACCACGTCAACATCGTGCATAACGCCAACGGTACTTTTGCTTATGTGACAGTCGGTGGCTTGAATCAGGTGAAGGTGTTCCGTACCGACGACTTCTCGCAGGTCGCCACCATCGCGGTCGGCAAGCTGCCGCATGGAATCTGGCCGTCAGGCGATGGCAGCCGCGTATATGTCGGTCTGGAAAATGCCGATGGGATGACGGCTATCGATACCTTGACCAACAAGGTCATTGCCACCGTACCCATCGGGCAGGCGCCGCAAGCCGTTGTCTATGTGCCGAACGCGGTGCCTGAAGGTGAGGGTACGCAGAACACGCAACCGCTTGGATTGGCGGGCGAAAGTGCGCACCTCAGCCTGGTGCCGGTCGGGACGGGTCAGGCCACGGACGTGGCGCCTACCAGCGTCGCGTTGTTCGACCAGGGTTTGCTGCAGGTGCTGCAGGCATCGGCGACTGGCTTGCAGCCGAAATCACCGTATGTACTGGGTCTTTCCGATAACGCCGATGGCAGCGGCAATGTTGAATCCCTTGCGCTGTTCATGACTAACCCGGCCGGCGCGGCGATCGTCAACGCAATTGGGCAGATCCGTCAGGTAGTCGTGCCGGGTGTGAGTCATCCTGCGGATAAACGGCGCTACCTGGTGATTGCACCGCAAGTGTCGGGCAAGCCGGGCGCGCCCGTGCAGGTGCAAGCGCTCTAGGTGCTTGCGTTTCACCAGAAGCAAATTCATGCGGCCGCCGGAGTCAATGCTCCGGCGGTTTTTTCTTGTGCAGCGGTGTGTTTGTCTTAAGTGCCGACGGTGTTGTGCAGACAGGCCTCTATTTATTTTCGATAACTCAGGAATAAGTCCGGCGGGAAATGCGTTAGCCCTTGTACCAACCCGTTAAACATACTGGAGTCGAAAATGAAGACACTTGCCTGGCTTACGTTGTCCACCGCCGTCCTTGTTTCCTCAAGCGCGTTCGCGCAAGGACTGACCCGTTCCGAAGTCCGCCAGCAACTGGTGGAAGCAGAGCAGAATGGTTCGCAGTACGTGTCGAATGCATCGTATCCGGATATCAGCCCGGTGTTTCAGAACCAGGTCGCGAATCAGCAGAAAAATGCGAACGCGTATGGCGGCATTGCGGCAGGCTCTGGTATGAGTGCGCCACGCGTCAAGCTTAACGGTACTAACGGTACGCAAAGTCCTGAAACCTGTGTTGGTCCGGTCAGCTTCTGCAATATTTATGCAGGGTCCTGAATTTATGCAGGGTCCTGAACCCGCGGGACCACGCTGCTGGTGGTCAGGTAACTGTCGTACATCATCGCTGCGAAAGCGCGCAATGCCTGGTCAACGCCCGGCATAGCGCGCAATGATGACGAGTGGGGAGGGCGGCGCAGAACGGGCCATTGTCTGCGCCTTGCCGCCTACTTTGGAATCGGCAACTTGACCGGGTCATGCTCACCCACAAGCGCAAAAACCAGTAGCTTGGCAGGCTCGACCGCACTGGCATTTCGCGAGACCAGGTGATGCGAACCCGGCGCCTCATACCATGACTCTCCAGGCCCATAGGTTTTCGCAGCAGAACCCTCGAGCTGCGAGACCACGTGGCCTTCGAGCACGTACGCGAAGACTGATCCACGGTGCATATGTGCCTCCGATGCCTGTCCCGGCACATAACTCACTGTCGCGACGAGCACGTTCTTGCCCGCCGCTTCGGGGATCGCCTGACGCATGACCGGCTGGATCTTTTCCTGGCCCGTGTCATCTGCGTGGGCGACGCCGCAAAGCGCGAACATCAGCGCAGCGACCGCGGTTTTGATTCGACTCATGAATAAGACCTCAGTTGATCAGACGGGCATCTTGCGGAACGCGATGGCAAAACGGTTCCAGCTGTTGATCTGCGATACAAGCAGCGTCAGCTCCACGATTTCCTGTTCAGAGAAATGCGGCTGCACGGCTTCCCAGACGGAATCGGGTACATGATCGTGCGAGACCAGCGTAAGCGCTTCGGTCCATTCCAGCGCCGCGCGTTCGCGATCCGTAAAGAACGGCGTCTCACGCCATACCACCACGGCTGCCAGCCGGCGATCCGTCTCGCCGCCCTTGCGGGCATCTGTCGTATGCATGTCGACGCAGAACGCACAACCATTGATCTGCGATGCACGCAAGCGAACCAGTTCCGCCAGCGATTTTTCCACCGATGACTTACCGATGTACTCTTCCACCGCAAGCAGGGTCTTGATGGTGGACGGGCTCGCTTTGTAGAAATCCAGACGGGTTTGCATGACAACTCCTTTGATTGGGTCGATGCGCCGGTTGGCGCGACATGAGTAAGATTAGGCGTTTGACTGGACCTTATAAATAGCCGATTCGGCCTAATTTCAGGTAACCAGTGCCGAAGCCTCCAAGCCTCGTTTCCAGGCTTCGTGGTCTTATGCGCGTTTTGCGCGCCAGCCGAAAAGCAGGGCACCGGCTTGTCCGTGGGCCAACTATCCGCACGCTAACGAAATGCTTAAAAAAATGCCTAAGCCGGCAAAATAATGCGGATTATTTGACATGGATCATTGAACATTAAAGCTCATTATTTCGACATGTTGAATCATCTCGATATTGATTAATAATGCGTGAAATCATGTGAATCTTAGCGCTCGGCAAATTGACTCAAGTGCTTTAAGCTCACTTACCAGAGCAGTGGCGCGGTTATAAAAAATTAGCTGTAGCGAAATACTGCAGACACAAAAACCCGATCGAGGGATACAACGGTGGGCATACGCAGCGTCCTCTTAACACTAGTGCTGCTCGCAAGTTCAAGCCTGCATGCATTCGCCGCCGGCGAGGCGCCGGCTGAGAAAGCGCCTGACACCATGCAGGCGCGCGTGCTTGGTTGCGCGGCGTGCCATGGCGCGCAGGGTGAAGGCACGAGCAATGATTATTACCCGCGGCTCTCAGGCAAGCCCGCTGGTTATCTTTACAACCAATTGCTGGCCTTTAGAGACGGCCGCCGAAAATATCCGCCAATGAATTATTTATTGGCGTATCTCCCTGACCCGTATCTGATGAAAATTGCGGAGTATTTCGCCGCCGAGCATCCGCCATTCCCCGCGCCTGCACCAGTGACTGCCAATACCGCGACGCTTGCGCTAGGCAAGACTCTGGTAAACAGCGGTGCTGCATCACGCAAGATTCCTGCATGCGCTGCGTGTCACGGTGCTGCATTGACCGGCATGGAGCCGGCTATTCCCGGCTTGCTGGGTCTGCACTCCGACTATATCAGCGCGCAGTTGGGGGCATGGCGTTACGGCACGCGCACCACGCTCGCTCCCGATTGCATGCATGACATCGCCACGAAACTGGCCGACCGGGACATCACGGCTATCGCGGCCTATCTGGCTTCGTTGCCCGCGCCGGAGAATCCGGCGCCCGTGGCGGCGGGGTCGCTCAAGATGCCGCTGGTTTGCGGCACTGTTCCTAATCAATAGGCGAGGAAATAGACGTGTTCAGTTTCCGTGCCCTAATGCTTGTTTGCGCCTGCATCGTCACCTTGAATGCACGAGCCGCCGACCCCGCAGTGATTGCCCGCGGCGAATATCTCGCTCGCGCCGGCGATTGCATCGCGTGCCACACAGTACCCGCGGGTAAGCTATTCGGTGGCGGCCGCGCGATGGAAACACCGTTTGGCACGCTCTATACGCCGAATATTTCATCAGATAAAGAGACCGGCATCGGCAAGTGGACCTCGGCTGAGTTCTACACCATGATGCATACCGGCAAGTCGCGCGACAGCGAACTGCTGTATCCCGCCATGCCGTTTGCCTCGTACACCAAGGTCACGCGCGACGACTCCGACGCGATCTACGCCTACCTGTTGTCCACGCCGCCCATTCATCAGCCCAATCGCGCGCATGAATTGCGGTTTCCGTTCAACCAGCGCTCATTGCTGTACGGGTGGCGCCTGTTGTACATGAAGCCCGGTGAATACCAGCCGGATACCACGCAATCGGTGGAATGGAACCGCGGTGCTTACCTCGTCGAAGGGCTGGGCCATTGCACGATGTGTCATACCGCGATCAATGCGCTAGGCGGCAACTCGCCTTCCAAGCGCTTCGAAGGCGGCCTGATTCCCGTGCAGAACTGGTATGCGCCGTCGCTCACATCGAATAAGGAAGCGGGGCTGGGCGACTGGAGCATCGAGGACATATCGGACCTGCTGCAGTCGGGCGTGTCTAGCCGTGGGGCAGTGTATGGCCCCATGGCCGAGGTCGTGTACGACAGCTTCCAGCATTTGACGGACGAAGACATTCGCGCGGTAGCGGTCTATCTGAAGACGCTGCCTGCGCGTGCCGGCGAAAAGCCTGCCCCGGTAACCGCCGCCCTTGCCGAGCAACAGACCAGTCTTTCGCCGCTCGGAAAAAAGATCTACGACGCCCAATGCGCGCTGTGCCATGCGTCGCAAGGGCAGGGCAAGTTGCCGCATTTCCCGCCCCTGGCGAACAACCAGTCCATTCAGATGACGTCGTCGGTGAATCCTGTCCGCATGGTGCTGAATGGCGGATACGCGCCCGGCACGAAGAAGAACCCGATGCCCTACGGCATGCCGCCGTTCGCCCAGTCGCTCTCCGACGTGGAGGTCGCGGCGGTGGTCACGTATATCCGTACGGCCTGGGGTAATCACGGCACGCCGGTCAGCGACAAGGAAGTCAACACCTTGCGCTCAGCCCCCCTTTATTGAGGACGTCATGACTGATTCCGAGAAAGAAGATGCCGCCGTCGACGAGATCGTGCGAGACGGCCCGCACGGCGCCATTGCGCTGGCTGGTGCGGCAATGGCCATTGTGATCGGCTTGTGGTTTGCGTTCTATTTCCTGGTCTTCTTACCCCGCGGCGTTATCCAATGAGCACTGAACACCCGTCGCATTCGTCTGCCGACATTGCCGCGCGCATCGAGCGCAAGTGGGCGCTTCTTGTCGTCATCATTCTGTGCGTGCTGGTCGCCATGACGATTTTCACCGGCCTTCACTGGGCCATGATGCCGCCATCCAGAGTGGAGACCGTGCGGCCTGAAACGCTCAACGTAAGCGGTGAATTCATAGAAAGCAACCTGGGCAGCGCGGTTGAAGCGGACGGGTCGGTCACCGTGCGGATCGTCGCGCAGCAGTATTCATTCACGCCGCAATGCCTGCTCATTCCAACCGACACACCCATCACCTTTCGCGCGACCAGCGCGGATGTCGTGCATGGATTCCTGATCACGAACACGAATATCAATTCGATGCTCGAGCCCGGTTATATCTCCACCTTCAAGAGCACGTTCACGCAGCCCGGCGAGCATCTGATGCCATGCCACGAATTCTGCGGCACCGGGCATCAGGGCATGTGGGCGCACGTCAAGGTGATCGATAAAACGGCCTTCCTCAAGATGGCAAACGCTAACGGTTCGCGGAGACTCAGTTGTGTTAAATAGCAAGCGACTCGTTCTCGCGCATTTCTGGCTCGGTTTCATCAGCTTCGGCGGCGCGTTGCTGCTCGGCGCGTGGCAAATGTGGGTGCGCAGTCCGCTGCACCCGTGGCTGAAGAATCCGGAACTGTACTATCGCTCGGTCACGGCGCACGGTTCGGCCATGGCCTACGTGTTTCCCACGCTGATCGCAATGGGTTTTGGTTACGCAGTGACCGAACTCGCGCTCAAGAAACCGCTGGTCGGAGCGCGCTGGGCATGGGCCGGTTTTATCCTCGTGGCCGTGGGTACGGTCACCGCCATGGTCCCCGTCGCCATGGGCCTTGCGTCGGTCCTTTACACCTTCTATCCGCCGATGATCGCCAATGCGTTCTTCTACATCGGCATTGTGCTGGTGGTGGTCGGGTCCTGGATCTGGGTCGCGCTGATGTCGATCAACCTTGCGGTGTGGAAACGCGAGCATAAGGGTGTGCCGGTGCCTCTTGCCATGTTCGCCACCCTGGCCGGGGCTTATCTATGGGGCTGGACCGCGGTGGGCGCGGCCATCGAGATCCTGTTCCAGATCCTGCCCGTGGCGCTTGGCTTCAAGACGACGATCGACGCCGGCCTTGCCCGCGTGTTCTTCTCGTGGTCCCTTCACGCGATTGTCTACTTCTGGCTGATGCCCGCTTACATAGCGTATTACACGATCCTGCCGCGAGCGATCGGCGGGCGCCTGTACAGCGATTCGATGGCGCGCATCTCGTTCATCCTGTTCCTCGTGGTTTCCATGCCAATTGGCATCCACCATCTGTTCGCCGATCCGCAAGTGGGTTCGGGTTTCAAGTTCATGCATTCGGTGTTCACGGCGCTGGTTGCGGTGCCGACCATGCTGACGGTGTTCACCATCTGCGCATCGGTTGAAATTGCGGCGCGCTTGCGTGGCGGACGAGGCACCTTTGGCTGGATCAAGGCGTTGCCCTGGGACAATCCGTTGATGCTCGCGCTTGCGTTTTCGTTCGTGATGCTCGGCTTTGGCGGGGCGGGCGGCATCATCAACATGAGTTACCAACTCGACTCGGCTGTTCACAACACACAGTGGGTCACGGGTCACTTCCATCTGATCTTCGGCGGGGCGATCGTCATCATGTATTTCGCGATCGCCTATGACCTCTGGCCGCATCTCACCGGCCGCGCGATGACGCAATTGAAGCTGATGCGCCAGCAGTTGTGGCTGTGGTTCATCGGCATGATCGTGCTGACTTTCCCTTGGCATTTCGCGGGCATTCTCGGTATGCCGCGGCGCATGGCCTTCTTTGACTACACAGACCCGGAGATCGCTGAACAGGCGTTGTCGGTGATCATCTCGACTATTGGCGGCCTGATCCTGGTTGTCTCGGCAGTGATGTTTTTCATCGTGCTGATTCGCAACCACCGCGGGGCGCGGAGTGTGGTTGAAGAGTACACGTTCAGCAAGGCGGTGCATGAATCGAAGACCATTCCGGTTGCGTTGAACAGCTTTGGCCTGTGGCTTGCGCTGATGATTGGCCTCACGCTCTTCAACTACGGTTATCCGGTTGCTTCGCTGCTATTTCGCGCGGATACATCCATCCCCGCGATCCAGATTGGAGGGCCGCAGCGATGAGCGATGAGCGCCTGTTCTCGTTACGCAACCGGTGGTTCACGGTCACGGTCGGCGGCATGCTCGCGCTGGTCGTGTTCTCGGCGGCCGTGGGTTTCATATGGCTGCCTTCGGCCCAAAGCGATCAACCTTTCCAGGGCGTCTGGAATGCGATCTGCAGTGCGGCGGGAGTACCGCAGCAATGGTTGCGCGCGTCGTCGGCCACGCCCGTGCCGCTGGTGCAAACCAGCGCGGTGGCCATGACGCCGCAACTGCTGGCGCAGTCGAGCAGCACGTCGATCGGCCGTGGCGCGACCTTGTCCATGCGTTGCACCATGTGTCACGGTGTGCGAGGCATGAGCGATGCCAACTCGCCGAATCTCGCGGGCCAGTATTCATCTGTGATCTACAAGCAGTTGCTCGACTTTCAGTCCGGCGCGCGCCGCAATGCGGTGATGTCACCCATGGTCTCGAACCTGAGCGACCAGGACATGCGCGATCTCTCCGCTTACTACGCGTATCTGCCTAGACCGGTAGCCTTGCGTTCCGATGCGGCGCCGGCCGTGCCCGTGCCGGATATTGTGTCCGGCGGTGCGCCGATGCGAAACATTGCGTCCTGTGCGTCGTGTCATGGCGGTATTGATCACAAGGCGGGGAGCCCGTGGCTCGAGGGGATGCCTGCTGCGTACACCCAGGCGCAATTGCAGGCGTTCGCGAACGACGCGCGTCATAACGATATCAACGAGCAGATGCGCAATGTTGCACGGAATATGACGGCGGAGGAAATCGATGCAGCCGCGGCTTATTATGCCGGGGCACAACCATAAGCTGATGTCATGAAGGGCGGATCGGCTTTCGCAACCGCTTCAAGGGTTCAGTTCGAGGATGCCATCTTCGACAATCGCATCTTGAGCTTCTTCATGGCGATCCCGATGTCATCCGACCCGATCCCGCCATAGCCGAAGATCAGGCCTTCCTGCGCGGGCCGGTTCATGTAGAACGCCGAGATGCCATACAAGCCTATGGAAGGATCGAGAGCGCCGCCGGTCAACTGCTTCTCCTTCAACGATCCTTTCAATCGTGCGGTCATATGAATTCCTGCTGCGGGAATGCGTGGCTCGAACCATTCGGCAAGTTCGTTTTGCAGGGACGAAACGAGCGTTCTGCGCCGATCCTCGTAGTGCTTGTGCATACGCCGAAGATGCTTGGCGAAGTCGCCGTCGAGCATGAATTTAGCCAGCGCTGCCTGCGTGAGCGAGCAGGTATGCCAGTCGCTTATCTGCTTGGCCTTCTGTATGGCTTCATTCAGCGACGCCGGCGGCACGACATAACCCACCCGCAACTCGGGAAAGATGGTCTTTGAGAACGTGCCGACATAAGCCACCAGACCTGCCCGGTCGAGACTCTTGAGCGGCTCCACCGGCCGGCCTTCGAAGCGGAACTCACCGTCGTAGTCGTCTTCAATGATGACTGCGCCCTGTCGCTGCGCCCACTCGAGCAATGCCACGCGACGCTCGAGGCTCATCGGCATGCCGAGTGGAAACTGATGCGACGGCGTCACATAGACAAGCCGGGCTTTCTTCGGCAATTTCTCGACAATCAAACCCTGCTCATCGACGGGCACGCCGACTATCTTCGCGCCGGCCGCCACGAACGCCGCACGCGCGGGCGGGTATCCGGGTTCTTCAACCGCGACCACGTCGCCGGGACGCAGCACCACACGTGCAGTCAGATCGATTGCCTGCTGCGCGCCGTGCGTGACGATCACGTCCTGCCAGTTGCTTGCCACGGCGCGGCTGAACGCCAGGTAACGCGACACGGCGAGGCGCAATTCCTGTTCGCCGGCCGGATCGCGATACTGCCCGTGCCCACGTGCCTGCAATCGCACTGCGTGATTGATGCATCGGCGCCAGGTGTCGAAGGGAAACAGGCGCTTGTCGGTCACGCCGCCCAGAAAATCAAGCGGATAGACAACGTTGTGCCTGGGCATTGAAAGCTGGACCGGCATGGATGACCAGATTGCCTGGGTCCTTGCCTGATGCTTCATTGCGTCGGCGGGATGCGTCGGCACGCGGGTCAAGCCTTCGGCCACAAACGTGCCGTCGCCGGGACGCGAACGAAGATACCCTTCGGTGGTCAGGCGTTCGAAGACATCGAGCGTTGTTTTACGCGAGACGCCAAGTTGCGTGGCGAGATCGCGCGTGGAGGGCAGGCGTTCGCCCGCCGCCAGCCGGCCCTCGACAATACCGCTGCGCAACTGCCGGTAGATCTGTCCGCTCAGGTCGTCGCGGCCGCGAATGCTTACGTGGATT
>Ga0073928_10006761_pt1 | contig 15274 bp, 16 predicted proteins | sample PaiPotPPA55metaG_FD_76969 | JGI IMG/M metagenome (GOLD analysis project Ga0073928, IMG submission 76969) | Iron sulfur acid spring bacterial and archeal communities from Banff, Canada, to study Microbial Dark Matter (Phase II) - Paint Pots PPA... ... | reverse complement strand
CGTCGCGGCGGGTTTTGATTCGCGAGGCTTCGTGTATCTCAGGTCCGGCCAATGGGATTTGGCCATCGCTGATTTTGAAGCGGCACTGCGGCTCGATCCAAAATTGCCGAGTGCGCTGTACGGGCGAGGGGTTGCCAAACAAAGGAAAGGCGATAGCTCTGGTGCAAAAGCCGATATTGCCGCCGCCCAAACTCTCAATCAAAACATCGGAGCAGAGTACGCCAGCTACGGGCTGCGCTGAGATTGGGCGAGCCGCTCAATTTGCGCCGTCCCAACAATTGCGAATTAAGAAACCCAGGAACCTGGCGATTTGCCGGGCGCGTTGGATGATTGCACCGCGGCCATTGCGCTCCCGCCGCAGGATGCTTCGCCGCTCGATTCGCGCGGGCTGATCTATCTGAAAACAAGGCAGTGGGATGCGGCGATCGCCGATTACACAGCGGCGCTGAAGATAAACCCAAAAATCGCTTCTTCACTGTACGGGCGCGGATTCGCGGAACTCAAAAAAGGCAGCGCGGCAGCCGGCAATGCTGATATCGCGGCGGCAAAGGCAGTCAATCCGAAGATTGCCGATGAATTTTCGCGCTACGGGGTGAAGTAACTGCCTGGCGTGGCCATTTGGGCCTGATCCGCTTCACAACCTGAGATTGAGTGATTTCCGCGAGCGCGCCTACGCTCGCTGCAATGTTAATTCTGGCGACGTAGCGGAACCGTTCCGAACGGTAACTGTAGCGCGAGGGCAACATTTGTGACGGCCATCACAAAAATGGGCCCCACAGGATTAACTGTACCCAAATGTCTCACCTAATAGGCGAGTAAATTTGTTGTTTAATTTGAGAGAGGAGGTACACTTAAGGTACCATTGAAAAACGTTTCAGACTTGGCGAAGAGGGTAGCGTCATGGACGAACAGGTGCTTCTTGAGACTATGTTGCGTGAGGTCAAGACTCCAATCTTTCTTGCAGAGTTCGATCGTCAGCGTGCGCAGCTGACATTGCATGCATCCAAGGGGCGCGATCTCGCCACGTTGAAGGCCGCCGGAAAGCGTCTTTCGGATGACGCCGCGGTTGCGATTAAAGTCGATGTGCGCGCGCACGGGTTACGCAAACTCGCTCATCCTCGCTCGCTAGAGCACTGGCTCCGACAATTCGGCGCGGATGAGATCATTTACGATCCGACGATGGTCATCTCGCGAGCGCGCGGATTGCTTACGATGGCCGAATCGTGCCGGGCAGCGCTCGGTACCGCGATTGCAGGCCTGTTTTTCGATCCCGACCGGCGTGCAATTTTCGTCCATGCCCGCGGAAACAACGATCCGGCTTCGCTGTCGGCTTTGAATTCGCGGCTGCACGCAACGATGCAGCAGGCCTGGAAGCAAACAAGTGGGCGCACCGCCGATCAGCCGATTTGGAACAGTGTGCAAGTAGTCGGCCAGTTGCCTGACCGCGACCTCGTGCCGATCGACGCGAAGTCGGCGTCGACAGCGCGCAGCGTACGTCGCGCTCTTCGTCGCTGGTTCGCCCCGCTTGCCGTCGCCTTGGCCCTTGCCGGAATAGCCGTTCCGGCGGCAGCCAATGTCGATCCGTTGCAATCGGTCAAACAGTCAACCGCAACGAAACCAACCGCCAACCATAAATTCGGAATCCTCGGCGCGCTTTCGGTATTCGGGGACAACGCGGTCCCGGTCGGGGTGGACGTGTTCGCCTCTGCCGGCCTACAAGAGTACTTTGGTGGCGGCGGCCGCCATGTTGAAAAGGGCATTCGAGTCGCGGCGCAAGAGCGGCGCCACCGCCGCAAACACAGAATACCTGAGGAGGTAGGTCAGGTTGGCGGCGGCTCCTGAGCTAAGTTCTGCAATTTAGAATTCAGCATGTCTGAAACATTCTGCGCGTTGCCGTTCCACCATCTGAGCTTTGGCGCCGGTGGAACGGCACGAATGTGTTGCATGGCCAACGACGCGGTGACCGAACACGGGGCGCCGATGTCGTTAAGCGTGCACACATTGGATGAAATATGGAATTCGGCCTACATGCGTAGCGCCCGGCGCGGGATGCTAAAGGGTGAACGGATTTCAGCCTGCCAAGTTTGCTACCAGAGCGAGGCTGTAAGTGGACACAGCTATAGGACCCTCGTCGGCCTGAGGCCGTTAGGTCCCCTGGTGGAGCAATCTGAATTAGCAAAGGAGCTTGGTCCCGGTTATCGAATCAACAAACAACCAGATTTCTACAAAATTGAGCTAGGGAACCTTTGTAATATCAAATGCCGGATGTGTTACAGCAGTAACAGTTCTGAAATTGAGCGTGATCCGGTACACAGCAAATGGAACGACTATCGAGATCCGCCCCATGCGATCTGGAGCGGGGAAGTGGCTCGGATCGGGCCCGAGCCGCGTATCGGAGTCCGCACCTCGGGATTCTATCCGCCGGAGGGAATCAACGGCACTTTGTGCCGCTGGACCGATGGTCACGGGATTCTTAATCTTCGACTAAGGTCAGGTACGCGTCTGAAGAGCTTGGAGATCACGCTTCATCCTGATGGACCATTTGGTCAGGAGTTCAATTTTATTGTCAATGGTCGCTCGATGGCGCGAGGCCGGCTACGAGATGCCAGTGCGCCAATACGCATAGACCTTGCAAGCTTTGGTGATCTTACCGAACTCACCGTTGAGCTTGTAAGCAGTCGAATCGTTCCGGCCGCCGGCGAAAGAGAACGTGGAATCCCGGTCAGTGAATTGATGCTTCACCGGGAAGCGTCAGGGTCGCGTCCGGAAATTCTTTCTCCGCGCGGCCTCGACGTTCCCTGGTACATGGACGACCACGTAATGTTCCAGGAACTTTTAAAACCCGCCGAAGGGGTGCGACGGCTCAACATCACTGGAGGCGAGACTTTAATCAGCAAACGCTTGTTCGAAATACTTGACTATTTGATTGACGCTGGTGCTTCAAAGCACGTCCACTTAGAACTGCCAACGAATTGTACGCATGTCGACGACCAAATCATCGAGCGTTTAAGGTCATTTGAAGGACTGCAACTCGTACTTAGCATCGATGGCATCGGCAAGACCTATGAGTACATTAGATATCCGGCAAAATGGGACGTTGTCGACGCAAATGTCCGCAGGCTTGTGCAAGAATTCGGAACGCGATGCTTGATCGCGCCGACAATCCAGATCTACAACATATTCAACCTTCCGGAACTTTATCGGTATGCGGATTCGCTGGGAATAGAACTGGTAGAGAACATCCTTGCCGACCCCAGGCGGTTGGCTATCAGCAGCTTGCCGCCTAAAACAAGGAAGGTCATAGCTGCCCGATTGGCCGAATATTGCGAGAAAGAGTCTGCCGTCGAGAAAAAAGAAAAACGCTCGGCAGTTCCGCGCTATCTCGATGAATTGACTTCGATTGCTGATGCTGAGCTTATCAAAGAATTTATGCAGTTCACCAACGATCTCGACGCTACGCGTGGCCAAAATTTCCGGAGTGTGAATCCCGAGCTCGGCGACATGTTGGCCGATGATGGATTCGGGTGGTCAAATGAAATTGTGTACGCGAAGGGCGATGTTAAGAGGCGTCCTAGCCGCGAGCGATTATTGGCCTGGGTCTAGGAAGTCCAAGCTCTCGATGTCAGCGTAAGTCGTCAGCGGTTTGCGAAGCGCACCGCGGAGATGAATTTACTTTTATTATCATATTTTTATAACTTATCTGCACAATCAATGCTCGCAGAAGTCTAGGCAGAAGGGCCGCCTGCCTTTATCGGAGCGCGTGCACCTCGCTGCCCCTCGGAAGTCACCCTCCGGGTTGCCGGAGCAATGGAAAAGTTACATGAGATTGGCAATTTGTATTGACGCTGACGTGCCATCCGAACTCCTTCGCGACAGCTTAGTCATTGGGCAGGCGTTGGTCGCGAGAGGGCATTCCCTCGCTTACGTCGTCGGCAATCCGATGCGCTTTGTCGACCATGCTGGAGGTGCAGTACCAAACGAAATCTATCAGGCGCCGATTCGCGATGCCTCTCCACTGACAACGAGGCGAGCGAGTGAAAACGGTTTGACTGATCGGCTAGCCGCATCCGGATTTGAGGACAAACAAACGCTCTTAACCTTGACCGTGATGTGGCGGAGACTCATCGACAAATTGCAGCCAGAGGCAATCATTGGTTTTTATTGTCCGATAGTTTGGCTGGTGGCACCGGCCTATGTCCCGACATTCGCTGTTGGAAACGGACTGGCACTGCCGCCAACCCTTGGAACGTCCTTTCCACGTGTGTCACCGGAGCCGGTGCCAGTGGCTAGCGAAGAGCAAATGCTCACGAATGCTAACGCTGCACTGACGCGTGTCGGTCAATCTTCAATTGCTGCGTTATCGGACCTGCTCGACCGCTGCATCTCGATTCTCTATGGAATTTCAGCACTTGACCCTTATTTGCGATACCGGAAAACGAATTCGCGGGGTCTATTGGGTCATGAGCCCAAACCGATTGTTCCGCCAGCCAGTCCGCGCATTGCAGCTTTTCTGGATGCATATTGTCCCAATATCGAGACCATTGTTTTAGCCATCGCGGCTTCTACCAAAATTCCGTTCGATCTCTGTGTTGCTGGTGCCAGCACAGGAATGCGTCGTTTTCTCGAGCAACACGAGCACATTACGATCTGGCACGATTATGCAAATCTTCTCGAACGAGCGGCAAACGCAAGTGTGCTCGTACATCATGGTTTTCAAGATGTAGCACAGCGGTGTCTAACGCTCGGTCGGCCCGAACTCATTTTTCCGTGGACGCCGGCACAGTACTTTTTGGATCACTCGATAAATTGGATGGGGTTTACTTGGACCAAGTCAACGGACACGTCGATTGACGATTTGGTGGGAACTTTTGAGGCGGTACTTCGCGATACGACGATCGCAGTTTCTGCGCAGCACCATGCAAAGCAACTGGCCGATTTTGAACTTAGAGATGCGCTTCCTGAAATTGTTAGTGAGATTGAGCGCGCGCGAGTTCAATGAAACTCAGGGATATAGCTGCCTCACGGCCCTGACAGCTTTGAGGCGCCGCCAACGGTGCAAAATTCCATGTTCGCCGTTGAGCATGCACGCTCGGGATGCACGCCAGAGTGAGGCGCGCCCTAACCAATAGAGATTGGTCGCATGCCATTCGTTGCGGCGCAGATCTATCTTGAAATTTAAACCCGCCCGTTGAAATATCTGACGCAAAGTTGCCATACGCCACTCGACGCGCCGCACATCGCTCTCGCGAATCTCTTTCGAGCGATACCAAGTAGTGTCACGGCCCGTAGCATACAGATTGGCTCCATGTAAGCGTCGATGCGCATGGACCTCCGAAATCGAGGCAATTTCGGTGGTCATTGCGCAGAAATCAGTGACGACCGTGTCAGCTCCTTCACGCACCGCATAAGTTGGAATCGGAAGCGCCCGACGGATGTGGTCGGCGCGCAGCGTCAACACCGATGTGACGGGACACCACCAATGCCCGCCGCCTTTTCGGTATTTATTTCGAAAGTCGCCGTCGACGGGGGTGGGCGGTGCCGGTGGACCTTGAATTCGACCATTCCTGTCAATGTTAAGGTACTGATGATACAACATTCCCGCCGACGGCCGTTTGCGCGCCAAGGCGACCATACGCTCTACCTTCGTCGGTAGCCACAAGTCGTCCGCGTCAAGGAGCATAATTAATTCGCCGCGGGCTTGCGGAATTCCGATGTTAAAGGCGTGAGCCTGACCGCCATTCTCGGTCCTGATCGCACGCACTCGGCCCTCATACTGGGCCAGAACTTCTGGTGTGTGGTCCGTGGACCCATCATCGACCACGATGATCTCAATGTTGGGATACGTTTGGTTCAATACGCTGTTGATCGCAAACGGCAGGTAGCGGCCGTAGTTGTACGTGTTGATCAGTGCGGTGACGAGCGGTTGGTCGGACGTCATCTAAGCGGCTCGATGTACGAACGGTTCGACCTTCATCATAGCACGGCGTCAAAGAGCCGCCGGCCGCGATCACTATACGGTAAATCAGCCCAAGTGTCTTCCAGAAGTTAGTGACTTTTCGCCGGTGCCTAGCTCTTTTAGCTGACGCATCCTGGCGAAAGCGCTATTCTAGTACCAACGCTAGCAAAACTCGGGAGATTGCCATGCGCTCCCAACTGCGCAGTTCCGTCATAGTTACCACGCTTGCCCTCACCTTGACTTGCGGCCTTGTGACAGCGACGTCGTTTCGCGTCGCGAAGGCCGAGGACCAGATCGCGAGTGCTGCGGAAAAGGGCCACCCGCTGGCCACGAAAGAACTCAGATCAATTTATGAGAATCATACTTGGCACTGGAAGGACGGCGCAGCGTATTTCGGGACACAAGATCAAACGTTCAAGGCTTGGGTAGGTGAAGGTACAGAAAGTAGCTATGCGGACGGGTCTTGGTCGGTGAACGATCAAGGACGCTTATGTTTTCGCGCGACCTGGTATGTCCGTGAGGGGCACAGGAGTGCAACTACTTGCTTGGAGCACCGGGCTGACGACAAAAACATGTACCAGCGCAAACTACCGAAAGGCGATTGGTACATCTTCAGCCATCTTCCGGCACAGCCGGGGGACGAAATACAAAAAATGGAGCCTGGCGATCACGTCGCCGACGGTTACCAAAAAAATAAACGCTACGTTACCACACACGCCAAGCGCGGAAGGCGAAGATAGAAATCCCGGTCCTGATGTTTTTGGAAGAGCCGAAGCGATAGATAATGGCGGATCTCACCTACGATGCGAATTTATTGCGTGCTTCTTATAAATTATCAAGTTCCAGCTGCTACAAGCGCGGTTTGTGCTCTTCAATGGACTTTAGATACGCTGATTCTTGGTCCAAAGACGAGCGACTCCAGATCGATATAAGAGGCTATAACGCGTTTCAAAATTCTGGCTGTCGTTTGCATTTCAGTTTCCTGAGACCATCTGAAGAATTTTAGATAAATCGGCCGCCTCAGCTAAATCGAAAAATGAGAGGTTCTGATCTACGCAGGGCGCCAATGGAGGTGCCCTATGAGAACCCATTTTGTCGTTGCGGCTGGGTTGTTACTGAGCGTTGTCGCTGCCCCAAACGCAGAAGCTGTCCCCTTGAGCCAAGGCGCGGCTGCGATCGCCCGCGCGGTCGGTGGTTGCGGTAATCCGTGCACCGTTCAGTCAAACAACGGCGGTAGGATCATCGATTTTGAGGACGCCGGCGATGCGATCCGCTCCGGCGCCAGGCAAAAGCTCGTGATCGGCGGCTTTTGCGCCTCCGCCTGCATGGTGATGGCGGATCGGGCACGGCCACGGGCGTGCATTACCTCCAGCGCGACGTTCGCGTATCATAAGACCAATTACAATCGGCCGATCCCGCTGAGGGGCGACTTGCGCGGATGGATCGTGCGCCACGGCGGCTTCCCAGCTTTCCACGGCACGCCCGGAATCATGCCGAACGAAGTTGCGCGGCATTTCTGGCCGCTCTGCTCGGGTCAAACCGTGGCGGGCATCTCCAACTAAGCGGGTGTCCAACTAAGCGGGCGCGAGCAGGCCGGAACGCACTTTCTGGTCCGTGAGCACCCGCTCGAAATGCGCAATCGTGCGGGTCAGTCCCGTTTGCAACGGAATTTCCGGACTCCAATGCAGGAGCTCATTGGCGCGAGAAATGTCGGGCCGACGCTGGCGCGGATCGTCTTCGGGCCGGGCGGCGTGGACGATCTTCGAGCGGCTTCCGGTAAGTTCGATTACCATTTTTGCCAGTTCAAGGATCGTAAACTCGCCGGGATTGCCGAGATTGATCGGACCAGTAACAGCGTCATTCGTCGCCATCAATTTGACTAGGCCGTCGACCAAATCGTCCACGTAGCAGAACGATCGGGTTTGCCTGCCGTCGCCGTGAACGACGAGGTCGCGGCCGCACAAGGCGCTGACAACGAAATTGGAAACGACCCGGCCGTCATTCGGATGCATTCTCGGACCGTAGGTGTTGAAAATACGCGCCACCTTGATGCCCAATTTGTGCTGCCGCCGGTAATCGAAAAACAAGGTTTCGGCACAGCGCTTGCCCTCGTCGTAGCAGGACCGCACTCCAACCGGATTCACATTACCCCAGTAGTCTTCGGTCTGCGGATGGATCACCGGATCCCCGTATATTTCTGAGGTGGAAGCCTGCAAGACTTTCGCTTTGAGCCGTTTTGCCAGTCCGAGCACGTTTATGGCGCCGTGGACGCTGGTCTTGGTCGTTTGCACGGGGTCATGCTGATAATGGATCGGTGAGGCGGGACAGGCGAGATTGTAGATCTCGTCAACTTCGACATAGAGCGGAAAAGTGATGTCGTGACGGATCAGCTCGAATTTCGGATTGGCCAGTAGACTTTCGGTGTTGCGCTTTTGGCCGGTGAAAAAATTGTCCGCACACAAAACGTCTGCGCCATCCTTCAGCAGCCGTTCGCAAAGATGGGAGCCGACAAAACCCGCCCCTCCTGTCACCAGCACGCGTCGATCAATGTGCATTTGAATAACCCTCTACTTAAATTGAATAACATTCGTTTGAATTCTTGAACAGCATAACGTCGGCTACAGCAGCAGCAGACAAAAAATAACCTTAACTGCATGGTGGTGAGGCAGGGCGAAAACGAGTTCAATTCGTTGGCGATAATCAATTGACAGCGGCCACTAATAATTGGCCGCCAATTAAAAACTGTTTCAAATTAATCCGCGCCGATTGCACCTGCAATAAGACCTTTCGGCCATTCTGCGGCCTCAACTATGAGGCTGTCGGATGGCCAGAAAACGTCACGTTAGCGCCAAGTGCGGTGTTGTCGCGTTTGCGGCGGCATTTCTTATTGCCGGCTCGGCGAGCTCGCATGCTTCGCCTAGCGCCCGCGCCGCGTGGCCTGTCTTCACGGTTGTTGCGGAAAAGTCGAAAGAGGGCCCCCCCGGATGGGCCGAGTTTTGCCGCAACTACAAGTCTGAGTGCGACGTCAAGCCGAGCGATCCCCACAAGATCGCTGTGACAGCCGAAGTCTGGGACAAGCTCGTCGACGTGAATCGGTGGGCCAACACGCATATCAAGCCGACCGAAGACAGGAAACATTGGGGCAAAATCAACAAGTGGTATTTCGCTGATGACGGTAAGGGCGATTGCAAGGACTATGTTATCGTCAAGCGACGAATGCTGATGGAAGCCGGGCTGCCGCGGGAAGCGCTGCTGATCACCATTGTTTGGACACCGCAAGAGAAAGGTCATGCGGTGCTGACCGTGCGCACCGACAGGGGCGACTACGTGCTCGACAGCCTGTCCTCAAAAATCGTGCTGTGGAATCAGACCCCATACGATTATGTGATGCGGCAGTCGCAATCGAATCCGAATGCTTGGCTGTTCATTGACGGCGATCCGCTGAAGCCGCCGGCGTTGGCCGATAAAAGTATTGCCGAAAACCCGCTCGATGAGCCCGTGGTCATGATCAGCGGTCTAGATAGTGGCACGCCGATGCAAGAGGTTATCGCGACGGACGAGCACGACCGCGATGCGTCCAAGCAGGACGTGATCGCTCGTGGAATGGAAAGCGCCTTAGGCACCAAGGTTGGCGATAGCCGCTCAAAACCTCAGTAGAAGCGGAAACTCACATTGATCTGGGCGTAATAGCCGTCCCCACCGCCATTTGCGAGGAGCGGTTTGCGATACCCGCCGGCAATGAGCCAATCACCGAACAACGGCTGATTCGGAATGATGAAGTGCAAAAATCCGCCGATCTTTCCCTCATCGTATTTGCACGAACCAATGCCGCCCTGGAGAGGGCTGCCGGCGTTTGGACAGTGACTGGCGTTACGCGTCCAGCCCTGACCGATGCCAAAGACTTGCATGTCCGGACCGATCCACAGTTCTGTGCCGGACACGAACGTCGGCAGGAGCCAACCCGGCCGCGCAACGACCAACCACGTATCGAATGCACTCGAGAACGAGGCCTGACCAAAGAAATCCTGATACTGGGTCAACCGCGTATAGACGTCGGCAGCAAATTTTACGCCCCACTGGGTGCCGCGGACGGCCGCAGTTGTATCGGGATTATTGTGATCCTGAACCTCGGCCCCGACCAAGCCTGTCAGCACCATGGTCTGGCCGATGAAGCCGTTGAGAACCTTGCGGTAGCCGAGCAGAGCAGCACCGGTGCCGTATGTGACGTTAACAAACCCGCCCGGGAAGTTGGTGTTGGTATAATCATAGTGACCGCCGCCACCTTCGCCGCGCAATATGAACCCATCGGACCATGCGTTGTGATTGAAGGCGTAGTTGAACCCAGCCCAACCACCGTACCAATTGTTCTGTCCGCCGAAGCCCATCCAGCCTTCCGCCCAGGGTGCGCCCGTGGTCGGCAGCGTCGACGGGAAATAAACTTGCGCGTGGGCGGACGAAACGCCCAGCAGCGACAGCGCTGCAAACAATAATGCCCGGAGCGATGAAACGTGCACGGCCCGTGCCCCTCTGAATTAGCCCAGCCAGTAGCTTGTCCCATTCAACCTTACACGAGAAAAAATAGTCGAGAAGCGATCCGGCGCCAATTAACAGCTGAAACTCCGACTATGTTGCGATTAAGCAACACTTTTTGGCGTACGGGCTGTCCCCCCAACCATCTGATTCAAAATGGATATTATTAAAAAAGGGGGCAGTGCCGAACCGGAGCTATCGGTGCGGCACTGCGACTAGAATTACGGCAATAGAGCTAAATCAAGCCGTGAGCGATCCAAATATCGCCACCCAGCGAGGGATGGCCGTCGATATAGACCCAAAAGTTCGGGTCGAGCTGTGACTGACGTTCGACATAATCGTAGCCAGTCTCAGACCACATCAGAACTTTTGGCGACAAATTATCCAGCACGAAATCGCCTTGGTCGGTGCGCGCGATCAACACGGCATGGCCCTGATCCTGCGCTGTCCATACGATCGTGATGAGTAGCGATTCGCGCGGCCATCCCAATTCGATGAGCTTCTGGCGTTTGACCAGGACATATTCCTTGCAATCGCCCCGACCGTCTTCGGCGTAAGACCAGACATTTTCCCGGTCGCGACGTTCCGTATCCGTCAGCGGCGCGATGTGCTCGTTCACCCACTTGTTCACATCGTAGAGGCTCTTCCAAATCGCGTGGGTGAAAATGACGGTGCGGGGAGCGCTTGAGTTGCCCCTTTTGACCTCGCATTCGGAGATATATTCCGTGCAAAACGCCGCCCATCCCGGTGGAGGATCTGCCTTCTCCTCCCCGGTCGTAAACAATGGTCGGGCCGTCGACGAGGAGGAAAATGCTCGCACAGCGTCTGGTGATCCCGCGATGAGACCCACCATCGCCATGGCCGCGAATACGAGGCTGGCATGCCGCAGGAACGACATTATCACCACAAAGTAGCGAGCAATCGCTTGATAATATCCTAATTGGCGGGAACAACCGTGACAAAAGCAAGGCCGCCGCGTTCACAAAGGACGACGTCCAAGCCGCCCCCATGGAAGCCGCAACCAGTCCACTGCTGACCGATCTTTATCAGATCAACATGATCCAGGCTTATCTGGATCATGGCGACACCGATACGGCAGCATTCGAACTCTTCGTCCGCAGCCTGCCGGCGAGGCGTGGCTTCCTGCTCGCCGCCGGGTTGCATCAGGCGCTCGATTTCCTTGAGAATCTTCATTTCTCATCCGCCGAAATCGATTGGCTCAAGAGCACCGGCCGATTCAACAACAACCTCCTCGAATATCTCGGCGATTTGCGCTTCACCGGCGAAGTCCACGCCATGGCCGAAGGCACTGCGTTCTTCGTCAACGAGCCGATCCTGCGCGTCGCCGCGCCGCTACCGCAGGCGCAGCTTGTGGAATCGCGTCTCCTCAACATTTTGCACTTCCAATCGCTGGTTGCCGCCAAGGCCGCGCGTTGCGTGCTCGCGGCCCCGGGCAAATTGCTGGTCGACTTCGGCCTGCGGCGCGCCCACGGCGCCGAGGCAGGATTGCTCGCGGCGCGCGCCAGCTATCTCGCCGGCTTTGCCGGGACGGCGACCGTGCTTGCCGGTCGGACATTCGGTATTCCGCTCTACGGCACGATGGCGCATTCGTTCATACAAGCACAGGACGACGAAACCGCAGCTTTCGAGCTGTTTGCCCGCGCCCGGCCCGACAATGTCGTCCTCCTGCTTGACACTTACGATAGCGAAGCCGCGGCGCGCAAAGTTGTGGCGCTGGCGCCACGGCTCAAGGCTTCAGGCATTGCGATCCGCGGCGTGCGGCTCGATAGCGGCGACCTAATCGGATTGGCAAAAAACGTGCGCGCCATCCTTGATCGCGGTGGATTACAAGAGGTGACGATCTTCGCCAGCGGTGGACTCGATGAGGACGAGATCGCCGCATGTTTGCAAGCTCAGGCACCGATCGACGGGTTCGGCGTCGGCACCAGCTTGACGACCTCATCAGATGTGCCGGCGATCGATTTCATCTACAAATTGCAGGAATATGCCGGCGTGCCTCGGCGCAAACGCTCGGACAAAAAGGCGACCTGGCCCGGCCGCAAACAGGTGTGGCGGCGTTACGATGCAGACGGCCGCATGGCCGGCGACCGGATATCGCTTGACCGGGCGTCTTCGCCCGCCGCAGCGACAACCGCCGGTAATGCCGGCGAGGAACCGCTGCTTCACTGCGTGATGCGCAATGGCCGGCGTTTGGCACCGTCGCCTTCACTTGACGAAATTCGCTCGCACGCCAGACGCGAACTGGAACGCTTGCCGGAAAACCTGCGGCGTCTCGAGCCCGCCGCCAATTATCCGGTCGAAGTCGGCGAAGACCTGATCAAGCTCGCCGACGAGGTTGACAGCCGCGCGCGCCAGCGTTGAGTTTTGCCGGCGAGCTCGGGAGCAAGATTAAGGCACAAGGCAAAAAGACCAGGAGGCAAAACTGGCCGCAACTTATGCGATCCGCGACAGCGACGTGCTCATCGTAGTCGATGTGCAAAACGACTTCTGTCCCGGCGGCGCACTTGCCGTACCGCAGGGCGATCAAATCGTAACGCTCGTCAACCGGCTCGCGGAAAATTTCCGCAACGTCGTGCTCACGCAAGATTGGCACCCGGTCGGACACCTGTCGTTTGCATCCGCGCATGCGGGCCGATCGCCCTACGACACGATCGCCATGCCCTACGGACCACAGGTGCTGTGGCCGGATCATTGCATGCAGGGCACCCTAGGCGCCGCTTTTCATAGCGATCTGCAAATTCCCCATGCCGGCCTGATACTGCGCAAGGGTCTCGATCGCACCATCGATTCCTATTCGGCGTTCTACGAGAACGACCGAACCACAGCGACCGGCCTTACCGGTTACTTGCGCGAGCGCGGCATCACGCGCGTATTCCTCGCCGGCCTCGCGCTCGATTTCTGCGTGCGCTATTCGGCCGAGGACGCAGTGCGCGAGGGCTTCACCGTCGTCGTCATCGAGGACGCCTGTCGTGGCATCGATGTCCAAGGCTCGATCGCAGCCACCCGATCGAGCCTCGCCGCGCTGCGCGTCGCCGCCATTGCCGCGGCCGAGATCGCCGTTACCAGGGCCGCCTGACCTCCATGCCGCGCTGCCGCCAAGGCGGTGAAATCGCGATTCGCAATGCGTCTGAAAGGGTTATCCCCAATAAACTTACCGCGATGCAGCGGATAAGTGTGCATTGCACAATTTTTCCTTGACTCCGCCGCCAAAGCAGCGAGACTTTCACAAAGCCGTCATCTTCGAGCCCGGGAATGTTGATGCGCCAACAAGCGGCTGTGGCCGCCTCGAGTTTGCCCTCGCTGATGATGCCCTGCCCAATCTGCGCCGGGCGAATGATCTATCACGGCCGGCGTCCGGTCTCCGCCGAAATGGAAGATACCGTTTATGCCTGCCGTCGCTGCGGCGCCGAGCTGGTCCGGACATCGATGCGCGCCAGAACCAATCCCGGCGTCGAAGCGGCGTGAGCGCACGCGACAGTTAGAATCCCACTCTCCGCTTTTCCAAAAAAATCAGTTGCCGCCCACGGATCAAGTCCGAGGGCACGCTTTTTCGGAATCGCTCTTTAATCCCATCTGCGCCAGCACCGCGTGGCCGAGCAGACCGTACGGATTGCCCAGCGTCTCCAGCATTTCGAAATGGTTGTAGGCTTCGCCGACCAGAAGCTCCACCGGCTTGCCGGCGGCTTGCACCGCCGCCGCGAAGTCGCGCGTCTGCCGCTGGAATTCGGGCGTCTCATAGGTGCCGTAGCTGACGATGAGTGGCGTCGCCAGCCGATCGAGGTGGCGGATGGCGGAAAGCTCGTTTTCCATCGCGTCGGTGAAGTTTACATATTGCGAGCGCTTGGAGAGCCGCACCGGCTTGAGATCGTACATCCCGCTTGAGAACGTCGCGCCTTTAACGATGTCGCGCGGCAATCCGTCTTTGCTCCAGTCGTGGGTGACTGCACAGCCAGCGAGATGCGATCCCGAAGAATGCGAGATGAGATAAAGCCGGTCACGGTCGCCGCCAAACTGTTCGGCATTGCGAAACACCCAGCCGATCGCGCGTCGCACCTGCTCGACCATCGGAAATAGGCTGCCGTTAGTGTCGTTTACATTGGTGAAATCAAGCACACTGAAATGCGCGCCCGCGTGCACGAAAGGCTCGGCCAAGAACGTGAATTCGGATGCCGAACCGCTGCGCCAAGCTCCGCCATGAACGAAGATCGCGACCGGCGCGCGCTCGCCGCCTGCCTTGCCGCTTGAGGCGGACGCTGAACGATAAAGGTCTAGTCCTTCGATCGGTGTCGGCCCATAGGCGAATCGCAGCGGCTCGCCGATCCGCGCCCGCGCTGCCGCGCTGTTGGCAATGCGCCGCTTGGTAAGCTGGTCGCGGTTCGGCGCATAAACCAGCTGATCGTAGGCGTCGTCGAGCTCTTTCTGGTCCATATCGAGCCAGACCAGCGGGCCCTTGGTCCCCTTTGGCGTCTTCGCCGCGGCAGTCGGTCCGTTCATTGCGCTTCCTTATCCTTCGTCGGCAAATCTTTCGCAGGCGAATCTTTCGTCAGCAAGTCTTCGTCGCCAAGCCCGAACACCATTTGCTCCTCGGCAAATCCGGCGACGGCAAACCGGCCAAGCGGTTGGAAATCGCCGCCGCAATGTCTGGCGAAGTCTTGCGACGCCAAGATGGTACGGCCCAAGCGGCCAGCGAGTTTCTCAAGCCGGGCAGCCAAGTTTACCGCCGGCCCGATGCAAGTGAAATCAAGCCGATTGCCGCTGCCGATATTG
>Ga0073928_10006756_pt1 | contig 15282 bp, 10 predicted proteins | sample PaiPotPPA55metaG_FD_76969 | JGI IMG/M metagenome (GOLD analysis project Ga0073928, IMG submission 76969) | Iron sulfur acid spring bacterial and archeal communities from Banff, Canada, to study Microbial Dark Matter (Phase II) - Paint Pots PPA... ... | reverse complement strand
TGCGGCTGACTCCGCCGCGCGCGGTGGCCGGCAGCGCGATCACCGAACGTCCGCCTACAGCACGCACCGCGGGCCGCAGATAGTCCACCGATCCGCCGATGCCACCCAGATAGCGTCCGCCGGCGACCTCGGCGTTGACCTGTCCGAACAGGTCGACCTCGATGGCGGAGTTCACGGACAGGAAGTCGTCTATAGACGAGATCACCGCGGCCGAGTGGGTATGGTCCACCGACCGCAACCGCAGGCCCGGCGTCGCGGCGGCCAGGGTGACGGCCTCCGGGCCGCCCAGGATGGACCCGGCGACGGTCAGCCCGGGGTCGACGGTCTTGCGCGCGTTGGTGATCACGCCGTCGCGCACGAGTTCCAGGATTGTCTCGCCGACCATGCCGGTGTGCACGCCAAGCTCGCGACGGTCCGCGGCTGCCGCCAGCACCGCGTCACCGAGCTTGCCGACGCCGATCTGGATGCAGCTGCCGTCGCGGACGAATTCGGCCACCCGCTTGGCGATGAGCTCCTCGGTGCCCGACGGACGGGAACGCGGATAGTCGGGCAGCTTCCGGTCTGACTCGATGAACCCGTCGAACCGGTCGAAGGGTATCGCGGTGTCCCCCTCGATTCGGGGCACGTTCTCGTTCAGCTCGGCCAGCACCACCGGTGCCGCCGCGACCGCGGGCCAGATGTAGTCCGACGCCACGCCCAGGCTGCACATGCCGTTCGAGTCCGGCGGGCTGACCAGCACCAGCGCCACGTCTGGACGCAACGGGCCCGCCGTCATCGACCTGCTCAACTCCGACATGTGGCACGGGATCAGGTTCAGCCTGCCTTGCGCCAACAGCTTTGCGTTGGACCCCATTCCGACGAAGCTGAGCAGGCTCACCTCGGCAGGCGCGCGCTCAAGCACAGACGTCAGGCTCATGCCCGCGAACAGCCGGACCTCGGGCAACCGCTCGCCGAATAGCGCGTCGAGCAGCGCGGTGGGCTCGCCGAGAACCTGACCAGCCACCAGCAGGGCGCCCGGGGTGATCGCGTCGAGCAACGACATCGGGGAGGTGCGCTAGACCGAGGCCGACAGCCCCGCCGCCGGAACCGGCGTGAACGTCACGGGCATCGACTTGACCGAGTGCACCCCCTGGATGCCGCGAAACTCGATGCTGTCCGCATCCACCACGTAGTCGGGGATGGTGTCGAGCACCTCCTCGAGCACCACTCGCATCTCCAGCCGGGCAAGTCCTGCGCCCTGACACAGGTGGATGCCCGAGCTGAATGCCATGTGCCGCTTCGCATTCGGGCGGTCGATGTCGAAAGTGGCGGCGTCCGGGAACATCGCTTCATCGCGGTTGGCCGCGGCGTAGAGCGCCATGACCTTGTCGCCGGCCTTCATGTGCGCCCCGCCGAGCTCGGTGTCCTCGGTGACCGTGCGGGCCAGGTGCAGCACCGGCGAATCGATCCGCAGCACCTCTTCGATCACCTTGGGGATCAGGGACCGATCCTCGTTGACCCGCTGGCGCAGGTCGGGCCGCAGCCCAAGGCGCCAGAGCAGGAACGTGATGCCGCCGACCGTGGTCTCGTGGCCGGCGATGAGAAAGAAGAACGCGACGCCCAGCATCTCCTCGATGGTCAGCGGCCGCCCGTCGATGCTTCCGTTCACCAGTTCGGTGAGCAGGTCGTTCTGCGGGTGTTCCCGTCGCGCCTCGAGGTGCTTGGACAGGTAGCTGACGAACTCCATTGCCGCCGCGGCGTTCTCCTCCTCCTGCTTGAGTTCGGCCGTGACCAGCAGGTGATCGCTGATCGCGGCGAACCACGGCGCGTCCTCGCGCGGGAATCCCATCATGTCGGCGATCACGTAGGCGGGGATCGGCTGGGCGAGATCCGTCGCCAGATCGCCACTGCCCTGCTCGACGATCTTCGCCAGCAGCTCGCGGGTGATCGAGCGGATCGAGGATTCCAGGCCCGTCACCGCCGTCGAGGTGAAGAACGGCGCCGTCAGCTTCCGCCACTTCGAGTGCTCGGGCGGGTCGGCCTCATTCGGTGGGAACCGAATCGGAAAGCCGGTCGGCGGAATCGTCGTGCCCTGACCGGAGCAGAACACCGTCGGGTTGGCCAGCATGGCCTTCATGTCCTCGTACCGGCTCACCACCCAGTGCCCGCCGTAGGCGTCCGACCAGCGCGGCGGACCCTTGCGCAACTCCACGTAGACAGCCGGCCGATCGGCGCGCACCCGTTCGTCACTGAAGTCGAAGTTTTCTGCAAGCGCCGCGGCGGTGCCGGTATCGGCCATTGATACCACCCTCTAAATGTCGGACATCCCGGGTCATTCCACCGTCCCGACCCGCCGCGGATGACCGCGAGCAACGGGACGACCTCATTGCAACACTGGCCGGCCGATCTGTCAACTCTGATGTTGACTAGGCTCAAGACGGCTGCTTACGCTCGACCACACCGCTGGGCGCCTGCGGCCGAAGCTGCCGCTTCGGCCGTCAGCGCGAGGAGGACTGTCATGCAACTGACGCTGCAACGCATCTGCACCTGGTGCGGAATCGGGTTTCTGGTGGCGCTTTTCGTGATGTTCATGTTGGTCGCCGGCCTCATCCCGCCGCTGTCACCAACCTCGGACGCCGAACACATCACCCAGCATCTGGTCGACCACAAGCTGCGCATCCGGTGGGGTGTCGCGCTCATGCTGGTGACATCGGCGCTTGTGATCCCGTTCAACGCCGCACTGACCCTGCGGATCAGGCGGGCCGAGGGCGGACGCTGGGGCATCCTGTCGCTCACCCAGATCCTGGCGGCGGCGGCCCTGTACCCGGCCGGGTTCTACTGCCCACTGATGGTGCTGGCGGCCGCCGTGTTCCGGCCCGAGCAGCGTTCACCGGAGCTGAACCTGGCCCTCGACGACCTGTTCTGGCTGATGCTGATCGGGCTGGTGGGCAGCCTCGTGCTACAGGCGGCGGCGATCGCCGCCGCAAGTTTCACCGACACCGCGGACCCGCCGACGTTCCCGCGCTGGTTCGGCTACTTCAACATCTGGTACGCGGTGCTCGCCGCGCCCGCCGCGCTCGTGGTGGTGTTCAACGACGGGCCGTTGGCGTGGAACGGAGTGTTCGCGTTCTGGGTGCCCCTCGTCGCGTTCGCGGCGTGGTACATCACGCTGGTCGTGCTGATGCTGCGCGCGATCGGGGCCGAAGCGTCGGAGCAGACGCCCGCGGTCCCCCATGGCTGAACAGACCGCGCTCGCACCACCAGGCGCACAGGCATCGGCTTTACGAATACCCTGGTGCTGCTGACGAGTTCGCTTCTGCTCGCGGTCACCGTTCATGGCCGTCCGTCCCATTCGGCGCATCGTGACGTCAAACCCGATCTGACGATCGTCGGCGAGGTGCTCTCTCCGATGAGCCGTGCCACGGGAGTAGTGACTACTCGTTCCAGGCTGCCCGTCCGTCATTACCGTGCGGGGAGACGACGACGTCGATCAGTCTTCAGGCGTTTGAAAGTCAGGCGTCTCTGTGTGCACTGCGCGCGGCACACGGTGCAAACCCCGTCTGCAGAGACCGTCAGGCGCACTGGTGAAGCCGAAGGGAATGACGTGAGCGGCACCCACGCGGACGACGCGCAACTTGCCAGATGGGATCCTGGGATCATCAAGCGCCTGCTGAGCGTTGCCCGACCGTTTGAGAAGCTGTGGTTCCGATCGGAGGTGCAGGGGCTGGAGCGGTTGCCATCCAGCGGCGCGCTGCTGGTATCCAATCACTCCGGCGGCTATCTACCGATGGACGTTCCGGTCTTTGCTGCGCACTTCTATGAGGCGTTCGGTTACGACAGGCCGCTGTACACGCTCACTCACGACCTGCTGTCCAACGGTCCGTTGGCCGAGATCGTCGCCCGAATGGGCTTCATCCGTGCAAGCCGCAGCACTGCCGCACGAGCCCTGCGTTCCGGCGGCCTGGTGATCGTCTTCCCCGGCGGTGACTACGACTGCTACCGGCCCACCACGGCCAGGAACATCATCGATTTCGCTGGTCGCTCAGGGTACGTCAGATCGGCTGTCGAGGCCGGCGTGCCGATCGTCCCGATGGTGTCGATCGGGGGGCAGGAAAACCAGCTCTACCTCAGTCGTGGCGCCTGGTTAGCCAAGCGACTAGGGCTCAAGCAGCGATTCCGTGCGGAGCTCTTGCCCCTTTCCTTCGGCTTCCCGTTCGGGTTTGCTGTGCTTCCCGTCAACCTGCCGTTGCCCACCAAGCTCTTGACCCGTGTTCTGGAGCCGATCGATGTCGTCGCCGAGTTCGGCGATGACCCCGATGTCGCGGCCGTCGACGCGCACATCCGCACCGTCATGCAGGAGGCGCTCGACGAACTCGCCGCCGAACGTCGATTCCCGGTGCTGGGCTGAGCCCGATGAACCCACCCGAGCGATCCAGTCGCTTTGCCGAGATTCGCGACACGGTCGCCACCCTTTACGGTGCGCGGCTGCTGACGCCGCTGCGACCCGACAGATACCTACGAATGGCCGCCGCTGTGCGCCGCGAACGCAGATCACTCGTCAGCGGGTTCGCCATGTCGGCCCAACGTTGCCCGGACCGCCCGGCGCTCATCGACGAACTCGGCACGCTCACCTGGAAAGAACTCGACGAAAGATCCGATGCATTCGCCGCCGCCCTGCAAGAGTCGGCGCACGGAGCGCCGAAGGTGCTCGGCATCATGTGCCGCAACCACCGCGGTTTCCTTGAGGCGTTGATTGCGGCGTACCGGGTCGGCGCCGACGTGCTGCTGCTGAATACCGCATTCGCAGGACCGGCGCTGGCGGAAGTGATGAGCCGGGAGAACGTCGACACTGTCGTCTATGACGAGGAATTCACTGCGACGGTCGACCGCGCGCTAGCGCAGCAACCGACCGCCGCGCGAATCGTCGCCTGGGCCGACAACCCGGCAGACCACGATGTCACCGTCGACAAATTGATTCGCGCATCCGCCGGTAAGCGTCCCGCGCGCGGCGAGCGCGCGAGCAAACTGATTCTGCTGACATCCGGCACGACCGGCACACCGAAGGGAGCCAAAGCTTCCAGCGGCGGACCCGGTGTCCTCGCCTCGATCCTGGCCCGCACACCCTGGCGGGCCGAGGAGTGCACCGTCGTGGTGGCTCCGATGTTTCATGCCTGGGGTTTCGGTCAGCTGATGATGGCGGCGATGATGTCGTGCACTGTGGTGACACGGCGCAAGTTCGATCCCGAAATGACGCTCGAACTCATCGACCGCAACAGCGCAACCGGTCTGTCACTGGTGCCGGTGATGTTCGACCGGATCATGGGCCTGCCCACCGACGTGCTGGACCGGTACAGCGCCCGCACGCTGCGGTTCGCAGCGGCCTCGGGATCTCGGATGCGACCTGAGGTGGTGATCGCCTTCATGGACAGGTTCGGGGATGTCGTCTACAACAACTACAACGCCACCGAGGCGGGCATGATCGCCACGGCAACCCCGGCAGATCTACGCAACGCACCCGACACCGCAGGAACACCCGCCGCGGGTACGCAGATCGCCATCCTGGACGACCAACGCCAGGAAGTGGCGCCCGGAATGGTCGGAACCATCTACGTGCGCAACAAGACTCAGTTCGGCGGCTACACGTCTGGCACAACCAAGGAATTCCACGACGGCTACATGGCTTCCGGCGATATCGGCTATGTCGACAGTGCAGGCCTGCTATTCGTCGTGGGACGCGACGACGAGATGATCGTGTCCGGGGGGGAGAACGTATATCCGATCGAGGTCGAGAAGGCTCTGGCCGCCCACCGCGATGTAGCGGAGGCCTCGGTGCTCGGCGTGGACGACGAGCAGTACGGTCAACGCCTCGTAGCGTTCGTCGTACTCGAAGACCAGGCATCGGCAACGGAGGAGTCGCTCAAGCAGCACGTCCGTGACAACCTGGCGAACTACAAAGTGCCACGCGAGATTTTCGCCATCGAGGAGCTTCCCCGCACGAGTACCGGCAAGATCGCACGCGGTGAATTGCGGGCACGCGCCAATGTAGAGCACGGCACCAGCCGGCACTGATCAGATTCCGCCGCGGCCACTGAAAAGACCTGTGGCCGAGTTCTTCTCTCTCTTGAGCAGCGCGCGGATGGGAGCTAATGGGCCGCCGTAGCGCGTGCCATGGCCGTCGGCACCTCGGTGAGCGTGGTGGAATACCCTGAAACACTGCGAAGGTCGGCGAAGGACTCAACCATTGCGTCGGTCGCGAGATGCGGGTCTGCCATGGTGCGATCGTCGCACAGAATCGAGATGTTCAACTGGTCGACGTAGCTCCACACCGTGATGTTCAGCCCGCAACCCGCGGATACCGGCCCCACCGAGTAGAACTCACCCACCGTGGCTCCCGAGAGCCTGCCACGTTCGCGGGGACCAGGCACATTGGAGATGGAGACGTTGAACAATTTGTTTTGCGCATCGCGTTGCGAGAGCCATCGGAATGCCGCGGGCGCCAGAACCGGCGGAATATAGGCCATCCACCGGCTGATGAGTTGGCGACCGAGCAGTTGGTCGTTCTCCTTCGCGACGGCTGTGGCGATACTGGTCAGCCGGACCCGCTCCAGCGGATCAGCGATGTGTACCGGCAGGGACGCCACCATGACGGTCAAGGCGTTGCCGACGATCCGGTCCGGTGACAGGTCGGTACTGGCCGGCACCGACGCAAGTATCGGCGCGTCGGCACGGCCATCGAAGCGCAGAAGCAGTTCTCGTAGCGCGCCCGCCGACACCGCGAGCACGAGATCGTTGATCGTAACGCCGAGACCTTTGCTCGTTTCCTTGAATTCGGCCAAGCTGAGAGTGGCGCTGGCGAACCTGCGGATGGGGGACACCACGTGATTCATAAAGGTGGGAGGCGGGTTGAACTGCCGCGCCAGATGCGGATGGTGACCGCGCTCTCGCGCTCGGCCGCGCACGCGAGAGACACCCACGGCGGAGTCGACGAGCACACTGGGCAACTTCCGAATCTGCCGAGCGTGATCACGTCCCGCGGCCCGCAGCAGTTGCGCCCGGGTAGGCACCGTTGCGCTCGACACGGGTTCGGCTTCGGGCGGCTGCGGCCCGTTCTGGTCCATGGCTCGCGCCAACAGGTTCGCCGAGGCGATCCCGTCGGCCAGCGCATGATGCACTTTTCCGATTACGGCGACGCGGTCGTCCGCCATGCCTTCGGCGAAGAACACCTGCCACAACGGGCGCGTCCGGTCCAGCGGCGTGCTGGCTATGTCACTGATGACCTCGTCAAGTTCCCGTCGGCCCCCTGGACTGCGTACCCGTACTGGGCGGATGTGATAGTCCAGATCGATCGAGGCTTGCTCAAGCCAGATCGGGTGGTGCAGCTGAAAGGGGATGTCAATCAAGCGGTAACGCATCGGATCCAGCAGGTGCATCCGACGCGCCAAGGTCTGGCGGAATACGTCGAAGCGGTAGCCACCGTCGACGTCGGCGGTGTTGACAACGACTACCTTCAACGTGTGGTTGTGCACATTGGGCGTCTCGCTGTACATCAGCATGGCGTCCCAGCCACTGAGTCGGTTCAACAGCAGCCTCCTCCACCAGTCGCTCGGTTCGCATCCATCTAACCTCATTTCCCCCGTCTCAGAGGGGAATTCGGCGAGAATCTGCGTACCGCCGAGCAATCAAAAGACCGGCCGGTCGCATCGCACGCTTGCCGACCGCATGCAGATCCGGTCTTTTGATTGCGCACTGAGAATCGAATGCACTGACGCGACCAACAGTGACTGCTGTCGGGCTCTACCTGTGATCGTAACCAGCTACGGGCGGGACTGCGCCCCAACGGATGTTGGGTGTACACGGCCGTCGAACTCGTGCCCCATCCTGGTCTGCTTGGTCCACAGGTAGTGCAGGTTGTCCGACGACGGCGTGGTGATCAGCGGGATGCGCTCGGCAACGTCGATACCGTTGTCCCGCAAGCCGGTTACCTTGCGCGCGTTGTTGGTCAGCAGCCGCACCCGGCCCAGGCCCAGCGTCCGCAGCACCGCGGCCGCGCCTGCGTACTCGCGCGAATCCGAACGGTAGCCCAGCGCCAGGTTCGCATCGACGGTGTCGAGCCCCTGATCCTGCAGCGCGTAGGCCCGCAGCTTGGGCAACAGGCCGATCCCGCGGCCCTCGTGGCCGCGGATGTAGACCACCGCTCCGTCGCCCTCATCGCTGATCTGGCGCATCGACATCTGCAGCTGCTCACCGCAGTCGCAACGGGCCGACCCCAGCGCGTCACCGGTCAGGCACTCCGAATGCAAGCGCACCAACGCGGGCCCGTCCGCGCCGGGATTGCCACGGACCAGCACGACGTACTCCAGACCGTCGCCACCGCGGAACCCGAAGGTGCGCCAATCTCCGTAGCGGCTGGGCAGCACCGTCTCGGCGGCCAGCCGCACCACCGCGTCACCGCCCGCGCCGGACTGATCCGCCCACTGCGGATTGGCCCGGAGGTGGTCGGCGAGCTCGGCGACCGAGATCATCGGCAGGCCATACCATTCGGCGAACGATCGCAGCACGGCTCCTCTCGCCATCGTGCCGTCGTCGTTGAGGATCTCGCAGATCACCCCGGCGGGGGTGCGCCCGGCCAACCGGGCGAGGTCGACCGACGCCTCGGTGTGCCCGCGCCGAGCCAGCACACCGCCGGGGGTGTAGCGCAGCGGGAACACGTGGCCGGGCCTGCGAAAGTCAGACGCCACGCTGCTCGCGTCAACCGCGCGGCGGATGGTCGCGGCCCGGTCGGCAGCGCTGATGCCCGTACTGCCGGGCACGTCGAGGTCGATGCTGATGGCGAAGTTGGTCTCTGCACCGCCGCCGGCCACCATCGGCGCGAGCTCGAGTGCGTCCAGCCGGCGCGGTTCCATCGCCACACAGATCAACCCGCGGCCCTGCACCGCCATAAACGCGATTGACTCCGAGGTCACCGCATCGGCGGCGATCACCAGGTCGCCCTCGTTCTCCCGGTCGGCGTCGTCGGTGACGACCACCATGCGGCCCCTGCGGATCGCATCAACGGCTTCAGCAAGCATGTCAACACCGTACGACGCCTCAGAGCTGTCGTCAACACGCGTGTTGATCGAATCAAGGTAACCGTCTGCCACAGCGGTTCACCGGCGTTTGCCCAGCCGATTCACGGCACGGCGCCGCGAGGACGGCGTGCTGTCGTGCGGTACGGTCCCCTGCACCCGGGGCCCAGCTGTCGCTGCGGGCGACCCACCAGTGGGACGCCCGGGCGCGGCACAGCTGCCTAGGTACGACGCGCTGGGGCGGGTCGGGTCTGACGTGCATCAGAACCCGAACGAACCCGAGGCCGATATGCAAGTGTGACCGACGTAACACATGAAGTACGGTTTAATCGGTCCGAGCCGGGCGAGGTTCGTCGACGCGGACGATAGGCACGGGTCGGAGTTGGAAATTATGGTTGAGATCACCGAGTGGCCTTTCCTCGGCCGCGGGGAAGAATTAGCTGCGCTCGTGCGGATGGTGTCCGATCCGCAGGCTAGAGGCGTGGTCTTGGCGGGCCCACCGGGGGTGGGCAAGACCCGGCTGGCAGCCGAGTGCGCCGCGGCCACCGGCAGCGGCTGCTACGTCGCGCGGGCCGCCGGGCATCTGGCGTCGGCCGAGCTGCCGTTCGGCGCACTGACCCATCTGCTGCCCTCGGTCGACCACGGCGAGGAGGCGATGCGCCAGGACCGGTCGGGGCTGCTGCGGCAGTTCGCTACGGCGCTGACCGATCTTGCCGGACACCGCAGGTTGGTCTTCCTCGTGGACGACGCACACCTACTGGACATGGCCTCGGCCACGCTGATCTATCAACTGGGACTTACCCATTCGGCGTTCGTGCTGGCGACGGTGCGGGCCGGCGAGGTAGCCCCCGACGCGGTCGTGGCGCTGTGGAAGGACGGCCTCCTGGACCGCCACGAGGTGCACGGGCTGCCCGTCGCCGCCACCGAGCAGTTGATCTGCGCCGCCCTCGACGGCGTCGTAGACCCGGACACCACGCTCAAGCTGGCCACCCACTGCCGCGGCAACGTGCTATTCCTGCGCGAGCTCGTGCTCGGCGCGGTCGAGGACCGCACGCTGCGCTATGAGATGGGGATGTGGCGCCTTGCGCGCCCGCTGCGACCGTCGAGCCGACTGGTCGAGCTGGTCGAGGCCAGGCTCGGTGAACTCGGCGCCGACGAGCGCGAGTTGATGGAGCTGGTGAGCCTCGGTGAGCCGCTCGGCCAGCGCGAGCTCGACGCCCTCGGCGACACGCGCGTCGCCGAACGGCTGGAACGCGCAGGCCTGTTGCGCGTCGAGGTCAACAACGGTCACCTGCAGGTGCGGCTCGGCCACCCCGTCTACGGCGACGTGCTGCGCGCCGGGCTGCCGGTCCTGCGGGTGGCGTCGATGTCTCGCGCATTAGCCGAGTCCGTCGAAGCCAGCGGCTCCACCACTGACGAGGACATTCTGCGGGTCGGCAGCTGGCGGCTGATCGGCGGCGGCGGCAACCCGAACCTGATGCTCGCGGCGGCCACCGCGGCCCGCTGGCGGTACGACTTCCCGCTGGCCCAGCGGTTGGTGCAGGCCGCCCGTGAGCTGGGCGGCGGGTTCGACACCGACTTGCTGGCGGCCAAACTCAGCGGCATCCAGGGGCGTAGCGACGCGGCCGAGACCGAGCTGGCCGCGCTGGCCGAGGTCGCCACCGACGACTCGCAGCGCGCCAAGGTCACGATCGCGAGGATGGACAACTTCCTCTACTCCGACCGCCCCAGCGACAGTCTGAAGGTCGCCACCGAAGCGGAAACCGCTATCCGCGACCAACATTGGCGCGACGAGATCGTCGCCCGCAGGTCGGCGGTCCTGGTGGCCACCGACGGCCCACTGGCCACGCTGAAGGCGGTCACCCCGCTGCTCGCGGGCAGCACCAGCAGCAACGCGCTGGTCTGGGCATGCCTCACCGGTGCACGCAGCCTGGCGCGGATGGGGCGCTGCCAGGAGGCGCTGCAGCTGACCGAACGCGGCCACGCCGCCCAGCTCGCGCTGACCGAGCCCATCGAGTGGTATCCGTGGTTTCACCTGTTCAACCGCTGCGAAGCGCTGGTCAACGTGGGTCGGCTGCGCGATGCCGAGGCGTTGGCCCAAGCCGAGTACACCACCGGGTTGGCCGAGCACTCCCCCGAGGCGCAGGCCTGCTTCGCGCTGCAACTCGCCAAGGTCTGCTTGGCCAGAGGCCGAGTCCGCGACGCGGCCGCGCACGCCCGCGAGTCCGTCGCCGTGCTGCGCCGCATCGGCCGTCCGATGTTCCTGCACGAGGCCATGCACGTCCTGGCGATGGCCCGCGCCCACACCGAGGAGATCGCGGGCGCCACCACGGTGCTGGCCAAGGTGGAGGAGCTCGCCCTGCCAAGGCGCACCTACGACGCCGCCGATGCGCTGGTCGCCCTGGCCTGGACGGCCGCGGCTCAGGCCCACCTGCCGCAGGCCCGCGCGCTGGCCGACGAGGCGGCCCAACTCGCGCTGAAGTCGGGCGACTTGGTGATGGCCTCGGTGGCCATGCACACCCAGGCTCGGTTCGGGGCGGCTTGCGAAGTGACCGATGCGCTGAACCGCCTGGAGCGGCGCATCGATCCCGGCATCGTCAACCCGATGGCTGCGCACACCCGCAACCTGGCCGCCGACAACCCGCAGGGACTGCAGGACGCGGCGGCCGCGTTCGCCGACATCGGTGCGGACCTGATGGCCGCCGACGCCGCGGCCGACGCCGCGGTGGCCTGGACCCGTCAGGGCCACAGTCGCAATGCCGCGGCGGCGACCCGGCAGGCCGTCGACCTGGCCGATGCCTGCCAGGGCGCGACGACGCCGGCCCTGCAGTCCATCAGCGCCAGGGCCAGGTTGACTCCGGCCGAACACGAGACCGCCGTGCTGGCCGCAGCCGGATACTCCAACAAGGCGATCGCCGACGAGCTGGTGCTATCGGTGCGCAGCGTCGAAAACCGGCTGCAGCGCGTCTACGAGAAACTCGGGATCAGTAGCCGCGCCGCACTCCCGCATGCTCTCGACCTCGCGACATCCCGGTCAGCGGCACCACCCTCTGCCCCCGCGCGGACGGCTGCGGCGCTGCCTCGTCGTCGCGATCCCGTGCGGCAAGCCAGGCACTGACGGCCGGTGCCGCACACGAAAGCGCGTCAACCTCGACGTTGACTATGTGTGCAGCCGCACCTACAGTCAGTGCAGGCTGTCGCGCGTCGACGCTGCACCGAGCCGATCACTACCCACGGAGCTCACATGGCCAATGTCGCTGTCGTACAAGCATTCATCACCGCGTTCGGTTCCGGCGACGCCGAGACGGCGCTGGGTCAGCTGCACGACGACGTGCAGGTGTCCGAACCCGCCAGTCTGCCGATCGGCGGCGAGTACGCGGGCAAGGCTGCGTTCGTCGGCTTCCTGGGCAAGGTCGCGGCCAACTACGACGTCGAGATCCACCAGGCCACGGTGCGCGACGCCGGCGACATGGCGGTGGCCCACCTCGACCTTACCTGGACGGCGCACTCTACCGGCGCCAGCCTGGACACCCAGTTCTGTGAGCTCTACACCGACGATGGCGACAAGATCACCTCCATCAACGTCTTCCCGAAGGACACCAAGGCGCTGGCCGACCTCACCGACGCCGGCGTGGCACGACTGCCGTGATCGGCCTGGGACAGCTGGGATGAAGCAGTCCTTCGGCGTCAAACTGCCTGGGGCCGTGCCTCGGTGGGCCACGACGTACCGCGACATGCCCGACCTGGTCGTCGAGTTCGAGCGCATCGGGTTCGACGACGTGGTCGACGGTGAACACATCCTGTTCACCCCGGTGATGCACCATCCCGGCGGCGCGGGAAACATGGTGCACGGTCGCGACACCCAGCATTCCGACCGCGCCGACACCCTCGTGACGTTCGCCGCTGCGGCGGCTAAGACGACCACCATCAGGTTCGTCTCCAGCGTGCTGCTGCCCGCGGCGCACGGGTTCGCGGTACTCGCCCGCCAGGCGGCCACCCTCGACGTGATCTCGGGCGGACGGTTCTCGCTCGGGGTGGGAATGGGTTGGGACGCCGCCGAATTCGAGGCCCAGGGCATCCCGGCCAACGAGCGTGACGCCCGTGCTGAAGACGTCGTCCGCGCGTGCATGCAGTTGTGGCAGCCCGGACTGTCGAGCTATCACGGCCGCTGGATTGGCTTCGACGACGTGATCAGCGAGCCTGCCCCGTTCACCGCTGGCGGCCCGCCGGTGTGGTGGGGCGGCAACGCCATCAAGGGCCCGACCGCGCGGCGGGTCGCCGAGTTCTGTGTGGGCTGGCTGTCGCGTGAGGCCGCCGATTACGACGAGATCGCCCGCTCGATCGAATCGATCCGTACCAAATGCCTGGAACTCGGCCGCGATCCGGCGACCGTCTTCTACCGCTGCTCGTTGACTCCTACCGGCTGGCAGGTGCCCCCGCTTGTCGATGACCTCATCGATGCCGCCGTCGCGAGCGGGCTGCGCCTGGCTGGTCTGGGCATCACCAATTTCACGGTGCCGCTGAACTATTACCAACTCGACCTGGATGCACTGCAGCGGCTGCTGAAGGCCCTGCGCGCGGGCTGAGTTCATCGGGCGCCGCCATCCGCGCGAGCTGTCAACACGGGGGTTGACAGCGGACCGCGATGGTGTCAGGGTCTGTTGGCAGGACGTAATTTCAGTCACATGCTCGGCCCGAAAGGCGTTTGTAATGAAAGTGCGCGCTGCAGCGTTGCTCTCAGCTCCAGGCAAGTACGAGACCATCGAGGTCGAGCTGGAGGGACCCCGGCAGAACGAGGTCCTGGTGCGGGTGGCCGCGGCCGGTCTGTGCCATTCCGATGACCACATCGCCACCGGGGACCTCCCGGTGGGCAAGTACCCGGTGGTTGGCGGTCACGAGGGTGCCGGCGTGGTCGAGGAGGTCGGCCCCAACACCACCGGGGTGAAGGCCGGCGACCACATTGTGTTCTCGTTCATACCGGTCTGCGGTCGCTGTCGATGGTGCGCAACCGGCCACCAGAACTTGTGCGATCTGGGCGCCTTGGTGCTCGCGGGTAGCCGCTATGACGACCCGACGAGCTACCGCATGACCCACGGCGGCGAGGCGGTCGGCCAGATGTGCGGCACGTCGACGTTCGCTGAGTACACGACGGTCGACGTCCGCTCGATAGTCGTTATCCCGCCAGACATCCCGCTGGTCGCGGCCTGCCTGGTGGGCTGCGGTGTCATCACCGGTTGGGGCTCAGCGGTCAACGCCGCGCAGGCCGGGCCGGGCGACGTCATCATCGTGATGGGTGTCGGCGGTATCGGGGTCAACGCGGTGCAGGGCGCGGTGCACTCGGGCGCGGCTCAGGTGATCGCCGTCGATCCGGTTCCCTACAAGCGCGAGTTCGCCATCTCGATGGGTGCGACCGACGCGTTCGCGACCATCGAGGAGGCCGCGGAGTTCGCGCGATCGCAGACCAACGGGCAGGGTGCGGATTCCACCATCGTCACCACCGGTGTCACCACCGGCGAGCACATCGCCGAGGGCTTCGCATCAATCCGCAAGGCCGGCACCGTGGTGATCACCGGCTTCGGCAACCCGATGAACGTCGGCGTACCGTTGGTCGGCCCGGAGCTGGTGCTCTACCAGAAGCGCATCCAGGGTGCGATCTTTGGCATGGCCAACCCCACCTACGACATCCCCCGCGTCCTCGACCTCTACCGGCAGGGCACGCTCAAGCTCGATGAATTGATCAGCCGCCGCTACAGCCTCGACGAGGTAGCGCAGGGCTACGTCGACATGCACGCCGGCATCAACATTCGCGGTGTCGTGACCTTCTGACGGATTGGCCCGGTCCGTCGTGACCATCATCGATCGGTTCCGCCTGGACGATAAGATCGCGGTAATCACCGGCGCCAGTTCGGATTTGGGTCGAGGCTTCGCGCAAGCCCTCAGCGACGCCGGTGCTGCCGTCGGGGTCTGCTCCCCTACTTTCGTGCGCCGCACAGATCCGACACCGCGGCCAATAAGCAAGACTAGGCGGCTGGGCCCGGCAGCGGGCCCAGCGGCTGCTGACTGATTGCGTCCGCGGTTTGTCCATTCGGATTCGCCGCCGCTGGGGCGCGTGGTGCGATGGCCGATGCCTCCGGTACCGAGGTGTCTGACGCGGGTGCGTCCGCGGTTTGTCCATTCGGATTCGCCACCGCTGGGGCGCGTGGCGCGATGGCCGATGCCTCCGGTACCGAGGTTTCTG
>Ga0073928_10006755_pt1 | contig 15284 bp, 20 predicted proteins | sample PaiPotPPA55metaG_FD_76969 | JGI IMG/M metagenome (GOLD analysis project Ga0073928, IMG submission 76969) | Iron sulfur acid spring bacterial and archeal communities from Banff, Canada, to study Microbial Dark Matter (Phase II) - Paint Pots PPA... ... | reverse complement strand
CACCTGATCACCGCTGAACTGCCCGGTGCGGACGAAGCGGACCAAGACGCCGGGCGTCTCTCGAACTCGGACCCTGTGACAGGGCAGGCTGCGTGGTACGACGTGCGCGTGCGAATCTATCCGGCGGAGGCCGACGCGCATCACACGCTGCCGCAGTTCGACGCCATGCGCGCGCTGCCAGGCTCGAACGGCGTGATATCGCGGATCGTGCAGACCTACTTCGCTGGGCAAGGCGAATTTGCGGCACGGCTGCGCGGCGCGGTAGGGCGCAAGTAGCGACTAGAAGAAGCAAGGGAGCATGCAATGGCTCAGATGGCGCTGGTGATCGACCTGAACGTGTGCGCGGGATGCCATGCCTGCGTGACGAGTTGCAAGGAGTGGAATACATCGGGCGAGTCGGGCAGTCTTGCCGACCTGAATCCCTACGACGCCGATCCGTCCGGCACGTTCTTCAATCGTGTCCAGAGTTTCGAAGCGGGCAGTTATCCGAACGCAGAGACCATCCATTTCCCCAAGTCGTGCCAGCACTGCGAGGACCCGCCGTGCGTGCCGGTGTGTCCGACCGGCGCGAGCTATAAGCGCAAGGAAGACGGGCTCGTGCTGGTGGACTTCGATAAATGCATCGGCTGCAAGTACTGCGCGTGGGCGTGTCCGTACGGCGCACGCGAACTGGACGAAAAGCGTAAGGAGATGACGAAGTGCAGTTGTGCGTGGATCGTATCCATGACGAAAACCTCTCCGAGCGTGATCGGCAACCGACGTGCGTGCTCGCGTGTCCGACCTCCGCGCGCTTGTTCGGCGATATCCACGACCCGGAATCGGTGGTGTCGAAGTCGATCAGGGAGCGCGGCGGTTATCAGTTGATGCCCGAATGGAGCACGAATCCCGCGAACCATTATTTGCCGCGCAAGACCACCTCGGCCTCGGGTAGCGACGCGTGCTCGTGCAAAACGGCTTCGGCTGAGTCCACGCAGCAGACGCTGGACGCGCAATTGGCGCGCGGGGAATTGCATCTTGCGTCGGTTGCGACGCGCATCTAAGGGATTCCACGATGAATCCGGCTTTCTCAGTCGTCTTTCTCACCACGCTAAGCGGCGCAGCGCAGGGCCTGCTGATCGCGCTCGTCGGGGTGGAGGCGGCCGCGCACCTGGGCTTTCTGGCCGCGCCGCCGGCCGCGCTTTATATCACCGGCGCGGCGTTGTCGGTGGCGCTTGGCGGGCTCGGACTCATCGCCTCGTTCTTCCATCTCGGACATCCCGAACGCGCGTGGCGCGCGGTCGCGATGTGGCGAACCTCGTGGTTATCGCGTGAATGCCTCTGTCTGCCGGCGTTTCTCACACGCGCCTTTTTCTACGGCATCGCGCACTGGTTCGGCTCGCTATGGTCGCTCGTTTTTGGAGCGCTCGGCGTGCTCGCGAGCGCCGCGCTCTTCATCTGCTCGGCGATGATCTATGCGTGCCTGCGCTTCCTTCAGGAATGGGCCACGCCGCTCACTCTGGTCAACTTTGTCCTGCTCGGCTGCGCATCCGGATTCACGCTGGCAAACGCCATGAGCGCATGGTTCGCGCCTGCACTGACAGCAGGACTTGCGACCTGTGCGTGCGTCCTGACCTTGCCGGTTGCGCGAGCCAGTCGGCATCGCTCGTGCGTAATGCAAGACTGCGGCCGAAGTCCACGGTGCAGAGCGCGATGGGCATCAAGAACGCCAAGGTCGTGCAGGTATCACGCGGTTTCACGGCCGGCGCATTCAAGCTGCGCGAGTTCTTTCACGGTAAATCGGCGGGCACGCTGCGCGGGATCAAATGGGGATTTCTTGCGACCGCGTTCGTCGCGCCTGTTGTGCTGATGGCGTTGGGCGCGGGCGTGCATTCGATCGGCGTCTCGATCGTTCTGCTGGCCGCGGCGTGTCTCGTGCAGTTCGCGGGCCTGGTTGCGCAACGGTGGTTCTTCTTCGCCGAGGCGAAACATCCGCAGAACCTCTATTACGCGCGAGTCGGATGAAGCCGTGCCTACGGTGGCGGCGCGGTCGTGCCGCGCACGATCAACTCTATTGGCAGGCGTTCGTGCGGCGGCGTGTTGCCTTCTGCAAGCCAGATTAGTACCGCGCGCGCAGCGCGTTCGCCGAGTTCGTAGGTCGGCAGCAGGACGGTGGTGAGGCCGGGCGTGATCTGCGAGGCGATCGGCAGATTGTCGCAACCGACAATCGACAATGCCTCAGGCACGGCGATCCCGAGCGACTGTGCTTCGAACAGGCAGCCGAGGGCGAGCACGTCGTTGCCGCAAAAAATAGCGGTAGGGGAAGGGCGCAGTTTCAACAAATGCTGCAGACCGGCGCGGCCTCCTTCGAAGCCGAAAGGCTGTTCGATAACGCAGGCGTCCGGCAGCGCGCGGCCATGTTGAGCGAGTGTTTCGCGAAAGCCTTCTACGCGTTCTCGGGCACGGTCGTTGTGCCGCGTGAAGCCGGAGACCGCGCCGAACCGCGTGTGTCCGAGCGAAAGCAAATGATCGGCGGCGAGTTGTCCGATCAACCGGTTATCGAAGCCGATGGAGGGCGGCGTGGTGGCGCTGTCCGGCGACGGGAGCGACCACATGATCACGAGCGCAACCTGGCTCGCGCGGATCAGTTCGTAGGTCTGCGGCGCGTGGTCCTGGCCGACCAGAAGGATGGCGTCGACGGAGCGCTCCAGCAGCGCACGCACCACCTCGGTTTCCGCGGCAAGGTTGTACTCGTGCGCGGAGATGAGCAACTGATAGCCCGAATTCGACAGCGTCGTCTGCAGACCCTGGACGGCGCGCGCGAAGATAGCGTTGTCGAGCGTCGGTACGATCGCGCCTACCGTGCGCGCCCGCCCGAGCGCGAGCGCGCGCGCCGCGCCGTCCGGCACATAGCCGAGCGCCGCGATGGCGTCGCGGATTCGCGCGCGCGTGCCGGGCTTGACCACGCCGGGGTTGGATAGCGCCCGCGATACGGTGGCCGTGGAGACGTCGGCGAGGCGCGCGACATCGCTGATGCGGGCGCGCGTAAGGGGTGGATTGCGCAATGAATTGTCCAGTTCGTATCCGGTTCGATCAGGTCGTTTAATCGGATTGTAGTCCGTGAATGCAAGCGGTCAACATTGTGATAACCACACCCGTATAAGTCCCGATGCCGAAATCCGGCACCGGGACTTATAGTGAAATGCAAGCGATTGCATTTGATGTGCATGTGGCAAATCGCTGATCATAAGGAGACGACGTGCTACTGGCCATGCGTTCCGCCCGTTCCATTCTTTCACCGCGTTTCGCGTGCAGCATCGGAACGCTCGCGGTGGCCCTTGCGCTCTGGTACGTGGTGACTGGTTTGACCGGGATGGTCTCGCCCGCGCGGCTGCCATCGCCGTTGGATGTCTGGCAGGCGCTCGTGCAGGTAGCGGGCGAGGGTTATGCGGACGGCCGCCTCGATCAGCACATTATTCAAAGCATCAAGCTCGTGCTGTACGGCTTTCTGAGTGCCACGGTCACGGGCGTGCCGCTCGGCTTGTGGATGGGACAGTCGCGCCGCGCGCAAGCCTTCTTCAACCCGATCTTCATCATGCTGCGGCCGATCCCGCCGCTCGCCTGGATTCCGCTCGCGATCGTGTGGCTCGGACTCGGCGACGCCGCCAAGGTCATGGTGATCTGGTTCGCCGCGTTTGTGCCGAGCGTCATCAACAGTTTTGCAGGGGTGCGCAATCTCGATCCGTCGCTGGTCGAGGCAGCCGACATGCTCGGGTTGCGGCGAGGCCAGTTTGTACGCGAAGTGATGATTCCCGGCGCCTTGCCGATGATCTTCACCGGCTTGCGGCTTTCGCTCCAGGCGTCGTGGACCACGCTGGTTGCCGGCGAACTGATCGGCGCGGTGCGTGGCCTCGGTCATCTGCTCACGCAAGGCTCGCTCGACATCTTCCCCGCGATGATCGTCGTCGCCATGCTGAGCATTGCGCTGTGCGGCTGGTTGATGACCGTGGTGCTGGGGTTAATCGAACGCCGCTCGATGCCATGGAGACCGTCGCGATGAAACTGCAACACGTAGTGCGTTCCGAGATGGACCCCGTCAGCCTCGTCAGGCGTACTGACGCCACCCATGCGGCCGAGGCGCGGCGTCTCGCCCGCAACAGCGCGCGCGAAGCGCAAGGGCGCTCGCCGCGCGGCGGCACGTTTTGGGCGCTCAGCGCGGCGGGACTGATCGCGTTCTTTGGCATCTGGTGGCTGGCGGCGTCGGCTGAGTTGATCCCCGCGATGTTCCTGCCGACACCGCTTGCCGTCGCCCGGCGTTTCATTGACTTGCTGACGCATCCGTTCGTTGGCTTCACGCTTGAGCAGCATCTCTGGTCGAGCCTGCAGCGCTATCTCATGGGCCTTGTGCTGGCGATTACGATCGGCGTGCCGCTCGGCCTGATGATGGGCTGGTTCCGCTGGCTGGACTACATCGTGAGCCCGCTGTTCGAGACCCTGCGGTTTATCGCGCCGATCGCATGGGTGCCGTTCGCGGCGCTTTGGTTCGGCACCGGCATGGGCGGCCCCGTCTTGATCATCTTCGCCGGCGCGTTTCCACCGTGCGTGGTGAATGCGTATCGCGGTGCGAAGCAGGTCGATGGCCGCTTGCTCGAAGCGGCCCGGATGCTGGGTTTATCGAACCGCATGATCGTCTGCGAAGTGCTGTTGCCCGGTGCGCTGCCGGCTGTAATTGCAGGCCTGCGGGTCGCCGCCGGCCTCGGCTGGATGTCGCTCGTAGGCGCGGAGTTGATCGTGGCGTCGAGCGGGATCGGCTACATGATGGTGAAAGGACAGGCGGCTATCGATACCGCCACCGTGATGAGCGCGATGATCGCTATCGGCATGGTGGGCGCGTTGATCGATCTGTTGCTGGGACGGACAGAGGCGTTCGCGATGCGGCATCGGCACCGTGCACGTCAATGAACCCGCTTTAGCCACTACGGAGTACCACCATGAGCGTGATCCGAATCGACGATATCTCCCGCGTTTTCAGTCATGACCGCAGCGGCGTAGTGGCGCTCGATCATGTGAGTCTCGAGATCGCAGACCGCGAGTTCGTGGCGATCGTGGGGCCGTCGGGGTGCGGCAAGACCACTTGCCTGCGCATGGTCGCGGGACTGGAGTTCCCTTCGTCGGGAACGGTCTCGGTCGATGGCAAGAAGGTGCTCCGGCCCGGGCCGGATCGCGCGGTGGTGTTCCAGCAGTTTGCCTTGTTCCCCTGGAAGACGGTGTACGAGAACATTGAACTCGGGCTGCGCGCGCAAGGCATGGCTGCCGCAAAGCGGCGCGAGGTGATCGAGCGGTATGTGGACCTCATGAATCTGCGCGGGCATGAGCGGGCGTACCCGCATCAGTTGTCGGGGGGCATGCAGCAGCGCGTTGCGATCGCGCGCGCCTACGCACTGGACCCCGGTGTGCTGCTCATGGACGAGCCGTTCGGCGCGCTCGATGCACAGACGCGCGTCGTAATGCAGGAAGAACTCGTGCGGGTCACCCGCGCGAATCCGCGCACAGTGCTCTTCATAACGCATGCGGTGGAGGAATCGGTCTATCTCGCGGACCGCGTGGTCGTCATGACGAGCCGGCCGGGACGGGTGAAGGAAATCGTCGACGTGCGGTCGGTGCGCGAAGCGAATCAGTGGGATCAGTACAAGCGGATCGAGGACGTCATGGATCTCGACTCGTTCGTGCGTCTGCGCACGCACATCTGGAAGTCTCTGCGCGATGAACACAGCGGGACCGAGCGCGTTGCCGCATGACCGGCGCGCCCATCGAAAACAAGGAGACCAGCATGACCCGTTTGCGTGAAATTTCCATTGTGGCAATGCTATGCGCCGGGACAGCGTCATTCGCTGCGCGCGTCGATGCCGCTGAACTGACCAACATCAAGGTGACCTACCAGCCCGCGTTGTACTGGGCGCTGCCGTTTTTCGTGGCGACCGAGAAGGGTTGGTGGACGGCCGCGGGCCTCGCGCCGGAATTCGTCGTATTCCCGGCGGGCGTCCCGCAGATGGCCGCCGCGGCGTCGAAGTCATGGGACGTCGGCGGAACCGGTTCGGTGCCGGCGGTGCTTGGCTACAAGCGCTTCGGTGTGGAGGTGATCGGCATCACTAACGATGAATCCCAGGGCAACGTACTGATGGCGAGCAAAGCACGCTACGACGCGGTCAAAAGCAATCCGGCGGCGCTGAAAGGGCAGACCATTGTTCTCACGTCTAACTCGACCGGCGACTACGCGGTGCAGGCGTGCCTCAAGAAATATGGGCTGACCAAGGCCGACGTGACGCTCAGGAACATGGGACAGGCCGAGATCATATCGGCGGTGTCGTCGGGCAATGCGGACTATGCCGGCGTCTGGGCGCCCTATGACTACACGCTCGAGGAAAAGGCCGGCGCACGGGTCTTGTGCAGCGGCAAGGACGGCGGTGCGTCGGTGCCAGGCGCGCTGGTCGCGCGCGGCGAGTATGCGAAAGAACACCCCGAGGCGGTCGCAGCGTTTCTCGCCGTGTATCTGCGCGCGTGGTCATGGATGAAGGCAAACCCCGATCAGGCAGTGACGCTCATGAAAAAGTTCTATCAGGACGGTGGCGTAACGATCAGCGATACATCGATGCAAAAAGAGTTCGCGACCCGCCCGACCTTCGACCTCAAGCAACAGCTTGCCGCGATGGATCGAAGCCACGGCCCGTCGGACGCAGACCAGTGGTTCACCCGCATTGCGCAGTTCATGCGCTCGTCGGGCGCGCTCGCGGCGGTTCCGGACGCGAAGGACTATATCGACGACAGTTTGATGAAGCGCGTGCAAAGCGACCCGAAGCTGGCTGCATTCGCCACCGATACGAAATGACAGCGCAATAACAGCGCGCGGGAGCGGGCCTCCGCTGAAAGACCTGACGGTCTTTTTTAAGGCAGCCTGATGCAAGCGTTTGCATCGATCGAGTTCACTGGACCAGAAGGTATCGAGAGGGGAAAGGCGATGAGCGTCATCTACTTGAAGAAAGCGAGCAAGACACCGGAGACGGAAACCGCGACGGCGCAAAAGGTCGTGGCGGACATGCTGGCGCAGATCGAGGCGAACGGCGAGGCCGCGGCCCTCGCGTTCGCAAAACAACTCGATGCGTGGGATGGCCCGATCATCGTTCCCACGGATGAAATCGAGCGGCGTGCAGCGGAGGTGCCGGCGCACGTTCGGGCGGATATCGACTTCGCGGCGCGTCAGGTATTTGACTTTGCGCTCGCGCAGCGGCGCTCGATCGAAGATTTTTCCGTCGAGCTATATCCGGGCGTGACGGCGGGGCAGAAGGTCGTTCCGGTGAATGTCGTGGGGTGTTATGCGCCGGCAGGCCGTTATGCGCATATTGCGTCCGCGTACATGGGCGTGGCGACCGCGAAGGCCGCGGGCGTCAAGTCTGTGATCGCGTGTTCCAGCCCGTTCCGGGGCGGCGGCATTCATCCCTACGTGCTGTATGCGTTCAAGGCTGCGGGCGCCGACATCGTGATGACGCTGGGCGGCGTGCAGGCAATTGCATCCATGGCATACGGGCTCTTTACCGGCAAGCCGGCGGACGTGGTGGTCGGGCCGGGCAACAAGTTCGTCGCGGAGGCAAAGCGGGCATTGTTCGGGAAGGTCGGTATCGACGTGTTCGCGGGCCCCTCCGAAGTCGCCGTCATCGCGGATGACACCGCCGATCCCGCCCTCGTGGCAAGTGACCTGGTCGGTCAGGCGGAACACGGGCACGAATCGCCGGCGTGGCTTTTCACTATCTCGAAGGCGCTCGCCGTGGAGGTCATGCAGCGGGTGCCCGAGCTGATCGAACGTTTGCCGCCGACCGCGCGCGACGCCGCTGGCGCGGCATGGCGTGACTACGGCGAAGTGGTCGTCTGCGATACCCGCGAGGAAATTGTCGAGGTGTCCGACCGCTACGCGTCCGAGCATCTTGAAGTGCATGCGACGGACCTCGACTGGTGGCTCGAACGTCTCACTTGCTACGGCTCGCTGTTCCTGGGCGAAGAGACGACCGTCGCTTTCGGCGATAAAGCCAGCGGTCCGAACCACGTCCTGCCGACCAAGGGCGCCGCGCGTTATTCGGGCGGTCTATCGGTGCACAAGTTCGTCAAGACGCTGACGTGGCAACGCATGACGCGCGACGCCGCGAAGCAGATTGGCGAAGTGACCGCACGCATCTCGCGGCTCGAAGGCATGGAGGCCCACGCCCGCACCGCCGATGACCGGCTCAACAAGTACTTCCCCGACGAACAGTTCGTGCGTGGCGAACCGGTGGTGGTGTGAACGTGGAGCACGACGACGAACACAACGACGAACCCGGCGCGGCGCGCGGCATAACGGGATTGTTCGACCTGCGAGGCCGGACCGCCATGGTGACCGGCGGCAACTCGGGCATAGGGGAGGCGATGGCGCGCGCCCTGGGACTGGCCGGCGCGCGCGTGATCCTCATCGCACGGCGACGCGATGCACTGGACGCGGCGGGCGCCCGTCTTGCCGCGGATCGCATCGAGACGCATGCGATGCCCCACGATCTCGCCGATGAACACGCCGCCTGCGAGTGCGCGTTCGTGGCACAGAGTGAGTACGGCCAGATCGATATTCTCGTCAACGCAGCGGGCATCAATCTGCGTCAGCCGTTTAGCGAAGTGACGCCGGAGGCGTGGCGCCAACAGCTCGCATTGCATCTGGGCGCGCCGTTTTTTCTGACGCAGACGCTCGCCCCCGCGATGAAGGCACGCGGCTTCGGCAGGATCCTGAACGTGGCGTCGCTGCAGTCGTATCGCGCGTTCGGCGACAGCGCGCCGTATGGCGCAGCGAAGGGCGGCATCGTGCAGCTCACGCGCGCGATTGCGCAGGCGTGGTCGCGCCATGGCATTACATGCAATGCAATCGGTCCCGGCTTTTTCCCGACAGCGCTGACAGCGCCCGTATTCGATAACGCCGCGCTCGTGCGACAGCACGCAGCGCAGACCTGCGTGGGCCGCAACGGGCACCTGGAGGATCTTTACGGTGCGACCGTTTTTCTTGCGAGCGAGGCGTCGGCGTACATCACCGGACAAACCCTGATGGTCGATGGCGGCTATACCGCGCGCTGACCTTGTTGGAGAGATATTCATGAAAGCACTGGTGTACACGCAGCCTGACGAGATGCAACTTCTTGAACGGCCTTACCCGAGCGCAGCCGAAGGTGAAGTCGTGCTCAAGATCGATGCGGTCGGCATCTGTGGTTCGGACATGCACGCCTATCACGGACACGATCCGCGCCGGAAGCCCGGGCTTGTGCTGGGACATGAGTTTGCGGGCACTATCGAAGAGACACGTGCGCCGCATCTGCCCGTGGGACTGCGTGTCACCGGCAATCCGCTGATCACGTGCGGTCGATGCGAATATTGCCTGCAAGGTCGCGACAACCTGTGTGCCAACCGGACCATGGTCGGCATGACGCGGCCCGGCGCATTTGCTCAATACATGTCGATACCGGCGGCCAGCGTGATCGAGATTCCGCAGGACATGCCCGCGACGCATGCCGCGATGACTGAACCCGCGGCCACGGCGCTGCATGCAATCAACCTGTCGCTGCGTGCGCTGCAGCGGCCTTTGCCTGAGACCCGGACGCTAGTGATCGGCGCCGGAGCGATCGGGTTGCTGTCGGCGTTGTTGCTGAAAAGCTATGGCTGTCGCGAGGTGGAAGTGGCGGAGGTCAACCCACGGCGGCGTGAGTCGGCCGAGCGTCATGCGACATGCAAGACCTTCGATCCAGGCGCGACAGACGCACCCCCGGACAGTTTCGATTTCGTGCTCGACGCCGTGGGGGCCAGGGCTACGCGCACGCTGGCCATGAAAGTGATCAAGCCGGGCGGCGTGATCATGCATGTCGGCTTGCTGGACTGGGAAAGCCCGATCGACATGCGCAAGTTGACGCTCGCGGAGATTTCGCTGTTAGGCACCTACACCTACTCGATGGCAGATATGCGAGCGACCGTAGCGGCGCTGCATGGCGGCGCGTTTGGCGCTCTCGTGTGGGCGGAGACGAGGCCGCTCCATGAGGGCGGCCGGGCGTTTGAGCAGTTGGCTCAAGGGGTTGTCGGGTCGAGCAAAGTGATTTTGGTGCCGGAGTAATGCCGCGCCGGCTTCAGTAGTACGGGGATACCACAGGACGTGTGACTAAATCAACGACCCAAGGTAGTTGTTCACTGCCCGATGATTCCTGGCAGGTGATCAGGCTTTGCGTAAAGCGGCTGTCGAATCACGTACAACGAGGCTCGTGGGCACTTCGACATGTTGCGGTGGCGTTTCGCCCCTTAGCACTCGAACGAGATAGTTGCTAGCACGCCGCCAGAGGTCGTCGATCGGGACATGGATGGTCGTCAGGTTTGGACGTAGGTGCCGGCTCCACTCGAGGTCGTCAAATCCGACTATTGAAACGTCCTTGGGTATTGCTATCCCGAGCTCCTGAGCTTCAAACAACACGCCGTAGGCGATGACGTCGTTGCCGCACAGCACCGCGGTCGGACGTTCTTCCTGCATGAACAAGCGCAGCCTGACTCGCGTCGTCCAGATGGTAGCGCACCTCATAGAATCTTTTGTCGCGCAAGGCGATACAGGCGTCCGAAAGGGCACGCCGCATACCGCTCACGCGTGCCGCCGAGCGGTCGTTGTTGCGCGTCATGGCCGACACCATCCCGATCTTTCTGTGCCCTAGCTCAAGGAGATACCGGCAAGCGCGATACGCCGCCTTTTTGTTTTCTGTTCCGACTGAAGGATACGGTTTGCTGGGGTGATATACGCCGACATTGATGAACGGGGTCTGCCGTTGCGCCAGAAGCGATCGCATGTCGTCGGAGTGCGCATCCCCTCTCAGGATCAGCCGTCGACTCCCCGGCCGACAAGATTGAGCGCCTGCCGGTATTCAATGTCGAGATCGTAGTCGTTCGTCGTCAACACAAACAGGTAACCCTTCTATCCAGATACTTCTGCAGCGCGTCTATTCCGCGCGCAAACATCGCGTGGTCGATAGTGGGAATGATCGCACCGATAGTGCGGGTGCATCTTGAGGAAAGCGCCCGTGCGGCCGCATCCGGTATTTAGCCGAGCTTGACGATGGCCGCCTCAATCCGGCGCCTGACGTCAGGGGATACGCTTTGAGGCTGGTTGATCGCTCTGGATACCGAAGCGATAGATACGTGAGCCTTATTCGCCACCTCCCGGATTCCTACGCTCTTAGCCATTGAGGACGTTCCTGAAATCGATGATGACGGTGTCGGCTGAGGCCGTTTAGCGCAACGGATGTAACAGTTTTCGCAAATATAGTGGCAGCTTTGCAGGGGAAACATCCAGATATACTCGCAAAAACAGCCTCCTGCTTGACCGTCCATCCTGTCGACAGAAAAATCAGCGTAACCGTTTTCAAGCGTCGACACGATCGTGCAGGTACCGGCCAGCAGGCTGGCTCATTGACCCGGAATTGCCCATGAACATTCCTCACATCCTTTGCGTTGGTTCAGCTACGGCTGATCACATCTTTAAAATCGGCGGGTTTCCGCTCGACCCAGTCAAAGTGCGCGCGGACGACTACGGATTCTCCGGTGGCGGCATTGCGGCCAACGCGGCAGTCGCTATTGCGCGATTAGGCGGACGCGCGGAATTCTGCGGCAGGCTTGGCGCCGACCGTGCTGGCCGTGACCTCATCGACGACTTTCGCAGGCACGGTGTTGGTACGGACGCTGTTCTCGTTCGTGAAGGGACGCGAGCTTCCACGTCGGTAGTACTCGTCGACGAGAAGGGGGAGCGGTTCATCTGCAATTACCGCGGGCAGTTCACCGCAGATTCCGATGGCTTCGATACGAGCATGGTCCGGGCTTCGCTTGCGAGTGCGTCGGTCATCCTGGCCGACGTTAGTTGGCACGATGGCGTCGCTGCCATTCTGCGTTGTGGCGAGCCGCGAATTCGTCGCATAGCGCGAGCATGCAGGCATTCCGCGTGGCGGCTGTGGAAACGCTGGCCGCAGGCGATGTGTTTCACGGTGCTTATGCGTTGGCGCTGGCAGTGGGGCAAGGGATCGAGGCAGCCCTGCGCTTCGCCGGCGCCGCAGCGGCGCTTAAATGTACCCGGGTGGGAGGCCGCGCAGGCATGCCGACGCGTTCCGAGGTAGAGCTGTGCTTACGCAATCAACGGTCTTGATCATGGGAGATGACATGGACGTTTTATATGGCAAGAAGTGGGGCCTGCGCCGCCTCGCAGATACTCAAGGCCGCTTCAAAATTGTCGCCGTCGATCAGCGGCCGCCGATCGAAAAGCTGATCGCCGGCAAGAAAGGGCTTTGCACATTCACGGACATGCTGCTGGTCAAGCGTCTGCTGGCCGAAACCTTGAGCGCGCATGCGACCGCCATTCTCGTGGACCCGAATTTTGCCTACGCGGGGGCCATTGACGTCGTACCGGCGCACAAGGGGCTTTTGGTTACGCTCGAAGATCACCGCTTCGATGAAACGCGCAATGGCCGGAATTCATTCGCGATTCGCAACTGGTCGGTGCAGAAGATAAGACGCATCGGCGGCGACGCAGTCAAGGTGCTCGCCTGGTATCGCCCGGATGCAAGGGAAGCATCCAGGCGCCATCAACAGGAGTTCGTCCAGCCCATCGGCGACGCATGCGGCGAGTGCGATATCCCGTTTATCTTCGAACTGCTGCTTTATCCCTTTCCGCAGTCGGAGGGGTACACAACCGACTATGTCGAGGATGTCCACAAGCATCCGCAGATGGTCATCGACTCGGTACACGAATTCACCGACCGGAAATACGGCATCGATCTTTTCAAGCTCGAATCTCCTATTCCAGCGACGAAACTTGCCCCACACGGCAGCAACAAAGACGCGGTGGCGCAGCAGCGCTGGTTCAATGAACTTGGCCTCGCGTGCGAGGGGCGGCCATGGGTGATGCTGTCCGCGGGCGCGGGAATGTCCGAGTTCGAGAATGTTCTTCGATATGCCTTCCAGGCCGGTGCGAACGGCTACCTGGCGGGTCGCGCGATTTGGTGGGATGCCTTGCAGAAATTCCCGGACCTGGAGTCGGTGAGAGCCGAATTGCGTGACGAGAGTGAAGCCTATATCGGGCGTCTCAATGCCCTGACGGAGATCGCAGCGAGGCCTTTTATCGTCACGAACGCCAACCCCGACACGATCCGGCAGGAGGGCGACTTTGCCCGCCTGTACGCGTGAGTTCTCCGGTTTCAGGACAGATGACATGCAACGCGGCGACCCGACTCTGCAGAAGGATTTTGTTATCGGCAGGGAGAGTTCGACGTACGGGATTGAATGTTATCTGGAGATGAAATACGTCTGTATGGGTGGTCTCCAGGGGGTTCTCATGGACTCACGCCGAACGCACGGTGATCATCACCCGCAAGAGTCTATCGGTCGTCGCAAATGACGGCGATCGCTGGGGAATAAAACATACGGTCGTATTGATGCTGTCGGGCAACTCGAGACTCACATTCATCCGAGGCTACATGGCCAGCATCGGTCATTCGAGGCTTTCTTCGGTTTCAATAGCTTCGAGTGCCAGTCAGGTAAGCACAAGGGATTACATCGTCTTACCCAGGCACGTCGGCAGCGAATTTAGAATAGTTGCAAAACGCTCGGAAATCGCTCGCCAATATGTGTAGTAGCGCGGTGCCCCTACGTCCCGTGGCGCGGTAAAGTTCGCCCTCGCGGCGGCCTGCATCAATGCCGCTACTGAAAGCCTCGGAGTCCACGAGCATGCCGCCCAGCAATTTAAGGAACGATGCCGGATTTTCGGGAAAAACCGATGCAATGACGAGGCGAGTGGCGGCAATCGGCACACTCGCGTCATCAACTTGCCACGCCGCGGAGATCGGCAGGCAAAAGCCTTGGACATAGCCGACCAGCTTCGCTTTCGAGGCAGCAGGCAAGGCGCAGTAATCAAGTTCCGAAAGTGCAAGTGTCGGGGTAGTCAGCGTTGCGACGATTGCCGCTACTTTGCTCGCGGTCGCAATTTCCTTGGTTTCTTGCGTTACTTCTTGGACTTGATATAGCCGCTGGAACATCGACGTCTCTCCGTAAGATTCGTTTCCCACAAATGCACCGAGGGCGGTGTCGATGGAATATGATCGGTTCCCGAGAAATGACTGTGCGGTGGAGCACGGCTCGGTTGGAAACCGGCCCCGCTTCCAGGCACACCACGGCTCCGTGCTGCTCGGCGATGCGCTCGACAATATGACTTGGAGCGAGATCTTCGCACAGCGCACCGGCGGTAAGGACGGAGGAATATGACACCGCTTTCCGCTTTCGACTTGGGAATAAGCCTCGGTTGTGGGGCTACCGCGTCGGTTGCGAATTTCGCGTGGTCTGGTGGGACCGGGAGCACATGGATTATCCCGTGGATTTGGCAGTTAACTGAGGCTCGCAGTGGAGTGTGGGTTTGGGCACCAGATCAGATTTGAAATCCGATAAAGACGGAGTGTTATGCGTTCCAATGTCAGCGCAATGCGAACGAGCCCCATTCTACGCGCGAGGAACACCACTTCGATGACTGGTCACTGTCTATGGTGCGGCCAATGGACGTGGTGCGCGTCAAGCCACTGGCGCATGCGCGCCCCGCCGATACTATCCTCAGGATGTTCACGACGATAGCGGAGGCCCAACACACCCGCCATTACGATCATTACCAATATGCCCACTATAATTATCATGCCAATTATTGATTGAGTCACGGCAACCTCCCTATTATGTGAGGCCGTACTTTACATTTTAGGTCGCGCTTTTTAGGAAAGCGAATTCTCGTTGCACCTTGCTTGGGGCAGAAAGGAGGAAATCCGCTCACTCGGACAATTGATCTTTTGCAGTGCGGTGGCCATGCTGCGATCCCGCGAAACAAGGGCACATCACGACCGTAAAGGTTGAGTGGCAGCAATTCGAAGACGGCGAGTTCGAAATTCACGTCCTGCCGATTTTCGACCACAAGAACGTGGGGTTAAGTGACCCTCGAACGGGCGTTGATAATCATATAGCGGGCCTGAACCTCGCGGCTAGAGGCGCGGGGGTAGAGTCAGGGCGGAGCAAATTCGTTTGACCTGTCGCCCATGCCTTAGGCGACCACGTGCTGGTGAAGAGCGCTCCCATAACTACTCCGAGCGCCGTGAGCGCCAGGTAGGCGATATGCAAATGCTGATGCGATGCAAGTCCACGCGTGCCGTACGTCAAGATGCCCAAGCTGAGAAGGCATGCGAAGGCCCTGACAGAAT
>Ga0073928_10006753_pt1 | contig 15287 bp, 9 predicted proteins | sample PaiPotPPA55metaG_FD_76969 | JGI IMG/M metagenome (GOLD analysis project Ga0073928, IMG submission 76969) | Iron sulfur acid spring bacterial and archeal communities from Banff, Canada, to study Microbial Dark Matter (Phase II) - Paint Pots PPA... ... | reverse complement strand
GCCGTGGCGCGCGGCGACTTGTCGCGCAAGATCACGGTGGACGTGAAAGGTGAAATTCTGGAGTTGAAGAACACCATCAACACCATGGTGGACCAGTTGAACGCGTTCGCCGGCGAAGTGACCCGCGTGGCTCGCGACGTGGGTACGGAAGGAAAACTGGGAGGCCAAGCAAAGGTACCCGGCGTGGCCGGCACGTGGAAAGATTTGACCGACAACGTTAACTTTATGGCCAGCAATTTGACCGAACAGGTGCGCGGTATCGTGAAAGTCGTGACTGCGGTCGCCAATGGCGAATTGACGCAGAAGCTGACGGTAAACGCCAAGGGCGAAGTCGCCGCGCTCGCTGAAACCATCAACAACATGACGGATACGTTGGCAACGTTCGCCGACCAGGTGACCACCGTGGCGCGCGAAGTTGGAGTTGAAGGCCGCCTCGGTGGACAAGCGAATGTGCCCGGCGCCGCCGGAACGTGGAAGGACTTGACCGGTAACGTAAACCTGTTGGCGGACAATTTGACCAACCAGGTTCGCGCCATCGCGGAAGTGGCGACGGCTGTGACCAAGGGCGACTTGACGCGTTCGATTCAGGTGGAAGCGAGCGGTGAGGTCGCAGAACTGAAAGACAACATCAACACGATGATTGATAACCTGCGCCTGACCACGGATCGCAACGCGGAGCAGGATTGGCTGAAGACGAACCTCGCGCGGTTTACGGGCATGTTGCAAGGGCAACGCGACTTGACGTCAGTAGGACGCATGATGCTTTCGGAATTGGCGCCGCTAGTGAATGCGCAGCAAGGCGTGATCTACCAGATGGAAACGGAAAATTCGGCGGGCATGGTGCTGCTGTCTGCGTTCGCGGATGACAGCCAAGAGGGACACCGGCAACACTTGCGCGTGGGCGAAGGACTGGTTGGGCAATGTGCTGCCGAGAAAAGGCGAATGTTGATTTCCGACGTGCCCAAGAATGCCGTGCCGGTACGATCCGGATTATTTGAAGCAGTACCAAAAAATGTGATTGTGCTGCCGGTGTTGTTCGAGGATCGAGTTAAAGCGGTCATCGAACTGGCTTCACTTAGCGCTTTTACCGCGTCGCACCTGGCTTTCCTCGAGCAATTGACGGCCAGCATCGGCATCGTGCTGAACAGTATTGAAGCCACCATGCAAACGGAAGGCTTGCTGAAACAATCGCAGCAACTAGCGACCGAACTGCAAACGCAACAGAAGGAATTGCAGCAGACCAACGAACAGCTAGCGCAGAAGGCGCAGCAACTGGCGGAACAGAACGTCGAAGTGGAACGCAAGAACCAAGAAATCGAGCAGGCCCGCCGCGCACTGGAAGAAAAAGCCAAGGAGCTAGCGCTCACTTCCAAGTACAAATCGGAATTCCTGGCCAACATGTCTCACGAGCTGCGCACCCCGTTGAACAGCATTCTGGTTCTGGGCCAGCAGTTGAGCGACAACGCCGACAGCAATTTGACGCCCAAGCAAGTGGAGTTCGCACGCACCATTCACGGCGCCGGCACAGACTTGCTGAACTTGATCAGCGACATCCTGGACCTGTCGAAGATCGAGTCCGGGACGGTTTCGGTGGAGGCAGAAGAAGTATTTTTCGCGAGTCTGCTGGAAATGATTGGCCGGCCGTTCAAACACGAAGCAGAGAACCGGCGGTTGTCCTTTGAAGTTGCCGCCGATCCGCATCTGACACGCAGTCTGGTTACGGACTCGAAGCGCTTGCAGCAAGTGTTGAAAAACCTGTTGTCGAACGCGTTCAAGTTTACAGAACACGGCGGCGTGCGACTGTCGGTTGCCCCCGTGGATAGCGGATGGAGCGAAAATCACCCGATTTTGACTGGCGCTGCGTCGGTGATCGCCTTTGAAGTTTCGGACACCGGTATCGGTATTCCAACGGAAAAGCAGAGGATTATTTTCGAGGCCTTCCAACAGGCAGACGCAGGAACCAGCCGCAAGTACGGCGGGACCGGGTTAGGGTTGGCCATCAGCCGCGAATTGGCCAGTTTGTTGGGTGGAGAAATTCAACTACGGAGTCAACCGGGCAAAGGCAGCACGTTCACGCTGTACTTGCCGAAGACTTACGTTGGACCGTCGAACGCAATAGGCACGCTCACTGAGCGCAAAGCGTCAGCGAGCGCGGCGGCTATCCACCTGGCGGGCGCAGCCTTACTGGAGCATCCCGCGGAAACGATTCCCGACGATCGCGAGAACTTCGCGCCGGGCGATAATGTGCTGCTGATCGTGGAAGACGATCCACATTACGCGCGTGTCCTTGCGGATCTGTCGCGGGATAAAGGATTCAAGGTGCTGGTGGCCTCGCGCGGCGCGGAAGCATTGGCATTGGCGCGGGAGTACCATCCGACCGCTGTGTCGCTGGACGTTTTTCTACCGGACATGCTGGGGTGGACGGTGCTAAATCACCTGAAACAGGATCCAGCTACGCGGCACATTCCGGTGCAAATGCTGACCATGGATGAGGATCGTCATCACGGATTGGCGCGCGGAGCATTTTCTTTCGTGACCAAGCCGACCACGCCGGAAGGATTAGAATCGGCACTCGAAAAAATCAAAACGTATGCCGCGCCACGCCGCCGGCGTTTGCTGGTGGTGGAAGATAATCCCGCGGAGCAATTGAGTATTCGCGAATTGCTGACGCACACAGACATTGACGTTACCGTGGCGGAGACGGGCACGGAAGCATTGATGAGCGTGAATGAAAGCACGTTTGATTGCGTGGTGCTGGACTTGCGGCTGCCGGATATGTCCGGTTTCGACGTGTTAGAGCGGATCGGAAACAGCCCGACATTAAGCGATTTGCCAGTAGTGGTTTTTACCGGTAAAGACTTGTCGTCCGAAGAGGACGCGCGGCTGCACACGCTGGCACGCAGCGTGGTGGTCAAGGACGTCGAATCTCCGGAACGGCTGTTGGACGAAACCGCGTTGTTCCTGCACCGCGTGGTTACCGACCTGCCACTCGAGAAACAGCGAATGCTGGAGAGGTTGCACCGCTCGGACGAAGCGCTGGTGGGTAAGAAGGTGTTGGTGGTGGACGACGACGTGCGGAATATTTTCGCTCTAAGCAGCGTTCTGGAACGGCGGGGCATGACGGTGCTCACGGCCGGGACGGGGCGCGAGGCAATCAAGACGCTGGAGTCCACAAAAGACGTGGCCATCGTGTTGATGGATATCATGATGCCTGAAATGGATGGGTACGAAACCATGCAGGTGATCCGGCAGAATGCCGCACTGCGACGCTTGCCGATCATCGCTCTCACCGCCAAGGCCATGAAAGGCGACCGCGAGAAATGCCTTGAAGCGGGCGCATCGGAATATTTGGCCAAGCCCGTGAATACGGACCAACTGCTTTCCGCGTTACGCATGTGGCTGCACCGGTAAACGGATGAAGTCATTTATGAGCTATGCGGTGGGTATGATGTGGGGATCTTTTGGCGCGGGGGACGCGGTTGGCAACAAATATATTCCGGAGCCTGACAGATAAAATATGATCGTGCCTGACAAAGTAAACATTTTAATGGTGGACGATCAGCCTTCCAAGCTTTTGACGTACGAAGCTATCCTCGCCGAACTCGGCGAAAATCTGGTCAAGGCCAACTCGGGACGCGAAGCTCTGGAATTGCTGTTGAAGATGGACATCGCGGTAGTGCTGATGGACGTGAGCATGCCGGAATTGGACGGATTTGAGTTGGCAGAAATCATCCGGCAGCATCCCCGGTTTCAAAAAACCGCGATAATTTTTATTTCGGCAGTGCATTTGACGGATCTGGACAGATTGAAGGGTTACCAGCGTGGCGCGGTGGATTATTTGTCCGTGCCGGTAGTGCCGGAGCTGCTGCGAGCGAAGGTAACGGTGTTCGCGGAGTTGCATCGCAACGCACAACAGTTGGAGCTGCTGAACACTGAATTACGCGGCCTCTCGGGAAGATTGCTGAGTACTCAGGACGAAGAACGGCGGCGCATCGCTCGGGACCTGCATGACGGGCTTGGCCAGGAACTGAGCGCGGCCAAAATGCTGGTGGATGGAATTCATATGGGACAGCAGTCAGTAGAGGCCAAAAATCAGGCCGCGCTGCAAGCGAGCGGACTGCTGGAGCGGGTCATGCAGCAGGTGCGTAGCATTTCTCATCTTTTGCACCCGCCGTTGCTGGATGAGATTGGCTTGCAATCGGCGTTGCGCTGGTATCTGGATGGATTAACGGAACGGAGCGGAATCGAGACCAGTTTCGACGTGCAACCGCAGGAATTTCCGCGACTGGCGCCGGAAGTCGAGACTGCGGTTTTTCGTATTGTGCAGGAAGCGCTTACGAATGTTTTTCGTCATTCAGGGGCAATGAAGGCCTGCATTACCTTAACGAAAAACGAGAATGAGGTTTCGGTAAGCGTGCGCGATTTTGGTAAAGGGATCGCCGGACATATTGTGGAGTTGCGCCCAGGCAGCGTAGGAATCGGACTTGGCGGAATGCGCCAGCGCGCTAAGGAATTTGGCGGCGAGCTACGATTGAAAAATGCCGAGCCGGGCACACTGATCGAAGTGACGATTCCCCTGAAAATGGGCAATTCGGAAGTACGAGCGACACAAGCTACTCTGCGGGGGTCCCGCCCCTGAACCCTGCTGGAGGGTTCACAGTTGCCCAGCGCCTTCCGGCGAAAATAATTTAAAGTTGATTAGAATCGATCTTCAATAAATCACCCAAAAGCCCTGGAATTGACAGAAAAAATATCCCTACACCTGCAAGAACTTTTTGTGCGATGTTGGGTAGGCGTGAAACGATCTTGGACAACGGGTACGTCTAATCGATGACGATATAGGTGTGTCTTCGCGGCGAAAGTACAAGATTGAGGCAGGACCCATGAAGTTCCCGAAACAGTACGTTTTCCTGAAGCGACTCGGCCTCAGGTTAGTGTGTTGTGTTGTGACCATTGCGGCAGTATTGGCGGGGTACGGCGGTGGATCGGTTGTCGGGGGAGCCGCAGCCTCACAAGAGCGGGTACAAGTTATCCAGGGGGCGGTGGGAACTATTAAATCGGTTTCGGGGAATACTCTGATATTGACCAGCGATGCGGGCGCTGAAATGACTGTCGACGTTCGGGACTCCACAAAAATCGTTCGCATCGCTCCCGGTCAAAAGGATTTGAAAGAAGCGCAACCTATCGCACTGACAGATTTGCAAGTGGGCGACCGCATTTTGGTGCGCGGAAAGGCCGGCGACGACAATAAGACTTTTTCGGCGAGTTCCATTGTTGCGATGAAGAAGGCCGACATCGCGGAAAAACAGAGCCGCGAGCGGGACGAATGGCAAAAATCCGGTGCGGGGGGATTGGTAAATAACGTGGATGCGGCCGCCGGGGTAATCAGCATTACCACGCCGACGTTGCGGGAAAAGAAAACCGTCGCCGTGCACGTGACGAAAGATACCGTCCTGCGGCGTTACGCAGCGGGCTCAGTAAAGTTTGACGATGCCAAGCCTGCGCCGCTGGCTGAAATCCGACCTGGCGATCAATTGCGAGCGCGGGGCGAGAAAAGCCCGGATGGCAGTGACTTGACGGCGCAGGAGATTGTGTCTGGCAGCTTCCGAAATATTTCCGGCACGATTTCATCGCTGGACAGCGCGCAGAGCATCATCACCGTGCATGATCTGGCCACGAAAAAAAACGTTGCGGTGAAAATTACTTCTGAGTCACAACTTCGAAAATTGTCGGCACCGATGGCCCAACGTATCGCGCAACGATTAAATGGATCGAGTGGCACGAATGGCGGTGCAACTGGGGATCAACTGAGTTCTGGGCAGGCGAGCGCCACAAAGTCAGGCGCAATGTCAGGAACAACCGGTGCGGCGGCGGCCAAGCAACCCGCTGCGGCTTCGGGACAAGCGAACGGAGATTTTGGGGGACGCGGACGAGGCATGGGCGGCGGGGCCGGCGGCGGTGGCGCCGATTTGCAGCAAATGATCAGCCGGATGCCGGCGTCTACGATCGCGGATTTACAGAAGGGCGACGCAGTGATGCTAGTGGGCACGGACGCAAGCGGCAGCAACGCGGTGACGGCGATAACGCTGCTTGCCGGAGTCGAACCCATTTTACAAGGCTCGCCAAATGGCGGAGCATCTTCAATTCTCTCGCCTTGGAGTCTGAGCGCAGCGCCCAGTGGAGAAGCAGGGACACCTTAGGCCGCACCGCTATACAGACTCACCTGCGGCAATTCATTGTGGAGAGTTGATGAGAGTTCGGGCTCGATACATAGCTATTTTATTTTTATTTGCAATGGCTCTCGGCGTGAACTTCGCGTCCGGAGCACAGGCGCCTTCTACTGGAACGCTGCGCGGGCAAGTGACCGACCCTTCCGGCTCGACGGTTAGCGGAGCAGCAGTATTACTGACGGCCCCGACCGGGAATTCGGTGGACGCAGTTACAAATAAGGACGGCTCTTATGAGTTGACGGGACTGGCTCCCGGAACCTACACCGTAAAGGTTGTAGCGGAAGGTTTCGGCTTATTCACTGCACAGAATATTGCGGTAAAGGCGGGACAGACGCAAACACTGAAGATTGCGCTGACGCTCGAAGAGCAAAAGCTGGAGATACACGTCCAGGATTCTCCGACACTACTGGATGTGAACCCGGAAAACAACGCCGGCGCCATTATTTTGAAAGATAAGGATTTGGAAGCGCTGTCGGACGATCCGGACGAATTGATGGACGAGTTGCAAGCGCTGGCCGGGCCATCGGCGGGACCTAACGGGGGGCAAATTTATATTGATGGGTTTACGGCTGGGCAACTGCCGCCAAAAGCTTCAATTCGCGAGATTCGAATTAACCAGAACCCGTTTTCCGCGGAGTACGACAAACTGGGCTACGGACGAATTGAGATTTTTACCAAGCCGGGCACGGATAAATTTCACGGACAGTTATTCTTGACTGGAAACACCGCGGGGTTCAACTCGCGCAACCCCTTCGAAGTGACTCCGCCAGGCATGCAGCCGCCGGGTTACGAGTCCACGCAATTCAGCGGGAGCATTGGTGGACCGTTGACCAAGAAGGCGTCGTTTTTCTTTAATTTCGAACGCCGGGATATTAACGACCTATCTATCATCAGCGCAAAAATCCTCGATCCCAGCTTTAATATTGTTAATTTCAGCGATGCGGTAGCTAATCCACGCGTGCGCATGAATCTGGGCCCGCGATTTGATTACCAGGTTAGTAAAAATAACACCCTCACGGTGCGCTATCAGTATGAGCATAATCGGGTGGACAACAACGGTATTGGACTCTTCAATCTGCCCTCTACCGGATACAACAGCCTGGAAACTGAACAAACGTTGCAAGTGAGCGACACGCAGATTTTAAGTCCCAAGATTATTAACGAGACGCGTTTTCAGTTCATCCGCGAGACCACCAACCAAACCCCCGCTAATCTTGCGCCAACAGTAAATGTGCAAGCAGCGTTTGTAACTGGCGGCAGCACGCTAGGAACTGTGCAGGACGTTCTCGATCGCTATGAATTTCAAGACTACACTTCCATGGCGCTGGGAAAACATTTCCTGAAATTTGGGGTGCGGCTGCGCGCTAACCGCGACTCGAGTGTGGAGACTTCCAATTTCAACGGCGACTTCACGTTCGGGTCGCGACAAAATCCCGGTTGCCCACCCAATGCCACGCCCGCGACATGCCCGTTTATCAGCGGCCTGCAGGCGTATCAAATCACGCAACAGGGATTAGCCGCCGGGCTTACTTTTCCGCAAATTGTGGCTATGGGCGGTGGCGCTAGCCAATACTCGGTTACCACTGGAAGCGCCAGTGCGACGGTCACGTATTTCGATGCGGGACTGTATGTGCAAGATGATTTTCATCTGCGCCCGAATATGACCCTGAGCTATGGTTTGCGATTTGAAAGCCAAAATAATCTCGGCGACCATGCTGACTTCGCGCCACGATTTGGATTTGCCTGGGGATTGGGCGCGGGCGCAAAAAACAGCGCTCCGAAAATTGTGCTGCGCGCCGGCTACGGAATATTTTACGAGCGCTTCACCTATGATTTGGTGCTACAGCAGGAGAGGCTGAACGGGTTGACGCAGCAGCAATTCGTGGTCACTAATCCAGAGTTCTTTCTTAATAACATTCCCGAGCCCGGCGTGCTGCCAGCCAGCGCAACGGCGCCTACGATATATACTCCGAACCCAAATCTGAGAACTCCGTACATCATGCAAACGGGAATCAGCGTGGAGCGGCAACTCACCAAGAATGCCAACCTGGCGGTGACTTATCTGAATTCCCGGGGCGTGCATGAATTCTTCACGGAAAATATTAACACCCCAGAATGCTCGGCATTTCCGTGCAATCCGGGCACGGCGCCCCGGCCGCTGGCGTCGACGGACAATATTTACCAGTACCAGTCGGAAGGCATTTTTAAGCAGAATCAGTTGATTGTGAATAGCAGCGTGCGAATAGGATCGAAGCTTTCGCTGTTCGGTTACTACACCCTGAATTATGCTAACAGCGATACCGGCGCCGGGGCGGGAAGCTTTCCATCTATTAACAATAATATTGGCCTCGATTATGGGCGGTCGGCTTTCGATATCCGGCACCGTGTATTTTTTGGCGGAACGATTGGGCTGCCATATGCGTTTCGTTTGAGCCCTTTCATGATGGCCAGCTCCGGCACACCGTACAACGTAACGACGGGGCAGGATCTAAATGGCGATTCAATTTTTAATGACCGGCCGTCATTTGCGACGCCGAACTCAATTCCCGCTAACGTGGTGACCAATCGTTTCGGATCCTTCGATGTGGCCCCACAACCCGGGGATCCCAGGGTTCCGATCAATTACTTAACCGGGCCGGGACGCTTTTCGATGAATTTGCGATTGAGCAAGAGTTTTGGATTCGGCAAAAAGACGGAAGCCACAAATACTTTGGGTGGCGGCCAAGCTGCTGGCGGCACGTTTGGGCGTGGACCCGGCGGCCCGGGCGGTCGCGGTGGGGGCGGATTTGGCGGTCGCGGTGGGGGAGGGCCCGATGCGGGGGCGACCAATCACCGCTATAGCCTCACTTTTAGCGTGGCCGCGCGCAATATTTTCAACAATGTGAATCTCACTACGCCCGTCGGCAATTTGGGCTCACCGTTATTTGGACAATCAAACGGCATAGTGACCGGGTTCGGTGGCGGCGGTGCCGGCGGCGGCCCTGGGGGCGCATCGGCCAACCGGAAAATCGATTTGCAGGTGTCGTTCAACTTCTAAAATTAATTCTGGCCGAAAACTACTGCGCGACGGCCTTGTACACTTCTCCACCTTTCATCACAAAGGTTACTTTTTCCATTGCGGTGATGTCGGATAGCGGGTCGCCGTCCACGGCAACGATGTCCGCGTATTTTCCAGGCTCGATGGAGCCAATGTCTTTGGAGCGGCCCATTAATTCAGCTCCATTAATCGTTGCGGCTTTCAAGGCCTCGATAGGTGTCATTCCTCCGCGGACCAGCGCGCCAAATTCTTTAGAAACGAAATCGGGGTCATCGTCGAGGCCATAGGCGATTTTCAGATGATGATCCAATGCACGCTTAAATGCCGGGCCCTGCTCGTTGATGATGGCCACGCCTTTGGCGAAACTCGCGGTGTCGCGGCCCTGCGATAAACCGGTCTCCATGTCGTGTTGAAAACAAAACAGCGTGGGGACCAGCCAAGTGCCGTGTTGCTCCATTAACTTCGCGCCTTCTTCATCGAGCACGGTACCGTGCTCGATGGAATCCACACCTGCGCGAACGGCCGCTTTAATGCCTTCGGAGCCTTCCGCGTGAGCCATAACTTTTTTTCCAGCGCGGTGAGCAATCTCAACGGCCTTGGCCATTTGTTCCTGGCTCAATTCCTGCACGGTGTAGTCGCTGATGGGATCCATGACGCCGCCGGTGGCCATCAGCTTAATCCAGTCCGCGCCGAATTTAATGTCGCGGCGAACGGCTACGCTGACCTGGTCGACGGTGTCGGCCAGGTTTGGTGCACGCGGCAGAGATTTATCTGGAGCGAGTAAATCGGCATCACCGTGTCCGCCGGTAAGCGAGACGAAATTACCTGCGGAGACGATGCGCGGGCCGCGGATCAGTCCGCGTTCAATGCTGTTGCGCAATGCGAGTTGGCCATAACCGATATCGGACTCGCCGGCATCGCGTAGAGCGGTAAAGCCATGATCGAGCCAGATGGTTACGTTGTGCACGCCCCAGATCGCCGCTTGGCCGGACGACATCAGCAAGCCAGACATGGCGGACTGATCCTTGGGGTTGCCGAGCAGGTGCGCGTGGCAATCAATTAAGCCGGGAACGACCGTGTACTTGGAGAGGTCGATGAGCTTTATGCCGGCCGGAGCAGTGGTGACGATGCGGGCTATGCGATCCTTTTCGACGACGATATATGCGTTGGTGGTTATGTGGCCGCTACGCACGTCGATGAGGCGGCCTGCTAAGATCGCGACAGGCGATGCCGAATTTTGTGGGCTCGCCGTCGCCGCTGCCGGCACGGACTGTGACTGCGCTTTGGTGGCGCCAAAACTGCTCAAGAAAAATGTGCCGACGAGTATTGGAAGTTTTAAGCTAGTTTTCACAGGGGCTCCGGAGATCGAAGAATCGTCCGGCAAGAGCTTACGAAGCGAAGGGTAGGGGACGCAACGGTATTATGATGTGGTGTGGATGACGGGCATATGAGGAAAGTGGGCAAGAAGAAATTCGAGAAGGGAACGGAAGCGCGACGCGCGGCGCGGAAGTCGGGGATCGTGCCGGCGAATACGCGGGTGATTGAAGATAAGAGGAAGCGTCCGCCGAAGCATAAGAAGAAATGGTTGGAGAAGGAAGTGGTGGAGATAGTACTGTAAATGGTTACTTTCAGTGAAAACCGGAGTCGAAGAGTTAAAGATCGAAGAAAAACCAACGACCCAAAAAAAACCCAAAGATAAGACCCAAGAGCAAAAGAAAAAAAACAAGACCCGGGTTCAACCTCAACTGCGAACCCGGGGCACCCTACTCGTTCTTAACGAAGAAAGATTGGTGAAATGCTAATTTGTTAGGTTCGACCGAACCTAGTTTTTCGAACCTCAACCAGGTCGGTTGGCGGGCACAGACTCATTGGGACGGAAAAGCGCGGCGGGAGGGATTTTGCGGCGCTCGGAAAGTTCCGCAGCGACGGCTTCCAGATCTTTCTTATTAAAACCCATACTTGCAATTTTCGCAGAGCCATCGGTGTCGATCAGGAAGCTGGCGGGGACGTTGGTCAAACCGTAGGCATTGGAGGCAGGGTAGCCTTCAGCGTCCAGCGCAATTGGAAACGTGACTCCATACTCATCGGCGAATTCCTTGGTGGCGAGCGCGTTGTCCTGAGAAATACCCAGGAAGGTGACGTCTTTTCCGCCGTAACGTTTGTAGAGGCGCTCCAAAAAAGGAAAGGTAAATTGGCATACCGGGCACGACTCTTTGAAGAACGAGACGAAAACCGGGCCCCGCGTTAAAAGGTTTGACAGCGAATATTTCGTTCCGTCGATTGATTTCAATGAGAAATCCGGTGCTGTTTGGCCGGCAACGATAGTAGTCATTTTTTCGCTTGAACCTACCCAGCGTGAAAGCCGCCGTAAGATTCCCATGCGTATAGTTTATCGCAAGTCTTGTTGAGCGCGAGGCGCTGCCCTGAGTCTTAATGGATTTGCTTGGTTTTGCGCTGCATGTAATCCATCAGCAGGTACTGGCCTAGGGTATAGGGCGTGGTGAAGTAGGCTTTGCCACGGCACATTTCGGTGATTTTCTGCACGAAGTGCACCAGGCTGTAATCGGTGGCCAGCATGAATGTGTTGATCAGGATGCCAGCGCGTTTGCACTTGTTTACTTCTTCGAGTGTTTGGCCGACGACGAAAGGATCGAGGCCGAAGGCATTTTTGTAAATGCGGCCGTCTTCCAGGGTGAGCGCGGATGGCTTTCCATCGGTAATCATGATGATCTGGCGCATGTCTTTTTTCTGGCGGAGCAAAATGCGTTGCGCCATGCGCAGACCTTCGCGGGTGTTGGTGTAGTAGGGGCCGACCTGCACGCGAGCTAGCTCGCCCAGCGGCACTTCCTCGGCGCTATCGTGAAAAAGCACCAGGCTAAGCGTGTCTCCCGGATATTGTGTACGAATCAAGTGCGACAGCGCCATGGCCACGCGCTTGGCGGGTGTGAAGCGATCTTCGCCATAAAGAATCATGCTGTGGCTGCAATCGAGCAGCAGCACCGTGGCACATGAGCTGTGATACTCGCACTGATGAACCATCAGGTCCGAGTAGGTCATCTCGATGGGAACTTTGACGCCTTCGCGGCGCACAGCGTTGAAGAGCGTTTCGCTTACGTCCATATTCAAAGTGTCGCCAAATTCGTAAGGCCGCGAGACGCCGCCGGATTCCACGCCGGTGGAGAGATCGCGAGTGTCGTGACGGCCAAAGCTGCTGCGACCTACAGAACCCATCAGATCCTGCAACGTTTTGAATCCAAGAAAGTCGATAGTCTTGTCGGTGATTTCGAAGCGCGCTTCGGTTTGACGCTCTTGCGGCTGGCCGAGACTGCCGCGCGCGGTGTTCTGATGCGGCGGCGTGACTTGCGGAGGCTGCTGCGGATTGATGAAGCCTTCTTGGGCGAGACGGTCCATCAATTTTTCCAGCAAATCTTTCACCGCTTGGCTGTTCTGCGCCTGGGGGCTTTGCAGCATCTTGCGCAGCTCTTCGCTCATGGCGTCTTCAGGCAATAAGTCGCCTTCCTGCAGCGCCCGCAAGATGGCGTCCTTCAAGGCTTCCATGGACCGCTGATTATCCATCTCGGAGACCCCGTAAAATTGCGATTCAAAGCCGCTCTGCAGGAAGAAGTCGCCCATGCGCTTGACGAGCTCGTCAAGGTCGACGGCGTCCGCCGGCTCACCAACGTATTTTCCGTAGCGAATTACTTTCATAATGTTCCCCAGGCCCAGTTGACTACTTTTTGTTGCTCGCTTAGTTGAACTGGCGACGCGGCCCGCGCGACGACGACGTTTCGCGTGGTTCCTGCGGCTTTTGCTTCTCGGCGAAATAGCCGCGCTCTTCGCTGCGGCCGATGCGGCGATGGGCCCACAGCCCTTCCAAGATCATTTCTGAAGCGGCTGCAACGGCGCCATGATTTTTGGTGTCCGTCGCGCCGATTCGGCCGACGTGCTCGCTGAGGCCCTGGATTTTAGATAATTGGCGGTAGCGTTCATCGGTGGGTGCGAGCTCAGGAAGTTTTAATTCGCCGCCCAATTCGAACCACTGAATCACCGGTTGAAAGTTTACTTCGCCAAAATATTTGGTGAAGACGCGACCGACCGCGGTGCGAATCAATTCGCGTGCGATGGTGTCGGCACCTTTCAATTCGCCTTCATATTCCAACTCCATTTTGCCGGTGATAGCGGGAAGCGCGGCATAAATGTCCGCCACGCTGGCGTAGGAACTGTTTTCTCCGGTGCGAGCGGCACGCTGTTCGGCGCTACTGACTACGCTTTCCAGCGTGGTGATGGGTAGGCGCTGGCTAACCCCCGAGCGGCGGTCGACGCGCTTGTCTTCACGGGCCTGGAAGGCTATTTCTTCCACGGTCTCGCGAAGGTAGGAGGGCACTTCGATGGCTCGGCCGGCGGTGCGACGCACCCAGGCTTCCTGTTCGGTGATGACCATACCTTCCTTGACAGTGGCAGGGTAATGGGTACGAATTTCCGCGCCGATACGGTCTTTCAACGGCGTGATAATTTTTCCGCGAGCGGTGTAGTCTTCGGGATTTGCCGTGAAGACCAGTAGCACGTCGAGCGGCAAACGCAGCGGGTAGCCCTTAATCTGAATGTCGCCTTCCTGCATGATGTTGAAGAGCCCGACCTGAATTTTTCCCGCCAGATCGGGAAGCTCGTTGATGCCAAAGATTCCGCGATTGGCACGGGGAAGCAAGCCGTAATGAATGGTCAACTCGTCGGAGAGATCGCGGCCACCCCGAGCGGCGCGGATAGGATCAACGTCGCCGATGATGTCGGCCATAGTGACGTCCGGCGTAGCCAACTTTTCTACGTAGCGGCTATCGCGGGGCATCCAGGCGATCGGTGTGTTGTCGCCTTCGGCGGCGATTTTGTCGCGGCAGAAGCGGCAGATGGGTTTCAGCGGATCGTCGTTAATTTCGCAACCGACCACCACCGGAATTTCCGTGTCGAGCAAATTGATTAGTCCACGCAAAATGCGGCTTTTGGCCTGGCCACGCAATCCCAGCAAAATAAAATTGTGACGAGAGAGCAGCGCGTTGACGATTTGCGGCACAACGGTGTCTTCGTAGCCGTGAATGCCGGGGAAGAGCGGCTCGTCGCGTTCGATCAAGCGCAAGAGGTTGGCGCGAATTTCGTCTTTCACAGAGCGCGAGACACTCCCGGCATCAAAATCGGGAATACCTTTCAATTCTCCAAGAGTACGAGGTTTTGGGTTTTGCGAATGAGACTTCATCGATGTGCTAGCGGTCATTAGATCCCCAAATGGATTACGTTACGATTGCTACTGCTGGATGAAAATCGATTCGACTCAGAGATGACGAAGAGTTCTCCCACTATTATTAATTCAATCCATGCGCGTTCCCGGCCGATTGGGCGCGCACAGCCCCTACTTTCTGTAGATGCGGGGCCCAGCCACGAAGGTAGCCTATCAATCTTTCCTGACGTTCGGTTTCGGTGCGAAGCTCCAGGAGCTGCTGCTTCCACATCAAATCCATGGGTAAGGCCGCGGCCACTTGAAAAGAAAAACATGCCGCGGGGTCGGCGGCTAGATTCTTTGGATAATCACCGAAGATCAGGGTGTAGCAGGTTTCGTAAAGTTCGACCAGATCGGGCTTAGGAGGCTGATTGCAGATTTCCTTGTCTTCCAGGTAGTCGACCTGGCCTTCGAGCAACGGGTTCTCGGTGAAAAGTTCCACGGCGCGGAAAGGAACGCGCCCAACGGAAATAATATCCATTCTGCCGTCGGGATAGCGTGCCAGCACTTCCATAATTTCAGCGGTGCAACCGACCCGCGCGACGCCATTGGGCATGGAGAGCAACATTCCAAACTCAGAACGCTCGCTCAAGCATTTGTTAACCATTTTCCGGTAGCGCGGCTCGAAAATATGCAGAGGCAGTTCAGCGCCGGGAAGAAGGACGACGTTTAGCGGGAAAAGCGGGATACGATCTGGCCGCACTAACACCATAGGTGATGATACCAGAGCGAGTCAAGGCTTGCCTTGTGACGT
>Ga0073928_10006752_pt1 | contig 15288 bp, 10 predicted proteins | sample PaiPotPPA55metaG_FD_76969 | JGI IMG/M metagenome (GOLD analysis project Ga0073928, IMG submission 76969) | Iron sulfur acid spring bacterial and archeal communities from Banff, Canada, to study Microbial Dark Matter (Phase II) - Paint Pots PPA... ... | reverse complement strand
GGCGGCCTCGCTGATGAGCGAACATTCGTTCTGCGGTTGGGGCATTCGCACAGTCGCGGCGTGCGAGTCGCGCTATAACCCCATGTCCTATCACAACGGCTCGGTGTGGCCGCACGACAATGGACTCATTGCCTTGGGGTTGGCGCGCTACGGCCACGTCCACGCGGCCGCGAAGATCTTCAGCGCCATGTTTGACGCCGCTAGCTACATGGACCTGCGCCGCTTGCCGGAATTGTTTTGCGGTTTCCTCCGCCGTCAGCACAATGCACCCACTCAGTATCCCGTAGCGTGCTCCCCGCAAGCCTGGGCGAGCGCCACGATGTTTGCACTGCTGCAGGCGACTTTGGGTCTCAAGTTATCCGAGGGCAGCGGCGAGATCTCGTTCCACAGCCCGGTTCTGCCGGATTTTCTCGACCGCCTGCATCTTCGCAATTTGCGTTTGAACAGGGGCTCAGCGGACGTGCTGCTGCAGCGACACGGCCCCGATGTGACCGTGACTCAGACCCGCCGCGACGGCGACGTGAGCGTCGTGATGCGCTGCTGACCGTCCGTGACCGGCCGTCCGCGGCTAGTCGTCCTCGATTTTCGGGCGCGTTTCCGGCATCGCCGTCAATACCAGCGTGACGGCGGCAATGCCGACCGCGGAGAGAAAGAAAAATGCCGTGCGAATGCCGTAATGATCCGCCAGCCAGCCGGCGGCCGACGTGCTCAATGTGCCGCCGATACCGATCGCGAATCCGACGAAGCCCAGCGATAAAGTGAAATGACCGGAGCGCGCTGCGACGTCGCTGACGATCAGCGGCACCATGATGCCGAAACAAGCGCCGCCGATGCCGTCGAGCGCTTGCACGGCCACCACCAGAGTTGGATTCGTCGAGGTCGCGAACAGCAAGCCGCGCAGCGGCAACATGCAGAATCCGATCATCAGCACGATTCTGCGGCCGCGCCGTTCGGCCAGCCGGCCCATGGCGGGTGAGGCAATCGCCACGATGATCTGCGGCAGGACGATGCAGGCCGCGATCAATAGACTGGGATTGCCGACCTTCGCGGTCATGGTGCCGCTCATCAGCATCAACATCGGTGCATTGGCAAAAGTAAACAGCATGGCGCAGCCACAAAAAATGAGCAGGCGGCGGTCCGCCAATACGCGCAGGAATTGCGCCCGGCCCTGCCCCGGCTGCCGCGGAGGCGGCTGCAGATCGCTGCTGGCAATCGCCACCCGGCGCAGCGGCAACAGCGCTACCAGCGCCGGCAGCGTGAATGCGGCCGTCAGGAAAAATACGGCGCGCTCCGATACATATTGTCCGCAGGCACCCATCAACAAGGCGCCGACACCGTTGCCGATGGCCGCGTAGCGTGCATTGCGCCCGAGACGGAGGCCCATGCCGAAGCGCCCGGCGATGATCAGACTCATCGCCGCCGTCGCCGGTCCCAGGGTGCAGCTGGAAACGCCGTGCAAGACTTCGGCGAGGTATACGAACAGTGGAATCGGATAGACCGCGAACATGAGCGCGCAGGCCGTGAATGCCAGAACGCTGAATGCGGCAACCCGCGTCTTGTTCGGCATTGCGTCCACCACGGCGCCCGCGGGCACCTGGCTCGCCATCGCGGCAACCGTCCCAATGCTCAGCGCCAGACCGATCGAGGTTTGCGTCCAGCTCTGACTGGCGAGATAGACGGCGATGAATGGCCCGAAGCCCGTTTGGATATTGGCGACGAACAGATTGAACCAATCGAGGCCGCGTGCTGCGGCAGGTGATCCTGCGGGTTGTGGATTCGCCGGAGGGGGGGACTCAATTCGGACCGCCATTCGTTCACTTCTTGCCTTCCGGGGCATTCGGCGTGGGTGGCGCCGCGGGCGTCTGCGGCGCCGCGACCGGTGTGGGCGCTGCCGTCGGCACCTGGGGCGCCATCAGTGCTTGCGGCTGAACGGAGTCCTTGTATTCCGGCGCCGACTGCAGTTTTGTCCGGCTCACGCTCAAAGTTAGAGGCCTTGTTTGATCGTCGGGATTGAAGCGCAGCAGGGACCAATCGACGGCAATGCGGCGATTGCCGACTCCGAGGAAGCCGCCGAATTCGATGACGGCGATACGTACTCGACCGCTGGCATCGGCCAGCACATCGACCACGCGGCCCATATCCTCGCCCTTCGGCCCCTGCACCTTCTTGCCGAGGACGGTCACCACGGAATTATCCAGGGGCTTGACCTCTGCATCGGGCGGCCCGGGTGCGGGAACCGCGGCTGTCGTCGCCAGCGACGGCGGCGGCTCAGGTCTCGGCTTGGAGCGGCGTTTCGGCGGCGGCGCTTCCGGCGGTAGGTCGGGCGGCACGGCCGGGGTTTCGATGGGCACTTCCACGGCTTGCTCGGGAGGCTTTTCCTCCGGCGACAACGGTGGCGGAGGCGCGGGATTTTCCCCAGCCGATACCGCCGGCTCCGCCTTGGGAGGCGTCCGATCGGCAACCGGCGCCGTGTGGCATGCCGCCAATGCGCATAGAAACACGAGCGACACCGCGATTGGCCGCCGGGACCCTCCCGAGTGGCAAGACTCGGTCATCGGCGCTGCTCAGCACCGATCGGCAGTTGGCGTCCATACATGTGGCTATACACACCGTGGGTCTGCAACAGCCCGCGCGGTGCGCCGTCTTCGACGATGCGGCCTCGCTCCAGCACAACGACGCGGTCGAAGGCATCGAGCGTGGACAACCGATGCGCAATGGCGATCACCGTCCGCCCTTTGAACAGTCGCGACAGCGCCTCTTGAATCGATTGCTCGGACTCGGTATCGAGCGAGGAGGTCGCCTCGTCGAGCACCACGATTGGGGCGTCCATCAGGAAGGCGCGCGCGATCGCCAGACGCTGCCGCTGACCGCCCGACAGCTTCATACCACGATCCCCGACCACGGTATCGAAGCCTTGCGGCAGACCATTGATGAACTCGGTGCAGCGCGCGGCTTCGACGGCGCGAAACACTTGCTCGTCGGTCGCGTCCGGGCGTCCGTAGCGCAGGTTCTCCAGCAACGATCGGTGAAACAACGAAATATCCTGCTGCACCACGGCGATCGAAGCGCGCAGGCTCTCCTGCGTCACCTCCGCGATGTTCTGTCCATCGATCAATACCGCGCCGGAATTCGGATCGTAAAGCCTCTGCAACAGCGCGATGATGGTGGACTTACCCGCGCCGGAGCGTCCCACCAAGCCCACCTTCTGTCCGGCCGGCACCTCGAGATCGAATCCCTTCAGCACCTGCTGGCCGCTCGGATAGCTGAAGCCTAAGTGTTTGAATTGGATGGCCCCGCCGCGTACCACGAGCGGCCGGGCATCCGGGGCGTCCTGCATCTCGTGCGGTAGTCCGAGAACTTGCACCGCTTCACCCAGCTTGGCGAACTGCTGCACCATGTCGACCAATGCCATCGCAAAATCGCGCGACGCATGGAGAACGGTGAAGCCCAGCGTCGTGGTCAGGACCACGTCGCCGGTGGAGATCTTGCCGCGGCGCCACAGCTCCACGGACCAGACCAACACACCGGCGGTGACCGTGAATACGGTCACCGCGTGCCACAAGCGCAAGATCTCGAGCGACCGCAGGCTGGCGCGTTGCGCCTGCATCTCATCCTGAATCTTCGAACTCAGCCGGTCCTGCTCCCGGCGCGCGGCTCCGAAGGCGCGCACCAGCCCGATATTGCTCACGATGTCCGCGAGATCGCCGCTCACATGCGCTGCATGACCCGCAAAACTCTGGTGCAGATGGCGACCCTGCGCCGCCAGCCGACCGATGCTCACGCCGAGGGCACCGACGACGACAAGCAGCACGACGGTGAGGTGCCAATTAATCGTGCCGAGAATCAGGATGCTGCCGATCACCGCGGTCCCGGGCGGGATGGTGGTCCAAGTCAGCGAATTCTCGATGGTCCAGGCGGCGTTCGCCGCGGCAGTAATGCGGCCGGCAAGCGCGCCGGGAAGGCGTTCGACGAAGTAGCGCGTACCTTGGCCGGACAGATGATCGAACAGATCGAGACGAATGTCGCCGCCGACCGCCACGAAGGCATGCGTCGACACCCAGCCGGCGAGCCGCCACAGAAGGTTGTCCCCGGCCACCAGCGCGAGCAGCAACGCGACCGCGCTCCACAACGTATAAGTCGCCGGGTGCTGAGTGCCCAGCACGTCGACCAGATTCTTGACGGCGTACTGCGAGCCGACTGCGCAGATCACCGCTGCGAGGACAGCGCCCAGCACGACCGTATGACTGAGAATGCGCCGCCGGACATAGTGCGCGAGAAAGCGGATTGCTCCTTGGGACGCATATCGTGGCGGGGCTTTGGGCATCAAGCCCTATTCTTAGTCAATCGATAACCAAGACAGGCCGGAGAATGGAGTTAGTCTCTGTCAGTGTTCGCTGACAAGGTCAGTGCCGGCCTGACCGCTTCCATGCGCGGGGACAGCACCTGAACGGTCGCGAGGGCCAGCCAGTAAACCGTGCCCGCCACCATAAAGATCGGCGTGTAGCCGCCGATACTGTCCAGCACCCATCCCGCATACTTCGCCATCAACATGCCGCCGATGGCGCCCGCGGTTCCCCCGATGCCCACCACTGAGGCCACGGCTCGCTTTGGAAACACGTCGGACGGAAACGTGTAGAGGTTTGCCGAGAATGCTTGATGCCCGGCCGTTGCCGCGCCGACGATGGCCACCGCCAGCCACAGATTGTCCGCGTACATGGCGAACATGACCGGCAAGACCAGAAGTGATGCCAGGAACATCGTCATTTTTCGCGCCCTATTCACGCTCACGCCGATCCGCATCAGTTTCGACGACAGCCAGCCCCCCGCAATGCTGCCGATATCCGAAACGGCATACACCACTACCAGCGGCGGACCGAAATTCTTCAGGTCCAAGCCGTAGCGCTTGGCAAAAAAATCAGGCAGCCAGAACAGGAACATCCACCAGATCGGGTCGATCATGAACCGCGCGGCAGCGAACGCCCAGGTCTCGCGAATGCACAGCAATTGACGCCAGGACATGCGCGGGTCGTCGGTGGGCGGGTCGCTATTGATGAATGCAAGCTCATCGGGGCTCACTCCGGGGTGCACGTCAGGGCGCCGATATGTTTTCAGCCACACGATGAGCCATGCCAGGCTGAAGGAGCCGGTCACCACGAATGCGGCGCGCCAACCGAAGGCAAGGGTGATTCCGGGAACGATCAGCGGCGTCAGGATCGCTCCGACGTTCGAACCCGCGTTGAATATACCGGTCGCGAACGCACGTTCACGCTGCGGAAACCATTCGGCTATCGCCTTCAGGCCGGCGGGGAAATTCCCGGATTCGCCCAACCCCAGCGCGAATCGTACGGCGGCAAAGCCGGCAATCGAGGCGACGCAGGCATGCGCGACATGCGCGATGGTCCAGAGGACCATGCAGGCTGCGTAGCCGACACGCGCTCCGAGCTTGTCGACTAGTTTTCCGAATCCGATGTAGCCGAGTGCATAGGCGGCCTGGAACCAAAAGATGACATCGGCAAATGCGCCCTCGCTCCAGCCGAACTCGAGCTGCAGGGTCGGCTTGAGAACTCCGATGATCTGACGGTCGACATAGTTGATCGCGGTCGCCGCAAACAGCAGTCCGCAAATGAGCCAGCGATAGCGGCCGATCAACCCCTTAGCGCGGTTCAATGGACGCAATCGAGAGCGCCGCGACCAGCGCATTGCCCTTCAGCGGACGAAATTCGATCAGGATTCCGCCGTCTCGGGAAGTCGTGTCAAAGGAGCGATCCACCGCCTTGAGCTTGCCGCCGGCCGCCGCGAAGATGTCGAAGCGCCGCAGCACGACCCTTCCGTTGGCCTGCACATCGAACTCTCGGACGCCGGCTGCGCCGGCGGTGGGCTCTTGAAATTTCAGGGTAACTCGGTAACGTCCGCTCGGCACCGGTACGCGATACGAGAACTCTCCCTCCCTGAAGCTGTCGTAGATTCCGGCATCGTCGGCGGCCACGGCGATCCGGCCCGACGCCGGCGAATCCGGCTCGTTGATTCCACCGGGTACGCCTCCGCGGAAGTAAGCGTCGGAGCCGTAGCGCTGCCCCGCCTTCGACACATAGCCCGAAATGTCGCCCGCTTTGATTCGAACGCTGTCGGGCGATCCTAAGAACGTCCACTGCATCGAATCGACCTGCGTCGCCCGGGCGATATCCGCAGCGGCGCGCAATGTGTTCGGCCCCGGCTGCAGGCGCACGGATCGCCACGCACAAATTCCGCCTTCGCAGGGCGTCATGCCTTGATCAGCGTCATTCACCCACAGCCTCGCTTGCGCCGCGTTGCTGTACGCCTTCACGTCGACGACGCCGTAGGGCCTGTCGACGTAGCGCCGTCCGACCAGGTGCAGGGTTGGCTGACTGCTCCAATTGGCGCGGTAAAAATAGAATGCGTCCTTGAGAGTCCGCCGATCGTAGCTGACGAGGCCTTTCTCGTTGATATCCGTCAAATCGCCCTCGCGGCGCGAATCGCTGGAAAAATCGAACATGTTCCAGATGAACGCTGCCCAGAGAAACTCGCGGCCGCGCAGGGCGTTCCAGGATGCTTCGTGGTACCAATCCTGATATTCCTCAGGATGCGGCCGGCCGTGCGGATTGATCGGGCCGCCTGCGGGGTCATCGGTGTGCTGGGTGAGGGCCGCGCCCGCGCCATATTCGGAAACGGCGATGGGCAATGCGGGATGGCGCCGATGTGCCTGGTCCAACATCGGGCCAAAATCGTCGAATTTTCCGGTGTACCAGCCGAAATACCGGTTGTAGCCGACTGTGTCGGCAATTCCGACGATGGCGTCGCGGGGGGCAATGCCGGCCTTCGCGGTACCCGCAGCGTCCGCGTGCGGCCCGATACCCGCTTCGCAGCAGTCGGCAACCGCCGTGAACCGGCCCGGGTCCTCCTGCTTGGCGAGCAGGTCGAGGGACTTCAGCAGGGTCGCGGGTTTGCTCGGGCCCTTGATCTGCGTGGCGGTGAGATCGATCTCATTGGCGATCGACCAGACGGCGATCGAAGGATGGTTGTAATTTTGACGGATGAGTTCGGTGAGCTGCTGCCGAGCATTGGCGGCGAGCTCTGGACTCGCGGACGAACCGTCGAATGACACTTTGTTGACCAGCGGAATTTCCGCCCACACCACGAACCCCAGGGCATCGGCCAACTCATAGGAATATTGGTCGTGCTGGTAGTGGGCGAGGCGGACCGCATTGCCGCCCATGTCGCGCAGCAAATCGAAATCCTGCGCTTGATCCGCCTGCGAAATCGCCCACCCCTTCGCCGGACGGTCCTGGTGCATGGACGCGCCCTTGAGGAATAGATGTTCCCCATTGAGCAAGAACCCTTTATTCGGATCGAAGTTGAGGGACCTCAAACCAAGCGGCTGCGACACTTGATCGAGATCCAGCCCCCGGGTTGACCGCACCGTCATGAGCAGCTTGTAGAGGTACGGGTCTTTCATGCCCTGCCACAGACGCGGCCGGTCAACGTGCAAAGTGCGCTCGACCAGCACAGGCTGTGCCGGCGGTATCGTCACCTGGCTTGATTCCGACGCAACGACGACACTGGATTCGCTTTCGATGCGAGTCTCGACGATGACCGTCCGAGGCTTCGGTCCGTCGTTGACCAACTTCGCCGACACTCGCACCGCCGCGGACTTGAGGCCGTCGATGGTCACGGCTCCCGCGTACAATCCGGGCCCGCCGTAGTCCAGCATGTCCGCATGCACGAGATCAGTGGCGATCAGCGTCACGCTGCGATAGATGCCGCCGAACACGAAGAAATCGCCGGACAGCGGGATGACGTTTTCCGTGGTGGAACCTGATTGCGGACGGCTATTGTCGGCCCTGACCACGAGAAGATTGTCGCCGGACGGTTTGATCGCGGCCGAGGCATCGAAACGGAATCGGGAGAAGGCTCCGGCATGCTTGCCGAGATAGCGTCCGTTCAGCCAAACATCGGCGACGGCACCAACCCCGTCGAACTGGAGAAAGTAACGTCTCGCCGTGGATGAGGGGGGCGCCGTAAACCGCAGCCGGTACCAACCCGCTCCCTGCACAGTGTTCGTCAGCGGCGAGCGTTCGGTACCCTCGTTGCCGATTCGGTTCCAGGTGTGCGGAAGGTCGACCGCCGTCCACTGCGAATCGTCGAACTCGCTCCTCTCCACGCCGCCCAAACCGGCCTCTTGGCGAAAGCGCCAGCCGTGGCTCAAATCCATCGATACCCGAGGCACCCCGCCGCCTTGAGGCGTGGGCCCGGCGCCGGTCTCACGACCTAAGACAGCGTCGCTTGCGCCCGCAAGCGACGGCCAGCAGAACACCGCAAGCAACCCGGCAACGGCCGGCAGAACACCCCAGTATCGGCAAGGCATCATGGCAGTCCTTAGCTTCCCGGCTACCAATTCGTCATCGTGCCATCCTCGAGTCGATTGACGGGAAGATAAGCGCGCTGATACGGGTATTGCGCGGCGAGGGTCTCATTGACATCGACCCCGAGTCCGGGCTCATCGCCGGGATGCAGGAATCCTTCGCTGAAGCGGTAGGCGTGGGGGAATACCGCATCGGTTTGCGGCGCGTGGCGCATGTACTCCTGCAGCCCGAAGTTAGGTATTGCCAGATCGAAATGCAGGGCCGCGGCCATGCATACCGGCGACAGATCGGTGGCGCCGTGACAGCCGGTTTTGACGTGATAGAGCTCGGCGAGGGCCGCTATGCGCCGTAGATGGCTGATTCCGCCCGCATGCACGACCGTGGTCCTGATGTAGTCGATCAGCTGCTCCTCGATCAACTGTTTACAATCCCAAATGCTGTTGAACACTTCGCCCACGGCGAGCGGCGTGGTGGTGTGCTGACGAATAAGGCGGAAAGACGCCTGGTTGTCCGCTGCGACCGTGTCTTCCAGCCAGAACAACCGGTAGGGCTCCAGATCCTTGCCCAGCCGCGCCGCCTCGATCGGCGTCAGCCGATGATGCGTGTCGTGCAGCAGGTCGATGTCCCAACCGAGCGCTGCGCGGGCCGCCTGGAACAGCTCCGGTGCCGAGGCCAGATACTTGCGCGTCGACCACCGATTCTCGACCGGCAGCGCGCCGTTGGCCGGCTCGTAGAACATCTTGTCGCGCGACACGCCATAGGTCGAGGCGAGACCGGGCACGCCTGACTGCAGACGGATGGCCGTGTAGCCGAGACCCACGTAGCGCTGCGCCTCGGCAATCGTCTCCTCCACCGTCTCGCCGTTGGCATGGCCGTACACGCGCACCGCGCTGCGGCAGGCGCCGCCGAGCAGCTGGTAGAGCGGCAGGTCGGCCGCCTTGGCCTTGAGGTCCCACAGTGCGGTATCGACCGCCGCAATCGCGGTCATGGTTATCGGACCGCGCCGCCAATAGGCGCCGCGGTAAAGAAACTGCCAGATATCTTCGATCTGGTGCGCGTCGCGGCCGATTAGGCAGGGCAACACGTGATCGGATAGATAGCTCACGACGGCCAGTTCGCGGCCGTTCAACGTGGCGTCCCCGAGGCCGAAGCTGCCGTCCGCTGTCTCGATCCTGAGCGTGACGAAATTACGGCCTGGACAGGTGACGATCACCCGTGCATTGGCGATTTGCATTGCGGTTGTCTTCGACATCCGGAACTTCTGGCTGCGTTTGGTAAGGCCACTTCAGCGCATTGTCCGGCCTCGCGTCAAGACCCGCGGTCAACTATATTGAAATAGTGGCCTGACCAATATAAGTTAGCAACCGGTTCAAATCGCCAACCGCCGCGTGTATTCATGACGTTTGCTGACGGCTTTCTTGCGCGCACTATCCACCGCATCGGTCTCGGTCGCGGCGAGCAGCCCGTCAATGACGCGGGCCAAATGATCCCGCATGGCATTGCGCGCGGCTTGGCTGTCGTGCTTGCGCAATGCCGCGAGGATGCGCCGATGTTCGCTGATGCGCGGCTGCACACCGACGCTGCGTGCCCGCTCCAGCATATGCGCGCAAAGCGGTGATTTATAACGCATATCCCAAAGATTCTCGATGACCGCTGTGATCGCCGAGTTGCGCGTGGCTTGCGCAATCGCGACGTGAAAGCGGCGATCCGCCATCTCTCCTTTCTGCTTGCGGGCATTCTCCTTGATCATATCGCCGAGAATCTCTTCGATTTCCCGGAGCTGCTCCTCGGTGATGATGGTCGCCGCCAACGCCGCCGCTTCGGCTTCGAACAGGCGCCGCGCCTCGGTCAGCTCGAACGCGCCGATGTCGAGGTCATCCGCGCCGATCTGCGCCGGCGGGTGATCGGCGACATAGATTCCCGAACCTTGCCGCGCCTCCACCAGGCCGCGGATCTCGAGAGCGATCATCGCTTCGCGGATGGTGGGCCGGCTGACTTTGAACGAGGCGGCAAGGTCCCGCTCCGAGGGCAACCTCGAGCCGGGCTTGTAGTCGCCCGATTTGATTGACGCCATGATGGTATCGGCGACCTGACGATAGAGTTTGCGAGTATCGATCGGAGTACTCATGGCCCGAATCTTGACCGCTTCATCCACGGATGGCAATGTTGTCAGACCACTTCATGGGCCAACCATGGGCCGATCATTTCACCTTCATCCTGAGAGATTCTTTCCCGCGGATCCGCAGGTCCGCTCAATCGCGGCGCGCCTGTATGCAGCGGTCGAAGGCCTGCCCATCGTCAGCCCGCATGGCCATACGGATCCTCGCTGGTTCTCCGGCAATGAGCCCTTCGAGGACGCCGTCAGTCTGCTGCTCTGGCCTGACCATTACTTGCTGCGCATGTTGATGAGCCAAGGCGTGCCGCTGGAGAGCTTAGGGTTCCGTTCCGCGGGTGCCGCGCCCGTTGCGGCCGATCGGCGGCCGATCTGGCGCCTGTTTGCCGCGCACTACCGGGCGTTTCGCGCAACCCCTTCGCGGCTGTGGCTCGATCATGTCTTTGCGACCGTGTTCGGATTCGAGGTGCGCCTCAGCCCGGAAACAGCCGACCATTATTTCGACACCATCAATGCGGCCTTGGCCACGGCTGAATTTCTGCCGCGCGCCCTGTACGAGCGCTTCGGCATCGAAGTGCTGGCGACCACCGAAGGCGCGTTGGACGCGCTCAAGCATCATGCGGCGCTCGCCAAGTCCGGCTGGAAGGGCCGGATCATCACGACTTTTCGGCCGGATGACGTCGTCGATCCGGATCGGGCGGACTTCGTCGCCAATGTACTTCGGCTGGGCGAATTGGCGCGCGAGGATACCACCAGCTGGCCGGGCTATCTCGCAGCCTTGGCGAACCGGCGCGCCTTCTTTCGCGCGCTTGGCGCCACTGCAACCGACCATGGTCATCCAACCGCGCGTACCGCGAATCTCTCACCGCCCAAAGCGCGGGAACTTTTCGGCCGCATTCTCGCGTCAAGGCAGCAGCCGGGCGACGCGGAGGTATTTCGCGCGCAGATGCTCACCGAAATGGCTCAGATGTCCTGCGACGACGGCATGGTGATGCAGCTGCACCCCGGCGCGTGGCGCAATCACAACGAGGCTCTGTTCAAACGCTTCGGCCGCGACAAAGGCGGAGATTTTCCCACCCAGACCAACTTCACGGCGGCGCTCAAACCATTGCTGGATCGCTTCGGCTCGAGCCGAGATTTTCTGCTGATTTTGTTTACGCTCGACGAGAGCACCTACTCTCGGGAACTCGCGCCGCTGGCCGGCCACTATCCCTGCCTCAAGCTGGGGCCGCCGTGGTGGTTCCACGATGCTCCCGAGGCCATGCTGCGATTCCGGCGGCAGGTTACCGAGTCGGCCGGCTTCTACAACACGGTCGGATTCAACGATGACACCCGTGCATTTTTATCGATTCCCGCGCGCCATGATCTGGCGCGGCGCATCGATTGCGCCTACCTCGCGGAATTGGTCGCGACTCATCGCCTGGATGAGGACGAAGCCGGCGAAGTTGCGGCCGATCTAGCGTATCGTTTGGCCAAATCCGCCTACCGATTGTGATGCACCGGCTCAACCGCGGGACATTGGCGCGGCTGCCGGCCAATGTGCGGCGTCCCGATTATGATTTCCAGAACGTCGGCGTCGGCATCGTGCATTTGGGAATGGGCGCATTTCATCGCGCGCATCAGGCTGTTTTCACGGAAGACGTGCTGAGCGGCGGCGGCGACTGGGGGATACTCGGCGTCTCGCTGCGGCACGCCGCCGCGTCGGAGGCATTGGCCGCGCAGGACCAGCTGTACACGGTTGAAACACTCGCAAGCGGCATGGACTACCGTGTGGTGGCCGCAATCCGCGCTTCTCTGTGCGCCCTGACGCATCGCGGCCAACTGCAGGACGCGCTGGGCTCGCCGCAGACTCACATCGTGACGCTGACGGTAACCGAAAAAGGCTACTGCCTCGGAGCAGACGGGCAGCTGGATCTCACGCGGCCTGAGATCTCACACGATCTCGAGCATCCCCGCGAGCCGATTTCCACGATCGGATGGATCGCACACGGCCTGGCTGCGCGCGCGACGCGGCTCCGCCGGCCGATCACCGTCATCAGCTGCGACAACCTGCGGGAAAACGGGACCCGGCTGCGCGGCGCCGTGACGGCCTTTACCGAGCGCAGCCGACCCGACCTCCTGCCCTGGCTGGAAGACAACGTTGAGTTTCCGCGTACGGTGGTGGATTGCATCGTGCCGGCGGCGACCGACACCGCGCGTTCGCGCGTCGCCCAAGCGTTGGGCTTCGAAGATACGGCCTGTGTGCAGCGCGAGGCGTTCAGCCAATGGGTGATCGAGAACCGCTTCGCGGGCCCGCGTCCCGATTGGGATCGCGTCGGCGTACAAATCGTGGATGATGTCGATGCACACGGCCGCCTCAAGCTTCATGTGCTCAATGCATGCCATAGCGCCCTCGCCTACCTCGGTCTGCGGCGCGGCTACACTTTCGTTCGCGAGGCCATCGCGGACGCCGAGCTTGCTCGATTCCTGAATAAGCTGGTGTCGATCGAGATCGCGCCCGCGCTCGCGCCGCTGCCGGTCCTCGACTACTGGCGCGCGGTTCGCGCGCGATTCGCCAATCCGCGGATAGACTATCGGCTGTCGCAGATCGCCGAAGACGGCTCGTTGAAGATCGCCGAGCGGATATTCCCGCTCATGATTGCCAACGTCGGGACCGGCACTCCGGTTCGCTCGCTCTCGCGGATCGTGCGCGGGTGGCTCGAGTCGGAGTACGGGGCAATGCGAGTGCAGGGCGCGCTTGACGATCCGACGCTGTTTCCGCCGCCGATCCGCGAAAATGCCTCGCTGCGCGCCGCCATTCTCGAGGCCGTCGCTTGAGGCGCGTGATCTGCATCGGCGAGTGCATGGTGGAGCTGCGGGATGCCGGCGCCGACACCTTCGCCAAAGCCTATGCCGGGGACGCCTACAATACCGCCGTTTATCTCAAACGTTCACTGCCGGATGCCCAAGTGCAATTTCTCACCGCCACCGGCGACGATGCGCTGAGCCGCGCCATGCGTGAGGTTTGGCGTGAGGAGGGAATCGACGGCTCCCTTGCCTTTGCCGTCAGCGGCGGCTCGCCGGGTTTGTATTTCATTGAAAATGACGCGCGGGGTGAGCGACGCTTCCATTATTGGCGCAGCAATTCCGCGGCGCGTCGCTGGTTCGAGCTCTTGGAGGATCAGGACGAAACAGTCCTGTGGGGCGCGGATGTCATCTATCTGTCTGGAATCTCGCTTGCCATCTTAAATCCGGCGGAGCGCGCCCGGGCAATCGAGTTGCTGCGCCGTGCGCACCCGCACATCGGCCGCATTGCATTCGACCCGAATGTTCGGCTCGCATTGTGGGAAACGGCGCAAGCCGCCGTGGCAACGATCGAGAATGCGCTGTCGATCGCCGACGTCGCCTTGCCGAGCAGGGAGGACGCCCGGCTGCTGCTCGGCGTCGATGATCCGATCGAGCAAATCGATCGATTGCAGAGAATCGGCGTACGCGAAATAGCTCTCACTCTGGGCGCCGACGGTTGCCTCATCGCGGATGGCGACGTCCGCGCGCGATTGCCGGCTCCCCACGTTGCGTCGATCACGGACACATCCGGTGCGGGCGACGCCTTCAACGGCGCCTATTTGGCAACCCGGTTGCGGGGCGGTTCTGCGGCGGATGCGGCGCGATCAGGGCTGGCTGTGGGATCGCGCGTGGTCGCGCACGCGGGCGCGGTCGTGCCAAAATCGGTTTCACATCCGTAAATCGCGGCGCGTAAAACCGTCGTCGCTCCAATCTTCACTGCCCACTCCGTGATGCACGAAGAAGAGCCCATCCGGATCGTACTTGCGTTTCACCGCCGCGAGCCTGGGATAGCTCTGCCCCCAGTATGCCGTTTGCCAATTAGCCTGGAAATAGTCGCTTTCCGATACGTACGCTCCTGCTGCCGGCGCAGCTTTCAATAATTCGTCCATTGCCTGGCCGATACGGACGGCAGCACTACGCGCGTGCGCAAGATCTGGCTCCGGTCCGGGCAACCCTGGGAACGCGGGTGGTCCCACGCTCGCAATGATTGCCAGTGCGAAGGCATCCAGCACTGAGGGGTTCATTGCGGTATCTCTCGCAGCCGCAATCTCGTCCGCCGGTGCGCCTGCCAGGCCCTTGTTGAAATGCAAGGCCCATCCCCAATGACGTGAGCTCGCGAACACCGCATCGACGAGGATTGGCTGTTGCGTTGGTTGAAGTAGCGATGCTGGAAGCCACGCCGACTTGTATCCGTGGAGAAATTGACCGGCCTCCTCCTGATTCTCGGCCCAGAAAGCATGATGCGACGGGGAACCTACGCGGTCATCTCTCATGACGGCGCCCGGAACATGCTGCTGCATGTATTCAGCATCCCAGAAACGCTGCGCCAGCACGGTTATCACCGTCGCATCCTTGATGAGGGAATACTCTGCTCTCGTACGAATCCAATCGAAGAACGGTGCCCAAATGCTCTGCGCCTGCTGCCCATTCAGCCCCTGGAACAGCATCGAGATTTCGAGCACGTTGTCCGGCCGGAAATACATCTTTTCGCCCCAATGGGGATTGAACAGATCGCTGCTGTAGAAGCTGATGGCCTTTGCGATCAATACTCGGTAGGTCGCATCCGATGACGCTTTGATAGTGGCGAGCACCGCGCCGAAGAACTCGGGCAATTCGCGTGTACGCAAGGTAAGGCGAGTGATGGCGCCGAGAGTTCCGCCGCCACCGCCCTTGATCGCCCAAAAGAGATCCGGATGAATGCACTCATTGGCGATACGCGCTTTTTCATCGGCGGTGACTATCTCCGCT